>JADHED010002023.1_pt1 | contig 15161 bp, 18 predicted proteins | sample 8952041 | NCBI WGS metagenome assembly JADHED01 (sample SAMN16124423, study PRJNA663239) | bioreactor sludge metagenome | isolation source: sludge (control) | place: India:Bengaluru | collected 2018-09-08
GGCCTGCAGGACATCCAGGTCGGCGGCTTCCCGGCCTTCCATCTCGACTACCTCGACACGCTGCGCGAACACGTCCCCATGGTGCTCCTCGCCATCGTCTGCGTCATCTTCGTGCTGCTGTTCCTCATGCTGGGCAGCATCCTGGTGCCGGTGAAGGTCGTGCTGACCAACCTGCTCTCGCTTTCCGCCACCTTCGGCGCGCTGGTATGGATCATCCAGGAAGGCCATCTCGCCAGCTGGCTCGGCTTCACGCCGCAGGGCGCGCTCGACGGCACCATCCTCGTACTCATCTTCGCGAGCGCCTTCGGCCTGTCGATCGACTACGAAGTGTTCCTGCTTTCGCGCGTCAAGGAGATGTGCGACGCCACCAAGGGCGACAGCCTCAAATCGGTCTCCACCGGCATGCAGCGCAGCGGCCCCATCATCACCAATGCCGCGCTGTTGATCGGCGTGGTGCTGGGCGCCTTCGCGATGGGGGAAGTGGTATTCATCAAGGCCATCGGCCTCGGCCTGCTGCTCTCGGTCGTCGTCGACGCCACGCTGGTGCGCATGCTGCTGGTGCCGTCCACCCTGCGCCTGATGGGCTGGCTCAACTGGTGGGCACCGAAACCGCTGATGGCGGTCTACCAGCGGCTGAATCTGAGCGAAACGGAAACCGAACCAAGGAGGCCCAGACCATGACGAACCGCCTCGTTCCCCTGCTGTTGCTGGCCACCCTGCCCTGCACTGCGCGCGCCGATCTCGCCCTCGTCGGCTACAGTGCGGCCGGGCCGCTCTCCACGCAGGAACGCATCTGGATACACGAGAGCCAGTTTCGCCGCGACTACGTCGACCGCGGCCGCGCCTATACCCAGCTGTTCGATATGACGAAGCACCAGCTCTACGTGGTCGACCACGCTGCACGCATGATCGAGTCCTACGACCTGAAGGCCCTGCAAGCGACCGCCGACCAGGGCGCTCCGCCGGGCACCTTGAAAATGACCCTGACGCCGACCGGCGAGACGCGTCCGCTGCGAACCTGGACCTGCACGGGCTATACCCTCGCCGCCAGCATGCCGACACGGCTGGGCAACGAGGAAACGGTGTTCCACCTGCAAGGCAAGGTATGGGTGGCGGCGGGCACGCCGGAACAGGCTGCCCTCCAGCGGCTGGTCGAGCTTGCACGACAGAAGGATTTCTTCCTCGGCATCCCGGCCGCGATCAAGGCCACGCCGGCGCAGGCGCAGATGCTGAGCGAACTCGCGCGCTCCCTCGCGCCCAGGGGGTTGCCGTGTGCCGGCGAACTGGACGCGCGCTACGAAGGCAACGGCCCCATGGCGAACCTGGCGCGGCGCCTGCCGGCCCGGCTCTCGCTGTCCATCCAGGATTTCTCCAGTGCGCCGCTCGGCCCCGACGTGTTCGCGCTGCCCGCCAACTATCAAATGCGGCGCTGAATCCGGCTTCAGCGGCCGCCCAGCAGCGCCCGCTTGAGATCGTCCTGCACCGGCGCGTCGCCCAGCCAGACCGCGAGCAGCGCCCGGAAGAAATCCGGACCCGCGATGGGCTGCCCGATGGGTTTGCCGTTCACCGACAGCTGCATGCCGGCTGCGGTTTCGTCGAGCACATACACGTCGCCTTCGCGAGCCTCGCCCTGGCTCTTGATGCGTGCCTCGAACTCCGCAATCCGCGGCGACAGCGCCGCAAGCTGCGCCGCGTTGACGTTCGCGGCCAGTCCCTTGCGCAAGGCTTCGCTGAAGGCATCGGCCGAGACGTCGCGCAGCATGGCGAGCTGCATCCGGCGCGGCGGCGGCGCAGCCAGGACGGCGTCGGCCTGCGTCTGCCGTACCGGCAGGTAGAGCGCGGCAACGTACACCTTGAACAGAAAACGGCTACGCACGCCTGCACCGTTCAGCACCAGTGTCGTGTCTCCGGTGCGGTGCGTCTCGGCCAGCTTCACGCCGGCGATTTCGGCCGCCTGCACCGGCGCGTTCAGGTACAGGCACCCCATCAGGCATGCCATCGCAAGGCGCATGTCAATTCCTTTTCGCGTGGGATTCACGACGCGGCACGCACCCGCGCCAGGTAATTGTCAGCCAGCGCCTTGTAAAGCGGATGCGGACACAGCATGCGGGAGATGCCCGTCGCCAGCAGCGTGGCCAGCATGAGCGGCACGACCATGTCGTGGTTGTCGGTCATTTCCATCACGATCACGAAAGCGGTGATCGGCGCCTGCACCACGCCGGCGAAATAGGCGGCCATGCCGATCACGATCAGCGCGCCCGGATCGGCGGCCGACACCCAGCCCGCGATCGCCTGCCCGATACCCGCCCCGGCGGACAGGCTGGGCGCGAACAGACCGCCCGGGATCCCGCTGATGAAGGACACGAAGGTGGCCAGCATCTTCCACAACCCGTAGGCCGCCGAGACCGTGCCCGTTCCCTCGATCAGCTGCCGGGCTTCGTGATAGCCGCTGCCGTACACGGCATTGCCCGACGCCAGCCCGATCAGCGCGAGCGCCAGCCCGCACAGCGCGGCGAACGCCACCGGACGCGCACGCACGAACGCGCCGGCGCGTCCCGGCAGGCCGCGCGTGGAAAACATCAGCAGCGCCCGGCTGAAGGCCCCGCCCAGCACGCCGCCGGCCAGGCCGCACAGCAGCACACCGAACCAGCCTGCCCCGCCAAGCAGGGCGGCGTGGCTCGCGCCGAAATAGGTGTAGTCGCCCTGCACGTAGATGGCCGCCAGGCCCGCGATGATGACCGCCGTCAGCAAGGTGCCGCTCGAGCGTTCCTCAAAGGAGCGCGCCATTTCCTCGATGGCGAACACGATGCCCGCCAGCGGCGTGTTGAAGGCCGCCGCCACGCCGGCGCCGCCGCCGGCGACGATGAGACCGCGTTCCATCAGGTGGCGCGGAAAACGGATCAGCCGGCGCAGGTTGTACAGCAGGGCCGCGCCCACCTGTACCGTCGGCCCTTCGCGGCCCACGCTCGCACCGCCGGCCAGCCCCACGCAGGTCAGCAGCATCTTCGCCGCCGCCACGCGCAACGAGAGCACGTCGTCGCGGCCCGCGCCATCCTGCATGCGGATGGCTGCGATGGTCTGCGGAATGCCGCTGCCCGCCGCCCCCTTGAAATAGCGCCGGGTCAACGCGGCCACCGTTGCCAGCGTCAAGGGCGCGATCAGCAAGGGCAGCAAGGGCGAGGTCTCGAGTATCCGGCGGAACAGGTCGTGCGCGTGGTCGCTGGCCAGCGCGAAGGCGCTTGCAGCCAGTCCGACGCCGATTGCGCCTCCCCAGAACAGCACGCGGCGCGCCCACAGACGGATCGAAAACAGACTGGCCCGATGGCGTTTCCGAAGGTAGGGCCGCAGCAGTCGGGAAAGCTTCATGAGCGGAATAGTAACAGGCCCGCCCCGCTGCGCCCCGCGCACCGCATTGCGCAGGCGCCGATCGGCGTTTTGGCCTAGAGTAGAAGCATTGCAATCCAGAGGAGCTTCCATGTCCCCCATCATCGCCTTCAAACGCCTCGCCTATGTGCTCGCCAGCCTGGCCATCCTGCTCGGACCGTCCGCATCCGCCCGCGCGGCAAGCGCCGCCGTCATCGACACCGAGGTCAACGAGGCGCTGGCGGCCTTCCAGAAGATCGAGGGTGCGCGTGCCTACTTGAGTATCGCCAAGGGCGTGCTGGTCTTTCCCAAGGTGTACAAGGCCGGCATCGGGATCGGCGGCGAATACGGCGAAGGCGCCTTGCGCATCGGCGGACAGACTGTCGACTATTACAGCACGGCCGCCGCTTCCGTCGGCTTCCAGCTCGGCGCCCAGGCCAAGACCATGTCGTCCTCTTCACCGACGAGGCCGCACTCGCCAAGTTCCGCGCGAGCGAAGGCTGGAAGGTCGGCGTGGACGGCTCGGTTGCGCTGGTCGACATCGGCGTCGGCAAGGCCGTCGACACGCAGAACATCAAGGACCCCGTGATCGGTTTCGTGTTCGGTCAGAAGGGCCTGATGTACAACCTCACGCTCGAGGGATCGAAGTTCACCAAGCTGGACAAGAAGAAATAAGCGTCCGGCAGAGAAGCAACTGGCCGCTGCGTTTCAGCGGCCGTATTGCTGCTGCATCTGCTGCATGCGCTTCATCATCTCGGGGTCCATCTTGAAACCGCCCGGCATGCCGGGCATGCCCGACATCGTTACCGAACCGTGCTTCTGGCCCGGCTTGCAGGCCCCGATCCACTTGCCGGTCATGGTCGATTCCATCGCAGACATGCCATGCATGGGGGGCGAGAAGCGCGCGCTGCTCTCCATGCGGTAGTCGGTCGTCATGTTGCCGGTGATCGTCGCATGACTGGTCACGGTGCGGCCTTCGTGCGTACAGACCGAATCCATCGTCACCGTATTGCCGCTGCGTTTCACGTCCATCTTCGAACAACGCTGCTTCATGCGCTGCATGTCGTTGGGGGCCGCCGTGATGTCGTCTTTGCTCTGGTCGATGCAGACCTGCATCGTCATCGGGCCCGGCATGGATTGCCCGCCAGCGCGGGTCTCGGTGCGGATCTCCCACAACCCCGACTTGCGCATGGGCACGTCGGCGGCCTGCGCGAACGACAGCATGGCGGCAAACGGGATCAGGAGACAAAGGCTGCGTACAGGCTTGGACATATCGGGCTCCGGGTATGGGCAAGTCCGCATGCTGCCATAAAAAAGGGGACGGTTGCCCGCCCCCTTCTCTCTACACGCCAACCGTCAGGTCTGCGGGTGCACCGGGCCACGATGCCCTTGATCGAAACCGCGCTTCGGCATCGACTCGGCATCGAATACCGCCTGCTGCTCCGGCGTCAGCTGGGCGTAGAACGCTTTCACCGCTGCGGCTCGCGCCGCGAGATGGGCACGACCCGCGTCGGCCTTCTCCAGCATGGCGTCCATACGCTGCGGTGCGGTCATCTCGGCGAACGATGCGCGCATCGCCTGGCGATCTCCACCCGGGGCCATCAACCCCGGTTTGGCGGATTGGATAAATGCCTGCCAGGCCGCTTCCTGGGACGGAACCAACTTGAGTTTTTCCTTCAGGTCGGTCAGACGGGCCTCTCGGTACGCTTCCAGCTTGGCCTTCATGTCCTGGCCGTGGCGGGCCTCGCAGCGCGGTTTGTCGTCGGCCTTGTCTGCGTTCATCGCCCACGCCGACGCACCGAGTACGCCGCCGCCGATCAAAGCCACCAGCAGCGCCGATTGTACGAACTTCGATTTCATGGTTTTCTCCTTTCCAGAGGGTTTCCTGCGCCGCGCCCGGAATGGGTGCGGCATGGAAGACAGTCTGGCGGCGGACTGTATCCGCAGCATGTCCGCAAACCGGAAAAGTGTTACGGAATGTTTCCGGAGCCGGGCTCAGAATCCGCCGATGTAGGCGTAACCGTCGTTCTGCAGTTTGATCAGGCGCGTGTAGCCGTCATGCACGATGGTCACGCCGGGCAATACATCGGATGCCGTCCAGCCCTTGGATTTCATCACGCTGTGGCAGATCTCGACGTGCACGCCCAGATCGATCAGGTCCTGCACGATCTTGGCGTTGAGATTCACCGCAAAGGGATCGCCCTTGATCCGCTGCCAGGTGTCGTCGACGAGCAGGAACTGGGCCGCTTCGCCATGCAGCACCAGATGAATGTCGAGCTGCGGCGGCTTCACGCCCTGCTTGCCGAAGGCCTCGATCAGGCCGCGCGCGTAATACAGGCCCTTACTGATCCCCGCGGCGATCTCGTCCGAATGAACGTCGTACACCACCTTGTAATGACCATGCGGGTCGACTTTCAGCATCGGACGTTCCGCCGGTTCGGCGGCCAGGGCCGGCACGGCCATGGCAAGCGCCAGCGCGCAGCATGCGGCACGCAGGATCTTGTCAGCTTTCATGTTCATGCAGATTCTCCAGGGCAAGGCTTCGGCATGCGCCGTTTTCCTGCAGCGCACGCGCGGATTGGCACATCCGTACCAGTCGATCGGAAACGGCTTTCATATCGTTGGAACTCCACTATAAACATACGGTCTGAAAGGACGCTAAAACTAATGACGGAATAACGGTGGAGACGTTCATGAACACGACAAGAATCGGCCTGGCGTGCGCCCTCGCACTCTGTATCTCGGCAGGCCCGGCACTGGCCGAAGACAATATGCAGCAAACCATGCCCGGATCGCGCATCAGCTTCGCCCCCCTCCCGGTCCAGATCTACATGCAGCCGGGCCAGAAGCCCGCCGTGGTATTCACCACCCCCTGCATCCAGATCGAAAAAGCCACCAACGGCTTCCCGCCCTTCCTCGCGTTCGAAAGCTTCATGTTCGAAATGGTCGGGAAGATAAACGACTCCGAGGTTCTGCCGGTTCGCCTCGAACCTGTCTGCATCTGGCCCCTTTGCCGCCCATGCCTCCGGCGCCAGCGCAACGCGCGCAGCGCCGCTCCCGGTATCGATCTCGAATACCACTACGCAGTATTCCGGCTGCGATTCCAGCGGCGTCGGGTCGTCGGCGCAACTGCAGCCGCCGATGATGCCGGCGTAGAACACGCCCGCCTTCACCCGTAACGCCCCCGCGGTTTCCTCCGCACCAATCAGTATGGCGTGGAATGGCTCGTCGGCCACCGCACTGGTCAACGACAGGGCCTGCTGCAAGGGCAATACAGCCGCATCGAGCCCCTCGACCTCGCGCATGAAAACCGTGCGGAAATCCGGTGTATTCCATGCTGCAAGCGTCAGGGGCAGGAAAATGTTTGACATGGGCAGTGCGCAACAAGACCTGAGCGATGAAGTATGGCGTTTCGCCAGTAGAATCCGCAAGCGCGCCAAGACGCGCAATCACGCAAATCAGGGGGATCCATGAAAAAAACGTATACCGTCGTATTGATGTCTGTCGCCGCACTCGGTTCCGGCTGCGCGTCCATCGTCACTGGCCACAACCAGAGCGTCTCGGTCGAAACCCGTGCCAAACAAGGCCAGCCGGTACTCGGCGCCAATTGCAAGCTGACCAACAACAAGGGCACCTGGTTCGTGACCAGTCCGGGCTCCGTCAGCGTACGTCGCAGTTACGACGACATGATCGTCAATTGCGAGAAAGAGGGTCAGGAACCCGGTGTCGCAAACGTCAAGTCCTCCACCAAGGCGATGGCGTTCGGCAACATCATCTTCGGCGGCATCATCGGCGCCGGCGTGGATGTGGCAAGTGGCGCCGCCTACGATTACCCGACGCTGTTCACCGTCACCATGGGCGAGAAGACCACCGTGGATGCACCGCCGGTGGACAAGCCCGCAGACACCCCAGCCAAGCCGGATACGGCGCCGCCCCAAGCCGAGGCTACCGCCACCACCGCGGCGGCAACAAACGCTACGGCAGCGCCTCAGGCGGAGACGGAAACACGCTGAACTTCCGCACTTGCGCTGGATGAGATTGCGCAAGCAGAAACCGTGTGACGCTTGCGCATCATTGCAGGATTTCAAGCCGTGGTATCTGCGCTGTCCAGCGGCCACGCGCTCGTATCCAGCGTCTCCACGTAACCGTGCCAGGTCGCGTGGCCGATCAACGGCAACAGCACGACGAAGCCGAGAAAAGCGGTAGCGAAGCCAAGTATCACGGCGACGCCGATCAGCGACGCCCACAGCAGCATCGGCTTCCAGTTGTGCAGGACCGCATTGAAACTGCTGACCGATGCGGTGATCGCATCCACCTTGCGGTCCAGGATGAAGGGCAGCGAGAATGCGCTCGCCGCAAACACGATGAGGGCGAAGACCGCCCCCACTGCGCTGCCGATGGCCAGAAAGGGCAACAGGGCGGACAGGCCCGGTTCGGACATCGCGGGGAAGAACACGTGCACCATCGCCGCGGCACGTGCCCATACCAGCAGCACGATCAGCAGCACCACGCCCAGCACCAGCAGTTCCTTCAGGTGATAGGTGCCCTCGCGCAGGCAGTAGCCGAGCACGGGCCGCAGGCCCTTGCCCAGCTGGCGGCTGATCGAATACAGGCCGACGGCCAGCACCGGGCCGACGAACACGAATCCCGTGGCCAGGCCCATGTACAGGGCCAGGGTACCGAAACGCCAGGTAAACAGCGCGATCAGCATGCTCAGCAGCATCAGCGCGAAGCCATAGGCCAGGCTCAGCCGCGGGGCGTGCAGCATGTCCGCCCAGCCCTGCCGCAGCCAGCGCACCGGCGCCGCGCTGTCGAGGCTGCGGCAGGGCACCACGAAGGGTAGGTTCTCGGGGGATTGCGGCGCATCGGATACAGGCAATGCAGACATGACGACTCTCCTCTGGTGTAGTCTGGTCGCCCGATTGTCGGCCCGGGCGTGGTTCCGTTATAGAACAGGAAGCGCCAGCCCGCCTGTTTTCGTCATCCGAACCAGAACATCGTGTCCTTCAGCAGGAATTCGACGTGCGGCATGTAGTGCGAGCCGTCGCAGGAAAAGGTCACGCTCACCAGGCCGTTGTAGAGATTGATCGAGGCCATGCGCAGGTAGATGGTCTGGTCGGAGAGCCGCAATGCCTGTAGCGTGCGCAGGATCCGCGGGATGTCGTGCTGCGGGATCGCGACCTCGGCGGGGTAGCTGCGCGAGGGATAGACGAGGCATATATCCGGATCGCTGAGCGCCTCGTGGTCCAGGATGCGGTAGCGGAACGGATCGTCCACGGTCCAGATCGTGGCCTGGCTGCTGGAGAAGTGGATCTGGCACTGGAACACGCCGCGTTGCGTCAGCAATTCCTCCAGAATCGACAGTGCCTGTTCGAGGTTGCCGTCCATCGGGCTGTCCACGCGGCATTGCTGAAACAATTGCCCACGGATCGCCGGGTCGCCCTTCACCTGCCGCCAGTAGCCCGGCTCGTCGTAGAGTCCTGCCGTCACCGGCAGGTTGCGCAGGTCGAAATCCGCACCAAGGAAACCCAGGCCCTGCGCATCGCGACTCACCACCTGCAGCGCCGTGAGCGAAGGGCGGTGTTCGGTCTCGCTGATATAGGCATCCGAAAGCAGGAACCCCCACACCGGCACCGCTTCCTTCATGTACGGCCGCTGCGAACGATCACGTCCGAGGTTGCCGGGCACGATTCCGTTCGGACCGACATTGTCGCTGTGCTGCAGCCCCTCGGGCCCCATGCAGTAGAGCGCGGTGCAATGCGGAATGTCCGGGAAATGTTCGACAAGGATCGCGTCGAGCGCCGTACAATCGTCCCAGGCCGACACGCACCGGCCCGCCAGCCGGGCCATCGGTTCGCGCAGCAGGCGCGCGAGATCCTCGCGCTGCCGGTAGATGCTGTCTTTCCATGAAACCGTCATGGTCCCTCCCCGTCGTGCCGTCCGGCCACATCGCTGCGGCCGGACAGCGCATTGGAGGGTAACGATACCGGATTAGTTCTGCGTGCGGATCGGCCCGCCAGGTACGCGATTTAGTGGTGCGGCCTTTTCCGCTGCGCGGCCTGCCATTCGACGAAACGGGCGCGAATGTCCGACATCGTTCTGGCTTCGTCAAGCAGATGATGAATTGCCGACAATCCGCATTGCGCTTCGATGATCGTCTGCAGCATCGCAGCCAGCTCGGTGGTATCCAGATCGCCCTGCGCGGTGCGGGATGGCGGGTTTCCGGAGGGGATCATGGCGCATCTCCCTGAAATTGGACATTCCGGAACCAGCGAGTTTCATGCCCGGGAAGTGGTCCATTTCACCCCCCCCCCCGGCGGCGGCGTGCCCGCAGGCAATGCGCATTGGATAATCGTCAATCCTGCATCAGGCGCGCGAGCATCTGGCCGGGTGCGTCCGGCACCCGTTCGCCATCCTTGTAGAGATCGACGACGGCAAGCGGGCCGCCAGCGAGGGCGCGCCCCGCAATGTCGTCCGGCGTGATGACCGCGCGGCCGAGCTGGCGGCGCGTGGGCCAGTCGATGCGGCCGTAGGCGTGATACACCAGCTCGGCGCAGCTCAGGCGATCGCGCGTTTCCGCGTCGAAATTGAAATCGTAGCGCTTGCCCATCTGGCGCAATGCCTGCAGGACAGTCTCGGCCTGCTGCGCGGCAGTCTGCTTCACCGGGCGCAACACGGCGAGATCGTCCACGTTGAGGAAATGGCCCAGCGAATTCAGCTCCACCCCGGACCGCAGCGCCTCGACGACATGGCGTCCCGCACGGATCGCGGCCTGATGGGGCTGCACCACCGGGTCGTCCCAGACGCCCAGCGCCCGCAGCTCCGGCTCGGTGCCGATCCACAGTGCCGCATGTCCCCAGCGCCCGGGAATGAAGCTGTCGGTCAGCCGGAACGGCGTACGCTCGACCAGGATGTCTCCCACCCGCAGATCCGAGGCCAGGACATCGTGCACGTCCCGTCGGGCGTCCAGCTTGCCGCGCCGGCTTTCCACCAGGCCCACGGTGTTGCCGAAGACCATGCTGGTCAGATTCACGCCTTCATCCTTGAGTCGCAGCAGGGTTTCGACCGTGAAGGGCGTATAGAAACCGATCTTGCGCCCCAGGGTGGCCAGGGGCGAGAAATTCCGCGTCATGCTGTAGGAGGGGCTTTGCGTGACGATCTGCTCGAGATAATGCAAGTGCCGGTCTGCTTCCATGCGTGCCCGGTAATCGCCACCCTCGGTCTCGTAGTACGCGATGCCCCGACGCACGCGGCTGCGCGTTTCCTCCGAAGCGAACGACAGCGCCACGCGGTTCAACTCGCCGTAGTCGATGTCGTAACCCACGTCCTTGTTGTTGAGCAGCATCCGCAGGCGCGGCTCTTCTTCATACAGGGAGATCGCCAGCAGGTAGTTGTCGTAGAGCACCAGCGCGGCGGAAAGCGAGAGCATCACCCCTTTGAGCCGCACATCCCGGGCCATGTCCTTGCCCGGGCCGTCTGCGTCGAGCCAGCACTCGTGCGCCTCGGCCATCGCATAAAGCTGGCGACGCAGCGCGAGATGTTCGGCCAGCCCGGCATTCAGTTCCGCGAGGTCGCTGCCCGGGATCGCCGCGTTGTGTTCCAGCGTCGCCTTGATGCGCGCGACGAGTTTCAGGGTCTCGGCACGATACTGCATCGCCGACTCCACCATGGTCCGGTAGGACTCGATTTCGGCGTCCAGTTCCGCCATCCGGGCCGCGTCGTCGGACTGGTCATGCGCCTCCGCTGCGTGCGCCCTGCACGCCTGCCTCGCCCGCACCTGATCGAAACTGCCCGGCAACTGGCTCACTACCACCTGGGCCGTCGTCTCGACCACCGGCTGCGTCACGCTGCATCCGGCCAGCAGCAGCGGTAGCAGGAAAAATCGCAGGAAATCGCCTGGGCAGATCAAGGCTGATGTGGGGATTGGAGCGTGCGCACGAAGGCCTGCCGATCGAAGCCCAGCGACCCGGCGTATGCCAGCAGTCGGTCCAGGGTTGGCGCGTCCAGCGCGGGCGTGCGTGCAAGCACCCACGCATAGTCGCGCCCCGGTTCTCCGACAAGGACCCATCGGTAATCCGGGTCGAGGTCGAGAATCCAGTAGTCGCCGTAGAAGGGCCGGAAGAAGCTCACGCGGAGCTTTGCGTTGCCGCTGCCGGCCACAGTCTTTGCAATGCCATCGGCCTGCTCGATGGCGCCGTCGGCCGTGCGACACTGATTCAGCACTGCGATGTCATCGCCTTCCCGTCGATAGGTCGCACGTACATCCGACACGCACATCGACTGGAAACGGTTCGGCAGCCGGGCGATCTCGTACCAGGTGCCCACATAGCGCGCGAGATCGACCGAGCTCACGGTAGGCAGGGGCGCGTGCTGCGTTGCGCACGCCGTCAGGCCCATCGTTGCGATCAGGGTGATGGCCGATTTATGCATGCGTCCCTCGCTCACAGCAGCCTGCTCAGCACGAACACGCCTACCATCGCAAACGCCAGCGCGATCTTCAGCAAGGCGCCGAACAGCAGGCCGAGCGTTGCGCCGACGCCGGCGTGCATCGCCTTCTGCAGCGTCGCCGTGCCGCTGAATTCGCCGGCCACGGCACCGAGAAAGGGCCCCAGAAGCAGGCCGGGCAAACCGAAGAAAATCCCCACCAGCGCGCCGATCGCCGCGCCCCAGATCGCACGCGAGGAGGCGCCGAATTTTTTTGCCCCCAGCGCCGCCGCAAGAAAATCCACCCCGTAGCTCGCCAGCGTCAACACGCCCAGCAGCGTGAGCGTGGCCCAGCCCACGTGCGCAAAATTCTCGGCCCACGCCAGCAGCACCAGCCCGGCGAACACCATCGGGATGCCCGGAAGCAGGGGGAGCACCAGGCCGGCGAAACCGACGACGATGAACACGGCCGCAAGCAGCCAGAGCAGGATTTGCGTAGCAGGATCGATCATGCCGCTCGGAAGGGAAAATCAGTCGGGATGGGTCTGCATGGTAACGCGGACCGTCCCCCTTCGGGCGGTTGCGGCATCGCGCCGCGCATCCGCTCAGCGCACGGCCGACCCTCGCGCGCGGCTGCGCGCCGGCACGGGCGGTTGCGGCGGCGGCGTCGGGCCGGGGCTGAGCAAATAGGCATGCACTTCCCCTGCCGCATTCACGCCGGTTCCCACGATCTGCCCCTTGTCGTTGATGGCCCGCGCCATCGACAGGGCGCGCCAGCCTGCCGCGCTCACTTCGGGCAGGCTGCCCAGGTCGGTCACGGTATTGGCGGCCACGTCGTACATCTTGGCCTTGCCCTGGGAGACGCCCACCACCTGGCCACGGTTGTTGATGTCGTAGGGATCGATGGGCAAAGGCATGTTCGACCCCGTCGTCGCGCCAGGCACGCGCGGCGTCCAGAGGAAACCGCGGCCGTCGTAGACGCCGACCACGTTCGGCAGGTCGTTCATGCCGCGCGCCTCGCCGGATCTTGCCGACGCGTCGGGCAAGCTTCCCACCGCGTTGATCGCATCCGCAGGCTCCGCAATGGTCGGACTCCACAGCCAGGGCTGATGCGCATTCGGCGCGGCATTCTGCATTGCGTTGCCGGCGATGTAGCCCTCGGCATTGATCGCGGCGCCGCGCCCGGAGCCGCCCTTGTCCGCAGGCAGCGACATGATGGTGCGCGCCATCCCGGTGGCAGTCCGGCTATCCCAGGTAAACGCCTGGTCGAGCGTCGTCGTGCCTTGCGGCTCGCGGTAGGTGCCGGCCACCTCGCCCTGCGCGTTCACCGCCAGCGCCGCGCTGTTCGACACCGCATCGCCGCCGCCGAACGGCACCTTGCGTGCCTGGCCGCCCTGCCAGATCACAGCGCTGCGTTTGCCGGGCAACGTACTGTCGCACTTGCCGGCCACCAGGCCGCCGTCGTTGATCGCGTTGGCCCTGCAGCTCGCGAAACCGGCGGGCCGCGCCAGCAGGCTCATGCCCGTTGCACGCTTCCACACGAAAGCCTCGTTCGCCACTGCCGTCGCGGCGTACCCCACCACATCGCCCGCCTCGTTCAGGCCATAGGCCTCGCTGAAACTCGGGCCGCCCGCCAGATCGCCCAGATCCTCGATCGTCCAGGCCAGCGCGGCAGCGGGCATGCCCATCAGCAGACATGCGGCTGCGCACAGCACGGTCCGGGAATTTCGGTTTGTTTTCATGCAAATCTCCTGAAAGCTCTATACCAGTAGGCCGTATCAGATGTTTTCGGAAGTTTTGCAGAAAACTTTCAGGCCATGCCGGCTAGGGCTTCGGATTGGCCGCCCGGTAGTCGGGATCGTCCAGCAACATCCCGACCAGCTTGCGATACAGGCTGGCGTACTGATTGACCCCCATCGGAATGGCTTCCATGCCGACGAAGGACGAAGGCCAACTCGCGCTGGCCTTCAATTCCTTCTCGTACACCGTCTGTCCCCGCAACACCAGGACGAAACGCGCACCCAGGCTCGCCTGCCCCGTGTCTGACGGCACGCTGAGTCGCGAATCCGTCAGGAACCCGCTGAGCACGGCCGGCGCCGCAACGTCGTACAGGCCTGCGGCCTGCAGGTCGGTGACCAGCGTCTGTCTCAGATACTGCGCGAACGATCCATCGACGGGCGACTTCACCGCGTTGGTGCGTACGTCCAGCCACCGGTCGACCTCGGGCGCCACCCCCGGCGCCAGCCGGAACGTGCCCACGGCGACCGGTGCCGTACCGGATTGCCGCGCCTTCTCGATATTGTCGAAGCTGGGCGCGGGCGAGCCCAGGGGAATCTGGGCGCAGCCGGCCAGCCACGCCAGCGCGATCACCAACAGACCCGGCGAAGCCCGCCGCGCCAGCCCGCTCGCCATGCGCTGCAGTTGCATCATTTGAAATCGGGGTCGCGGGACAATTCGTCCAGCCCCGCACTCACGACCTGCTTCGTCATGGTTCGGACCGCCTGCTCCAGGCTGTCCATCTTGGTGCCGTTCGACGGCGCCGCCGTCGCGCCCATCACCGTATGGATCGCATGACGCGTCGTCTTGCTGATGGCGCCGGCCTGGGGCCCGGCAAGATATTTGAGCGTGCAGACATAGCCATCGGATACCTGCGATCCTGCAAGGCCGAATGTCAGCCCCGTGACGAATCCCTTGCCGAATGCGTCGTCCGTCAGCGGAACATTGTTGAGTACCACACTGAGCAGGGCGCCGCCTTCGACAGGCTTGTCCGCCACCTCGGAAAACAGTCCGCTTCCCTTGACCTGGTCTTTCACCTGCGCCGAGAGATACTCGGTCGCGCGGGCATTCGCCACGCCCTTGGTCTGGAACTCGAACACGAGCTGCACCGGTCTCGGCTCGGCCGGCTTCCTGTAGGCCTCGGCAGGTACCTCCTTCGTGGCCGTATCGACATAGAAGCTCGCGCACCCCGTGAGCGACAGCAGACCGAACAGCCCTGCGGCCAGGACCACATTGCGCAGCATGCGAAACCGGTAAATGCATTTGCCCATCTGATTTTTCTCCCTGAATCCACGATTTTCCGAATCCCCCTTGCGGGCCTGCGGCGGCACGGCCGCATGCCGCTCACGGCAGCGAATCCGGCTTCTCCTTGCCGAAGGCGCGTCTGGCCGCTGCGGCTACGCCCACGAAGCCGATCAGCAACAGCTTCCAGAACTTCGCGAAGAAAACCGCCGCGCCGGCCAGCAGCCCCATTTTCTTGGCAGCCGCGCCGGCGACGAGCGCGGCCAGGCCATATTCGGCCACCTTGTCGGTACTGGAATCGAAATCGCCGTAGCGTTTGCCTGCGTCGAACTGCAACGCGGCCAGCAATGCATGGG
>JADHED010002027.1_pt1 | contig 15158 bp, 23 predicted proteins | sample 8952041 | NCBI WGS metagenome assembly JADHED01 (sample SAMN16124423, study PRJNA663239) | bioreactor sludge metagenome | isolation source: sludge (control) | place: India:Bengaluru | collected 2018-09-08
GCCGTCCTTCCTCCCGGCCGGAGTGGCGGAACTGGCAGACGCAGCGGATTCAAAAACCTCGAACGGCCGTAGATCGTGGAAAGATAAATCAGAACGAACACTTTCTTCGCTCGTCTATCGCCGCCACTTTGTTCGTACTTGCTCGCCTGCTACGGGGTTTCGTTGCAGTCTGTGCGAAAAACTGTGCGAAACGGTCCTGCCGCGGGCCGCACAGCTTGCCCGTCCGCGTAACGCTCCACGTCGCAGGAATCTGCTCGCCGACCTCCGGCACCCTCGGTTACGCTCCCACCGACCGGCAACCCCGCGCCGGCAGTGGGGATCGAATGAGAGACGCGTTCATCGCCTCGGGCAGTTCGCCGCCCTGCCCTCGCCTGGCTCGCGTGAAGGAAGTTGCCCGCGAGTACGGACTTGCACTGTCCTCGGTCTACGACGCGCTCGCCCGTCGCGAGCTAACCCACTACCGCAACCGACGAACCATCCTCATCGACCGAGGCGCCTTCGAGCTGTGGCTCGCCTCGAGGATGGTGCCGGCGCTGGACTCGCCGGCCGAGAGCTGACCGGGCTGCCGAATGTTTGGCATGCCGAACACGACGTGATAGCCCATGTCGCAGATATCGGACATCTCTGTGCTAAGACTGGGGTGAAGATGGTCGGTGACCCCGCGCCCGTCCATCGCGAAGTGGGAATTCGGCCGCAACCTCGAGTTGGCCGCGTCCGTTTTCACCTACCTGTTCTCGCTGCCCTGTTCTGTCGTGGAACAACTGCGTGGTACTGGTCGGGTGAGTGGACTGTTCTGTTCGGGTGTCCGAGAAACGGCACACCCAAGTGGTACACCTTGGATTGAGTAGAGAAATCCAGCGCCTCCGCTGGTCCATCCCGCCCCGGCTGGCGGCGACTCGTCGACGGACGGGCCGCCGCCAGCAAAACCCGAGCGTCGGGCGAGGGGGTTGGACCGGGGGCCGGGTTACGAGGGCGAGATGGAAAGTAAGGCTCAACACGACGGCGCGTCGCCGTCCGAGAACCCCTTCACCGATTCCGGCTCGAGTCCACCGTCGCGCGACGACCTCGAGGCCTGCCTCCAGGAACTGCGCGCGACGCGGCGCGCCCTCGGTCGCGTCCCGCCCTCCGATCCCCAGATGGCGGACATTAACTCGAAGATCGCCGCGCTCCGCGACCAGCTCGTCGCCCTCGACCGCGCCGACCAGGCCGCGATCGACGCGGCCGCAGCGGCGGTTCCGGCCGAGCCGGGGAATCTCCCATCGGCATGCGTGACGATCCAGTCAACACTTCGCGACGGCCGGCGCGGGACCGTGGTCGAGCGGGTGATCGAGATTGGCCCGTGCGAGGCCCGCGTCACGACCTACATCCGCCGCCCACCAGTGTTCGTCCAGCTCCGACGGTTCGTCGCGCGGCTCCGCAACATCGTTCCCGCGCTACCGACGCCCTCCCCCAAACGGGCTTCCCGCACCCAGCGCCGCCATCGCCACACAGCCCGCGCGCCGGGATCCAGCGACACCGAGCCGCAGCCCGACGCGGACCCCGAACCAGGGGCACCACGCCAGCGGTTCTTTCCGGGGACGAGTTCCAAGCTCGTCCACGCGCTCCAGGTGCGCCTCCAGGCGGCCGAGGTCGCGTTCGCTGACGGAGATGTCGCACTGGCACGCCGTCGCGTCCAGGACGCGCTGCGCGACGGGAGGAACTTCTGATGGCACGCGTGCGCAGCGTCACGCCCGCGTTCTTCCGGCACGAACTACTGCAGGATCTGGAGGCGGCGCACCCCGGCGCGCACGTGATGCTCGTCTTCGCCGGCTTGTGGACCGTGGCCGACAAGGAGGGCCGGTTCGAGTGGCGGCCCCGCCAGCTCCATCTCGACATCCTCCCATTCCTGGCCCTCGACCTGGAGAAGACGCTCACCATCCTGACTGCCGCGGGGTTCATCCGCCGCTACACCGTCGGCGACCGGGTCTTCGGGTTCATCCCCAACTTCGGGAAGTACCAGCGCATCTCCGGGAAGGAGGCTCAGGGTCCCGCACGCTTTCCGGCGCCCCCGGAGACCGACCAGGTAGAACCCGAGAATCACCCGGGAAGCGCCGGGGAAGCACCCGAGAAGCAACCGGGTGCCCCTATTACGGTTATACGGAGTACGGAGTACGGAGAGAAGACTTCGTCTTCTTGCGCAGAACCTTCCGCTGACGCGGAAGCTCCCGCGCCGGATCCTGACTGCCCGGTGTTCCCGTGCGCCGGTCCGGGCAAGCACTGGCGGGCGACGCTCGAGCAGCGCGGCCGGTGGCACGCCGGCTATCCGACACTCGACATACCGACCGAGTACCGGCGGGCCGCCGCGTGGCTCGCGGACAACCCGACGAAGCGAAAGACGGCGCGCGGCATGCCCAAGTTCATCGGCGGCTGGCTAGCGCGCGCGCAGAACACCGGACCGAGGCAGCTCGCGCTCGGGCCGACGCCCGTGTCGAAGGCGGGCGTGTCCCCCGACCTGTGGAACCAGCAGGAGGACGCGCGGTGACTACCGACCTGATGACCGAGCGCGCCCTTATCGGCTTGGCGCTCGTGGTGGATGGCGTGGTCCCGCTGACGAACGGCCTGCCGCCGTCCGCCTTCTCGGACGGCGATCTGCGCTCCTCCTGGACCGCGATCGTGCAGCTCGAGGGCGAGGGACGCCCGCTCGATCCAGTGACTGTGGCCACGACGGCGTGCGCCGGAGATGCGCAGCGCCGCACCTGCTTGATGAAGCTGCTCGCCGGGTGCGTCGATGGGCAGCCGCGCAGCCTCGCGTCCGTGACCGAGTACGCGTCGCGGCTGCGAAAGCTCGCCGCCCTTCGCCGGCTGGCTAGGGTCTGCGCGGAAGTCGAGGTGCAGGCGCGCGCGGGCAATGTCGACCCGGAATCGCTGCGCCGGAACCTTGAAGAATCGATGCACGCGGAGTCGCGGTCGGAGACGAAGACGTTTGTCTCGGTCGCCGACTCCATCGGCGACACCCTGGCCGGTATCGAGGACCTGCAGGCCCGCGGCGGTGGCCTGGCTGGAATCTCGACAGGGTTCGGCACGCTCGACCGCGTCCTGTCCGGCATCTCGCCCGGCTCACTGTACGTGGTCGGAGCACGACCGGGCGTCGGCAAGACTGCGTTCGCCCTAAACATCGCCCGGCACGTGGCGCGCCAGCGCCGCGGAAGCGTCGCTTTCTTCAGCCTCGAGATGCCGAGGGGCCAGCTCAACCAGCGGCTCCTCGCCGACATGGCCAGCGTCCCTCTCGGCAACATCCGGGACGGGCGACTCACGGCCGGCGAGTGGCATGCGATCACCGAGGTGGCCCTCGAGGTGAGCCAGCTCGCGCTCCACGTGGACGACACGGGCGGCCTACAGGTCGGAGCGATCCGCTCCAGGGCCAAGCGCCTCGCCGCCGAAGGACGCCTCGCGCTGATCGTCCTCGACTATTTGCAGCTCGCACAACCCGACCGCCGCCGGGACTCTAGGGCGGTCGAGGTCGGCGAGATCTCGAACGCGCTGAAGGCAATGGCCAAGGAGCTATCGGTTCCCGTCATCGCCCTGAGCCAACTGAACCGGCAATCAGAGAGTCGCGACGGCGGCCGCCCTCGCCTCGGCGACTTGCGGGACTCCGGCGCAATCGAACAGGACGCGGACGCCGTGATGCTCCTGCACCGACCCGAGCGCGGCATGGCCGATGACGACCCGGAGAAGGCGCAGTGGATCGGGAAGGCCCTTCTGGACGTCGCGAAGAACAGGCAGGGCGAGACGCGCGAAATTCCCATGTACTTCTCCGGGCAGGCCCAGCGCTTCACTGAGGGGGTGAGATGAGCACAGACGGAAGCGTGCGCGGGTGTTTGTGGATGCGCTGGGTCGTGCCGTTCGGCAACTTCTGGCCCGGCGACGTTACCCAGGAGCCCACGGGGCTCGCCGTTCAGTACCAGGGCGCCGGTCTCGCCCGGCCGGCAACCGCCGAGGAGGTGAAGGCGGCGCGCCGGGCGTCCCGCGCCACGAGCGCCTGCGCGGCGTCTTCGGACCTGGAGCCGACCTCGGCACCGTTGGCGGCGCCGGACGCTACCTGCGGCCGCGTGGCGCTCGAGGCGGTGTCCACGTGAAAGCCCGCCCGCAGCTCTCGATTCCGACGGCGCCGATCCCGGCGAGCGTCGACCTCCTCGGGGGACTCGTCCTTGCGGGGGCCAAGGTCGACCGGATCCGCCGGATCGCGGCCGCACTCGGACCGAGCCCGCAGCTCTGGTTCGACGTCGCTCTCGAGCGGGCGCTGCGTGTGGACGAGCGCCGGCTCGAGGCGGAGGTCAACTATGGCCGCTGATGGCCGCCGACGTCGGCGGAGTCACGACAACTCCCTGCTGATCCTGGGGCTCGCGCGGGGGCTCACGTATGCCGAGGCCGGGCAGCAGGCAGGCGTGCCGGCAAAGACCGTCTTCCGTCGCATGCAGGACCCTGAGTTTCGCCGGCAGGTAGACGAGGCCAAGACGGAGTTGGTCGCGCGCCTAGCCGCCCGGTACGCGGCCGAGGGCGACGCGACGCTCGCCGGGCTCGTCGAGCTGCGCGACAACGCGGAGTCGGAGCAGGTCCGCCTGGGTGCGCTCCGGACGATCAACGAGTACCTGGTGAAGCTCCGCGAGCACGCCGACCTGCAGACACAGCTCGACGAACTGCGGGCGAAGTTCGAAGGGGCCGGCCCGTGAGCCGGCTGCGCTCACAGGTGCGCGCGCTGCACCGTGCCGCCGAGCGCGCCCAGCACGGCACGCACGGCGCGGAAGTACGGCAGGCGCTGGCCTGGTTCCGCGAGAACGGACAGCAGCTCTCGGAGGTGATCGACGCCGTCGACACCGATTGGAGCCAGGACCAGGCGCTCGAGCACTGGCGTCTGGTCCGCGAGGGGTTCGGCGCGCTCATGACGCTCTCGCGCGGGGGCGTCGTGGACATCGGCGAGCTGTTCGGGCGCGCCTTCAAGAAGGAGGACGAACGACATGGAGCAGCCTGAGAGTCGATTGGGCCGGGCGGAGTACATGACCCGGTATCACGCCGCGGTGGCGGCTGGGCTCGAGCTGCGCGACGCGCTGGACGGGCCCGAGGCCGGACGCGTGATCCATCTCTACGCGGAGCTGATCGAGCGGTTGCAGGACCTGCGCGCCGCGCGCTGCAAGTGCGCGGACCGGAGCGTGCCGCCGCCGAACCGCGGGCCGTGGAGCGCGGCCGGCGCACGTGCGAAGGAGTTCATGTGGTCGGCGTCCGCGACGCGCCATGCGCGCACCCCTCAAGGGAAGGCAGCGTGACGGACCTCACCAATATCAAACGCCGCGCCGCGGCGTCGGCGATGCTCATGATGGCCGTGTCCGCTCTCGACGAGGACACCGCTGACGACATCACCGCCGCCGTCGCGGGAGCGGACTTCTCGCCGGACTATCGGCAGCTCGTCCTCGAACTGCGCCGGGGGGTGAGTCCGCTCCACGAGCTGGACGTCGGCGAGGCGGTTGCCGGCGCCACCGCCACCATCGGCAAGCTCGTCGAGGTCGTGGCACGACGCGCCAAGAAGGTGAAGCGGAAGCACTGAGCCGGGCCGAGGGGCCCAGGAGGGTTGGAATGATCGAGGGAATGAGCACGGGCTACATGGAGCTGGAGGCGACCTGCAGAGCGCTGGCCGCCACGCTGGAGACCGCGCTGGCAGCCGGCGAAGGTATCCCCGAGGCCTATGCGGCGCTCGCGGAGAAGGACGCCGAGCTGCGCCAGCTCTGGCGCCAGGAGTCCCAGCGCGCAGTCGTGCTGTGGCGCGCCGGCTGGATCGGCGTGATGCGCCGGGCGAAGGAGCACCTGGCGCAGCAGCACGCTGAGCGCGGGCTGGCGTGCGGACCGATCACGAAGGATGGCCACGACCCGTTCGCGTCGCACACGGCGCTGCCGAACGAGCCGGCGCCCACCACCGGCTCGGTCCGCACTACCTCGCGCCGCCGCCGGGAGTTGGGCTTTGGAGGAAACAGCCGATGACCGCCGACCCGATCGCCGTGACCACGCGCGCCGAAGACGAGGCTCGCGTGACGCTCGAAACCCTTGAGAAGAACCTCACCGCAGCGCGCGAGGCCGTCACCGGGGCCGAGGCCCGGCTCGAGGCCACGCAGTCTGAGATCGCAGCGCTCGACGTCCAGCTCGCCGCGCCGGACCTCGACGAGACTGCGATCGAGAAGCTCGCCGGCCGGCGACTCGTGCAGGACACGATCCTCCGCTCGCGCCGGCAAGCGGTACTCGACTCGATGGCGGGCGCGCGACGCCTCGAGGAACTCGTCGCGTCGGCCCGCCGCGAGCACCTCAAGACACAGCACCGCGCGGCCCTCGAGGCGGGCCGCGAACTGGCCCGGCGGATGGCGCTGGACCTGCGCCGCGCGGTGGACCAGGCCACGCTCGACCTCGAGCAGCTCCGCGCGCTCGCCGTGGATGCCGCGACCGCCGGACGCGACGCCGGGCTGATCTCCGACAAGAGCGTATGGTCCCCGCCGTGGGGCGCCCTGGCAAACCTCGGCCGGACACCCCAGCCGGGTGACCTGGTCCGCGCGGCCCTGGACTACATCAGCTCGCACGAGCGCCGGACGCGCGCCACCGATGCTCGCCGAGATGACGAGCGGCACGCCAAGTGGGCGAGGTTGATCGCCGAGGATCCGGAGCGCGCGCGGCTGCTGCTCGACGCGACGCACCAGGTCAACACGCTGGTCGCGTTCGGGCCGAATACCTCGCCGCACGGGGGCGGCCGATTCCAGGATTCCCTGTTCGCGGAGGGCGCCAACATGGAGCCACCGGCTGGATGGCACCTCCTGCGCAGCGCGGACGCGCTGAAGAACGCCCTCGAGCCGTACGGAGGCCGCTGCCCCCGTGACCTCGAGCAGGCGTTCGCGCGCCGGCTCCAGGACGAGCGCCGCAAACGGGAGGCTGCAATCGGTCCGGTGGAGAAGTCGGGGCTGCGCCTGTCAAGCGTTCCGAACGGATCGAGCAACACCCACAGGACCAACTACGCGCCGCCCTGGCGCCGGGAGACCGCATGAGCAACGCCGACGCGATCCGCGAGTTCTACGCCAGCCCGACCCCGACCGCGGCCTCATCGCCCGCGGGACTGGACGAAGTCGAAGATCCGATCAAGAAGTTCTACACCGAACCGACCGCCAAGTGGGCCGCCAACCCAACGGCCCCGGCCGAGGAGCCGCCCCGCGGGAAGACCACCAACGCGCAGGCGGTCGCCGATTTCTATGCCAGCGAGCTGCGCCCGCCCGAGGGGTTTGAACCGAACGCCGAGCACCTGGCGTCCTTTCGGCAGCTCGCAAGCGATCACTTCATCTCCGCGAAGGCACAGCAGGCGCTCCTCGACTACGCCGGCAAGGTCCTAGCGGCGCCGGTCGACGCCTTCAAGACCCTCGACGAGCAGATCGCGGCCGACGACGCTCGCGCCCGCGCAGCCGCGGCGCGGATCCCCGAGGAGGACGTCCGCCGCGCGCGCGAGGTCGTACGTGAGGCGAACGACCCCCAGCTGAACCAGTTCCTCGAAGTCTCCGGGCTCGGGAACTCCGCACCGATGATCCGGCTCCTGGCGAGACTCGCGCGCCGCTGACGGGACCGAACACCAACCAGGGGCCGCCTGGGGGGCGGCCCCATCACCTCGAGGGTGTGATGACCGACAACGAGGTGACCGCACTCGCGAAGCGCGCCCGGAGCGGGGATGCCGCCGCGCTCGACGCGCTGATGGCCGTGCTCGAGCCGCTGATCAAGCGTTGGTGCCGGCCGTCGATCCAGCGGCATCCCAACCACGGCGACGACATTCTCCAGACGGCTCGGCTCGCTGTGCTGAAGGCGCTGCAGCGACCGGCGCCGGACAGCTTCCACAAGTTCATCTTCGCCTGGGTGCAGGGTGAGGTCACGACATACCTCGCCTCACGCCGGGTCGTGCGTCGCGCGCCGCTGGTGACACACATCGACGAGATCACGGCCCGCGAGGACACCTCGTGGCGATACACAGGACCGGTCGAGACGTGTACGCCCGAAGGCGAACTTCTCGGCCACGAAGCCGTCGCGGCGCGCTGGCGGCAGGAGCGGCGCCGCCGTTGCATCACCCCGGCGTGCCTGCGCCTAGTTCTGCAGCGTGAGGGACTGCACCAAGACGAGCTGGCGCGCTGCCTCGGCGTCTGCCCCTCGCTCATCTCGAAGTACGGGATCGGTGACGTGCGCATCCCACCTGCCGTCGCCGACCGTGTGGTTGAGATCCTGCAGCTCGGTGACGCCGACCTCGCCGCGCTACGTCGCGACGCCGAGGAGTACGCACGCCTCGTCGAGCGGTACACGCCGGAACGGATCCACGCTGCGCGAGAGCTGCTGGGCCTGTCACAGGCAGACCTCGGCCGGCGCTTCGTTCGCGATGGGCGCGCCCACGGGCAACCGACGGTCTCGGCATTCGAGGACAGACGGACGCGTGGTCCCGTCGCCCGAGGACGCGCGCCTGCTCGAGGCGGCGCTGCACCGCGCCTTTGCTTTCGGCGACCCATTGCCGCGCTGGCTCGCGATGCGCGAGGAGCACCAGCGCCTGCTCGCGGCCTGGCCCTCGCAGCGGATCCGACTGGCACGGGAGGAGGCCGGGCTGACCAAGAAGGAGCTGGCGGTGCGCATCGGTCTGCCGCCAAGGTCCACGAACCTGCATTCCTGGGAGAGCGGCCGCCGGCCGCCGATGGCGATGTTGCCGGCGCTGCGGCGGCTGGACGGTGTGCTTCAGAGTAGCAGTCGACCCGCGATCGCCGAGTCAGCGAGACACGGCGCCACGACTCATGGATGATTCGACAACTCGCACAGCGCCGCAGTCCTAATCCTGCCACTCGTAGCACTGTACCGAATTGGGCGGGATGCACGAATGCGGTCCTGAGTGCAAAAACGCGTTCGTGCAGTGTCGCCGCTCGTTTCCAAAGGGAATGTCCGCTCCACAACATATGCCCCGTCGATTAGCGGCCTCGAGTAGCTGCTTCCTAACGCCCTCGCAGGCTTGAATGCTCCAGCGGTATGGCTCATAGGGGAGCGGCCACCACCATCGCTTCTCTTGCAGGATTGACTGACACGACCTGAGTCGTCGCAGTTCTGCGTCGACAATTCCGACCGCCTCCATCATCGCGGCGTTGTGGAGTTCCAGTAGTACAGACATCCTGCTCTCCACCGACCGAGTCGACAGCCGTTTCCACGCGTGCCGGATATCCACGTCACTCATCTGCGCCCCCCCCCCAAGCGTGCCATGGCCGCATCCCACGGCCACAACTGACCATCGGGTGGTCTCCGCACCTCAAGCTGCGCTAGTACCGAATCAAGCGCAGCCGCGTTGACGACCAAGAACGACTTGGTCGATTGCCTGTTAGCCTCAAAGAGTGACTTTGCCGCCCGTCTGGTGCGAGCTGCTGCTTCCGACTCGTCCTCCGGCAGGGACTTCTGGAACCTGAACAGTGGGACTTCCTCGAATGTCACTTGGGTATGGTCAATCGTCCCGGACCTTGTGTCCACCGCGTTCGGATCGAAAGTGCCAACCGACAATCGTGCATTCGTGACGAGCATCGGGATGTACATGAAGCGGACAAACCGGTGCTCGTTGGCTCGGCAGCGCCTCAGTTCCTCCTCGGCGAGGGCGGCGGCGCTGTCGAGCAGCTCGCGCCCGATCTTCTCGAGAAAAACCTGCTCGCCACCATCGCCTCGCTGGCAGAACTCTGCCCTATGGCTCGCCGGCTCAACGAGCCACTCAGACCAATCCCACATCTCAAAGTCTGGGCGAACGGTCAGCGCCCAAGCAAAGGACAGTTCCTCGCGTTCGGGCGCTCTCGGATCCGGTACAAGCGCGACCCAATCAGAGCCTTCAGCCACCCTCTTGCATTCGATGATGATCCTGACGACGTCGTCCTCGTGCTCGGCCACAACGTCGATGAAATGCTGTGAGCCATCCTGTCGACGCCACGAATGCTCATGAACACGCCCGCGGTACTTGTGGACGCCAGCTTCGAATCCCGCCTGGACTCTCGCCTTGACTGCGATCTGGAACAGGAACCCTGCCGAGTTCATCGCTCTCAGCCTAGTATCGTACGCGGCTCCTCTCGTGTCTTCTGGCTCGTTCCCCCGACTCGCAGTCATCGTTACACCCCCCATCGAAGGGATCCGCTCGGCGGGCATCTGCCGGTGTGGGCTAGGGCACCCCCCACCGCCGCCCGACCCATCAGCGCGTAGCGCGCCCACTGGCAAGCGGGAATCCTACCTCAGCCCCTAGCCGCATGGTGGAGCACACGGGAGCGCGAACGCCGCCGGCAGCACCGTCAACAGGATCCGACAACGGCAGGCCAACCGGGGGGCCCTCACAGTGCCTGCTGATCGCGATGCTGCCGAATCCAACGTCCTGCCGAGAGTCGTGCTCGTGCGGCTACGCACCGAAGGCGCGCTAGCTTCGCTACCGTGTGATCTGTCATGTCGCTAGCACTGCTTCTGGTTGCTCCGAACAGTTCGTCCTTGCTATGAATGCGTAGACGGCTCCGGCGCGGGAGTGGACCTCGCACCGGAGCCTAACCGATCAGCGCGTCGTAGCGCGCCGACAGGCTGTGGGAATCCTCCTGAGGTGGGAAGGGGTGTCCCGCAGCGTTGCGCGTGTCTCCCGCGCAGGAGGCGCCATGCGCCGGAAGCTCGTCGACGAGAGGCACGACACCGCAACCGGGAATCGCGTCGAGGCCGCGCGGTTGCTCCGACGCCTGGCCGACATGCTGGAACTGCGGCGAGAGCGCGAACGGCGCGCACGACGGAGGCGAGGGCGCCGAGCAGAACTGCGCGGCGCACGCCGGCAGGGCGCCTGAACGGATAGGGGTTCGTTGTCGAGGGGCCGTCCTCCGGGGCGGCCCTCGGCATGCTGCGGCGCCACGAGGACCAGGAATGCGGGGAGCCGATCTCGGCGTGCGTCAGGCCGGCGAGGGCCATCTGTTCACGCCGGTTCCGGAACTCGCTGCGCCACTCGTCGGGACTCCGGGGCATGATGTCTCGCCCTTCCGAATTGGCGTGAGCTAGGTGTCGCTGGCGCCGCACGCCTGGCCGCCGCATGCGTCGCTCAGAGTCCCACTTTCGATATTGCGCGTCGTTCCAAGCGCTCCCAGGGCAAACTCGGGTGGTACGATTCAACGCGCTTGTAGGCCACCGTGAGGGTCCCGCACGCGTCGCACGTTCGCAGCTCGGATACGTATGCGCACCATTCAGTCGATCCATCGCAGAAGGTGGCGCTCCGCCGCAGCCCGTAGGGCGAGTCTCTCCCAAACTCGTCGATGTTCCTCGGCTCGCCGAATGCCGCTCTACAGCTCCTTACGACCTGTTCGAACTGGGGATGCGACGCATCATGCAGACGGGTCACGCTGGTCAGGCAAGTGACTCGGTCCTTCTCGTCGACCTCGACTGACTGCCAGCCCTGTGCGCCAATCGGGCGTCGAAAGTTGTGGAAGGTGCGTCCTGACGACGTCTCTGTCCCAGTCGACTCCCAGTCGCGAAGGAGAGTCTCGAGTGGGATCACCTGTCCGATCTCGACCGCCGCGACGGGCAAGATGCGCTTTGCTGGTACGGGCGGTGTGAAGGGCTTCGCTGGACGCGAGCAGCCACAAAGGAACACGTCAGCCAGTACGAGTACGAAGAGCATCCTCCTCATGGCTCCGTCTCCCAGCTAGAGTTCCTCATATCTCGGCCGCATCTCCTCGAACGCGCCAGGCTCGAACTCATCGATTTCTGGCGCGTTCATGCGCAACCCGCTCACCGCGCGCCAACCAACTCTAGCCCCCTCCCTGACTGAACCTGGAGATGGGAAGATCGCGGCGATCAGCGCCGACAATGCGCCGAACCCAAGTCCCTCTTGCATCTCTGCCCGGTGCGTCTCCAGTTCGAGGAGGCGGACTGCCTTGGCGGCAGCGAGTGCAAGATGCTCGGATGCGCCGAACGCGTGGAGGGCATGGAAGACGGCGTTCGCGCTGAGCAGCCAACGACTGTCGTCTAGGACGCGCGACAGCTCTGTTCTAGTCGACTGGTCTCGAGCTTCAGGGAATCGCCTCTCCAATTCGTCTAGGACCTCGACAACCACTTCGGCGCGAAACTCCGAGCGACGGAGGTAGCCGGTGTATAGCAGTTCCGGATCAGTCCTGCTCGACTGGCCTCGAATCGACATTGGCGCCTCCAGCGTCTCGACACGCGATCAAGGGTGGGTGGATCACCAGCTGTGCGCGTCTGTATGCTTCGTCCACCGCAGTCGTGGTGGAAGAAGCGCATCGATCTCACTGTCGGTGAAGGTAAGCTCCTCCTCCTTCTGAAGCGCCTTCTGCGCCCGTCCGTAAGACGTGGACGTGGTGCGAGGAGCACCGACGTACACCTTCTCGAGGTCAGCCTGCAGTCTGTCTCGCTTGTCTCTGACTTGCTGCAGGGCTAGTGATCCATCACGCAGGTCCGTGAGCAGCGAGAGATAGCTCTCTCTGATTCCCCACAATACCGCACCAGTACGCGCGTGCATCTGCGATAAGGCGCTGAGGTCGTGATCCTTCAGGTACGCATTGAGTCCCAACAGTATGGTCGACGCAAGCACTGAGATGACTTTCGCCGATTCACTGTCTCTCAGGAGCACCGCGATAAGTCCTCCCGTTGTGACTGCTGAAAGAAATATCTGCAGCAGCCTAAAGATCCTGGACCTCTGCAGGAGACAGTCAGAGTGCTTCTCATGCGTCTTGTGGGAGAAGCAGATTCTCCCGTAGCAGTCTCTGATCTGCGCTTCCAGAAGCGCTTTCTCGTCCGCGGACGTGCCGCCGTTAGGATGGGTAGGCGAAGCCATAGATTTCTCTCCATCGCTGCCGCGCGGACCACGTCTGTTCAGCAGTTGCGTGCGCGATAGCTTGGTCGGCGAGGTTCTTGCACCGGAGCGCCTTGTACTGAAACTTCCCGCGGGAGGGGATCCACTGCCCACTTCCTGCGGCCGACCAGCGGTCCCGCTCTGGTTCATCTCCCAAGTACTGGAAGAAGTCTCGTGACATCCAGTCGTAAAAGGCGAAGGCCTGTTTCCGGTACTGCCATTCTCTGAGGAACCGGTGGGCGAGGGTGTCGATCAGTAGTCCGCCCATGGGGACGTTCCACGTTGACTTCCAGGCGCGGGCCATACGGCACAGGTTCGTTAGATTGCCATTGCACTCATCATCTAGTGCGGCTATTGCCTTGATCTCGGGCTTTGGGTCGGTCACCTGCCAGCTTCCGCCATCGTTGGCATTCGGAAAAATGTACTTGTCGTCCTTTCCAAGAAAGGCGGGGACGACCTCGAACACCATACCGTCGGAGAAAGACACGGCCACGACCTGTCCATCTGCGCCAATCGCCGTGCCCGAGTACGTCTTCAGAACGGCGTTCCGGACTCGCTGCAGCAGCGCCGATTGACCGTTACCCGCGTACTTGTCATGCTGGTGGTACACATCCACCGGCAAGACATAGATCATGTCGAGGTCGCTGAAGCCGCGGATCGCCGTACCACGACCAAACGAACCCACGTAGAAACTGTTGTTCGTCTTGGACTCTGAATCGCGGAATTCGAGATTCAGTCGACGAGTGATCTGCTCGTACCGGTCAGATATCGACGCCCGGTTGTTGATCGTCAGTTCACCGCAAAAGCCTCTGAAATCCTCACCGACTCCCACAGTTCCCTCCCCGAGTCATCGGTACGCCAGAATGCGCGCTTCCTGAGGTTTGCCCCCCGTCCCCAGCACCCAGCAAAGACGCTCTTGATTCTCTGTCGCTGGCCGACGGATCTACTATCAAGTATACTCGCCACGCATCAAGAGCGGCGCCCGCAAGGGCGCCCCCCAACCTGCGAACGCGCGCAAGGTGGGATGCCCTAGTGGGCGATGTGGCCGGCCGGCGCCGGCAACGAAGCGCGGTCCCAGCATGCGCGCGCTCGCTCCGCCTCGGAGGTCGGCATGCGCGCGTACATCTCCGGCATCGACGTCCTTCACCAGGTCCAGGAGGGCCTGCTCCGGCTGCGGTTCCTGACGCCGGCCGCCATGGCCTGGCGGGACGGGAACCTGGACGGATTCGACCGGGCCGGCGCCCACAACGACGTCCTGGTCCCGCTCCTCGCCGGGTCGACGTTCATCGAACTCATGCGCGCCGAGGGGTTGAGGTGCATCCGGTGCGTCCCGCCCGATGTGACCTACCGGGACGAGGGCACGGTCTTCCTGTTCTGGTTCTGCACACCGAAGGCGCAGGAGTGGGCGTCGGCCAAGTTCGCTCAGCCCGTGACGGAGTTCGCGGACGTTGTTGCCGTCGAGCACCGCTACGCGCGGCCGCTCCTGGAGGGGCTCGAGCGCGACGGCCTGCGCATCCTGGAGCGGGACGTCGACGACCACAGGGCGCTGGGCCGCGAGGGGGCGCACTGCTGCCCCGCCTGCGGGCACGAGTACGACGAGCCGGTGACCCGGCCCCACTGCCCCGCGTGCGTCGAGCACGAGGACGTGGCGGGACGGTGATCATCCGTTTCCGCAGGCGCCGTTCCGCGCGCAAACCGCCCGCCCCGCCGCTCTCCCCGGCCGGGCGGGTGTGCGCTCACTGGGACTCGAACCAGGCGGCTGCGGCGCGCTCGGCGATGCTGCGCTGGAACATCTCGCGACCTCGGGGACTCGGCGAGCGCCTCCGGGACTACGACCGGATCGTGGCGCGGCTCGCCTCGAGCCTCAACCTATCCGAACCGGGGCAGCTCATCCGCCGGACCTCCCGGCGTGATAAACTGTACCGCATGCGGTCCCAATTCGGCATGACCACGGTCGAGGCGACGGCCGAGCGCTGGGGCGTCACCGTGTCCCTCGTGCGGCGCTACGCGCGCCAGGGGCGCATCGAAGGCGTCGTCAAGGTCGGCCGTGACTGGCTAATCCCCAAGAGCGCGAAACGTCCCGTGCTGCCTACTGGGCGGCCCAGGAAGGAGGCCTGATGCAGCTCCGCGAGTTCCAGCGCGAGTACGGCGCATGGGTCGCCGAGACCTTTCGTCAGCAGCCGCACTCCCACCTGCTGCTCGGGATCCTCGAGGAAGCCGGCGAGCTGGCGCACTCGTTCCTGAAGGACGCCCAGGGAATCCCGCGCCGCCGCGGATCCCG
>JADHED010002028.1_pt1 | contig 15156 bp, 21 predicted proteins | sample 8952041 | NCBI WGS metagenome assembly JADHED01 (sample SAMN16124423, study PRJNA663239) | bioreactor sludge metagenome | isolation source: sludge (control) | place: India:Bengaluru | collected 2018-09-08
GACCGTATGAGATTGAAATAATGATATTAGATACCTCACATATAATTAGCTTGATAACTCTGTTATCGGGCTTTTTTATTTTATAAAATGCTTTTTCAAAAGTAAAGCCGCACTTCCAGTTTACTACAAAAATCAAGCGGACGTATCTACCCAAGCCCAACAGTCAAATCCTATTTTTCATTACCTCTTGCACTCACCAAAAATATCAGTAGAACGAATACCCCAACAAGTACTGATTAGGGCAAAGAGGTAGTGAGATTTATTATTTTACTCATTACCTCATACGCCATGACAAAGGTTCGTGTTGATATGGAATTGTGTTGCTTCTGTCTCGACTTCCATAGCGAGTATATGAAAGGGAAGCCTTTCAACTATGGAAGGAAGCAGGCCGTAACAGAATGTTGGCTATGCGAGCAGGCTATGTGTTCAGACTGCAATACAAGCTCTCAAAAAGAGTTGCAGGACGATGTACTAGCATTGTATGGCTTTACGATGTGCCAACGCTGTATCACACAAGTACGAAGACTAACTACATGGCATCAAGAGTATGAGGCGATAGTAAAAAAGAGATTGACAGCTTTCAAGGCTGGAATACGTAAAGAAATTTATATCCTAACCCAAGAGAAACATGCCATTAGTAATAGACACCCTTAACGATTACTTTTTCTATCTGCAATACAGAAGACGCAATGTTGCACACACACTTAAAGCGAATAGACTTGCTTTAAAATACTTCACTGCATTGTACGGTCATACCGAAACAAACAGATTAACCCCAACGCACATGGTTAGGTTTTACCAGTACATGCACGGAAAAAAGAAGTTGCAAAAAAATGAGCAAGACGTTTGCGAGGATTTGAGTAAATATACCATTTACAAGGTTATGGTTAAAATAAGAGCTTATATCAGATGGTTGGAAAGTGAGAGATTACTATGAGATTTAAAGCCCATTGATATACCAATAGATAATATACCTCGTCCTATCCCTAAGCACCTAAGCCAAGAGGAAGTGAAAATGATTTTTCGCTACTTAGAGGACACCGTAGCCAATTCCACAAACAAGCAGACCAAGAAGCTGGATAGATATAATGCTTTGCTTTATCGTGCCATAATATCATTTCTTTATACCTCTGGGCTTCGTAATTCGGAATTAAGAAATTTAACGCTGCATGACATTAATCTTGATAACCTATCTGGTGCAGTAATAGGTAAGGGTAATAAATACGCAACGATAACCTTTAGTGAAAACGCAAGAAACCATCTTGTAGCGTACTTAAAATATAGAAAGCAGATTTTTCCGAACATATCATTTCATTATGTTTTTACACCCTATAGTAGAGTGCCGAATAGAATGTTTACACTTCAAGGCTTAAACAGAGAAGTAAAGGCAATAGTAAAAGAAGCAGGCGTAAAGACTAAAGGAAATATACACGCCTTTCGCCATTCTTTAGGTACGCACCTTGTGCAGAATGGTTACAATTTAGCACAGATAAGGGATAAGCTCCGCCATAGTTCCATTACAGTTACAAACTTCTATCTGTCTTGTAACCCCGATGAGCAAATCAACATGACAAAGGACATTGACACAAAGATTCTAACATAAGCCTAACAGTGATTTATGGGCAAGATTTGTAAGCGATTATTTTACCCTTAACCCGAACGCCCATGAACGAAGCGAGAGAATACCACCTACACGTACTACTCAAAGAAGCAAATGGAAAAGAGGCTTTTTCAGAGAGCTACAAAATTGCTCTACGAGATACATTTGTAAGTAATGCCAATCCGAGAGAACATGGATTTAAGAACCATGTACATAGCTTTTTAACGCTGCTTAGAAAGAATACAAAACCCCATATCAGACAGAGTTTCAAAAAATTCTCTATCCACGTTGTTAGCTATGGAATGAATGCAGGTAGTGAGATTAATGGAGATAGGCCATCATTGATTTTTAAGTCTGATGACAGCACAAAGTGAGACGATGTAACCGTTATCCCGCTTACCTCTGCTGCCAAGCAACAACAATCCGATAAATACGACATTTTAGTACCCAAAGATGCGGATAATAAACTTTACCAAAACTCATACGCAAGGCTCAGACAAATTCGCTCGGTGTCTATCTCCAGAATTGGCAAGGCTGTGGGTGTAATCACAGATGAAAAAGTAAGAACGGCAATTAATGAGGGTATAAAGACAATGTTAGCGATAAACGAATAAGAAAAGCCCCTAAGAGGGTAGGGGCTTATTCCTTTAAATCATCTTCAAGTATTTGAAGCCGATAATATACAATGTGTATACCATCAAATCATGTACCGTCATATTACTAGTACTGCTGCTAAAATCAACTCAAAAATATATCTGATTTATGCCCGCTTATTGTTAAACAAAAACATAAGAATATGGCACAATGGACAAGAAAGCCACAAAAGAAGGACGGAACATATCTGTTCTCTGGAAACTTCTACACTACAAGGCGAGTATATGAAGAACTCTCTCCGCAAGAAATTGGGGCAATACATGCAGATGTAAAAGCATTTGCCAAAGCGAAACAGGGGATAGACTACCTACAGGTGTATGAAGATGAACAAGGTAGAAAACTGTTCTTTATAGACCAGCTAAATCGTGAGATGATAGATAGCGGGGATTATAAAGACGAGGACAACTATTATACTCTCTTGTTTGCGAGTGAGTATTAGTACCGAACAGTGGTAACAAGTTAACTTGGTGCAGATAGCCTTCGGCGAGTAACTTACCCTACCGCATAGCTTGATAGCTTGAAATGCCGTAGCATAAGACTTTGGGGAAAGGGCTGCACCCGCATGTGTACGTCAGAGCCTCTGTTTTTACAGAGGCTTTTTTTGATGTGATTGAATAGGTCAAATTAATCTATAGTTATGCTTTTTATTTATAAGAAAATAAGTAATCTAACTGTATTGGAATGAAGAAGAAAATAGCTTAATTGCAAGATGTTTAATGTTGCATTGCATTATTTTACATGTAATTCATTAATGAACAATAGCAAAATGTTTGAAAAGCAGAAAGTATTTGAGGAATTAGCTCTTGTGCGTAATAAGAGTTTAATTATTCATTATTCTGGTGAGGGCTGGTTGAATGAAAAGGGGACATTTGGAAGAATAACTTCTATTACCATCAAAAATTTGAGAAATAGCCAGTTAAAAACATTTTCTGTCTTTCATGAAATTCAAAAAAGTAACTTAGATATATCAAACGATAGAGATTTTGACAGCATAGAGAAAGCACTGCTTCAACAGTATTTTGATTTTGTTAAGAAGCATAGAAATTACAAATGGATTCATTGGAATATGCGTTTCCCAGTTTTTGGATTTAATGCCATAGAAGACCGTTTTTCTCTATTAGGAGGGAAGCCTGTACATATTCCTGATAACAATAAGATTGATTTCGCTCAGATTTTATCCGATACTTATGGTGCAAATTTTGAAATTCAAGATAATAATGGAAAGTTAATCAATCTCCTTTGTAGAAACAATATTATTGATAGTGATATTGTCAATGGTAGAAAAGAAGTAGAATATTTCAAGACTAAAGATTTCTTGAAAATTCATTTGTCCAATATGAAAAAAGTAGACGGTATAAGTCAATTATATAACTTAGCTGTAAACAATCAATTAAAAACAAATGTTGAAATGAAAATGAATGAACCCCAGCCCCATGATGATTTGAATAATAATATTAGATTAAATGAGAAAGCACGCATTTTTATTGGCTCCTCTGTCGAAGGGTTGAAGGTTGCACAGTGTATTCAGGCTGAATTGAGATTTGAGTATGACGTTGAAATTTGGAATCAAAGTGGTGTTTTTGGTTTAGGGTATGCAACATTAGAAGCGTTAGAAAAAGCAGTAAAAGAATATGATTTTGGGATATTTGTTTTTACTCCAGATGATGAATTGGTAAAAAGAGGAGTGAACAAACCTGTTGTGCGTGATAATGTACTCTTTGAATTAGGTCTTTTTGTTGGTCAACTAACTCGATTTAGAGCCTTTATCGTAAAACCATTCGACGAAGAAATTTCATTACCAACTGATTTACATGGAATAACTTCTGCTACATATGCTGCTAATTCTGGGAATTTAAGAGCATCATTAGGAACTGCCTGCCATGAAATTAGAAATGCGATTGAGAGGTATATTAAATAAATTTATGTTAATAGCCTCAACCCTTCTACAATTTGGTTAGATAAACGTCCAAAGAGGTTTTATTTGCATGTTAGCCCATCGACGCAAACCCTGTGTTGGTAGCTTCCGTTTTATACCACTCTTCGATATTTTGTGTTAGAGATGTAGTCGTCAACAGCCCTGATAAATTGGTTCAAGAAGTCAACAGCCCTGTCCTTTAAGACAATCATATACTCAATAGAATCTTGTCTGCCTTGTTCTTCAAAAGAAATTTCACCGTGAGCTAATTTATTACGTCTTGATTTTATGCTTCCGATTTCATCACATTTTACATCAAAGTTAATACCATATTTTTCTGATAGTTTTCTGATTTCTTTTGAATCCAAGTTACCAGAAAAATTGCCACCTGCATTATACTTTGTAAACTCTCTATATGTCAGTGTTACAGGTAATGTATTTGTAACCCAAGTATCTATAAGCACCTTCAAATTATGAAGAATATCTTTTTCATTGCTTGTTTCTTTAAAATAATCGTAGTGAAATTTCACCCAGAGTTTTTGAATTTCATCACTTAAATTAGAATAAACAATTGTTTCGTTAGTAAACGACAAGTGAATCTCAACCAAACAATTTGAGATAGTAGATTCCACAAGATTGTACAATTGTAAATTAGCACTTGACTTTAGTATAGAGCTGACTTTGACATTGAAATTTTCTCGTATGTCATTTTCATTTGGAAAAACCAATTGAGCTTCCCTTTTTATAATATCGGATAGCAACTTATAATACAAGTTAATTTCATCAATTCTATCAGAAAAAGATTGTCTTACATGTAACATATTACTTTTTCAATAGGGTATTTGAAATGAATTCAATTCGATCTTTTATCTTAGTTGTATCATGCAACTTAGTGCTACCAGCCCAGAAAGGTCTAAATGATTGTGCGTTTATCATTTTATCCCAATCTAGTTTATTGAAAGTTAAATCTGGATTTTGTTTTAATGCTACGTGAACGCCAACAGATATTGCCTCAAACAAAACACGCTTAGTTTGAGGATTGTGAGTTTTTCTAAAGCCATAAGTAGAATACTTATCTACAAAGTTTAGAACGTTTGTAAACTCCTTATAGTAATTGTTTAATAGCTTATTTTGTTCCTGTACTGGTAATGTTGCAAGCTCTTTGTTTTTTGATTCAAGATAGTTGTCTAAAAATTTAGCAATACCAGTATCTTTTGGAAATTTAAGGTAATTGTTGTCGTCAGATAAAGCAAAATATCTAAGAATCAATTCTTCTTTTTCTTGTCTATTTTGTAGCCACTTGTCGATAGGTGCTAATTTTTCAAGCAATGTGTTTTTGGAACATCTTTCGTAGATAAATTGGGTGAACAAACCAGTTTTGTCACCTTTTCTTTTTTCCATTGGCTTCAATAAGTCACTTCCACGGTTTATACGTTCAAACATATCTCGTTTGACTTCGTCATCAGCTTCTTCTGAAAGAACAATCATTCTAAGCGAAGTATTAAGAACTTTCCCCTGTCGTGAAGGGTCTAAGTCCCTAAAATAAAAACCATTTAGTGTATTGAACTTTTCTAATCCAGTTAAGTAAAGATTATTTTTGATAAATGCGTGTAATGTTCGGATTCTTTGTGACCCGTCAACAATTTCCCACGCACTGTCTTTGTTTTCAGCAACAAAAACCAATGGAATAGGCAAGCCAAGAATTACAGATTCAATAAAACGTGATTGCCTTACTTTATCCCACGTAAAGTCCCGCTGGTATTCGGGTATAAAAAGAACGTTATAGAACTTGGATTTTTCTTGATTTTCATCGTCTTCTGTATAATCCAACCCTTTTTCAAACTTACTAACAATATTTTCTATCACAAGTTCTCTAATATCATATCTGACACTTTTCCGTAACTCGTATATCTGTTCTTCAGATTTTTGAACTTGCTCTTTGGTCTTTGTCATTATATTTAATTTCTTTTAAGTCCTTAATAAGATTGCTACTAACATCTGTATTGACGTATTGCGTCAATACAACTAAATTAGTAGGCTATACGAATTTAGTCATATTGTCCTTTAAATGAAACAGCTACACCGTTAATAGCCGTAAATCCTCTACAATTTGGTTCGATAAACGTCCAAAGAGGTTCACAAAAAAGCCTCGCAATTTGCGGGGCTTTTTTATTGTTAGATACTGCAAATGTCTCATTGAGTAGAACTAATATTATCTATCTTCTACTGTCATCAGGTTATCACTTTCAAAAATAGCTGCAGGAGAAATGACTGTTTCGTTGTAGGGGATATTTTTGCCATAGCGTTCTGCCAATTGTTGTTTTACTGTGGCATTACTAAGGTCGAACGATGAAAGCTTTTGAGGTGTTCCGACCTCTATGCCTGCACCACGTTTGTATATCTTCCATACAAGCTCAGAACAATACAGGTCATTGTCGCTCCACCCGAAGTATATGTCATAGTCTTTGCCTTTAAATTTTTCTCCCGCTGCTTTCATTTTCTTCAGCACATCAGGTGTTAATTTTTCATCGTTTTTGAGTCGCTTTATTACATAATGTTCATCATCACCTCGCGCTACCCATTTGTCAAGTGGTGTCATTTTCACCGGCTGTATAGCTTCATATACATAGGGTTGCCCATCTACCAGATAGATGATGCCACAATGAGAATATTTTGAATGAGTAGCTATTTGTATGACTTTCCCCTGCCCGCCTGATGTTGATTGGAATATGATATCGCCGTCTTGCACGTTCTTGTGTTGTGCGACACAAGCATTGAGAAGCGGCATAATAGCCAGACAAACAAACAGTCTTTTTACTGATAGATTATTGAGCATATACTAAAATACATCTATCATTTCTAACAGGAAGGTGTGTTATTTAAGTATAGTTTTTCTTTAACATTTCCATTCTTTAACACACCCAAATGAAAGCATTTTATGTATTGCCATGATTAGTGATTATATGCTCAGGAATCAATAGGTGAATAGCATTTATGCTATTTCTAAACACAGTTATGTGGAGATTCTGCACAGATATATATTTCTTGTTTTTTAGTATAATAGACGTTTTAATATTGTATCAGCAGCTGTGAAACTGCTGGCGGTATCTTCCCCGAAAAGCCATGATATAGAGTAGGGGGTAATTTTTAAAAAAACTGACTAATGAAAACAACAACACTAAAAAACGTAGTATTGACACTGTTAAGTCTTTGCTTTTCGGCAACCACTTATGCTAAACAACTGGAAGGTAATGTTTCGCTCAATCAGGGGCACTATCAGGAGTACCATGCAACTCAGGCACCAGGCTATTTTTGTGAATATCATAATTGGGAAGTCTGTGTTATTTGGGCTAATATTCAAGGTGTGGACGTTAATATATTTGATGATTTGTTGCCGATTGGTAAATTAAGACTTGTGTTTACTGAGTCTTGGGGAGCCGGACAGGTTGGTTTTAGCTACGACACACCGCTTCCAGCATCAATAGGTTCGCAGATAGGCATGCCAACAGCTAAAATTGCAACTGGTACTTATACAGTAACAGTTACGCCAACTTATCCATTAGGGTATATTGAAGTGAATGTAATACCTTAAGTTTTAGTACTATCAATTTTTGTTTAGCGTGTAGGTGTTAATAGTTATTCATCTGCATTGAACAAATAGAAAAGAGGATTCACAGTATTTGATTTGTGGGTCCTCTTTTCATTTGTAAGTAACTCAGAGTAACCAATGTCAAACTTTTCCAGTCATTAACACACCCAAATACAAGAAACCCTAACTTTGCTACTGTAAAAACAGCGAATAAGATGTGCGATTTTAAAGTGCCACATTCGGGAAATACAGAGGCTATGCTATCGAAACTGAAGCATGTGGTAGCCAAGAACAACGGAACACTGACAGAGACGGAAACAGGGGGCTCTTTTACCATGAATACTATGCTGGGTAGCATTGGTGCAGACTATACGCTGCTGCCCGATGCTGTAGAGATGCACATAACAGAAAAACCCTTCTTTATGGCTTGCGCCGCATTGGAAGGGTTTGTAACCGATTTTCTTACCAAAGTAAAATAGCCAATACTTACGGCAGGCTATAGATGCTGCCACTGCTAACGGTTTGCTTTTTCAGCTTGCTGTCTGCAACCAATTTGTCGAGCAATGCTGTTGCATCTTTGTTGGTTGTGCCCATCAGTACAGCATATTCTTTTACTGTTAACGTAGGGTAGTAGTTGAACAGTGCAAGCGGAGTAGTAGCTATGCTTGTTTTCTTTGCATCAGGTAGCAATTGTTTCACTGTATTTTCAAACACATCGTACGGGCGAAAGCCATAAATGGTAACTGGCTGCTTGTCTGCCGCAGAAACAAATAGTGTTGGGAAGCCACGTACACCCAAAGTACGAGCATAGTTCAGGTCTTCTTCAAACAATTGCTTTGCCGGCCCTTCATAGTCTTTTTTCAATTGTACTACATCCAGCCTTGCATATTCAGCAGCTTCTTGTATCACCTCCCAACGGGTTATGTTTTTATTATCCAGAAACACACGCTCGCGCAGCCTGCGCAGGAATATCAGGGCTTTTGTTTTGTCTTGCATTTGTGCCGCCTTCATGGCTATAGATGGCGGATATGAAGATGGTAACGGATCTGTCAACCACACATCTCCTTCAATTGGCATTTCGTAATATTGGCTCACTTCTTTCCAGTGGTGTGCTACATCGCTCGGTTTGCTGATGCCGCCGCTGTTATAGCTCCAGTCGGGCAGCAGGCCGCCCATACGGTAGTCTATATCTATGTATTCACCATACTCCAGTTTCAGCTTGCGTAGCTGCGGCTCTATGCCCCAGCACGATGAGCATATAGGGTCTGTATAATAAATGATTTTGATGGGCTTTACACCTGTTTGAATGTTTGCTGCTTTTGTCGTGTTAGTACTGCCTGGTACTTCGCATATGCCAGTGGCAGTGTCGCACAATAACGGGTTCATCTTTACTTCGCTCATTTTTCTCTTTGTTTGCGATTGACAACTGCTGCTGCCAATCATTATCATCAACAACAATAATTTGCCTGTCATGTTTATTCTTTTCTGTAGTTAACTATCCGTTAGTGTACGAATCATTAACTTAGTACAAATTTCCCTGTTGCAAAGCAGGCAAACAATTAGTCTGAAAAAAGTGACTACCAATATTAACATAGAGAACGATAATGGCTGCCCTGTAGAAGGGCTGCTGAAAATGCTGTCGGGCAAATACAAGATGCAGATGTTCAGGCTGGCAGTAGATGGCCCGCTGCGGTTTAATGCACTGTTGAGAGATATAGAAGGCTCAAATAAACAAACGCTTTCGCTAGCCCTGAAAGAGCTGGAAGAACAAGGCCTGCTGATAAGAACCATCATCAAACAAAAACCACTACACGTAGAATATATTCTTTCAGAAAAAGGACAGACGTTAATCCCCGTTTTCAGGCAATTGGAAACTGTGCTGCAAAATCAGTAATTATTCGTTCTATGATAGCCGCAATGCTGCAAGCTTTATTTGAGCCATACATACAAGTGCCGGCAGACGTATGGGAGGGCTTTGCAAAATATCTGGTGCTCAGGAGCTTTGATAAGAACGAAATCATAAAAGCGGCAGATAAAAAAGAAACACATCTTTATATCATTACAAAGGGTTCGGCGGGGTTGTTTGTGTCTAAAGACGGGCACGATATATGCATAGACTTATGCTACCCCGGCCAGTTTGCAGGCGATTATTATAGCCTTTTGCAACAGCAGACATTGTTTGGCAGTAAAGGAAATGCAGAGATGGACAGTTTGCTGCAACAACGCAGCCCTATATATGTAATGGCATTAGAGTCTGCAGAAACATTGGCCATCAGCAGGCAAGATTTATTCATGCTCTATGAACAATCGGATATAGGCAAGATGATTGCGAGAAAAGTTGCAGAGCTATTGTATATGCAGAAGCAAAGCCAGCAGATAGAACTGCTTACCATGACAGCCGAACAGCGATACATGCAAATGCTGGAACAGTATCCTGATATATTGTTGAATACAGCCAACAAACACATTGCATCATATCTGGGTATATCGCCCGAAAGCCTGAGCCGTATCAAAAAGAAAGCAGCGTCTTAGTTTATTACCATACATCAAGTTTTGTAGCAAAACACCAACGGATATTTGCATCTAAATAAGAATAATGATGCAAAAACGTGTACTGCTTGGTATCAGCATACCTGCTATCATGATAGTGCTATACCTGTTTGGCAACTTTGGGTTGAAAGCGCTGCACATGCAATGGCTGCAACACGAAATGCTGAACCATATGTTGCAATTTCAATTGTATGGCCTTACGCTTAGTAGCATTACTATATTTATAACAAGGAAGATTGCCAAACAGAGTAGCGCTTTTTTACGATTCGGAGATTTAGCCGCCCTTGCACAGCCTGTAAAATTATTGGGCATCCGTAGCGGAGATAATTGGTACAAAACAGGAGCGTCTTATCTGTTTGTTATAACTATTGCTACTGGCGCATTCATGTATGCAGGGCTTGGCGATAAACTGAATTGGAGCTTGCTGCCGGGTATGCTGCCTTGGGTGATATTGTTTTCCCTTACAAATTCCTTTAGCGAGGAGATGATAACCAGATTTGCTATTGTGGGTATGCTGGATGGCTATATGACACCAGTACGAATTATGTGGGTCGCAGCTGCTGTGTTTGGACTGGTTCACTATTTTGGTGCGCCGGGTGGTCCTTTAGGTGTGTTGATGGCAGGCTTTCTGGGTTGGCTGCTCGCCAAATCAGTCATTGAAACCAAAGGTATTGGCATAGCATGGCTGGTGCATTTTGTACAGGATGTTGTGATAATAGGAATGATGCTGATAATGGAATAAACCACTACTTAGAGTAGAGCAACTGTGCTTTCACTTTGGCATAGTATGGTTTTACCCATGCAGGTGCAAAGTATATCAGTGTGGTGAAGAAAAGCGCACCGTAAACATCGTAGGTATAATGTATGCGCATGCTCAGTACCATAAAGCTCATGATGAATGTTGCCAGAAACATCCATGTTTTCAGAAACTTATGCTGTGCACACAAAAAGTATATCCAGATGCTGGCTACATGGCCGCTGAAGAATAAGTCTTTGGTAAGTGGTGAGTTGTGCGGATAAACTGTGTTTTCAAGAAATACATCTCTAAGTACTATAATGCCTGCTGGTGGTTCCAGTGCCAATGCCAATATGCATATCTGCCTTACTACTGCCACAAGAAAATGCATTTCTATCAGGCGCATAATAGTTTTAGGCTTTGCAGGTGTGTAACTATCAGTGCGAATAATGATGCGTATAGCAAAAAGAAGATAGGCGTTGAGAAGTCGTAGCTGGGGAACAGTTGCAGAAATTTATCTTCAAGCTGTACACCTTTACGTGTTTCGATATAGTTGCCAAGATGCTGGGTAATGGCAGAATAAATCAGGAACAGGCCTGGAACTATTAATAGTTTCCACCTGAAGGTTTTTTCGGATAAATGTAATTTCCATTCATTTATCAAATTCCGTAAATAATTGCCTCGTCCCGAACTCATTTGCATGGTTATGCTGCCAAAGCAGCAAAGTAACGCAAATTTAATGTTGTGATAATAAATAATTCACACTGAAACTACTACAAACTGCAAAAAAACGTTAAATGTGAAAATTATTTAACATGTTGGGCAATGTTCAGTATATAGCAGATATTGTCCTCAGTTACTCCATCTGGCCATGTTCTGCTCTCCGTATGATGGTATAAAAAGCCATATTTCCGGTTAGCTGCTTTTGATGCAAGATTAGTTTTACGGTGGCTGATGGTGAGTATTGCTACTCCATTGGCCTTAGCCCATGCTATGCGGGCATCATACAGCATGGCTGATAGTCCTTTGCCCCTATGCGCTTTTTGAATGTACGATTGCGTCATGTATGCCTCAGTCGGATTCTCTGCATTAATGATAATACCTGTAAGCCCTATCAGCTCATCATTGCAATAAAGGCCAAAACGCGCATTGCCTTGCAGCGATATCCTGTTTATCCAATCTTCCTGTGGCATGGCAACCTCCATAGCATAGCTGTTGCCAAACATACCCGGTTCGGTAGCCAATGCTTCCAACCGTATGCGTTTGTAAGCATCAACGTCAGCGATGCTAAATTGTCTGATTGTATATGACGCAGTATTCACGCTCGTTAATATTGACTGACTAAATTTACGGGCTTTCAGTAGGTTTAAAAAAACGGCACTGTATTCGCAGTGCCGTTCTCTATTTTACTATTTAGTATTACGCTTAGTTCTTTTCAGGCGCTTTTTCTATCAGGTCCATAAACTGATCCAGTTTAGGCGTCACGATGATTTCTGTGCGGCGGTTGCGTGTCTTGCCTGCTTCGTTGCTATTGTCTGCTACCGGGTTGTATTCGCCGCGTCCGCCTGCTGTCAGGCGTTTGGGGTCTACGCCATAATTGTATTGAAGTGCCTGTACTACAGAAGATGCACGGAGTGCACTCAAGTCCCAGTTGTTGCGGATGTTGGGGCGAGAGATAGGTACATCGTCCGTATTACCCTCTACCAATACTTCGTAGTCGTTATAATCTTTAATGATTTTTGCAATCTTGCTGAGTGTTTCACCTGCGCGTTCAGATATCTGATAGTCGCCTGTTTTATACAGCATATTATCTGCCAGCGAAATGTACACTACACCTTTCAGCACTTTTACATCAACGTCTTTCAGCTCTTCACGGCTTAACGAACGTGTAAGGTTGTTTGTCAGCACAATGTTCAGCGAGTCGCTCTTATTCTTCATGTTCACCAGGTGCTGAATGTATTTGTTAGATGCATTGATTTCATCTACCAGCTTGGCAATATTGATGCTACCCTGATTGCCCGATGTAAGACATTTATCAAGCGCAGCCTGCAGCGATGCTACGTTAGAGCGTTCTGATGACAGTTGCTCCTCCAGGCTGCTAACGCGTGTGCGCGATGACGATAAGTTGGTCTGGCATTCCTGATTTTGTGTTGTTAATGAGGTATTAGTTGATTGCAGCGTATTGTACTTCGTCTGCAGGTCTTTGTATTTTTTAGAGCTCACACAACCTGTTGCCAATGTGGCGATAGCCAGTGTTGCGAATAACATAGATTTCATGTACGGATGTTTTTTTATGATGAAACGAAATTACCTCAATAATATTTTGTGTACGAATGAGAAATGTTAAAATAAAAGCCACTCCGAAGAGTGGCTTTATGATTATACGCAATGAATAATTATTAGTTAGCGTGTGTTTCCAGATACTTGGCAATGTCTTCTGCTGTAGTCTTCAGGCCTTCGCTGCCTTTGTGCCAGTTTGCAGGGCATACTTCACCATTTTCTTCGTGGAAGTTCAGTGCATCTACCATGCGCAATGTTTCTTCTACACTGCGGCCTAGTGGCAGGTCGTTGATTACCTGATGGCGTACAACACCGTGTTTGTCTATCAGAAACAGGCCGCGGAAAGCAACAGGGTTTCCTTCAAAAGAAAGGTTGCCATCCGTCATGCTGTAGTTGCCTGCCAGCACGCCATAGTTGATTGAGATTATTTTAGAATAGTCGGCAACGATAGGGTATGTTACACCTTTGATGCCACCTTTATTACGTTCCGTATTCAGCCATGCCCAGTGAGAATATTTTGAGTCTGTAGAACAAGCTACAACTACAGTATCACGTTTTTCAAACTCAGCCAGTTTTTCCTGAAATGCTACCAGTTCTGTAGGGCATACAAATGTGAAATCGAGCGGATAGAAAAAGAATACAACATTCTTTTTGCCGATGTACTGCTCCAGTGAGAAGTTTTCTACAAATTCATTTCCGTTTACTACTGCTTCTTCGTTGAAGACCGGGGCTTTCTTACCAGTTAATACGTTCATTTTTGTGTTATAATTTTTTAAAGGCGCGCAAAGATATTTAAAATGGGGATATTACCTTGCTCAATCCTTGTTTAATATCAAAGCTAAAGACACACAACTGTTTGTATGATGATAAAAGGCATGCTTTGCAGATGATACACATCATATATGCTTACTGTCGCAAATGCCCCTTTTTATGTCGCATATGCACAGCTTATATATATACAGGGTGCGGTAGGTTTGCAATATCAAATACATACACATAAAAACTAAGACTATGCAAAAAATCACACCATTCCTCTGGTTCGATAACAATGCCGAAGAGGCTGTAAATTTTTATATCAATACTTTTAAAGATGGTAAGATTACGGGCATAAGCCGCTATGGCGAGGGTATGCCAATGCCTGCAGGTACAGCTATGACGATAGGCTTCGAGCTATTCGGGCAGCATTACACAGCACTGAACGGCGGACCGATGTTTAAATTCACAGAGGCTGTTTCTTTTGTAGTACATTGTAAAGACCAGACAGAAGTAGACCATTATTGGAATACACTGACTGCAAACGGCGGGCAGGAGCAGATGTGTGCATGGCTAAAAGATAAATATGGCCTATCGTGGCAGATAGTACCCGATGCCATGATAGCCATGATGAGTGATAATGACGGTGAAAAAGCACAACGTGTGGCCATGGCTATAATGAAGATGAAGAAAATCATCATAGCAGACCTGGAAGCTGCCTACAACGGATAATACCAATTTGAATAGAATATGAAAGAGTGCTGCATTGTGGCGCTCTTTTTTGTTTTATTTATGTGATAAACAGTCGTTAACAGGTTAAAAAAATGATTAAATAGTTTTTAATAATAGGTAGGGAAGCATTCAGCTATTATTTTCGTTAATAATACCAACATTAATTAACACGTTTTGAATACCATATTACTGATAGAAGATGAAGCAGCTGTAGCATCCTTGCTGATACGCAGCCTTAGCGAAGAGGGCTATGTAGTGAGCCTTGCACCTGATGGCAACACAGGGCTCGATATGGCACTGCACAGCCATTACAGCCTGATGATACTGGATATAATGCTGCCCGGTGT
>JADHED010002030.1_pt1 | contig 15148 bp, 8 predicted proteins | sample 8952041 | NCBI WGS metagenome assembly JADHED01 (sample SAMN16124423, study PRJNA663239) | bioreactor sludge metagenome | isolation source: sludge (control) | place: India:Bengaluru | collected 2018-09-08
ACCAATCGTGGTTCGCACCATTTTATCTATCTGACCCGTACATTTTTTGGTTTATACAATATGATGCACGATTTACGAGCGGAAAATATAGAAATCAACCGATTTAAAAAATACATAAAATAAAATGCCCAAAAATTTGCCTTCCAAAAAATGTTTGGTTTGTGGTTTACCCTTCAATTGGCGAAAAAAATGGGCAAAAAATTGGAATAAAGTAAAATATTGTAGCGAAAAATGCAGGAAAAACAAATCTAAAATTCTGAATAAACTGTAGTGAAAAACAATCTAACAATTAAAGATATCGACCGAATTATTGAAATGGCTTGGGAAGACCGAACCCCTTTTGAAGCCATCGAATTTCAGTTTGGACTGCCCGAAAGTGAAATCATCAAACTCATGCGAACCGAACTCAAAAGAAGTTCCTTCAACCTTTGGCGAAAAAGAGTAAATTCTGGCATCAGTCAAAAACATTTAATGAAAAGAAATCCAGAAATAGAAAGGTTTAAATGCAGCAGGCAAAGAACCATTAGTCTCAATAAAATCTCGAAAAGATGAGCGAGGTTTGGGATATGAGATTTGAGATTTGGGATTCAAAATCTTGAAATCTGTGAGAAAAAAAGTATAAAATCTGTGAGAAAATTTTTAAAAAAAATATGAAAAACATCGTTATCATCGGTTGTGGAAGCGGAATTGGATTGGCAACCGCACAAGAACTTCAACATTCCCATCAAGTTTTGGGAATTTCTAAGACCAAAACTTCTGAATTAGAAAAACTCAACATTCAATTTTTTGAAAAAAATATTTTGCAAGATCATCTCGACGATATTCCGTTTCCCGAAGTGATCGATGGCTTGATTTACGCTCCGGGAAGCATTAATCTAAAGCCTTTTAATAGATTATCCGAAGTCGATTTCAGAAATGATTTCGAAATCAATGTTTTAGGAGCGGTAAAAATCATCCAAAAATTATTGCCGAATCTGAAAAAATCCGATAGTGCAAGTGTGGTACTTTTCAGTTCGGTTGCTGCCAAAATAGGAATGCCTTTTCACGCTTCCATTGCCTCTTCTAAAGCTGCAATAGAAGGCTTAACCAAAAGTTTAGCCGCAGAATTTGCTGCGCAAAAAATAAGAATTAACGCCATTGCTCCATCTTTAACGGATACCAAATTAGCTGCACAATTACTTTCTTCGGAAGAACGTAGAGAAACTTCGGCTAAAAGACATCCGTTACAGAAAATAGGAAATGCCAAAGAAATTGCAAAAATGGTTGTATTTTTACTCTCCGATTCCAGCAGTTGGATGACGGGACAAATAATAGGAATAGATGGAGGAATAGGAAGCCTAAAAATTTAAACTGAATAATGATGAATACCAACTTTTTAATCAATGTAATTCTTGAAATTGACGAATTTCAAAAAGAAAAGAATAAATCTAATGCTACAATAGAAGAATTTAGAATTTGGCTAAACGAAAAAGCATATAACGCCGTAAATCCTACCGAATTATTCAAAAAAGAAAACCAAAAAGTTTTTGATTTGGAGAACGAAATAGCCAAACAAGTCATTCTTTTGGGACGATTTACCAAACAAATGATAAGACGTGGTTTAAAGGATTTTCCGCACTTGGCAAACGAAGAATTTACCTATCTATACCGATTGATGGACGAAGAAACACTCACCAAAATGCAATTGGTAGAACGAAATGCCCACGAAAAACAAACTGGTATTGAAATCATTAAAAGAATGGTAAAGAATAATTTGGTAGAAGAATTCCCTGATGAAAATGACAAGAGAACTACCCGATTAAAACTGACTGATCTAGGAAAAAAAACATTTTTAGAATCCATCAATGATGTTACGGTAACTTCTAGAGTTTTATCTGCCAAATTAGAAGACGAAGAAAAAGAAAATTTGCTAAAACTTCTAAGAAAACTCAATGAGTTTCATTTTCATATTTATCAAGAATATAAAACCGCAGAAATTGATGAAATCAATTCTTTAATTTAAAATTTCTACACATTTTTGATGAAAACAAAAATCAATATTTTTTGGTTTAGAAGAGATTTACGTTTGATCGACAATCACGGTTTATATGAAGCTCTACAATCTGAACTCCACGTTTTGCCGATATTTATTTTCGATACAGAAATCCTAAATCAACTCGAAAATAAAGAAGACAAACGAGTAGATTTTATTTTTCAAGCGTTAGAAAAACTCAATGAATATCTTGAAAAACAAGGCAAATCTATTCAGATTTTTTATGGAAAACCATTAGAAATTTATGAAAATCTGAGTCAACAATATGAAATTGGAAATGTTTTTTGCAATGAGGATTATGAACCTTATGCCATCAAAAGAGACCAAGAAATAAAAGATTTTTTAGCTTCAAAAAACATTAATTTTTATCAGTTTAAAGACCAAGTCATCTTTCAAAAAGATGAAATTACAAAAGCAGACGGAAAACCATACACCGTTTACACGCCTTATTCTAAACAATGGCTTTTAAAATTTAATGACCAAAATTTAGAATTTTTCGCTTCGGAGAAAAAGCTTGAAAATTTATTAAATATTGAAAAACAAAACATTACATTAGAAAATATCGGATTTAAGAAAACCAATTATCTATTTGAAAATCCAAAAATTAATCTCGAAATTTTAGAAAAATATCAAGAAACGAGAGATTTCCCAACTCTTGAAACTTCACAAATAAGTGTTCATTTGAGATTTGGAACATTTAGCATTAGAAAATTAGTAAAATTGGCGAGTGAGCTTAATGATAATACTTATTTAAAAGAATTAATCTGGAGAGAGTTTTTTATGCAAATTTTGTGGCATTTTCCTAAAGTCATTCATCATTCATTCAAAGAAAAATATGATAAAATTAGTTGGGAAAATAATGAAGAACTCTTCCAAAAATGGTGCGAAGGAACAACAGGCTATCCCATTGTTGACGCAGGAATGCGAGAATTGAACGAAACGGGATTGATGCACAATAGAGTAAGAATGGTTTGTGCTAGTTTTTTAACCAAACATTTAATTACCGATTGGAGAATTGGCGAAGCTTATTTTGCAGAAAAATTAATGGATTATGACCTTTCTGCCAACAATGGAAACTGGCAATGGAGCGCAGGAAGTGGTTGTGATGCTGCTCCGTATTTCAGAGTTTTTAATCCGGAGGAACAGCAGAAAAAATTTGACCCAAAATTTATTTATATTAAAAAATGGGTAAAAGAATTTGGAACTTCGGCTTATCCAAAGCCAATAATAGAACACAAATTTGCCAGAGAAAGAGCTTTAAAAAGGTACAAAGAAGGTTTGGGAGATTAAGAGTCTCTTTAAATCAAAATCCTCAAACTTTTTGGTAAAACTTTTACTTTTACAGGAGACTCAATATTGTTGAACTCGCCGTCTAAATGCCATAAATTAGAATTAACAGAAAATTCTATCTCTGGAACGGAAATATATTTTAAATGTTGATTTTCGACCAATTTTTTGGTAAACATTCTATAGGCAAAAGTAGCTGCGTGTGTAAAAGGAAATTTTTTAACCAAAGCAATTTCTAGCAAACCATCGCTTTTGCTAGCGTGTGGAGCAATATAGGCGTTATTCCCGAATTGGCGTGTATTGGCAATGTTCATCATCAAATATTTGCCATTGTATTTTTTGTATTTTTCTTCAAAAGTAATTTTGATAGGTTTGTACTTAAAATACGTCTGAATAGATGTTTTGATATAATTTTTAAAACCTCTAGATGTTTTTTCGAAAGCTTCTACCACAGCTCCGTCAAAACCAACACCAGCAACGTTGATAGAAAATTTACCATTAACGGTAAAAGTATCAATTTCTTTGAAATTTTTACTTTCTAATTTCTGAAGAAGTTGGTCCAACTCTATATTAAAGTGCGTTTCGTTGGCAAAACCATTACCAGAGCCCGCAGGAATAATTCCCAAAATTTTATCACTATTAATGATGTTTTTTGCCACTGTAGAAATGGTACCATCACCACCAATTGCAACAAAAACCTCTACATTTTCCCAATTATTTTTGATAAAGTCATCAGTTCCGTTAATGGAATCTGAAATAAAAACCAAAGGTTTAGCAATGTTCTTTTCTAGTTGCTCTAAAAGTGGCTGATAGTTTCCTTTAGAAGAAAACGGATTGATGATAAAAGCTGTTTTTTGCATGGGTGCAAAATTAATGTTTTTTTTAAACAAACAAATAAGCGCTTTTAATAAAAAAATCAATGAAAATTACCATTTTATATAAATATTTTTAAAATTTTATTATTTTTGGCAAAACAAAAATTGATAAAATGGAAAAACAAGAAAACAAGAAGGTATTAGCTGGTATTTTAGCATTATTATTAGGTTCAATTGGTGTACATAAATTTATTTTAGGCTATACCAAAGAAGGACTTATTCAAATTGCTATAACCGTTGTAACATGTGGATTAGCTGGTGTTATACCTTTTGTAGAAGGAATTATTTACCTAACAAAATCTGATGAAGATTTTTACAATACTTACCAAGTAGGAAAAAAAGGTTGGTTCTAAAAAACAAAAACCGAAGCATTTTAAAAATGCTTCGGTTTTTTTATAGATATTTATTTAATAATTAAGCGTCAATTTTTGCATACACTGCATTTTTCTCTATAAATTCTCTTCTTGGAGGTACTTCGTCTCCCATCAACATAGAGAATACATTATCTGCATCTGCCAAACTTTCTATGGTTACTTGTTTCAGAATTCTATGTTCAGGATTTAGAGTTGTTTCCCAAAGTTGTTCTGCGTTCATTTCCCCAAGACCTTTGTAACGTTGAATCTCTACTCCTTTTCCTTCAGTAGAAAGTTCTGCTGTAATGGTTTCTCTTTCTTTTTCGTTGTAGGCATACATTTCTTTTTTACCTTTTTTCAACAAATATAAAGGCGGTTGAGCAATATAAACATAACCATGCTCTATCAATTCTTTCATATATCTAAAGAAGAATGTAAGAATAAGTGTAGAAATGTGAGAACCATCAATATCAGCATCGGTCATAATTACAACTTTATGATATCTCAATTTAGAAAGATTAAGCGCTTTAGAATCTTCTTCGGTTCCTACAGAAACACCAAGTGCAGTATAGATGTTTTTAATCTCGTCGTTATCATACACTTTATGAAGCATCGATTTTTCAACATTCAAGATTTTACCTCTTAACGGAAGAATCGCTTGGAAATGTCTATCTCTACCTTGTTTTGCAGTACCACCTGCCGAATCTCCCTCAACTAAGAAAATTTCGGAAATTTCCGGGTCTTTAGAAGAACAATCTGCCAATTTACCAGGCAAGCCAGAACCTCCCAAAGGAGATTTTCGCTGAACCATTTCTCTTGCTTTTTTAGCCGCTTGTCTTGCTTTTGCTGCCAAAACAACTTTCTGAACAATTTGTTTAGCTTCGTTAGGATTTTCTTCTAAGAAATTAGAAAGCATTTCGCCAACAATTTTATCTACAGCACCAGAAACTTCGGAGTTTCCTAATTTAGTTTTGGTTTGTCCTTCAAACTGAGGTTCCATCACTTTTACAGAAATTACAGCTGTAAGACCTTCTCTAAAGTCATCACCCGTTACTTCTACTTTTTCTTTTGCAGGAAGTCCTAATTCGTCTGCATATTTTTTAAGCGTTCTTGTAAGAGCTCTTCTAAAACCTGCTAAATGTGTACCCCCTTCGTGAGTATTGATGTTATTAACGTAAGAGTGAAGATTTTCGTTGAACGATGTATTATAACGCATCGCTACTTCTACAGGAATATCATCACGTTCGCCTTCCATAAAGATTACGTGCTCCATAATAGATTCTCGGTTGCCATCGATATATTCTACAAATTCTTTAAGACCACCTTCAGAATGGAAAGTTTCTGTTTTGAAAGTTCCGTCTTCTAATTTTTCTCTTTCGTCTGTAATGGTAATGGTAATCCCTTTGTTAAGATAAGAAAGTTCTCTTAGACGGTTTGCCAACGTATCATAATTATAGACTAATTCTGTAAAAATGGTATCATCTGGCTGGAAGAACTGTTTTGTACCTCTATGCTCACTGTGACCAATTTCTTCAACACCAGTTTGAGCTTTACCTCTTGCATAGACTTGCTGATAAACATTACCATCTCTGTAAACGGTAGTAATCATCTCGTTAGAAAGTGCATTAACACAAGAAACCCCAACCCCGTGAAGACCACCAGAAACTTTGTAAGAATCTTTATCGAATTTACCACCTGCTCCAATTTTGGTCATTACTACTTCTAGGGCAGATTTTTGTTCTTTTTCGTGAAAATCTACCGGAATACCACGTCCGTTATCTGTAACTTCAATAGCATTACCTTCTTTAATAGCAACTGTAATAGTATCACAATATCCTGCCAAAGCTTCATCGATAGAGTTATCTACTACTTCATAAACCAAATGGTGAAGACCTCTTAAACCTACATCACCAATGTACATAGAAGGGCGCATACGTACGTGCTCCATACCTTCTAATGCCTGAATACTACTTGCTGTATATTGTTTTTGACTCATAATAAATGCTTTCTGCTGATGGCTTATTGCTTTTCAGCGAGTTTATTTTATATAATTTTTGATTAAATTTTTGCTTTTTTCAAAGACTTACAAATATCGGAAAATTTAACGAGATACGAAAGTAAAACAAAAAGGAAGTTTTCCACAGAAAAGCTCTTTAAAAAAATATGGTTTTACCTATTTTTATATCAATCTTATTTCCTAAATTTGTTTGAAACTAATTAATGAATACTCGAAAAATTATTATCATTTTAATACTTATAATTTTTATATAATTTAGTGTTTAATTGTTTGTTTTTTTTGAGATATGTAACATTAATAATGAACACGAAAAAATATAACTAATAAATGTTTATATCTAAAATATTTATCAAAAACTTTAAATGCATTAAGGAATTATCAATTTATCCCAATGAGAAATTTAATGTGATTATTGGTGAAAACAATCAAGGCAAAACCACAATTTTTGAAGCATTACAAACTTGGTATAGATGTTACCAACTGTATATTCGACCAAATAAAACAGATTTTTATGTTGGGAATAATCTTTATTTGCCTTATAAAGATTTAAATTTTTTAAGGCTAGCAAAAGATACGGATTTATATAATTCAACTCCAAATGAGGCACTAATTGGTTTGACAATAGTTGATACGGACACATCAGGAAGTCAAGTACAATTTGATTTACAATTTAAAATAAATAGACCACAATCAATTTCAAATGCTTACTTACGTGTATTAAAAAATAATAATCAACAATTTGTTTCGTTTTCCACACATCTTAAAACAAAACAAATAAAACTTGATGAAGCTATTTTTTTATATCAAACAAGCCCAATAGCTCAAGTTTTAGCACAAGAACCTTTTATGAATGAAGGTCAAGTTAGAAAAAAAATTATGCGTGGTAAATCACAGGAAGTTCTACGTAATAAAATTCTATTACATAGAAATTTACAGCAATTAGAACAACAAGTTTCTAACGTTCTTGGTTCTGAAATAAAATTTAAAATATTAAATAAGAACCTAAAAAATAAAGACGAATATATTAACCTACAAGTATTAAATCAAACAAAACAGTTTGATCTTCATTTACAAGGTAGTGGTTTGATACAAATTTCAGAAATATTTGCAACTGTTGATTATTTAGACTCAAAGCTCAACATACTATTAATTGATGAGCCAGATAGCCACATACATTTAGCTCTACAAAAAAGATTAATTACTAATCTTAAAGCATTATCACATAATCAATCTTTTATCATTAGTCACAATGATAGCTTTGTAAATGAAACAGATGATGGAGAATTATTTTATTTAAGTCAGGACACAAAACTTTCCAAAGAATTAAAACATATAGAAGATGGTGATTTAATTAAAAAAGATTTTGGCAGTCCAATATTAACATTAGAAAGACTTAATAATTCTGATAATATAATTTTTGTGGAAGGTAAAGATGATAAAAAATATATTAGTAAAATATTAGAAAGATATATTGAAGCGAATATTATAACCAATCAATCAGAAATTAAAACTTGCTATTATTTTCATATAAGAGGAAAGGATAACTTATCCACTAAACTAGAACACAACAAAAGAACATTAAGTCAATTATTTAATGATAAAAAATATGTAGTTGTAACAGATAAAGACTTTACATCTATTGAAAAGAGCAACGAACTAAATAATTCTATAAAAATTAAATTAGGTTCAACCTCTGATTCGTTATGTCACGATGGCTATTGTATTGAATCAACATTATTTAGTGATTTAAATAAATTACATCAGTACTTGTCATTTGTAACTACACAAGATATTTCAACTATTGAAAGCAATTCTTATATCATATTAGATAACATTATTAACCAAACAAAGGACGTTACTTCCACAAGATATCAAAAACTTGAACAACAATTTAATTCTCAAAAAAATAATAGACCAGAATTGTCGACAACAAATTTGAGTGAAATAATAGTCGATTCAACGGCAAGCAGAGATACTATAAAATTCTTAATGAACAAAAAAACAATAAGAGAATACATTACTTCATTAGAAGATAATTGTAATACTACAATCGTATCTAATAGTAACCATTTGAGTGATGAAGATTTTTGTATTACATTATTTCTGGACTATATTAATAAAATTTGCATTCATAATATTATATTTGATAATCATAAAAATTTAATTGAAAAAATATATAACGCACAATTTTAACGCCACACAATAAGACAGTTTGACGCAATTGCGGGTTAAGTAATAAATTGAAAATTTTGGCTTTTGCTTACTATATCGCTAAATTGAAACTTTCCGCTTCAATCCCCGCGCTGCGCAAAGTTCACAACTTTGCGCAACAATAAATCCCCCGCTGGCGCGAGCGTCTCGCTCGTGCTCATAACAAATAAAAAATGAGCAGAAAATATAAATTTTGAAAATTAATGAAAATTGGTATTGTGGACACAAGCAGGATGCTCGCGCCAGCGAGGGGTAATCGTGATGAATAAAAAAGCTCAAAGTCAGGAGACATTACGCAGCTGGTGTTTGGATTCTTACTAAGAAAAGATTGCTTCGTCATTTCCTGCTTCGTTTCACTCGCAGTTCATTCCTCGCAATGACACATTTGCCCTCCTCCACTAGCACAATATTCTAGCTTGTTCCTCAAGACAAATAAATTATGGTACAAACAAGATGCTCGCACCTGCGTTAGAGTAAATCAAATAAATTTACGGTAAACGATAACAAGACACCCAAGCAAAAGAGGAAGTTTCCCGTAGAAAACCTCCCCTTAAAAAAATATAATTTGATTTAGGATTTAACTCAAAAATGCATCTACTTTTTCGGCGCACTGCAAACCTTCGGTTATTGCCCAAACTACCAAAGATTGCCCTCTTCTGGCGTCTCCACAACTGAAAACTTTCTCTTGGTTGGTGGTAAATTCTCCTTCTTTGCCTATTAAGTTTCCTCTAGGGTCTAGGTTTACTTCCAAATCCTCCACAATACCTTTTTGCTCTACGTGCAAGAAACCCATTGCCAGAAATGCCAAATCGCATTCTATGGTAAATTCTGTGCCTTGTTTTTCTACAAAAGTGGTATATCTTTTCGTAACAGGGTCTTTGCTCCACTCTATTTCTATGGCTTTAAGACCTTTCAAGTTGCCTGCTTCGTCTTTTATAAATTCTTTGGCATTAATTGCCCATTGTCTGGTACAACCTTCTTCGTGAGAAGTGGTAGTTTTCAGAATCATAGGATACATTGGCCAAGGCATTGTTTCGTCTCTTTGAGAAGGCGGAGTTGGCATAATTTCTATTTGATGAACTTCTGTTGCACCTTGTCTATTTGCTGTTCCGATACAATCTGAACCAGTATCTCCACCACCAATTACCAATACTTTTTTACCTTTAGCATCTATATTATCTTCTGTAAAAGCGATGTTGCTCACTTTTTTGTTGTTTTGACGGAGATATTCCATCGCAAAATAAACGCCTTTTGCATCGCGATTTGGGATTGGTAAATTTCTAGGAACGGTAGAACCCATCGCTAAAACAATGGCGTGAAATTCTCTTTTGAGTTGTTCCGCAGAATAATCTTTGCCTACCAAAGTATTGGTTTTAAATTCTATTCCTTCTGCTTTCATTAAGTCGGCTCTTCTTTTTACCACAGATTTATCTAATTTAAAATCTGGAATCCCGAACCTCAACAAACCGCCAACTTCAGATTCTCTTTCAAAAACCGAAACAGAATGCCCTAATTGATTCAATTTTTCGGCTGCTGCTAAACCAGAAGGTCCAGAACCGATAACCGCCACTTTTTTGCCTGTTCTTTTTAAAGGAAGTCTAGGTTTTACATAGCCGTTTTGATACGCAATTTCGATAATATTTTTCTCTATTTCTTCGATGGTTACTGGCAATTCGTTAATTCCCAAAACGCAAGAACCTTCGCAAGGAGCTGGACAAATTCTGCCCGTAAATTCTGGAAAAGGATTGGTAGTGCTTAAAATATCGTAGGCTTTTTTCCATTCTTCTTTATACACTGCATCATTAAATTCTGGAATTACATTCCCCAGCGGACAACCACTCATACAGAAAGGAATTCCGCAATTCATACATCTTGCAGCTTGCTTGTTCAATAGTTCTGATGATGGCAAATGCTGAAATTCTTTGTAGTGCTGAACTCTATCTGCTACCGCATCTTTAGTTGGTAATTCTCTTTTATATAATAAAAAACCGTCTGTTTTTCCCATTTTTTTAAATTTTTGTAATTCTGATGATTTGCTTTAAATCCATTGGAATAAATTCCAATGTTACGAAATCGTTCGTTTCTAATTTTCATTGGAATGGATTCCAATGCTACGAAATCGTTCGTTCCTACGGAACTCATCAAACAATTTCAAACCCATTCAAACTTTATTAATTCTAAAATTCAACACCTTGTTTTTCCAACACTTTTTTGTAATCTCTAGGGAAAACTTTCACAAAATATTTTAAATTTTCTTCAAAATCTTGCAACAAATATTTTCCTAAATCACTATCGGTTTCCTTCACGTGTTCTTCCACTAGATTTTTGATGGTATTTTTATCTTTTTCCGTCAAACCTTCTAAATCTGCCATATCAGGATTGAAATTTTGTTTCAAAGTTTCGTTCACATCCCAAATGTAAGCGATTCCACCGCTCATTCCCGCTCCGAAATTTTTACCAACTCCACCCAAAACTACTACAGTTCCACCAGTCATATATTCACAACCGTGAGCTCCAACTCCTTCTACAACAGCAGTTGCACCAGAATTTCTTACGCAGAAACGCTCTCCTGCCATTCCGTTGATGAAGACTTTTCCACTCGTTGCGCCATATAAAGCTACGTTACCAATAATGCTATTTTCATTGGCTTTGAAAGTAGAACTTCTATCAGGATGAACAACCAATTTACCACCAGAAAGTCCTTTTCCGAAATAATCGTTTCCGTCGCCTTCTAATTTCATCGTAATTCCTTTGTTGCAGAACGCCCCGAAACTTTGTCCGGCAGTTCCTTTGAAATTAAATCTCAAAGCATCTTCTGGCATTCCTTCAGATTTATAAATTTTGGTTAATTCGTGAGAAAGAATCGTCCCAACCGTTCTATCGGTATTGATGATATTAAATTCTGCTTCACATTTTCCGTTACTTTCGATGGCATTTTGAGCAGCTTCAATCAGTTTCCAAGACAATGAATCTACCAACTCGTCTTCTTGAGGTTCAGATTTCGTAAGAGGCAATTCTGTATCCATTTTTTGTAAAAATGCACTTAAGTCAACGGTTTTAGCTTTCCAGAATTTTAAATCTTCTCTTTTGGTTAAACATTGGTATTGTCCTACCATTTCATCAATCGTTCTGAAACCTAAAGAAGCCATAATTTCTCTAGTTTCTGTTGCCAAGAACGTGAAATAATTCACCAAATGATCGGCATTTCCTGTGAATTTTTTTCTTAATTCACCGTTTTGAGTTGCGATACCAACTGGACAAGTGTTTTCGTGGCATTTTCTCATCAAAATACAACCTTGAACAATCAGAGCAGAAGTGGCAATTCCCCATTCTTCAGCGCCCATTAAAGTTGCCATTACAATGTCTCTACCTGTTTTTATTTGTCCGTCTGTTTGTACCGTAACTCTTTGTCTTAATTTATGTTTAATTAAAGTTTGATGCGTTTCTACCAAACCTAATTCCCAAGGTAAACCAGCGTGACGCACCGAACTTAAAGGTGATGCACCAGTTCCTCCATCATAACCAGAAATGAGAATATGATCTGCTTTTGCTTTTGCAACACCTGCTGCAATGGTTCCAACTCCTGCTTTTGATACCAATTTTACAGAAATTCTAGCGTGTCTATTCGCATTTTTAAGGTCGAAAATTAACTGTGCTAAATCTTCGATGGAATAAATATCGTGATGTGGCGGCGGAGAAATTAAACCAACTCCCGGAGTTGAGTGACGTGTTTTCCCGATCCAAGCATCTACTTTATCGCCAGGTAATTGTCCGCCTTCACCAGGTTTTGCACCTTGCGCCATTTTAATTTGAATTTCATCAGCTTCCGCTAAATATCTTGCCGTAACGCCAAATCTTCCCGAAGCAACTTGTTTAATCGCCGAACGAAGATTTTCTCCTTTTTCATTGAGTTGATAACGGATTTCGTCTTCGCCACCTTCTCCAGTGTTGCTTTTTGCACCAATTCTGTTCATTGCAATCGCTAAAGTAGAATGCGCTTCGTAAGAAATGGAACCGAAAGACATTGCACCGCTCGCAAAACGTTTCAAAATATTTTCTACAGGTTCTACTTCCTCAATCGGAATGGCTGGTCTGTCGTTTTTAAATTCTAATAAACTTCTTAAAGTCGCCGCATTATTGGTTAAATTATTGGCAGCTCTAGAATATTTTTTGAAAGTTTCGTAATCGTTATTTCTTGTGGCTTTTTGTAATAAATCTACCGTTAGAGGATTGTACATGTGGTATTCTCCTTTTCTTTTCCATTGGTAAATTCCGCCTTCATTAAGCACGGGTTGTTCAAATTTAGGAGCGTAAGCATCAAAATGTTTCACCAAAGCTTCTTGTGCCAAATCATCAAAACCAAGACCTTCAATTCTAGAAATAGCGCCTGTAAAACAAGTATTCACAACCAATTTATTCAAACCTATAATTTCGAAAATCTGCGCTCCTTGATAAGACATCAAAGTTGAAATTCCCATTTTTGAGAAGATTTTCAACAAACCATCACCAACAGATTTAATATAATTTTTCTTTGCTTTAGGATAATCTTCGCCTTTAATTTCGCCGGCATTTACCATTTCTCTAATGGTTGCCAACGCCAAATAAGGATTAATTGCAGTAGCTCCAAAACCAAGTAACGTTGCAAAGTGATGAACTTCCCAAGCATCGCCCACTTCTACTACCAAACCTACTTTTCTACGAACACCCATTCTAATTAAATGATGATGAACCGCAGAACAAGCCAACAAACTCGGGATTGATGCGTGATTAGAATCTATAGCCCTATCAGAAAGGATAATTACATCAAAACCATCTTGCACAGCATCCATGGCATAACGGCAAAGTCTGTCGATTCCTTTTTTCAAGCTTCCCGGTTTACCATCAGCTTTGAAATAAGTTTGTAAAGTTTTCGCTTGGAAATCTCCTGTATCAATACTTCTTAGTTTCTCTAACTGAAGATTGTCTAAAATAGGATTATCTAGCGTTACACTGTGAGCATATTTTTTGTCTCCGTTTAATAAATTTCCGTTTCCACCAATAATGGTAGTAAGAGACATTACCAATCTTTCACGAATTGGGTCTATTGGTGGATTGGTAACCTGCGCAAATAGTTGTTTGAAATAAGAACTTAAATGCTGTGGTTTTTCACTCAAAACCGCAATTGGCGAATCAAATCCCATAGAACCAATTGGTTCTTTGCCAGATTCTGCCATTACTTTTATTACTTTTTCTATGTCTTCTCTTGTATAACCGAATGCTTTTTGGAATTTAAGAACATCTTGCCCCTGAATTCTGGTAAACCTCATTCTTGGTTCTGGCAATTCGTCTAATTTAATTTGATTCTCGTCTAACCATTCCTGATAAGGCTGAGAAGTACAAATTTCTTTTTTAAGTTCTTCATCATTAATAATTTTACCTTTTTGTAAATCTACCAAAAACATTTTACCAGGTTGCAATCTTCCTCTTTTTATCACTTTGGCAGGATATACAGGAAGCGCACCAGATTCTGACGCCATAACAATAGTATCATCACTTGTTACACAATATCTGGAAGGTCTAAGACCGTTTCTATCAAGAGTTGCTCCAATTACCTTTCCGTCTGTGAAAGAAATAGAAGCTGGGCCGTCCCAAGGCTCCATTACACAAGCGTGGAAAGCGTAGAAATATTTTTTATAAGCTTCCATATGTTTGTCTCCATCCCAAGCTTCAGGAATCAGCATCATCATTACATGAGGCAAACTTCTACCCGCGTGAACCAACAATTCTACCATATTATCTAAATAAGAAGAATCTGATTGATTTGGTTTGGTTAAAGGCAATAGCATATCCATTTCTTGTTGCGTAAAATATGGACTTTCTAAATTCTTTTCGCCTGAACGAAGCCAGTTTAAATTCCCTTGAACGGTATTAATTTCGCCATTGTGAGCCAAAAACCTGAAAGGCTGAGCCAACGTCCAATTAGGATTGGTATTGGTAGCAAATCTAGAATGTACCATCCCAAAAGCGGAAGTAAGTTTAGGGTCTGTTAAATCTTTGAAATAATTTCTTATCTGCACACTTCTTAGCTGACCTTTGTAGATTAATTTTCTACAAGACATAGAAGCTACATAAAAACCAATTGGGTCGTTTTGGGTAATATTGGCAATTTGGTGTGAAATGTAGTTTCTAAAAATAAACAATTTTCTTTCGAAATCATCATCTGTAGCAACGTCAAATGGCTTTTCAATAAAAATCATTTCCATTACAGGTTCTACAGACTTGGCAGTTTCGCCAATTTCGAAATTATTTACTGGCACAGAACGAAAGCCTAAAATATTATAATTCAGCTTTTCTGCAGAGTTATAAATAATTCTTTTACATTCGTCTCTTAGCG
>JADHED010002031.1_pt1 | contig 15147 bp, 11 predicted proteins | sample 8952041 | NCBI WGS metagenome assembly JADHED01 (sample SAMN16124423, study PRJNA663239) | bioreactor sludge metagenome | isolation source: sludge (control) | place: India:Bengaluru | collected 2018-09-08
GCAGCAGGCGCCGGTCCTCCTGGTTCAGAATCCGGCCGATGGCCGCGCGGCCGTCGACCACCGTGCGGGCCGCCGTCGGGCTGACCGGGATTTCGCGCTTCATCTCCCGGGGTGAAATCAGCCGGGTGTAGCCCTTGACCCTCAAATCGTCGGTGCGGGTCTGCATTCGCCCTCCCCCTGTCAAATGCAAGCGGCCGCGGGTTGTTTCCCGCGGCCGCTTCTGAACCTGAACGCCGCGGGTTCGATCCGCCCGCGGCTGCTGCGCTGGTTGACTACTTTGGCGCGCGCACCGCAGGCGAACCGGTGCCGTAGTAGTAAAAGCAGTAATAAAATCCGCCTGCCGTCGATCGCGCCATGACCGCAACGTCTCCTTGGTATATCTTCACCCCTAAAGGATGACCGCGGTGCGTGTCAAGCATTTTCTGCTTCGGCCCCGTCCAGGAGGCAGGCCAGGAGCGCCCCCAGGCCCGGGCCCACCCAGTCGGCGCCGGCAGCCCGGAGTTCTACCGCGCTGCATGCGCCGGTCGGCAGTCCAAACGAGCGCACCCCGGCGGCGCGCGCCATCTGCACGTCTTCGACCGCGTCGCCGACGTACCCGCAGCGGTCGGGGTCGACCCCCAGCCGCGCCATGATCGTGCGCATCGGGGCCGGCGAGGGCTTGGGGTCGTCCACTTCGTCGAAGAAGAGCGTCGCCTGGAAGAGCCCCCGCAGCCGCGCGGGGAAGAGCGCTTCGAAGAGATCCCGGAAGGTGTTGGACAACACGCCCAGCCGAAAGCGGCCGGAGAGGCGCACGAGCACCTCCTCGGTCTGCGCGAAGAGCTTGAACCGGCTCTGCGCGAGCTCCCGGTAGATCGCCTTGCGCCGGGCGATGAGCGCCTGCCACTCCGCGTCCGGGATCGACCCGAAGTAGAGCGACCGCTTCAGGGAGGGCGGCTGGGAGATGTGCCGCAGCACGGTTTCACGCGACAGCCGGTGGCCGCGCCCGGTGCCGGCGAGGTGGTAAGAGTCCACGGAGAGGTCGAGGTCGTCGACCAGGGTCCCGTTGTAGTCGAACACGATGGCGTCGAGCATCGGGTCGGTCTACTTCTCGGTCAGCGCCGCGACGCCCGGCAGCGCCTTGCCCTCGATGAACTCGAGCGAGGCCCCGCCGCCGGTCGAAACGTGCGACACCCGCTCCGCCATGCCGGCCGTCTCGATCGCCGCGGCCGAGTCGCCCCCGCCGATGACCGTGACGGCCCCGGCCGCCGTGATCTCCGCCATGATGCGGGCGACGGCGAAGGTCCCCTCGGCGGTCGCCGCGATCTCGAACACCCCCATCGGTCCGTTCCAGATCACCGTGCGCGCGCCGGCGAGCTCTCGGCGGAAGCGCTCGACGCTGCGCGGGCCGATGTCCACCCCTTTCATGCCGGCCGGGATCCGCTCGGCGTCCGCCGCCGTCAACGCCCCGACCTTGCGGGCCTTGACGTCGAGCGTCTCGGTCACCAGGAAATCGACCGGCAGCACGATCTTGCCGGCGGCCTGGGCGAGAAGCCTGCCCGCCAGATCGATCTTGTCCGGTTCGACGAGCGAGTTTCCGGCCTCGAACCCCTGGGCCTTGAGGAAGGTGAAGGCCATGCCGCCGCCGATGAGGATGCGGTCCACCTTGGGCAGCAGGTTGGTGATGACGTCGATCTTGCCCGAGATCTTGGCCCCGCCGAGGATGGCGACGTAGGGCCGCTCCGGCCGGCCGATGACCCGGCCGAGGTAGTCGAGCTCCTTCACCATGAGATACCCGGCGGCCGACTGTTTGAAAAAGCGCGTGACCCCCTCGGTGGAGGCGTGCGCCCGGTGGGCTGTGCCGAAAGCGTCGTTGACGTAGAGCTCGCCGAGCGCCGCCAGCCGCTGGGCGAACCCGGGGTCGTTCGCCTCCTCCTCCGGGTGGAACCTCAGGTTCTCGAGGAGCAGGACCTCGCCCGGCTGCAGCCCGGCGACGGCGGCTTCGGCCGCCGGCCCGACGCACTCCTCCGCGAAGCGGACCGCCGACCCCAGCAGGCCGGACAAGGGCTCGACGCACGGCCGCAGCGACATCTCGGCCACCCGCTTGCCGTCCGGCCTTCCGAGGTGGGACACGAGGACCAGCCGGCCGCCGCGGCCGACGATGCCGCGGATCGTGGGCAGCGCGGCGCGGATGCGCGTGTCGTCGGCGACCTTGCCCCCCTTCAGCGGGACGTTGAAGTCCACCCGCATCAGCACCCGTTTGCCCGCCACGTCGAGGTCGTCGACCGTCAGCTTCGCCATGCGCCACCTCTCTCTGTTTGATTGGAAATCGGTATGCATGTAGCCTTCGCGGTCAAAAAATTCAAGCGGTTTGACTTCCGCTCTACGGTGTGGAATGAGGGCGGCGATGAAGACCGACCACCGCGTTCACTTCAGCGACTCCCGGCACATGCGCGCGATCCCCGACGCGAGTGTCGCGCTGGTGGTCACCTCGCCGCCCTACCCGATGATCGAGATGTGGGACCCGGTTTTCACCGCGCTCAACCCGCGCGTCCGCAAAGCGCTCGACCGGGCCGACGGGATGGGGGCTTTTGAGCTGATGCACGCCGAGCTCGAACCGGTCTGGCGGGAGCTCCATCGAATCCTAACCCCGGGCGGCTTCGCCTGCATCAACGTGGGCGACGCGGTGCGCACGGTCGGGGAGGACTTCATGCTCTACCCCAACCACGCACGCATCCTGGCCGCGCTCGCCGCGCTCGGGTTCGCCCCCCTGCCCGGCATCCTCTGGCGCAAGCCGACCAACGCGCCGAACAAGTTCATGGGCTCGGGCATGCTCCCGGCCGGGGCCTACGTGACACTCGAACACGAGCACGTCCTGATCGTGCGCAAGGGGGGCAAGCGCGAGTTCGCCGTTGAAACCGCCCGGCGGCTGCGGCGCGAGAGCGCGCTCTTCTGGGAGGAGCGCAACCAGTGGTTCTCCGATGTCTGGCTCGAGCTGCGGGGCAGCCGCCAGGAATTGAGGCGTGGCGCCTCGCGGCCGCGCAGCGGCGCCTACCCCTTCGAGCTCGCCTGGCGCCTGATCCAGATGTTCTCCGTCAGGGGCGACACCGTCGTGGACCCCTTCCTCGGCACCGGCACGACGCTCAGGGCCGCCGTGGCGGCCGGCCGCAACAGCGTCGGGTACGAAATCGAGACCGGACTGCACACCGAGGTATTCTCCGGGCTCGACGGCTGGGCGGCGGCGGCGAACGCCCGCGCCGCGGAGCGCCTCGACGAGCACCTGCGCTTCGTGGAGGAGTGCCGGCGCACCGGCCGCCCTCTGCGTCACCGCAACGAGGCCCACGGCTTCCCCGTGGTCACCGCACAGGAACGGGAGCTGCGGCTGGATCTCGTGGACCGGGTGTCGTCGCCGGAGCCCGGCCGGGTCGAAGCGACCTATCGCCTCATGGACCGGCCGGCGGCCCGGGTCCCCGGCGCTCTCGAGGCCTCGGATGCTTTGCACCCCCCATCCCGGCAGAGGAAGTTGCCCCTATGAAACCGGTCAGGATTTTCCGCGTGCGCTCGGCGCAGGCGCGCGACCACTTCCCGACGCTCGGGGAGGCGCGCATGTGGTTCGAGGACATCCGCCAGGACCCGAGCTGCGACAGCGCCGAGCTCCATGAGCTGACGATCATCCCGCCCACACGCGAGGGGATCTGCGCCTACCTCAACGGGGCCGGCTACCTGCTGGAGGAGAAGACCCTGGAGACCTGGCGGCGGCCGTCGGAGCCATAGCCCGGGCTCTACTCAAACGTCCGGGATAGAAGCGTTGGGTCCGCCGCGGCTCACTGCAGGAAGTTCAGGTTGGGGGAGTCGCTGAGCTCGGGGGGCGAGGCGAAGAACCCCTCCAGCGCGGCACGGATCTCTGCCAGGCGGGTGGCGCCCTGGACCCGCCGGAAGAGCGAGTGGCCGAAGCGGAAGTTGGCGGCGAAGTAGAATATGAACCGCCGCATGCGCAGGGCGGCGGCCTTGTCCTCAAAGTGCGCGGCCGTCACCTCGAGCAGTGCGCCGGCCGTCTCCCGGTAGACGTCGGGCCCGGGCCGGAACGCCCCGGTCCACTCGGCGAACACCCAGGGCCGGGCGATCGCGATCCGGCCGAGCGAGACCCCGTCGCAGCCGGTCCGGCGCAGCATGCGCAGGCAGCCTGCCGGGTCGAACACGTCCCCGTTGCCGAAGACCGGTATGCGCAGGGCCTGCTTGACGTAGCCGATGTACTCCCAGCGGGCCGGCCGCGCCCGCCGGTCGGGGGCGACCCGCGGGTGGAAGGTCACGGCGTCCGCGCCGGCCGCCTCGAACCCCCGAGCGAGGCGCACGGCCGCCTCCGGGTCGTCCTGCCAGCCGGTGCGGAACTTGACCGTCAGCGGGACCGCGACCGCCCGGCGCACGCGCTCGACGATGCGCACGGCCAGCTCCGGGTCCCGGAGCAGCGCCGCGCCGCAGCTGCGCTTGCAGATGGTGGCCGCCGCGCAGCCGAAGTTGAGATCGACCCCGAAGAACCCCTCCGCCTGGATGCGTTCGGCCGCGGCCGCCATCTCCCCGGGCTCGCCGCCCATGATCTGGCAGGCGAGGTGCGGCAGCTCGGCGGGCCGCCAGCGGAAATGCTTCGACGCGGACGGCTTTTCGGTCGGCACCGTCCGCGCGCTGCACATCTCGGAGAACATCAGCCCGCAGCCGCCGAAGCGCGCCAGCAGCTCGCGGAAGGCCACGTGCCCCAGAAAGGTCATGGGCGCAAAGACCAGCCGGTTCGCGATGGTGCGCGAGCCGATCGCAAGCGGCCGGTTCAGGAGGGCGGCGAGGTCGTGGGACAAGGGTAAGGGTGGTTTTTAGGGTTTGGTGTTTAGGGTTTGGTGTTTAGGGTTTGGTGTTTAGGGTTTGGTGTTTAGTGTTTGGTGTTTAGTGTTTGGTGTTAAGCGGGTCATGGCGCTCGGCGCCACTGTGTCGGATAGAAAGCTATTTCTCTTGTGGGAGAGGCTTTCAGCCTCGATCGTCGCGGCTGGAAAGCCGCTCCCACCGCAAAAACATCAGATGACTTGGGCGTCATCAGCTTTTGTTATCAAACACCAAACACTAAACACCAAACACCAATTTCAATTTACCAGCAGGAGCCTCCCATGTCCATCCGCTTGCTGGCACGTGACCTCTACGGCGCGCAGCTGGCGGTCGAGCGCCTGGAGCGCGCGCTGCTCGAGGCCCCGGTCGAGCGCCGGCCGGAGCTGGAGGAGCGGCTGCGCCGCGCTCGCGCAGAGCGCGACCGCCTGCGCCACATGCTGGAGGGGCAGAAAGACGCCCCCGCCCCGCCCGGGCGAGGCCGGCGATGAGCTCCGGCCCCGATCGTCCGATCGTCGTGGCCGGGTCGATCTCGATCGACCGGAACCTGGTCGACGGCCGCTGCTTTCACAAACTGGGCGGCGTGCCGGTCTATGCCGGCCTCACCTATGCGCGCGCAGGCCTGCCGACGATCCTGGTCGCCAATGCCGCCGGAACGGACATCGGGCGGTTCGACGAGATTGCGGCTGCGGGGCTGCAGACGCGGTGGGGGCCTTCGCCCGGCACCACGCGCTTTGAAAACCGCATGGTCGGTGGCCTGCGGGAGCAACGGGTCTCTTCATTGGCGCGCACGATTTCCTGGGGCGACATGCGCCCGGCCGCCGAGCGCGCCGCCTGGGTGCATCTTGGGCCGCTGCACCCCGGCGATTTCGATGCCGAGGTTTTCGAGCGTCTGATCCGAGTTAGCGCCCGGGTCGTGCTCGATCTGCAGGGCCTGGTCCGGGAGATCCGCAGCGGGCATGTGGTCCCCACCCCTTCCCCGCTTCTGCCGGAAGCACTGCAGGCGACCGAGATCGTCAAGGGCTCGACCGCCGAGACGGAGGTGGTTGCGAGGACATTCGGCGCACCGGTCGACGACCTGATGGAGCGTTTCGCCATCGCCGAGTGGGTGACAACTGCCGGGGCCCGCGGCGGACGCGTCCACGTGCGCGGCCGGGAGCCGGTCTCCTACCCGGCGCATTCAGCCGAACCCCTCGACCCGACCGGCGCGGGCGACGTCTTCCTGGCCGCCTACGCGACCGCGCGCCTGTGGATGAACGTGCCGGTCGACGAGGCCGCCCGCCGCGCCGCTGCAGTCGCCGCCCGTCAGATTTCAGGCCGTCACATCCCCTTTCCGCTGCTGCAACCCCCAGATTTAATGCGTTGACAACGTTTAGAAGGAAGGGTAGAAAATCGGCGGATAAAGGCCGTTTACGCAATTTTGCCCCAACCGGTCGACAGGCGGCAGGAGCCTCCGGCGCCGCAGCCCGCTCGGCCCGCAGTATATGAGCCGATGGTCAACTCCACTCGAAGACTGATCCCCGAGAGCTGCCAGCGCGCGTTCATGTGGGTGCTCACCCCCCTGATCCGGCTGCTGACCGCGCTCGGGGTCAGCCCCAACACGCTCACGATCGCCGGAGTGGTCGTCACGACCGCCGGCGCGATCGCGTTCTTCCTGAAGAGCCCGCGCCTGGGGGGCTGCCTCTTCCTGCTGGGGGGGCTCTGCGACGCCATCGACGGCTCGCTCGCCCGCAATGCCGGCAAGGCCACCCGCTTCGGCGCGCTGCTCGACTCCTCGGTAGACCGCTACTCGGAATTCGTGATGCTGTTCGGGATCGGCGGCTTTTTCCTGATGACCGAAGACTACGTGAGCTCGGCGGCGACCTTCCTGGCGCTCTGCGGCTCGTTCATGGTCAGTTACACGCGCGCTCGGGCCGAGAGCCTGGGGCTCTCCGCCAAGGTCGGGATCATGCAGCGGCCGGAACGCATCGTGTTCCTGGGCGCCGGGGCCCTGATCCACCCCATCGCGCTCAAGATCGCGATCTGGCTGGTGGCCCTTTTCGCGAACTTCACCGCGTTGCAGCGCCTGCGCTTCGCTTTCAAGCAGGATGAGCCGCCGCCCCAGTCCGGCGAGACCACCCCCGATCTCACGTCGGCCCCCGTCTCCAAGGGCAATGCCTGCCGCTGAACCGAACCGACAGGCGGCCCGTCTCCCCAGCGACCCGAACCCCCCGGCGAGGCACCATGTCCAAGTTCGACTATGACGTCATCATCGTGGGCGCCGGTCCGGCGGGGCTGTTCGCCGCCCACCACCTGTCGGAGCACTCCGACCTGCGCGTGCTGCTGCTCGAGCGCGGCAAGGGGCCGCTCAAGCGCCGCTGCCGGATCGGCGACTACCGCGAGTGCGTCAAGTGCTCCCCGTGCGACATCCTGAGCGGAGTCGGCGGCGCGGGGCTCTTTTCAGACGGCAAGCTGAACTTCATCCACACCCTCGGCAAGACGGACCTCACCCAGTTCATGCCGGCGCCGGAGGCCGAGCGGCTGATCGAGGAGACCGAGGCGATCTTCAACCGCTTCGGGATGGACGGCCCCGTCTATCCCACGGACATCGACCGCGCCCGGGAGTTCCGCAAGCAGGCCAAGCGGGTGGGCATCGACCTGCTCATCATCCGGCAGAAGCACATCGGCAGCGACCGCCTGCCCGAGCACATCGCCGCCATGGCGGACCACCTCCGCAGCCGCGGGGTGACGATCCGCACCTCGACCGACGTCAAGGAGGTCGTCGTCGCCGGCGGCCGCGTCGCGGGGGTGGTCGGCCGCGCCGGCCGCTTCACCGCCCCCCACGTCATCCTGGCCCCCGGACGGGTCGGGGCCGAATGGATGGGAACGGTGGCCCAGGCGCTCGGCCTGGGGCTGAAGCAGCGCGGGATCGAAGTCGGGGTGCGCGTCGAGGTGCACAACGACATCATGCAGGACCTCTGCAGCGTCATCTACGACCCCACGTTCTTCGTCCAGACGGACAAGTACGACGATCTCACGCGCACCTTCTGCACCAACCGGGGCGGCTTCGTCACGCAGGAGAACTACAGCCGCTTCGTCTGCGTGAACGGCCACGCCTACCGGGAGCGCAAGTCGGAGAACACCAACTTCGCCTTCCTCTCCAAGGTGGTGCTGACCGAACCGGTGACCGACAACCAGTCCTACGGCGAGGCGATCGGCAGCTTGGCGACGCTGATCGGCGGCGGCAAGCCGATCCTGCAGCGCTTCGGCGACCTCAAGCGCGGGAGACGCAGCACCTGGAACCGGGTGCGCAAGGGCTACATCCGCCCGACCCTCACGAGCGTCGTCTGCGGCGACATCGCCATGGCGCTGCCCGAGCGCATCCTCACCAACCTGACCGAAGGGCTCGACAAGCTGAACCTGGTCGTTCCCGGCGTCTCCAACCCCGAGACCCTGCTCTACGCTCCCGAGATCAAGTTCTTCGCCGTGCAGATCGAAACCGGCGACACACTGGAGACCCGGGTGCCCGGCCTGTACGTCGCCGGGGACGGACCGGGGGTTGCCGGCAACATCGTCTCGGCAGCCGCAACCGGCCTCATCCCCGCCAAGGCCATCCTCGCGGGCGGTGTGCGCCAGTGAACCGCAACACCCCCATCGCGGTGGTCGGCGTCGCGGGGCTCTTCCCCGGCGCGCTCGACGCGCAGGCGCTCTGGTCCAACACGCTCGCGCGGCGCGACGCGACCGCGGCGGTCCGGCCCGAACGCTGGAGCGCCCCGCCCGAGATCATGGTCCGAGCCGAGCCCCGGCCGGACCGCGCCTACAGCGACCGCTGCTGCCTGCTACCCGAGTTCCGATTCGACCCCACCGGGCTCGACCTCGAGTCGGCGCCGCCCGAGACGCTCGACCCGCTGCACCGGGTGGTGCTGCAGGCCGCCCGGGGGCTGCTGCTCGGCGATCCCCGGCCGCGCCTGAACCGCGCGCGCACCGGCGTCATCCTGGCCGCAATCGTCCTGCCGACCGAGTCGACCTCGGCCCTCACCCGCGAGCTCTTCGAGCCGCTGCTGACGAAGGCCGCGACCGGCGGGGCCGCCCTGCAGCCGCCGGACGCCTCCGCGCTGCTTCGCCGGCGGGCCGCCGCGCGTCTGACCGGGCTACCCGCGGCGCTGCTGGCGCACGCCTTCGGCCTGGGAGGGACGACCTTCACTTTGGACGCCGCCTGCGCCTCGTCGCTCTATGCGATCAAGCTCGCCTGCGACGAGCTGCGCGCGGGACGTGCGGATGCCGTCGTGACGGGCGGCGTCTCCCGGCCGGATGCGCTCTTCACCCAGGTCGGCTTCAGCCAGCTGCGGGCGCTCTCGCCCAGCGGCCGCTGCGCCCCCTTCGACCGCAGCGCCGACGGGCTCGTGGTCGGCGAAGGCGCCGGGCTGCTGCTGCTGAAACGGCTCGAGGACGCGCTCGCCGACGGCGACGAGGTCCTGGGGCTGATCCGGGCGGTCGGGCTCTCCAACGACCTGCGCGGCAACCTCCTCGCGCCGGACTCCGAGGGTCAGCTGCGCGCCATGCGCGCCCCCTACGCGGCAGCCGGCTGGGCGGCGGGAGAGGTCGACTACGTCGAGTGCCACGGCGCGGGCACGCCGACGGGCGACCGCACCGAGCTCGCGAGCCTGGAAGCGCTGCGGGCCGAGGGAGCTCTCGACCGCAGCGCCTGCGCCATCGGCTCGGTCAAGTCCATGATCGGCCACCTGCTGACGGCCGCGGGGGCAGCGGGCGCCATCCGGACGCTCTTCGCCATGCGCCACCGCGTCCTGCCCCCGACGCTGCACTTCTCATCGCCCCCTGACGGCAGCCCCCTCGAAAAGGGTCCGCTGCGGGTGCTGACCGAACCGGCCGAGTGGCCGCGCCGCGGAGGCCGCCCGCGGCGCGCCGCGGTGAGCGCCTTCGGCTTCGGCGGCATCAACGCCCACCTCCTGCTCGAGGAGTGGGAGCCCGGGGGGCGGCCGGCAGCGCGCCGCGGCGGGCCGGACCGGGCCCAGGCCGAGCTGCCCTTTTCGCAGGCGGCCCGCGCCTCCGCCGGGGAGCCCCCGGTCGCCGTCACGGGCATGGCGATCCGCATCGGGGCGGTCGACGGGCTGCACCGTTTCGCAGCGGCACTCAGGGAGAACCTGCCCCTGATCGGGCCCCGGCCGACCGGCCGCTGGAAGGGTTGCGACGAGCTTCTGCCCGGCCTGGCCGGCCTCGCCGGCGCCCACACCGACGAGCTGGCGTTCGAATCCGGCCGTTTCCGCATCCCGCCGCTGGAGATCCCGGACATCCTGCCCCAGCACCTGCTCATGCTGCAGGTGGCGGCCGAGGCCATGCAGACGGCCGGGTTGCCCCTGCGCGCGGACCGGCCGCGCATGGGGGCCCTGATCGGGATCGATTTCGACTTCGGGGCGACCGATTTCCACCTGCGCTGGCACCTCGCCCGGGCCTTCCCCGGCTGGGTGCGCGCTCGTCCCCCGCAGGCCGATGCTGCAGCCCTCGACCGGTGGCTGGCCCGGGTCATGGACGCCTGCGCGCCGCCGCTCACGGCGACCCGCGTGCTGGGCTCGCTCGGCAGCATGGTGGCCAGCCGCATCGCCCGCGAGCTCCGGCTGGGCGGGACGAGCTTCGTCGTCTCCGCCGACGCCGCCTCCGGCCTCGCGGCGCTCGAGATCGCCGTGCGCGCCCTCCGCTCGGGCGAGCTGGAGGCCGCCCTGGTCGGAGCGGTCGACCTGTGCGGGGATCTGCGCAGCGCGCTGCTGAAGCAGGACCCCGCAGCGGGCGCGCTGCCGGTGCCGACGGCCGACGCCGCGGTGGCGCTGGTGCTGAAGCGCCTCGACCGCGCCGTGGCCGAGGGCGACCGCATCCACGCGGTCCTGCGCGGCCTGGGCTCCGCCGGCGCCGGACGAAGCGCGGACGCAGTGGCCGCGGCGTTGACCGAATCCGGGGTTGAGGACGCGGCGCTCGGAGTCCGCGTCGGTCACGGCGGACGATGCGCTCCCGGCTCACCGGGTCTCGACCTGCGCGCCCTCGCCGGGGAGTGCGGCGCGGCCGGGGGGCTCGCGGCCGTCGTTGCCGCCGCGCTCCGGCTGCAGGAGGCTCCGGAGGCGGTGCGCTTCGCGCTGGCCGGGGCCGACACCTCCGACGGCGGCTCGCACCGCGCGGTGCTCGAACGCGTCTCAGCCGTTCCGGTAGCGCCGGCCCGCGATGAAGAGCCCCCCGCGCCGGCTGCCGTGGTCCGGATTGCTGTCGCCGGCCGGCCGCTGCGCCTGCCTCCGCCCCCGGCCGAGCTGACTCCCGCACCCCGCACACCTCCCGAACCCGATCCTCCGGCGCCGCCTCCCGGGCTCGGGACCCACGCGGCGGGGCTCGCAGCCGCGGCCGAAGCCACGGCCCGGGCGCACGCGACGTTCCTGGACGTTTCGGCCGAGCTGACCCGCACCTGCGCGCGCGCGCTCGAAGTGCAGCGCCGGCTTCTCGAGCGCTGCGGCCACCGCCTGCCCCCGCCGGAACCCGTCGCCCCGCCGCCGGCCTTCGACCGCGCGCAGTGCCTCGAGTTCGCACGCGGGTCGGCCGCACGGGTGCTGGGCCCCGAGTTCGCCGAGGTGGACGGCTTCGCCGCCCGCGTCCGGCTGCCGGACGAGCCGCTCATGCTGGTCGACCGCATCCTGGAGATCCACGGGAACAAGGGGCGCCTCGGGCCCGGCCGCATCGTCACCGAGCACGACGTCCTGCCCGGCGCGTGGTACTTGGACGGCGGCCGCGCCCCGGTGTGCATCGCGGTCGAGGCCGGCCAGGCCGACCTCTTCCTCTCGGCCTGGCTCGGGATCGACCTGGCCGTGCGCGGCCGGCGCACCTACCGCCTGCTGGACGCGACCGTCGAGTTCCACCGCGACCTGCCCGCGCCCGGTGAGACCGTCCGCTACGCCATCGCGATCGAGAAGTTCCTGCGCCAGGGCGACACCTACCTCTTCCTCTTCCGCTTCGACGGGACCATCGCCGGAGCCCCCCTGATCACCATGACGGGCGGGTGTGCGGGGTTCTTCACACCCGAGGAGGTCGCCAACTCGGGGGGCATCATCCCCGGCGAGGAGGAAAGCCGCCCGGCGACGGGCGTCCGCCCCCCGGGGTGGGAGGACCTCGTGCCGATGGCCGAGGAGCGCTACGACGAGGCCGCCCTCGAACGGCTGCGCGCCGGCGACGCCGGCGCCTGCTTCGGGGAGGCGTTCGCCGGGATCGCCCTGCCCCCCGGGCTGCGCCTGCCGGGGGGGCGCATGCGCCTCATCGACCGCGTGATCGGAATCGAGCCGCGCGGCGGCCGCTGCGGTCTGGGCCTGATCCGGGCCGAGGCCGACATCCACCCGGACGACTGGTTTTTGACCTGCCACTTCGTTGACGACCGGGTCATGCCCGGAACCCTCATGTACGAGTGCTGCGCCCACGCCCTGCGCGTGCTCGTGCAGCGCATGGGCTGGGTCGGCGAGGACGAGGACCTGCGCTATGCGCCGCTCACCGGGGTCCGCGCGGTGCTCAAGTGCCGCGGGCCGGTCACTCCCTCAACCCGCCGGGTCGTCTACGAGGTCCACCTGCGCGAGCTCGGCTATGGCCCGGAACCGTATGTCGTCGCCGACGCGGACATGGTCGCCGACGGCCGTCACATCGTGCGCTTCCAGGGCATGTCGCTGCAGCTCAAGGGCGCGACGCGGGAGTCGCTCGCCGCCTTCTGGTCCGCGCGCCGCGCCACCGCCCGGCCTGCCGCCGCGCCGCCGGCCCCGGTAGCCACCCGCGACCGGCTCGAGGCCTTTGCCTGCGGCAAGCCCTCGGAGGCCTTCGGTCCGCCGTACGCGCCTTTCGACGCCGGGCGCTTCATCGCGCGCCTGCCCGCTCCGCCCTACCTCTGCGTGGACCGCGTGCTGCGAACGGAAAACGCGCCCTGGGTGCTCGCGCCCGGGGGGTGGACCGAGGCCGAGCTCGACGTTCCGCCGGACGCCTGGCACCTCACCGCCGAACGCACCGGGCTCGTGCCCTACTGCATCCTGCTCGAGGCGGCGCTGCAGCCCTGCGGGTGGCTCGCGGCCCGGATGGGATCGGCGCTCAAGAGCCGCAAGCCCCTGCACTTCCGCAACCTCGGCGGCAGGGCCGTCCAGCACCGGGAGGTGCCGGCCGCCATCGGGACCCTGCGCACCCGCGTGCGCCTGACCCAGGTTTCCGAGGTGCCGGACATGCTCATCCAGCACTTCGACTTCGAGGTCCACGGCCGGCCCGGCCTGATCTACGGCGGCTCGACCTACTTCGGATTCTTCACGCCGGAGGCGCTCGCCCGCCAGGAGGGGCTGCGCCCCGACCCGGCCGACCCGCCGCCGTGGGTCGAGGAGGGCCGCGGCGTTTCCATCGTGCTGCCCGACCTGCCGCCGCTCACCCCGGCGGACCCCGCCCGGTCACCCGGCGTAGGGCTCCAGCTGCCGGCCCGCGCCCTGCGCATGCTCGACCGCGCGGAGATCGTCGAGGCCGCGGGCCGTGCCGCCCTGGGCCGTCTGCGCGGAGTGAAGCGGGTCGACCCGGAGGAGTGGTTCTTCAAAGCCCACTTCCACCAGGACCCCGTCTGGCCGGGCTCGCTCGGGCTCGAGGCCTTCCTCCAGCTCGTGAAGGCGGCCGCGCTGCACCTGCGGCCGGACCTGCTCCGGACCCATCGCTTCGCCCCGGCCCTCGGCCGGGAGCACCGCTGGAGCTACCGCGGCCAGGTGCTGCCGACCAGCCGCGAGGTGACGCTCGTCGCCGACATCACCGATCGCGTCGACTCCCCTGCGACGACTGTGCTAGCCGCCGGTCTGCTCGCGGTGGACGGCCTGTCCATCTACCGCATGGAGGGCTTCGGCGTGTCGCTGGAGCCGCTGGAACGTTGACATCCCCGCAGCATCTGGTATGGGGTCGCTTTGATTGAGAGGGTGGGGATCAGCGTTCAGGGTTCAGGGTTCAGGAGGGGCAGGCAACGGCTTGCCGCACACCCAAATACCCAAACACCTAAATACCCAGACACCTGAACACCTCCCCCAAACACCAAACACTGAATACCAAACACTAAACACGACCCCCATCGCCTTGAACTACTCCCGCGTCTTCATCGAATCGTTCGGCTACGAGCTGCCCTCGAACGTCGTCACCTCGGACGACCTCGAGCGGCGGCTTGCGCCCCTCTACGACGCGCTGCGCATCCAGCGCGGCCAGCTCGAGGCCATCACGGGCATCCGCGAGCGCCGCTACTGGGACCCCGGCTTCCCGCTGAGCGAGGGCGCGATCCGCGCCGGGCGCAAGGCGCTCGCCGCCGCGGGCGTAACGCGCGAGCACATCGGCATGCTGATCTACGGGGCCGTCTGCCGCGAGAACCTCGAACCGGCCTCGGCCTGCGCGGTCGCGGACGGGCTGGGGCTGCCGCGCGCGTGCGCGGTGTACGACGTCTCCAACGCCTGCCTCGGTGTGTTGAACGGCATGGTCAGCGTCGCCAACGCGATCGAGCTCGGCCAGATCCGGGCGGGCATGGTGGTCGCCTGCGAGTCCGCGCGCGAGATCGTGGATCTCACGATCGAGCGCCTGCTGCGCGAGCGCAGCATGGAGACGCTGCGCAAGACCGTCGCGACCCTGACCGGCGGCTCGGGTGCGGTCGCCGTGGTGTTGGCCGACGGGTCGTTCGGAAGCCAATCGCGCCGCCTGCTCGGCGGGGTGGCGCGCAGCGCCCCCGAGCACCACCGCCTCTGCGTGTGGGGGCCGGACACCGGCATCCCCGGCGGCACGGGCCACATGGCCGAAACCGACTCGACCCGCGTGCTCCAGCACGGGGTCGCCCTCGGCATCGAGACCTTCGACGAGTTCCGCCGGGCCATGGCCCTGACCGCGGAGCAGCCGGACCGGGTCATCTGCCACCAGGTCGGCGCCGCCCACCAGCGCACCATCCTCGAGGCGATCGGGATCCCGCAGGAGCGCGACTTCACGACCTTCCGCCACCTCGGCAACATCGGCACGGTCTCGCTCCCGATCACGGCCGCGATCGCCGCCGAACGCGAGGCGCTGCGGCCGGGGGACCTCGTCGGACTGCTCGGGATCGGCAGCGGGTTGAACTGCCTGATGCTGGCGGTGCGCTGGTGACGCCCGACGTCCCGGCCGCGGCGTACCGGCCGCTCTACCCGTTCGCCTCGCGTTACGCCGAGGTGAACGGACGGTTGATGCACTACGTGGACGAGGGCCGCGGGGAGCCCGTCGTGATGCTGCACGGCAACCCGACCTGGTCCTTCTACTTCCGCGAGATCATCA
>JADHED010002007.1_pt1 | contig 15129 bp, 15 predicted proteins | sample 8952041 | NCBI WGS metagenome assembly JADHED01 (sample SAMN16124423, study PRJNA663239) | bioreactor sludge metagenome | isolation source: sludge (control) | place: India:Bengaluru | collected 2018-09-08
CCGTGAAATACAAGTCGGAAAAAAGCCATCCGAATGTCACCGTGATCGGGGCCGACGAGTCGTATCTTGAAACGGCGGGTTTCGAGGTGGGACAGGGCCGTAACCTTGGTTTCCAGGATGTGGTGATGAACCGGAACGTTGCCCTGATCGGGGTGGATGTGGCGGCAAAAATCTTTAAAAACAACGAGGATCCGTTGGGCAGGGTGATCTCTATCGGCCAGGGCCGCTACCTCGTGGTGGGCATCCTGAAGAAAAAGGGATCGAGCATCGGCGGAAGCGACAACCTGTGCATTGTACCTTATACCAATGTAAGACAATATTTTGCCTCACCGCGGCAGAATTTCTCGATCAACGTAACGCCGGATCGCCCTGAGTTGACAGAAGCGGCAGAGGGGTACACGGAAGGCCTGTTCCGCAGTGTGCGCAGGCTTGAGGTCATGGATGAATCGGATTTCAACATCGTGCGGAGTGACTTCATCTCCAATATTTTCAAAGACATGATCAGCATCGTCCTCATCGCAGCCACCATCATCGGCGTGGTGACGCTGCTGGGTGCCGCCATAGGACTGATGAACATCATGCTGGTGTCGGTTACGGAACGGACCACGGAAATCGGTATCCGAAAAGCCATCGGCGCCCGGAGTTCGGTGATCCGGCAGCAGTTCCTTTTCGAGGCCATCCTTATCTGTCAGATTGGCGGCATTTTAGGGATCATTTTAGGCATTTTTATCGGAAATATTGTATCTTTAGTGATGAAATCCGACTTTCTGATTCCCTGGCTTTGGATACTTGCAGGTATTGTGCTGTGTTTTCTGGTGGGGCTGGTTTCAGGATATTACCCTGCACAGAAGGCCTCCAGGCTCGATCCGATTGTCGCTTTGCGATATGAATGATTTGTATTACTTTTGCGATATGATAAAAGAACTGATCATACCCAAAACAAACAATACCCCGGGGGTAACTTTTTCACCTGTTGAAGGCGTGATGAAGCTTGATGGGCGTTCCATTCCGGAAAATCCCGGCGACTTTTTCGACCCGATTATTGAATGGCTTGACGATTATTTCAATGAACCGGCCAGCCTTACCCGGTTCGATATGAATCTGGAATACGTTAACAGCGGTTCATCAAAATACCTGCTCGGAATATTCAGAATTATCAAGAAGAAGCATGACGAAGGCCGGATGTGCATCATCAACTGGTATTATGAGGAGGACGACGAGGCCATCTTCAGCCTTGGAGAACATTACAAAAACACAGTGAAAATTCCCTTTAACCTGATCGAATATATTCAATAACGGCCCCTGGCCAAATGCAACATCCCGGATTCCTTTCGCCGCAGCGGCTATGGAATCCGGGATGTTTCGTTTACGCCTGCCGGGTTTCCGCTAGGAATACCTCACCGAATCAGCGGGATTGGCCGATGCCGCCTGAAATACCCTGAGGCTGACGGTCAGCAGGGCGATACACAGGGAAATCACCAGGGCTGCGAGAAATACACCCGGATGCATCGGAGCTTTGTAGGGAAAGGATTGCAGCCACCGGTGCAGCAGCCAGATTGAAACCGGAGCAGCGAGCAGGTTGGCAACCACGATCCAGGTTGAGAATTCTTTCGCAAACATCAGCACAATATGGCTTGCGGTAGCCCCGCTCATCTTGCGCACAGCAATTTCGCGGGTTCGGATCTGGGTGAGGAAGGAGGAGAGCCCCAGCAAACCCAGCGCAGCAATGATCACCGTGAGGATGGAAAAGGTCCGCGCCAGCATACTGATCCGGCTTTCGTTCCGGTAATACTCGGCCATGTTCTCATCCAGAAACTTGTATTTGAAGGGATAGAGGTCTTTGAAATCCTGCCGCACACGGTCGATATAGGCAATGGTCTGCTCCCGGTTCCGGTCACTGATCCGGATATTGGCAAAGAAAAGGAAGCGGGTGTCGGGACTCAGCATGAGCACCAGGGGATCGATCGGATTCCGCATGGAAGCATAATGAAAATCCTTCACCACCCCGATAACCAATCCCTCCGGAGGCCGGAACCCGTCTACAGGGACACCCGCAATGAAGCGTTTCCCGATCGCGGGCGCATATGGATTGCCGGTACCTGAAGTGTCCACCCAGCCGAATTTTCGTGCGGCGGTTTCATTGATCACGAAGGCAGCCTGTCCGTCCGACTTCATGTCGCGGCTGTAGAAGCGGCCTTCGGCCATCTTAAGTCCCATCAGGCCTGCATAATCATAATCTACAAAATAGTTGTTGATGGTGCGATCCACCATGGTGCCGCTGTCACCTTCCACACGCATCACGTTAATGCTGATATCATAACCCGGATTGCCGTTTGAAAAGGCGACGGCCTTGATGTCAGGATTTTTCAGCAGCTCCTGCCGGAAGGGTTCCAGGCTTTTCTTAAAGGTGGTGTCGCGCATTTCCATCGCGAGTACATTATCCTTATCGAATCCGGGATCGGAGTCCCGCATATACCGGAGCTGCGAACCAATAATGAAGGTGCCGGTGATCATGGCCACCGATATGGTGAACTGGAACACCACCAGGATCTTACGCAGCAGTCCGTTTCCACCCCGCATGTCCTGCTGCCCTTTAATCACGCTGATCGGATTGAAGGAGGAAAGATAAAGAGCGGGGTAGCTGCCCGATACCATGCCGACAAGGAGGGCCAGCAGCGCAAGCGCCAGCATGTGCTGCGGGGTGAACAGCACCGACAGGCTGAGGGCTTTGTTGGCGAGCTGGTTGAACAGCGGCAGCAGCAGCCAGCTCACAAACAGAGAGATGGCAAGAGAGAAGACGGCAATGACAAGCGATTCGGTGAGAAACTGGCGGATCAGCATCAGCCGCTGGGCGCCGGCAATCTTGCGCATGCCGGTTTCCTTCGAGCGGCGCGACGACCGGGCTGTGGCCAGGTTCATATAATTGATGCTTGCAATGACAAGGATGAGAATGGCCACCAGCGAAAATACGAGCACATATTTGATATTGCCGCCGGGCTGGTCATAGCCGAGATCGGAAGAATGGTGGTGCACGCGGTCGAGCCGCTTTGTCATCAGCGTGAAACTGGCGTTGATCTGGTCTCCCACCGATTTCATGTACTTGTCATAAAAGCCGGGAAATTTCTCCAGGATGGGTTCGATGTGCGCCCCCTCTTTCAGCATGATGTAGGAATAAATTCCGATGTTCCAGAACGACCCGGCACTGCGGTCGTTGAACCGCTCAGCACCAACCTGCTGCCGGAAGGTGGCAGCCGATAGCAGGCCGCTGAATTTCAGGTGCACATTGTCGGGCAGATCGCGGATCACCCCGGTGACTTCAAACAGGGAGCCGTCTACCGCACGGATGTTTTTTCCGATCGGATCTTCGGCACCGAAATATTTCCGGGCCATGGATTCCGTCATCACCAGGGTGTAGGGCCGGTTGAGCATGGTGGAGGCATCGCCTTTCACCACCGGATGGGTGAATACCCTGAACAGGGTGGAATCGACATACAGGATGCTGTCTTCCTGGAATTCTTTTTCCCCGTATTTCAGAAACAGGGTTCCCGTCGGCGCAAAGCGCACATATTCTTCGATGTCGGGAAATTCATCCTTCAGGGTGGGGCCCAGGGGAACCTGGGTGGCGGCAAACCGGTCGTCTTTTCCGTTGATCACAAAATGCGACTCAAGCCGGTAGATCCGTTCGTGGTTCAGGTGCGACTGGTCATAGGTGAGTTCGTCGCGTACGTAGAGGAATATATAGATGGCGGCCGTGATGCCGATGGCCAGCCCGATGATGTTCAGGATGGTATAGAATTTATCCTTAACGATGTTCCTCCAGGCGGTAATCAGGTAATTTTTAAGCATGGTCAAAGGTTTTTTCAGGTAAATGATGATACCCTGTATAGGACGCCTGAGACCGCCTGAAGTTACATCGTAAGGAAAAAAATGATGTTACTTTACCAACGCACACCGGTTCAGGTTGACATCCAGGAGGTAACCCGAACATCTTCCCTTGACGGCGACCGTTCCGCCTGTGCGGACCATGGTGGTATCCAAAGCCTCCCTGTCAAAACTGCACAGGATTCCCGACACGGCATCCGCCTCCTTCAGGTATACCGTGAAGCCGAGGGAGTCAGCAGTCACTGCATCCACCCGGCCGCGTACTTCCACAATCTTATCAAGATACAGGGCGTTGGCGGAATCTTCATTGTTTTCAAAGGACTGCAGCAAGCCTGCAGCTTCCAGCGTAAAGGCCGGAACTTCCGAAGAAACACTGGTCTCGGCGCTCCGGAAGGTGAATTTCCATGCGATGACGGCCATGATCACGGCGACAGCAAGGAATACAAGCAGGATTTTGAATTTTTTTGACATGGGATGTTTAGTTGCGGGTGTAGGGCACATCGACCGTGATTTCCATTTCTTTGGCAATCTTGTTTTCCACCAGTGCCGGAATGACAATCTGGTAATCTTTTGGGGCTACCGTGAATTTTGCCTTGGCTGTCACGGTGCCACCTTTCACTTCGATGGTTCCCTTTGTGGTGACTTTTTGGGTGGTATTGTGAATGGTGAGGTCACCGGTGACTTCCGCAGGATAGCTTCCGTCTTTCTTCAGGTCAATTGCGGCCAGGTTGGTTACCTTGCCTTTAAAGGAAGCCTTCGGATACTTGTCCGATTCCATGTAGTTTTCATTGAAGTGCTCCTGCATCAGGGCTACCTTGAATTCAAATGACTTTACAAGCAGGCTGAACTGGAGGTCGCCAGTAGCAGGGTCGAGGATGCTGACAACCTGACGGTTGTGGGCTTCGATTTCTTCCATGGGGGTATGGGAATAAAACCAGATGTGTCCGCTTTTGCTTACAAGTTTCTGGGCGTTGGCCGGCACGCTGAGGGCGGCCAGGATCAGAAGGACCGGGAATGTTGCTTTCATGGGATATCTATTTTAATGTAAGAAGTTATCTGTTAAATTATTTCAGTGAAAATACACGGGAGATGTTGAAACCCAGGTGTATGCCTGCATCCTGCCAGGTTCCGGTGGTTTCTCCGATAAAGCCCTTTTCGATCATGGCCAGCGAATTTGTCAGCATGATGGTGAACACATGTCCTCCGGTTTCAAGATCGATTCCAATGGCCAGGGGATTGTGGGTGACCACGCTGCGGTAATCATGGAGCGGAGGAACCACATAATAGTATTCGGCATTCAGGGATAGCCGCTTGGTGAGCTTGAACCGCATGCCGGCGCCCATCGACAGGATGTCGTTCGGATCCATTTCGGTGGCCACCATGTTGCGGTGCACAAAGGTGGGATTCAGCTCCAGGGAAAACCGCTCGCCGAATTTGCGGGCTACAAGCAACTGTGCCACATAGCTCATTCTGTCCCATTGGTTCAGCGTGCCTTCTTTCTGCCACTTCAGGGTGTTATAGGCCGCACTTCCAAATAGGGACACCGAAACCGGCATGTTCCGTTCTCCCTTCGACTGCCGCAGCAGGGAGAATTTGAGGAAGCCATCATAGGTCTTTTCATAGGTACCGCGGCCGACGCCCACCATCATCCAGTCAGTAATGCCATATTCCAGTCCGAAGTGGATGTTGGCCTGATCCAGTCCCCACAGGTTGTAGGCTCCGGTATTCAACTGCCCGAAACGGTGGGAGATCCGGAAATCGAGCTGGCCTGCAGGCATCCGTTCAATGGATTGTCCGTTGATAATGCGTGTGGACTTAAAAGTGGCCGTGGCATACTCGGTGCTGTTGCCGGTGGCTTCATTCAGCATTTGATCGATGTCCTGTCCGGAAATCCTTCCGGAAAGGACCAGGATAAGCATGGCAAGTGCCACGCGGAAAATGTTTTTCGTCATGTTCGGAAATTCGTTTAATTATTTAAAGCACCGGCTTCAATCCATTTTCTGATGATGGTGATCTTACAGTCCTCAAGTTTTGCTGCTCCCTGCGGCATGGCGGCATAGCCACCAGCATGGGAAACAGAGCCGAGGAGGCTGCCGTTGTCAGCCCGGGTTTTCACATCGGCATAATCCTCCAGCCGGATATTGTTTCCGAAAGCCGCGGTGGCATTGCTGTGGCAGGAATAGCAACTGTTCTGCAAAATTGGCTTCACCCCGAGGGCAAAAGTGATCTGGGTGGTGTCACAGGTATTGTTCACCTGGGGATACAGGTACTCTTCACTGTCGTAATAACAGGACGACAGCAGGAGGGCGGTGCATGCGAGCAGCATGCCGGTAATGAATTTCATGGGGGAATAAGTTGGAGTGGAACATTAATTATTTTGTACACCCTGGGCGATCCAGAGCTCAATCTTGCGGATACTGCATTCATCCAGTGCAAAGGTCTGCGGCATGGCCACAAAGCCCTGCATGCGCCGGATGGTGCCCTGGAGGAGCGGTGTGCCGCTGCGCAGGGTTTCCGCAATCGTTTTCACCTGGCTGTAGGAACTCAGGTTCACACCCCCGTTGGCGGATGAATTGTTGTGGCAGCCGATGCAGTTTGCCTGCAGGATGGGAAATACCTGGGTGCTGAAACTGATGGTGCCCGTAGTGTCGCAGGCGGCAGGAGGGATCACGGGAAGAACATCCTGTACAAAACAAACCGAGTCAGCGTTGCTGCCGCCGCCTGAGCCGCTCCCGTCACCTGTTCCGCAGATCGTATTCTTCGCGCCCTGGGCAATCCAGAGCTGGATGAGGGTGCGTTGCTCCCGGGTGAGGGGATTTTTCGGAGGCATCAGATTTTCTCCGTTGATACTCGTAATTACACGGTAGAGCTTGCTGCCATGGGGATCGCCGGGGGTGACGATTTCCATGATCGAGTTGTAATCGCTGATCTGAAATTCTTCAGCAGAACCGTCATGGCATCCGGAAATGCCGCAGGACGTCTGCAGAATGGGAAGGATCTGGGTGTCGAAACACACCGGGTCAAGGTCTTCAATGCCGGCAGGCTCGTGGGTACACGATACGGAAAGTCCGGCGGGCAGCATGACAAGTGCTGCCAATGCGAAAGCTGGAATAGCGGATCTTATATTCATGAAATAGTTTATGATTTACAAAGTAACGCTTAAACAAGACATGTTGATATGTTGGAACCTGAATATTTAACTTATTTTAATTATAAGACAATAAAACCGGGTGGAGGTCCTAATTGCCCATGTCTTTTTTTTCAACTGACCGGATGGAACATGGGAGGAAAACAAAAAAGGGGCATACTTTTTTAGTATGCCCCTTTAAACAAAAAGGTTATGGTGAAATTACTTCACGGTGTCCATGTAAGCAATCATATCGAGCAGCTTGCTTGAATAGCCCCACTCGTTGTCATACCATGCAACAACCTTCACGAAGTTGGCATTGAGCATGATACCGGCTTTTGCGTCGAAAATGGAGGTGCGGGGATCGGTGATAAAATCACTGGATACTACTTCGTCTTCGGTATATCCGAGAACGCCTTTCAGTTCGTTTTCTGAAGCTTTCTTCATAGCAGCCTTGATGGCATCGTAATCGGTGGCTTTTTCAAGGCGGCAGGTGAGGTCAACGACCGATACATTGAGGGTGGGAACCCGGAATGCCATACCGGTGAGTTTGCCTTTCAGTTCCGGAATAACCTTTGTAACTGCTTTTGCAGCGCCCGTGGAGGAGGGGATGATGTTGCCGGCAGCGGCGCGGCCACCTCTCCAGTCCTTGGCGGAAGGACCGTCAACCGTCTTCTGCGTGGCCGTGGTGGCATGCACCGTGGTCATCAGACCTTCCACGATACCGAAATTGTCATTCAGCACCTTGGTAATGGGAGCGAGACAGTTGGTGGTGCAGGAAGCATTGGAAATCATGTCAACGTCCTTCGTGTATTTCTTGTGGTTCACTCCGTAAACGAACATCGGGGTGTCGTCTTTGGAGGGGGCCGACATGATCACGCGTTTGGCACCGGCTTTCAGGTGTGCTTCAGCCTTGTCGCGGCTCAGGAACAACCCGGTGGATTCGATCACGTATTCAGCGCCTACCTCATTCCATTTCAGGTTGGCGGGGTCTTTTTCAGCAGTCACGCGGATGGCATTGCCATTGACAACCAGCTTGCCGTCCTTTACTTCTACCGTACCCTTGAAACCACCGTGAACGGTATCATAACGAAGCATGTAAGCCATGTACTCGACGTCAATAAGGTCGTTAATGCCCACAACTTCAATATCATTGCGAAGAACAGATGCCCTGAACGCAAGCCTGCCAATTCTGCCAAAACCGTTGATTCCTACTTTTATTTTTGCCATAATTATATGTAAATTAATTGGTTATAAAAATGAAACTACAGCGTGATTAACACGTTGCGAATCTAGCGAAAATTCTGCACTTCTGAAAATATTTCGCCCTGTTTGCATGCATTTCAGGAAAACAAACAGCCGGTTGTCAATGGCTTAGAGCGGAATTCAGACTATTCGGTCTGCCGCTTTCCCTCTTTGGTGATTTTCGGGGTTTTGTACTTCTTGTCGACAATCCATCCGAACCGGTAGCTGACCCCGAGGGTGAAGAAGAACCGGTAGTTGTAGTCGGTGTACATGATGGGGATTTTCTTGAGGAAGGCATCGAAATCGGCCGTAACCTCGATGGCATTCAGCAGGTGGTTATACCGGCTGTACTCGAAACTGAGGCCGCCTTTTACATGAAGTCCCGGATATACGCCCATTTCATCCATGCCCCTCCAGAAGGACGCCCTGCCGGCAATCTCGGAACTGACCGGATGCTGGCTGAACTGGAATTTTTCCGTACGCTGGTCGATGATGTAATTTACCCCATTAATTGGAGCAATGATATTGAAGGTGTAATAGATCGGTTTGGTGAAGCCAATACTGGGACCTCCCGCATAAAAATAACGTACCGCAATACTTCCGCGGTCTTCCTTTGAGAAAATCTCCTTTTGAAAACCGATGGAGGGCCGGAGGTTGATGAAGATATTCGTTTTACCGTACACATATTTCCGGCTGGTGGCATAGGAATAGGGAGAAGCGGAAACCTTCACCTCTTTGGGATGCCGGATATAGGAAAGCTCTGCTTCGTAGATTACTTTCGACAGGTATGATTTCCGCTGGCCGAAACGGTAGGCGCCTGAAAATCCATTTGAAGTAAGGGAAAGCGACACACTGCGCTCATTCTGGAAAAGTATCTTTTCCTGGGAGTCGATCTCACCCTGGCCCCAGGCACTGACGCACAGGCCTGCCAATAACAGTATCGCGATGGGTCTCAATAGCAGAATTTTTTGATTTGGCACCCCTGAGAGGCCCTATCAGCAAATTGCCGCAAGTTTAATGCCAAACCCGATCAGCCGGCGCGTTGTTCCGTATGGTTTCCGGATGTGCTGCTGTAGGCAGGGCATACTTTTTGGGAACCGCTGCATGCAGCAAAGGTAAGCACAATTAGTGCCAACAGGATCATTGAAAGGATTTTTTTTCTGCTACCCATGATTGCTTTCTTTTATGTTGAAAGAAATAAAGGTAGTGAAAAAAGAAGGAAGGGGGGACAGGTTACCCGTTATTTTCTGTTTGTACCGTGTTGTCGTCCATTACATAAGCCGGACAAACGCTTTTATTGCACGATACGAGCATGCCGACTACGAATACCAGGGCGATCAGCGCGAGAATTGCTTTTTTCATTGTTTTTTTCCTTTGGTTAACTATTGCGGGACTGCTTACAGCCCTTTCACATCCGATAGTACGGAAATAAAAATGCAGGGTTACAGTTTCAACCCGGCGGTTGATAAATAACCGAAAAAGGATGACGGTTAGTATACGGGGTGTGACAAAAAAAAACCGCAAAGCATGCCGGCAGGCATCCTTCGCGGTTCTTACCAGACCCCACAGGGGCTATTCGTCGTACTCTTTCAGAATGTCCTTCACCATTTCGGGGGAAACCCGTCCGTAGGTCTTTTCACCCACCATCACCACCGGTGCAAGACCGCAGGCGCCCACACAACGCAGGCAACTGATGGAGAACTTACTGTCGGCCGTGGTTTCACCGACCTCGATGTTCAGCGTTTTCTTGAACTCGGCCAGCACATTCTCGGCACCCCTTACATAGCAGGCGGTTCCGGTACAGATGGAAATCGGATGTTTGCCTTTGGGAATCATGGAAAAGAACGAATAAAACGTGACCACTCCGTACACCTTGGCCACCGGTACATTGAGTTCCCTGGCCACTACTTCCTGCACTTCTGCGGGAAGGTATCCGAAGGTATGCTGGGCTTTATGCAGCACATTGATCAGTTCTCCGGGTTCATTATCAAAGGACTTGCAGATCTCTTTGATCTTGTCAACGTCCTTCTTTTTCAGTTCTACTTTTATTCTTGACATATGGAATTTTTCCTTTTATTCAAAAACGGATCAAATGTAAATGATTTTTTTGCTCTTGTCAACATAATGCGTGTGCAGCAGTTTATGTGACTTCTCACTCATGGGCTTGCCGAGGAATTCCTCATACAGCTTCGTGATGTACGGGTTTTCGTGCGACTTGCGGATGGGTTTACCGGCATCTTCCCTGTAAATGGCTGCCATGCGCTGTTTCAGCACTTCAAAGTTGCCGTGGTGCAGGGGCTGTCCTCCGCCACCGATGCAACCTCCCGGGCAGGCCATAATCTCAATGGCATGGTAGCTGCTTTTTCCGCTGCGGATATCCTCGAGCAGTTTGCGTGCATTGCCAAGGCCGTGGGCAATTCCGATGCGGATGGGGGTGCCGTCAAAGTCGATTGTTGCTTCACGGATGCCATCCATACCGCGCAATTCATGAAAGTCAAGTCTTTCCAGCTTCTTTTTGGTGAAGAGTTCGTAGGCTGTTCTCACAGCAGCTTCGATCACACCACCCGTAGCTCCGAAAATCACACCGGCACCGGTGGATTCACCGAGCGGCAGGTCGAATTCCTCATCGGGAAGGCTGTGGAAGTCGATGTTGGCCTGTTTGATCAGCATGGCCAGTTCGCGGGTCGACACGGAGTAATCGACATCGGGATTGCCGTTTACCTTGAATTCATCGCGGGTGCACTCATACTTCTTGGCCAGGCAGGGCATGATCGAAACCACGATCAGGTCTTCCCGCTTTACCTTGATTTTGTCGGCAAAGTAGGTCTTTGCAATCGATCCGAACATCTGCTGCGGCGACCGTGCGGTGGAAGGAATATCGAGCATGTCGATGAACTGAGACTCGAAGAAATTCACCCAGCCCGGGCAGCATGAGGTAAGGATCGGAAGCCTGACGTTCTTGTCACCGTTCAGGTGGCGGGTGATGCGGTCGAGCAGTTCCGTGCCTTCTTCCATGATGGTGAGGTCGGCGCTGAAGTCGGTGTCGAACACATATTTGAATCCGAGGGTGCGCAGCGCGGATACCATCTTTCCGGTCACGAGGGTGCCGGCCGGCAGGTCGAACATTTCACCGAGGGCGGCGCGTACGGCCGGAGCGGTTTGCACGATTACCGTTTTGTTCGGGTTGGCCAGGTCGCGGATCAGCCTGCGTGTGTGGTCCACTTCCGTGAGGGCTCCTGTCGGGCATACGGCCACGCACTGACCGCAGTAGGTACACACCGAATCCTCCAGGTCCATTTCAAACGCCGGTGCCACCACCGACATAAAGCCGCGGTTGATGGCTGAAAGGGCGCCCACGGTCTGGAAGTCGTTGCACATGGTTTCGCAGCGGCGGCACATGATGCACTTGTTCATGTCGCGGATGATGGCCGGAGAGAAGTCGGTGCGGTAGGTTGACATTTCGGCAATATCCTCATTGTGGATTTCGCGGATGCCCATCTTGATGGCCTGGTTCTGCAGATCGCAATTGCCTGACTTGGCACAGGTGAGACATTCCTTCGGATGGTCTGACAGGAGCAGTTCCATCACCGTACGGCGGGCATTCAGCACGCGGATCGAGTGGGTTTTTACCACCATGCCGTCGCTGACCTCGGTGGAACAACTGGGCGCCAGGTTCCGGCGTCCTTCCACTTCTACCACACACACCCGGCAACCGCCCGGTTTATGCTCAATTTTGAGGTCACCCAGGTCCATATAACACAGCGTAGGCACATCCACGCCAACCTGTTTGGCAGCCTTGTAAATTGTCGTCCCCTTGGGAACTTCAACTTGTTTGTTATCGATTGTGAGTTTTACCATTTCCATTGTTCAGACGATTAATTGACGATTACTGCATTAAATTTACACCTGTCCACGCAGGCTCCGCACTTGATACACAGGGTGGGGTCAATGCGATGCACTTCTTTGCGCTCACCGGTGATGGCGCCGACGGGACAAGCCCGGGCACATGCCGTGCAACCCACACAATTGTCAGCCACGATCTCATAGATCATCAGGGCTTTGCATACGCCGGAGGGACATTTCTTGTCCACCACATGGGCCTCATATTCTTCCTTGAAATTCTCAAGAATGGAAAGTACCGGATTCGGTGCCGACTGACCCAGCATACACAGTGAGGTGTCTTTGATCACATTGCCAAGGTTCACCAGGCGGTCGATATCATCCGGAGTGCCGTTTCCACGGGTGATGTTGAGCAGCAGCTCGTGGAGGCGCTTGTTTCCAATCCGGCAGGGGGTGCATTTTCCGCACGACTCGTCCACGGTGAAGTCGAGGAAGTACTTGGCCACGTCGACCATGCAGTCGTCTTCATCCATGATGATCATCCCGCCCGAACCCATCATGGCGCCGGCAGCGATGAGGCTGTCGTAATCGATGGGGGTGTCGAGGTGTTTGTAGGTGAGGCATCCGCCGGAAGGACCGCCGATCTGCACGCCCTTGAACTTTTTGCCGTTCTTGATGCCGCCGCCGATTTCAAAAATCACCTCGCGGAGGGTGATGCCCATGGGTACTTCAATCAGTCCCACGTTGTTTACCTTGCCGGCAAGAGCAAACACCTTGGTGCCTTTTGACTTTTCCGTGCCGATGCTGCTGAACCATTCAGATCCCTTCATCAGGATAACCGGGATGCTGGCAAAGGTTTCCACGTTGTTCACATTGGTGGGCTTGCCCAGGTAGCCTTTCACGGAGGGGAAGGGCGGTTTCATGGTGGGTTCGCCGCGGTTGCCTTCCATGGAGTGGATCAGCGCGGTTTCCTCGCCGCATACAAAGGCGCCGGCCCCGTAGCGAAGTGAAATATCAAAAGAGAAGGAGGTTCCGAAGATGTTCTCTCCAAGCAGCCCATACTCGCGTGCCTGACCGATGGCGGTTTTTAGCCGTTCGATGGCCAGCGGGTATTCAGCGCGGATATACACAAGTCCTTTGGAAGCTCCGGTGCAGTATCCGTTGATGGCCATGGCCTCAATCACACTGTGGGGATCGCCTTCGAGAATGGAGCGGTCCATAAACGCACCGGGGTCACCCTCGTCAGCGTTGCACACCACGTATTTTTCGTCTCCGGGTGACTTGCGGGTGATTTCCCATTTCAGTCCTGTCGGAAAGCCTGCACCCCCGCGTCCGCGGAGTCCCGATTTTTTAACTTCCTCAATGACCTCTTCGGGCGACATGCTTGTCAATACCTTTCCGAGTGCGGCATAACCGTCGCGTGCCACATATTCGCCGATGTTTTCAGGGTCAATCACGCCGCAGTTGCGCAGGGCAATGCGGACCTGCTTTTTGTAAAACTCCATCCCCTTGGAATCGGTTACGATCTTTTCCGATTTGGGATCCTTATAAAGCAGGCGCGAGACTTTTCTTCCCTTAACAATATGTTCTTCCACGATTTCTTTTGCATCCTGGGGCTTAACCTGGGTGTAAAACGTGTTGTCGGGAATGATCTTCACAATGGGTCCTTTCTCGCAGAAGCCAAAGCAACCGGTACCCACCACCTGGGCAAAATCGTCCAGGCCCTGGTTCCGAATTTCGGTCCGCAGGTGCTCAGCCAGGATCTGGCTGTCGGATGACTTGCATCCTGTACCTCCGCAAACCAGCAAATGAATTTTATAATCCGCCATGGATAGTGTTCTCCTTATATTTATTGGTTGTCGATTTTCTTGTAATTCACCGGAATGATGCCTTCCACCAGGGCGCCTCCCTTGATGTACTTCTCAATGATTTCGTCGGCCTTTTTTACATCCACATAGCCGAAAACCACCGGTTCCTTTCCCGGAAGGCTTACTTCAACCGTAGGTTCCGCATAGCAATACCCCATGCAGCCCGTCTGCGTCACCACGGCGTCAATGTTGCGCTTGTCGAGCTCATCCACGATGTAGTTCATGGTTTCGCGCGAACCCGATGCGATACAGCAGGTTGCCATGGCCACCTTCACCTGCACCAGCTGCTCAGGATATTCAATTTTTTCGCGCAGTTTGGTGCTGCTCTTTACCTTGTCTTTCAGGGCCCTCAGATCGGCCAGATTTTTTATTTTGTCCATAGATTCAGTATTTAGGATACGTTATTGTTGTGTTGTTTTGTGTTCAGTTCCTGCAGGCTGCTGCTGATGAAAGCGCTGATATAGTCGAGTACATCGCGGTTCCGTAAGTCGTCCAGTTCCAGTTCGCGGCGGAGCTCGGCGGTGTCTATTTCAAATCCTTCCCCATCCTTTTGCATCCGGAAGCTGAAATCCGTCTGACCGCCGGTGGCAATCAGGGTCCTCAGTGTGGCGGCCAGATCACCTGCCGGGATCATGTCGATGTGTCCCGGATGAAACAGGGCCGTGACCCGGGTGCCTTTTCCGGGTTCCGATACAATGGTGCAACTTCCTCCGGTAAGTTCCGCATTCTGCGCCAGCAGCGGGATGCCGAGTCCCACCCTTTTTGTCACCGAGCTGGTGAAAAAAGGATCCCGTACCTTCGCCGCCACCTCAGCCGTCATGCCGCTGCCGTTGTCGGCAATCGTAAGCACCAGCGTATCCGCGGTAGTGGATTCCTCCAGGGTGATCTCAATCCGCCCGGCGCCGGCATTCACGGAGTTCCGTACGATGTCGAGAATATGGAAGGACAGGTCTTTCATCGGATCCGGATGGATTGAAACTTTTTTTCCAGAACCAGTTCGCGAATTTCCCGGAAGCCTGGGCGTTCCATGTAGAACTCCGTGTGATGTGTCCCCAGCACTTCGAGTGTGTGGGCATCCGAGCCGGTGATCAACGGAAACGTTCCCGTTTCGGGATGTTCCCGCAGAAACCCTGAAGTATCCCCTATAAGCGCGATCTCCAGTGCGTC
>JADHED010002009.1_pt1 | contig 15128 bp, 11 predicted proteins | sample 8952041 | NCBI WGS metagenome assembly JADHED01 (sample SAMN16124423, study PRJNA663239) | bioreactor sludge metagenome | isolation source: sludge (control) | place: India:Bengaluru | collected 2018-09-08
TTCACGAGTTGCGCCGGCCGCAGCCGCAAGGCGTCGGGCCATGACGCCGTACTCCGAGTACTGCGAATGGCCCGCAACGCAGCGGATGCGGCCGCCGCGGCTCGCCCGAAGGGTGAAAATTTTTCAGCATCACGGACCCCGAAAATCCATTCGCTCACGGGGACAAACCGGACCCGGCGCAGTCAGCCGCCGGTCGGAGCACGTTGTCAGAATATCGTTGCCCACGTCATCGATGCTGAAAAATTTTCATGAAATGTTCGGGATAGCGCGGCTTCGGCCTGCGCGGCCGCGCCTCGCGCGGTTTCGGCTGGTTCGACAGCTCCAACTCCTATGAAGTGGTGCGCCGGCCCGGGGGTGCGGGTCTGGGCCAAGGGGATCGTGGCGGGCATCGACGGCGCCTATTCTATTGAAGGGGTAGGTGTCCAGATGATGATTGCCCAGCCGTTCCAATTCTATCCGCCCGTTTGGGGGCATCTCTTGAAATCCGTTGCAAACCCTCTATTATTTCTATAATTTTCCGCCCTGATCCTCTCCGTCCCAAGGATCCGCACGCGCACCACGGTTCGAAAAGGATTGCCGCCCGCGGTGGGAAGGGCATGCTGGTGAAAAAGAGCGTCATAAAGGGCTTTAACGGATTTCCGAACCCGGCGAGTTGTCTCCTGCTGATCTTCACCGCGGCGGCGCTGCTTCTGGCTCCTTCCCAGGGGGCCTGGGGCTCTTCCACACCGAGGCGGTGGCGCTCATCTACTCGATCACGGCCTTCCTGGCGGCCGTGGCGTACGTGCTGCGCTACCACTCCGACTGGCTGCTGCTCGGGTTCTACGCCGCCTTCGCGCTCGCGGTCCTGGCCGCCTTCGCGGTGAGCGAGCGGCGCGGGTTCCGCTTCCAGCGCCTGGGCGCCTTCGACATCCGCGTGAAGGGGCGGCTCCGGGTCATCAAGGAGAAGCAGCTGGTGATCCGCTGCTGCTTCCCGCCGCTGGAATACGGGGTCCCGGTGCTGTTCGTCGCCGGCTGCGTCCTGCCGGAGACGATCCCGGGGTGGCTCGCGGCCGCGGCGGCGGGGCTCGGCGCGATGGTGGCCTTCTTCCAGTTCTGCGCCCGCGAGCAGCTGCCCAACGCCCTGCGGATCGCGTTCTACCTGGTCACGCCGATCGTGCTCTACCTGGGCCATTCCGACCCCGGGAGCCCGGCGGGCGGTCCGGTCGCCTTCGCCGCCACCCTGGCGTTCGGGGCGCTCGTGGTATTCCTGATGTTCACCCTCAGGTTCACGCGGCGGCAGAAGGGGTTCAAGGCGAGCCCGATGGACTTCCTGATCGTCGCGATCGCGCTGGTCGTGCCCAACCTGCCCGTCCCCGAGCTCAAGCAGCTGAACCTGGGCTCGCTCGCGGTCAAGATCATCGTGCTCTTCTTCAGCTTCGACGTCCTGGTGGGCGAGCTGCGGGGGAACACGGGCCGGCTGACGGCCGGCATCCTCGCGGGGCTGGGGGTGCTGGCTGTTAGGGGAATTCTCTGAGGATCGTTAATCGTTGAATCGTGAACCGTGAAACGGGGACAGGGGACCGTGAACCGGGAATCGTGAACCGTGAAACGGGGACAGGGGACCGGGAAACGGGAATCGTGAACCGTGAAACGGGGACCGGGAAACGTGAAACGGGAAACCGCAGAGCGGCGCGCGGTTGTCGATTTCAGGGACTTGGAGGCCTGGAAGATCTGCCGCGAGCTCCGACAGTCCGTCTGGAGACTGCAAAGAGGATTCCCTTCTGAGGAAAAGTACAGACTCAGCGACCAGATGATCAGGGCTTCGCGCTCCGCTGCCGCCTGCATCGCTGAAGGATACGGCCGATATCATTACCAGGAAGGCATTCAATTCTGCAGGCATGCAAGAGGGTCCCTTTACGAGTTGATCGATCACTTCCTTGTAGCGGGGGAGTGCGGTTACCTTGAGGCGAGGTCTGAAGGCGAACTGATCGAAATCACAAGAAGGGCCATCCAGCTGGTCAATGGGTATATCAGGTATCTTCGGGCACAGAAAGGCGAATGGGCCGATAAAGGGACCGGGAAACGGGAAGCGTGAAGCGAGAACCGGGGGGGAAGCGGGAACCGAGAACCGGGAAACGTGAACCGCGAAACGGGAACGGGGAACCGGGAACCGCGAAACGGGAACGGGGAACCGGGAACGTTTCACTATACCGTTTCACGGTTTACGTTTCACGTTTAACGAACCCGTTTCACCAAATCGTTTCCCGTTTCCCGGTTTACGTTTCCCGTTTCCCGAACCCGTTTCACGTTTAACGAATACCCGATTAACGAATAACGAAAAAGAGAGGTGCTATGACTCCTAAACTCGTGCGATTGCTCATGTCGGCGCTGATCGTCCTCTCGCTGGTCGCCTGCGGCGGGCCGGAGGAGAAGAAGGCCAAGTTCTACAACCGGGCCCAGGAGTTCCTGGACAAGGGCGAGGTGGTGAAGGCGCGGCTGGAGGCCAAGAACGCCCTGCAGATCGACCCCAAGTTTGCGGAAGGCTACGAGCTGCTCGGCCGGATCGAGATGAAAGAAAACAACCCCCGGGGCGCCTACGGGGCGTTTGCCAAGGCGGTCGAGCTCAAGCCCGAGCTCTCCGCCGCGCAGGTCGAGCTCGGCAAGCTGCTGCTGATGTCCGGCCAGCCCGGCCCCGCGCTCGAGAAGGCGGAGGCCGTGCTCGCGCGCGAGCCGCAGAACCCCGAGGCGCTCCTGCTGAAGGGCTCGGTGCTGATCGTGAAAAAGGATCCTGGCGGCGCCGCCCGGCTGTTCGAGGAGCTGCTGGCCAAGGGCGTGCGCAAGCCCGACGTCTACATCCTGCTCGCCAGCGCCTACGGCCAGGACCTCAAGGCCGCGAAGGCGGAGCAGGCGCTGCAGGACGGCGTCGCCGCCAACCCCGACTCCAGCGTGCTGCACCTGGTGCTCGCCAAGTTCTACACCGACCACCTGCGCCAGGACCAGGCCGAGCAGGAGCTGCGCAAGGTGATCGAGCTCGAGCCCGGCCAGCCGCTGCACAAGTTCAACCTGGCGGGGCTCTACTGGGACAACGGCCGCAAGGCCGCGGCCGTGGACCTGATCGACGGGGCGATCGCCGCCGACCCGACCGGGGAGACCACCCGCGAGGCCGCCGCGCGCTTCTACCTCGCGAAGGGGCAGCCCTACGAGGCCGCCAAGGTCCTGGAGGAGGGCGTCGCCCGCAAGCCGCAGAGCTTCAAGCTGCGCATCCTGCTGGGGGAGGTCCATCTGGGCCTGAACCAGCCCCGGAAGGCGATCGAGACGCTGCAGCAGTGCCTCACCCTGAGCAAGGACCCGGCGGACCCCGGCGTCATCCAGGCCAAGAACCTGCTGGCCAAGGTGCACCTCCTGCTGCAGGAGACCGACAAGGCCGACGCCTACGCGACCGAGGTGCTGCAGGCCAACCCCAAGAGCATCGAGGGTCACCTGGCCAAGGGCGAGGTCTACATGGTCCGGGGCGACGGTGCGGGCGCGGTCTCCGAGTTCCGCACGGTGGTGACCGAGCGGCCGCAGTTCGCCCCGGGCTACCAGCGCCTGGCGAGCGCCCACATGCTCAACAAGGAGACCGACCTCGCCCTGAGCACGCTGCAGAACGGGTTGAAGGCGGACCCGAAGTCCAAGGAGCTGCTGCAGACGCTCGCCCGGGTGCACGCCTTCCGCAAGGACTACGCCGCGGCCGAAGAGCAGCTGCGCCGCGTGGTGGAGATCGACCCCAACGACGCGGCGGCCCAGGCGGCGCTCGGCGACTTCCTGGCCCAGGTCAAGAAATCCCCCGAGGCCGAGACCGCCTACCGCGAGGCGACCCGGCGCTCGGCCGGCAACCCCACGGGGTACCTCAAGCTGAGCCAGCTCTACCGGCAGCAGGGCAAGGAGAAGGAGGCCCTGCGCGAGCTCGAAGAGGGCTACCGCCGCAACCAGACCTCGGCCGCGCTGCTGACCGAGCTGATCCGGGTCTACATGCAGCAGAAGAAGCACTCGGCCGCGGTGGCGGTCTGCCAGAAGCGCATCGACGACAACCCGCGCGACGCCTTCGCCTACAACCTGCTGGGGATGGTCTTCACCGACATGAAGAGCTACCCCCAGGCCGAGTCCGCGCTGAAGAAGGCGGTCGAGATGCAGCCCCTCTGGCCGGCGCCCCACACCAACCTCGCCAACCTCTACCTGGTGCAGGGCCGCAAGAAGGAGGCGATCGAGAGGCTCGACGGCGCCATCGCCGCCAACCCGCGCGACGGCGCGGCCTACCTCTCGCTTGCGCTGCTGTACGAGCGGGACAAGGATTACAGCGGCGCGATCCGGGTCTACGAGCGCGCGCTCAAGGAGAACCCCGGGTTCTGGTTCGCCGCGAACAACCTGGCCTTCCTGGTCAGCGAGAGCTCGGACCGGAAGGAGGACCTGGCGCGCGCCAAGGCCCTGGCCGAGACGGCGCTGCAGCAGCGGCCGGGGGACCCGAGCGTTCTCGACACCCTCGGCTGGGTCTATTTCAAGATGGGCGACGGGAAGCAGGCGCGCGGGCTGATCGAGCAGGCCCTGGCCTCGGCGCCCGAGGCCGACGTCCTGAACTACCACCTCGCCGCCGTGCTGCTCAAGGCGGGGCTGCGCGACGAGGCGCGCGAGCGGCTGAAGAAGGCGCTCGACGGGCAGGAGGACTATCCCGGCCGGGCGGAGGCCGAGAAGATGCTGAAGGAGCTGGGTTGAGCGAAGAACCGGGAACGGGGAACCGGGAACCGGGAAACGGGAACCGGGAACCGTGAACCGCGAAACGGGAACGGGAAACGGGAACCGTTGAATCGGGAACCGGGAAACGGAAACGGGAACGTTTCACTAAACCGTTTCACGGTTTACGTTTCACGACCCCACGTTTCACCAGATCGTTTCCCGTTTCACGGTTCACGTTTCCCGTTTCCCGAATACACGATTAACGAATCCCGTTTCACGGTTCACGTTTCCCGTTTCCCGAATACACGATTAACGAATCCCGTTTCACGGTTCCCGTTTCCCGAATACACAATCAACGAATCCCATTTCACGGTTCACGTCCAACGCACAAGGAGGCCTCATGCACCGCTTTCTGATCGCGCTCCTGATCCTGCTTTGCACCGCGGCGGCCGAGGGCCAGCAGGCCCCGGCGGCCGTGGAGGAGTATGTCATCGGCCCCGGCGACACGCTCATGATCTCGGTCTGGAAGGACGAGGCGCTGACGCGGCAGGTCACCGTGCTGCCGGACGGGAAGATCGGCTTCCCGCTCATCGGACAGGTGGCGGCCGCGGGCCGCACCGTCTCGGCCCTGACCCAGGACCTCGAGCAGCGACTCAACAAGTACGTGCCGGGGGTCGACCTCAGCGTCGTGGTGCAGCAGGTCAACAGTCTGCTGGTCTACGTCATCGGCCGCGTCAACCAGCCGGGCCGCTTCGTGCTCAACACGGACGTGAACGTCCTGCAGGCGCTCGCCATGGCGGGCGGGCTGAACCCTTTCGCCAAGCGCGGCGACATCAAGATCTTCCGGGAGGCCGGCGGCGGCACGAAGGTCATGTTCTTCGACTACGACACGGTCGCCGACGGCAAGGAGCCCCGGCAGAACATCCGCCTGATGCGCGGCGACGTGATCCTGGTGCCGTAGAGGATCGTTAACCGGGAAACGGGAAACGTGGGGGTTCGTTAACCGTTAAACGCGAAACGTGAAGGGTGGATTTCGTGAAACGTGAAACGTAAACCGTGAAACGGTTTAGTGAAACGTTCCCGTTTCGCGTTTCCCGGTTCACGGTTCCCGGTTCCCGTTTCACGATTCCCGGTTCCCGTTTCACGATTCCCGGTTCCCGGTTCCCGGTTCACCATTTCCGGTTCCCGATTCAACGACTAACGATCAACGAAGGAATCCGACATGAAGCGAACGCTGATGGCTCTGGGGATCCTGCTGTCGCTGGCGGCGGCGCCGGCCGGGACGAAGGCCGACGAGTTCAAGCTCACCCCGGTCATATCGGTCCGGCAGGAGTACAACGACAACATCTTCTTCGACACGAGCCACGAGAAGTCGAGCTTCATCACGCGGGTGCGGCCGGGGCTCGAGATGAGCGACCGCACCGAGAGGCTCGACCTGAAGCTGGCGGGCTACGCGACGCCCTTCTTCTACTGGGACGAGAGCGACCTCAACTCGGTGGACCAGGAGTACCGGGGGTCGGTCAGCTACCAGCTCTCCCCGCGCCTGAGCGTCGGGGCGGACGCCGGGGTGCTGGTCGACCACCAGCCCGACCGCGACGTCCTGACCACCGGGCTCACCTACGGGGACAACCGCCGCATCCAGCAGCGCTACGGCGGCAACACCACCTGGGCCTTCAGCGAGCTCATGTCGGTTTCGGCCGCCTACGGCTACTCCCGCGAGGACTGGCGCAACGCCAACCGCAGCGACGACATCGAGGACTGGCAGAGCCACGCGGTGACGCTCGGCCTGACGCGCGAGCTCGGGGCCGCGCGCGGGACGACGCTCGGGCTGCTCAACGTCGGCTGGGCGGTCTACGACTACGAGACCTCCAAGACCAACTACTGGTTCTCCTCGGTCGGGGTGCAGCACCGGCTGACCGAGGTCTACACCCTCAAGGGCGACGTCGGCGCGCGTTACATGGACACGGATTTCAAGGCGCAGCAGCTGGCGATCGTCCCGCCGGGGGTGATCGCGGTCGTCTCCGAGAACGAGAACAGCAGCGGCTGGGGCGGGCTGGCCCACCTCGAGGGCGAGTACACGGGCGAGCGCACGCGGGCGAGCCTCGGCTTCTCCCACGACATCAGCCCCGGCAGCGGGACCACGGGCGTGATCCAGCGCACCGGTCTCACGTTCAACGGGCAGTACCTGCTCCTGGAGAAGCTGCGGCTGGGCCTCTTCACGAGCGGCTTCCGCAACAAGAGCGAGAACCAGCAGTACACGGGCAGCGAGATCAACGAGTACGCCTACAACGTCATCCCGAGCCTGCGCTGGGAGTTCCACCCGGACTGGACGCTCGAGGCGGGCTACACCTTGACGGTCGTGGACGACCGGACGCAGGACGGCGGCACCGCGGTCCGCAACCTGGGTTACGTCCAGCTCGCTTACGGGCTGCCCCTGTTCGACTGATCCAATTCGGTTGAGTTATCTGGCATTTTTTATTAATATAGCAGGGTGTTGAAAAACAAGATTCAGGCCGTCAGCCAAGGCGCGCGGCGATGGGGGAAGCGCAGCATACGGGCCGGTATGTGAGCATCCACCCGAGCCGTGCAACGCCGGATCACGGCCCGAGACGCCGTTTTTCAACACCCTGATAGTCGATACGGCAACGGACCGACCCCAACCTCTGCGGAGCGCACCATGGAAGAGCAACGCGCAATGACCCCGGCCGAGCTGCTGGCGATCGTGCGGCGGCGGCGGTGGAGCATCCTTCTGCCGGCGCTGGCGATCATCGCCGTCGGCGCGGCCGTGGCGCTGCTGCTGCCTTCGATCTACAAGTCGACCGCGACGATCCTGATCGAGGAGCAGGAGATCCCGACCGACTTCGTCATGACGACCGTCACGAGTTACGCCGAGCAGCGCATCCAGCAGCTGAACCAGCGCATCATGAGCTTCACGCGGCTGCAGGAGATCATTCAGCGCTTCAAGCTCTACGAGGACATGAGGGACCGCTACACGGCCGAAGAGATCGTGGAGCAGATGCGCAAGGACACCGAGCTCAAGCCGGTGAGCGCGGACGTCATCGACCGCCGCACCGGGCGCCCCACGGCGGCCACGATCGCCTTCACCCTCTCGTACCAGGGCAAGAACGCCAACACCGTGCTGCAGGTCGCCAACGTCCTGACCTCCTTCTACCTGGACGAGAACCTCAAGGTGCGCACCCGGCAGGCCGAGGAGGCGACCGAGTTCCTCGAAAGCGAGATGGGGAAGGTCAAGCAGGAGCTGGCCGACATCGAAGCGCGGATTGCCGATTTCAAGAACGGCCGCATGAACGAGCTGCCCGAGATGCTGCAGCTGAACCAGCAGACGCTCTCGAACATCCAGCGCAGCCTGGAGGTGAACGCCGAGCAGCTGCGGGGACTGCGCGAGCGGGAGGGCGGGCTGCAGGCGCAGCTGGCCGGTCTCAAGCCGCACACCGAGAAGGAGGACGAGCTCGCGAGCAAGAAGCGCATCGAGGACCTCAAGGTGCAGCTCGTGGCCCTCAACCAGCGCTTCTCGGAGGAGCACCCGGACGTCAAGAAGACCCGCGCCGAGATCGCGCAGCTCGAGGAGCGGCTGAAGACCATCGGGGCCAAGACCGACAAGGGCGCCCCCGACAACCCGGCCTACGTGACGCTGGCCTCGCAGCTGGCGAGCACCCGGGTCGACATCCAGACCCAGATGCGCCAGCAGGAGAAGCTGCTCCAGGAGGCCGGCGAATACCGCCGCCGGATCGCCGCCACGCCCAAGGTCGAGGAGGAGTACAACGTGCTGACCGCCGCCCGCACCAGCACCCAGGCCAAGGTGAGCGACCTCCTGCGCAAGCTCATGGAGGCGCGCGTCGCGCGCGGCCTGGAAAAGGAGCAGAAGGGCGAGCGCTTCACGCTGGTCGACCCGGCGCGGCTGCCGGAGAAGCCCTTCAAGCCCAACCGCTGGGCCATCGTGCTGATCGGGATCGTCCTCGGGATCGGGGCCGGGGTCGGGGTCGCGGCGCTGCGCGAGGTGAGCGACGACTCGGTGCACGGCTCGGAGCAGATCGAGGCGTCCACCGGGTTCCCGGTCCTGGTGGGCATCCCGGTCATCGAGACCGCCGGCGACGTCCGGCGGCGCCGGCGGCACCGCACCGCCTGGGTGCTGGGCACCATCGGCGCGGTCGCCGTGGCGGTCGTGATATTCGATGCCGTCGTGATGGACCTCGACGTGCTCTGGGCGAGGCTCGTGCGCAAGATGCCCCTGTAGGCAGGGGGGATTCGTTAAACGTGAATCGTGAAACGTTAACCGGTAGAAGACGGAAGAGACGTTAATCGTTATTCGTTGAACGTTAACCGGTAGGAGACGGAAGAGACGTTAATCGTTAAACGTTAATCGTTAACCGGTAGAAACTGGGAGGGACGTTATTCGTTTCATTTCCGAATAACGAATACACGAATAACGGTCAACGAGTTTTCTGCTTCCTCCGAATAACGAATACCCGATTAACGGTTAACGAATACACGGTTAACGAATACCCGAATACCCGAACAACGAGGGTAAACATGAACCTCCGCAAAGCGCTCGACAAGGCCAGGCAGATGCGCGGGGACGACCCGCCCGCGAAGCTGACCGGCGGAAGGCCGGTCGTCATCACCAAGTCGCCGGACCGGGAGTGGGTCCCCCCGGTATACGCCGACTCGTGCTCGCGGCAGATCCAGACCCAGAGCGCAGTCGAGAACCGCTGCGTCTGCCTGGCGCCCGACGCGGACGCGCTCGAGTACTACAAGGTGCTCCGGACGCGCATCCAGCAGGCCATGAAGCCCAAAGGGTGGAACACCCTGCTGGTGACCAGCCCCAACGCCGGGGACGGGAAGACGCTCACTGCGGTCAACCTCGCGCTCACGTTCGCGAAGGCCTACAACCAGACCGTGATGCTGGTCGACTGCGACTTGAGACGCCAGAGCATCCACCGGGTGCTGGGGCTGGAAAGCGAGGCCGGAATCGTCGACTATCTGATAGACGACAAGCCGCTCAAAGAGTTCATCATCTGGCCCGGGATCGAGAAGCTGACCCTCATCTCGGGTGGGCGCTCCATTCAGAACTCGACCGAGGTGCTGGGCTCGGCCCGCATGCGGTCCCTCGTCCAGGAGCTGAAAGCGCGCTACGAGGACCGGGTGGTCATCTTCGACGCCCCCCCGCTCCTGAGCGGGGCCGACACGCTCGCGCTCGCCCCGCTCCTCGACTGCATCGTGATGGTGGTGAAGGAGAGCCGCACCCGCATGCACGAGATCCGGAAGGCGCTCGAGATGATCCCGCGCGAGAAGTTCCTGGGATACGTGATGAACCAGCAGCGGAAGAACGCGAAGGCGTATTATTACTGAAGGGGGAGAGGAGACGTTAACCGTTAACCGTTAAACGGAAAACGGATGGGAAGAGAAGAGAACAACGAACTTCCCCAGTCCCGTTTCCCGGTTACACGGTTAACGAATAGCGAGCCTCAGGTGTGCGATGTACGAACGCTTCTACGGCCTTAACGAGAAGCCCTTCCAGATCGTCCCCAACCCGGACTACCTCTACCAGAGCGACACGCATCGGAACGCGTTGACCTACCTCGAGTACGGGCTGGGCGAGAACGTGGGGATGGTGCTGCTGACGGGCGAGGTCGGGTGCGGCAAGACGACGCTGGTCCAGTACGTCCTGCGCCAGCTCGGGCCGGAGACGACCGCCGCGGTGATCTTCAACACCAACGTGACCGCGGCCGAGCTGCTCAAGATGATCCTCACCCAGTTCGAACAGGCGGCCGTGGAGGACAAGGCGGCGAACCTGGACGCGCTGAACTACTTTCTCATCCAGACCTTCGCCGCCGGAAAGAAGGCGTTGCTGGTGATCGACGAGGCCCAGAACCTCTCCCCGGAGGCGCTCGAGGAAGTGCGCATGCTCTCCAACCTGCAGACCGACAGCCACACGTTGCTGCAGATCGTGCTGGTGGGGCAGCCGGAGCTGAAAGCGCAGCTCGAGCACCCCTCGATGCGTCAGGTGGCCCAGCGCATCGCGGTGCGCTACCACCTGACCGGCCTCAACCGCGAGGACACCTGCCGCTACATCGACTACCGCATGCAGGTGGCGGGCGGCGAGGCCGACCGCTTCACCGCCGCCGCGGTCGGGCTCATCTACAAGATCTCGCGCGGCATCCCGCGCGCCATCAACCTCGCCTGCCAGGCCGCGCTGGTCTACGGCTTCGCCGAGGGGGCGCCGCGGATCACGCAGGACATCATCAAAAAGATCGTCGCCGACAACCTGGGGGTCGGGATTGCGGCGGCCGGCGCGGGCACCGAGGCGGAGGCGGGCGAGGGCAGGGCGCAGGAGGGCCCTGCCGGCAGCGGCCGGAAGGCTCCCGGCGGCGGCCTCGACCCTTCGTTCAAGGACGTGCTGACCCGGCTCGACGACCGGCTGGAGCTGGTCGCCAGGGACATCGCCACGAGCAACAACGGGGCCTTTCAGCGCGTGAGCGACATGCTGCAGCAGGAGCACAACCGCAATCGGGAGTTGGAACGCAGGTTCGCCCAACTCGAGCTGAAATACAAAGCGTTGCGGAACGCCTATGAAAGAGCGATGAGCCGCCCCGAGAAAATAGGCCGTTGACGCCGGATGCAATTTACAGGGCCCAAGGATGTCGCAGTCCGTCATTATGGAAAACAGAGCCCCCATGCCGCGGCTTGGGGGAGACGGTTGCTGCACTTAGGCTGAATTTTTAGACTTCCAGGGCCGTTGAAAAGAGGTCGGGTCGAGCGATCCGGCCCTTTTTTTTTCAGGCGCACAGCAGGGTGCACTCACTTGGAGGGGGCCCATCGCCGAAGGGCCCAGCGGAATTTGAGGAGTTTCTGAAAAAGTTTTCTGTAAACAGACGGTAAAAACGGCTATGGTGCCAAAAGGAAGCGGGTTAGCCGTTTTGCAGCTAACCCGCTCCGGTACTCAAAAATTTAGTGGTCGGGGCGATTGGATTTGAACCAACGACCCCTTGAACCCCATTCAAGTGCGCTACCAGTCTGCGCCACGCCCCGACACGCGGCCTAAGTAGCACCTCGCATGACCGGTGTCAAGGAAGGATGACCCCGATGGCCAAGCGTCCGCCCGGCCCGAGCGGCCGCCGGTCGAGCCTGCGCAAGCCCGCGCGCCTGCAGCCCGGGGCGGTGATCGGCATCGCCGCGCCCGCCGGCCCCTTTCAAGCCGAAACCCTGAGCAGCGGAGTGGATGCCCTGCGGGCCATGGGGTTCGAGGTGGTGGTGCCTGCGGGGATCTTTGCCCGCCTGCGGTACCTGGCCGGTGCCGACGCCGAACGCGCGGCATTGCTGCAGGAGCTGATGCTCGACGACCGCGTGGATGCGGTCGTGTGCGCCCGCGGCGGGTACGGCTGCCTGCGGATCCTGCCGCTGCTCGACTACGCGGCTATCTCCGCCCGGCCGAAACCGCTGATCGGGTTCAGCGACGTCACGGCCCTGCTGGCCGCGCTCGGGGAGCGCTGCGGGGTGGTGACCTTTCACGGCCCGCTGGTCACCACGCTGGCTTCGGCCTCCGACCGCACGCGACAATCCTTCCGCGACGCCCTGATGTCTGCCGAGGCCGTGACCTGCCACCTCGCAGAAGGCACGACGATCCAGCCCGGCACGGCCGCCGGGCCGATCTGCGGCGGCAACCTGACGACCCTCTGCCACCTGGTCGGCACGCCGTACATGCCGCGCCTGCGCAACCGGATTCTCTTCTTCGAGGACCGCGGGGAGGCGCCCTACCGGATCGACCGCATGCTGTCGCACCTGAAGACGGCCGGCTGCCTGCGGGGGGTTCGAGGGATCCTGCTGGGCTCGTTCGAGGAGTGCGGCCCGGACGGCGAGATCCTGGAGATCTTCGGCGAGCTGTTCCGAGACTCCGGCATCCCGATCCTGGCCGGCTTCGAGGCCGGGCACACCGACCCCAACCTCACCATCCCCCTGGGCGCCCGGGCGGTCCTCGACGCGGGCGAGCGCACCGTGCGCATCGACCCGGGCACCTGCGACCCGTGACGACGGAATTTTCCGGAGTGGAGGCCCTGCTGCGGCAGGGGCTCGCGGAAGGCGTCTTCCCGGGAGCGGTTCTGCTGGTGGCGCGCGCGGGGCGCGTGCTCTTTCAGCGGGCCTGCGGGGCGCTCAACCGGGAGGCGCCGGGCCGGACGACGCTGTCGACCCTCTTCGACCTCGCCTCGCTCACCAAACCGCTGGCGACCACCCTCGCGGTGATGCGCCTTGTCCAGGAGCGCGCGCTGCGTCTGGACGAACCTCTCGCCGCGGTGCTGCCCGCCTTCGCCGGCACGGACAAGCGCGCCCTCACCGTCGAGCAGCTGCTCTCGCACACCTCCGGGCTGCCGGACTACCGGCCCTGGTACCGGGAACTGGCCGCGGTTGCGCCCTGGGAGCGTCGGCAGCGGCTGCAGGCGCTGCTGCGCGCAGAACCGCTGGTGCACCGGCCCGGGGAGCGCGCGCTTTACAGCGACCTGGATTTCATGCTGCTCGGCTGGGTGGCCGAGGCCGTCGCCGGCCGCCGGCTGGACCGCTTCCTGGAAGAGGCCGTTTACGCCCCCCTCGGCCTGACGTCGGTTTTCTTCGTCGACCTGCAGCAGCCGCGCCCGGCCGGTGCCTTCGCCGCGACGGAGCGGTGCGACTGGCGCGGGCGGCTGATCGAGGCCGAGGTGCACGACGAGCACGCCCACGCCCTGGGCGGGATCGCGGGCCACGCGGGGCTCTTCGGCACGGCGGCGGGGGTGCACGCCCTGATCCGCGAGCTGGTGGAGGCCTACCACGCCCCCGCCGGCGGGCGCGTCTTCCGCCGCGAAACGGTGCGGCGCTTCCTCCGGCGCGTCCCCGGGACCGACAAGGCCCTGGGGTTCGACATGCCCTCGGATGCAGGGTCCAGCTGCGGCTCCCGTTTTCCGCCGACTGCGATCGGGCACCTGGGGTTCACCGGGACCTCCTTCTGGGTCCGGCTGGAGGACTCGACGGCGGTCGTGCTGCTGACCAACCGCGTGCACCCCACCCGCGCCAACACCGCCATCCGGCGCTTCCGGCCCCTGCTGCACGACGCGGTCATGGAAGCCGTCGAGCGCGTTGCGCCGGCGCCGCCGGCGTAGTTTTCGCTTGTGATCGTGCGCACCTTTTGGTAGTCGTAATAGGACGGTTACATTCCACGCCAACCCAGCCGCCGGCAGGACGGGATCCGCGCCCGGCGGCGATTGTTTCCGCTGCGGTCGTGCGCCCCTTCCCCGCCGAAACTCCGGGGAGGCGGCGCCGCGCCGGGCGGCGCACGAAATGAGGGGCCATGTCGTTTTTCGATGGAGTGCTGGGAGTTTTTTCAAATGACCTCGCGATCGACCTGGGGACGGCCAACACCCTGGTCTATGTGAAGGGCAAGGGGATCGTCTTGAGCGAGCCGTCGGTGGTGGCGGTGAGCACCAGCCAGCGCGCGAAGAGCCGCGTGCTGGCGGTCGGCATCGAGGCCAAGAAAATGCTGGGCAAGACCCCGGGCAGCATCGTCGCCATCCGGCCGATGCGCGACGGCGTCATCGCCGACTTCGAGGTCACCGAGGCCATGCTGCGGCACTTCATCCACAAGGTGCACAACCGGCGGACCTTCGTCCGCCCGCGCATCATCATCGCCGTGCCCTCGGGGATCACCCAGGTGGAAAAGCGCGCGGTGCGCGAGTCGGCCGAGTCCGCCGGCGCGCGGGAGGTCTTCCTGATCGAAGAGCCCATGGCCGCCGCGATCGGCTCGGGGCTTCCGATCACCGAGCCCACGTGCAACATGGTGGTCGACATCGGCGGCGGCACCACCGAGGTGGCGGTCATCTCGCTCAAGGGCATCGTCTACAGCCGGTCCGTGCGGGTGGCGGGCGACAAGATGGACGCCGCCATCATCCAGTACATCAAGCGCAAGTACAACCTGCTGATCGGCGAACGCACCGCCGAGATCATCAAGACCACCATCGGCAACGCCTACCCCGACCCCCAGAACCTGGAGACCATCGAGGTCAAGGGCCGCGATCTGGCCTCGGGCATCCCCAAGATCCTCTCCATCGACTCGGAGGAGATCCGCGTCGCCATCTCCGAGCAGATCGACGCCATCGTGGAGACGGTCAAGATCGCGCTCGAACAGACCCCCCCGGAGCTCTCGGCGGACATCGTCGACCGGGGGATCATTCTCACCGGCGGCGGCGCGCTGCTCAAGAACCTGGACAAGCTGCTGCGCGAGGAGACCAACCTGCCGATCACCGTGGCCGAGCGCCCGTTGGAAACCGTGGCGCTGGGTTCCGGGAAAGCGCTGGACAACCTCGACCTCCTGAAGGAGATCGTGGTTCACTAGCCGGTTGCTGAAAACCGGCGTCTCGGGCCGTGATCCGGCGTTGCGCAGCCTTTTGTGATTGCTC
>JADHED010002033.1_pt1 | contig 15115 bp, 14 predicted proteins | sample 8952041 | NCBI WGS metagenome assembly JADHED01 (sample SAMN16124423, study PRJNA663239) | bioreactor sludge metagenome | isolation source: sludge (control) | place: India:Bengaluru | collected 2018-09-08
ACTTGGTCGTCGTCAGCTCCTCGAGCCCCATCGGCCCGAAGGCGTGCAGCTTGGAGGTGCTGATGCCGATCTCGGCGCCGAGGCCCAACTGCCCGCCGTCGTTGAAGCGGGTGGAGGCGTTCACCAGGACGACCGAGGAGTCCACCTCGCGCACGAAGCGCTGCGCGCGCTCGTAATCGCGCGTGACGATGGCCTCCGTGTGGCTCGAGCCGTGGGCGGCGATGTGCTCGATGGCCTCCTCCATGCTGCCCACCACCCGCACGGCCAGGATCAGGTCCAGGTACTCGGCCGGCCAGTCCGTCTCCCGGGCCGGCACGGCGCCGGGGACATGCTTTAGCGTCTCGGGGCAGCCGCGCAGCTCGACCCCGGCCGCGGCGAAACGCGCGGCCATGGCCGGCATGAAGCGGTCCGCCTCGGCCCGGTGCACCAGCAGGGTCTCCATGGCGTTGCACACCCCCGGCCGCTGCACCTTGGCGTTGAAGCAGACGGCCTCGGCCATGCCGAGGTCGGCGCCCTCGTCCACGTAGACGTGGCACACCCCCTTGTAGTGCTTGAGCACGGGGATGCGCGAGTGCGCCACGACGAAGCGGATCAGATCCTCTCCCCCGCGCGGGATGATGAGGTCGACGTCTTCCTCCTGCTGCAGCAGCGCGGTCACGGCCGCACGGTCGGCGACCGGGACGACCTGGACCGCGGCCTGCGGCAGGCCGGACTGGGCGAGCGCCCGGCCGATCACCTCCGCAAGCGCGCGGTTGGAGGCGAGGGCCTCGGAGCCACCGCGCAGGATCACGGCGTTGCCTGCCTTCAGGCAGAGGGCCGCGGCATCCACCGTCACGTTCGGCCGCGACTCGTAGATGATCCCGATCACGCCGAGCGGGATGCGCATGCGCGCAATCTGCAGCCCGTTCGGCCGAACCCGGGCCGGGCCCAGGCTGCCGACCGGGTCGGGCAACGCGACCACCTCGCGCACCCCTCGGGCCATGGACTCCAGGCCGGCGTCCGTGAGCGTCAGGCGGTCGATCATGGCGGCCGAGAGCCCGCGCTCGCGCGCCGCCGCCACGTCCTCGCGGTTCGCGGCCTTGAGCGCCCCTGCTTCCGCGGCGATCAACTCGGCCAGCGTCAGCAGCGCCTGGTCCTTCCGGGCGGAGGGGCAGCGGCCCAGCACGCGCCCGGCCAGCCGCGCGGCCCGCGCCATGTCTCTTATGGTTTCGTCGATGGAGGGCATGGGAATCTGGGTGATTCGGTGTCTAGTGTCGGGTGTTTAGTGTTTAGGGTTTGGTGTTTGGTTAGTTGGGTGTTTAGCGCCCCACCCCGCCGCGGCGGGGGTATTTCAGGATGCAAATTCGGTGGTCGTCTGATTAGAGTTGGTTTCGTTACCCTTGGCCCCTTGACCCCTCGACCCCTTAAACCCTTTTTGCTTGAAAGATGGTGAGCGCCGGACCATTGTCCGCTCTTACCAAATACCCAAAGACCTGAACACCCGAATACCGCCTGTCCGTCACGCCTCGTCCACGGTGATCACGAGGTTGTCCCGGTGCACCACCTCGTCGTAGGGCTTCTGGCCCAGTACCTGCTGGATGTGCTGGCTCTTGAGACCCATGATGCGCCGGACGTCGGCGGCGCCGTAGTTCACCAGGCCGACGCCGATGGGATCGCCCTCGGGCCCCATGAACTCCACTGCGGCGCCGACGTCGAACTCGCCCTTCACCCCGACGATCCCGCTCGCCAGCAGGCTCTTGCCGCCGTGCGCAACCGCCCGTCGCGCCCCCTCGTCCACCGTCAGCACCCCCTTGGGTTTGAGGGAAAAGGCAATCCAGCACTTGCGCCGGGTGAGCTTCTGCGGCCGCGGCACGAAATAGGTGCCGCGGGGCTCGCCCGCGAGGATGCGGGTCAGGATGTCGGGCGTGTCCCCCTTGGCGACCACCATCGGCACCCCGGCAGAGTTGACCTTGCGGGCGGCCGTGAGCTTGCTCGTCATGCCGCCGGTGCCGAGCGGGCCGGGGATGCTGCCGGCAGCCTTCTCGGTCTCGCGCGTGATCGCGCTCACCACCGGGATCAGCTCGGCGGAGGGGTCGGTGCGCGGGTCGGCGGTGAAGAGCCCGTCGATGTCGCTCAGGATGATCAGCAGATCAGCGCCCATCAGCAGCGTGATCATGGCCGCGAGGTTGTCGTTGTCCCCGAACTTGATCTCCTGGACCGAGACGGTGTCGTTCTCGTTGATGATCGGCACGATGCGCCAGTCGAGCAGGGTGTTCAAGGTGTTGCGGGCGTTGAGGTAGCGCTTGCGGCTGGCGAGGTCTTCGCTCGTGAGCAGGATCTGGGCGACCTTGCGGCCGTGGCGCTCGAAGGCCTTCTCGTACTCCATGATGAGGCCGGCCTGGCCGACGGCGGCGACCGCCTGGCGCTGAGGCAGTTCGTCCGGCCGGCGGGCCAGCCCGATCTTGCGGATGCCGCTCGCCATGGCCCCGGAGGAGACGAGAATCACCTCCAGCCCGCGGTCCGCCAGGCCGCAGAGCTGGCGGGCCAACTCGCGCAGGACGCGCAGGTTCAGGCCGGGGCCGGCGGTGAGCACGTTGCTGCCCACTTTCACGACCAGGCGTTTGACGCGATCAGTCTGGATCCGGTGCTGGCTCATGGGCGAGTCGGTCCAGGCGGCGGCAGACGTCCGCCAGCAGCGGCGCCACGCCGAGGCTCGTGGCCGCCGAAATCAGGTGGACCTTGCGGCGCCTGCCGAGCGCCGCCTTGAACGCGCGGGCCCGCTCCTCGGACCCGGGCAGGTCGAGCTTGTTGAGCGCGACCACCTGGGGCTTGCGGGCCAGCGACGGGCTGTAGAGCGCCATTTCCCGGTTGACGGTGTCGAAGGCGGCAAGCGGGTTTTCCGGGTCGATCCCGCCCGCGTCGATCAGGTGCACGATCAGCCGCGTGCGCTCCACGTGCCGCAGGAACCGTGTTCCAAGACCGGTGCCGGCGTGCGCCCCCTCGATCAGGCCCGGGATGTCGGCCATCACGAAAGGTTCGTGGTTGCCGGCCTTGACCACGCCGAGGTTGGGCACGAGGGTGGTGAAGGGGTAGTCGGCGATCTTGGGCCGGGCGGAGGAGACGACGCTGATGAGGGTGGATTTCCCGGCGTTCGGCAGCCCGACGATGCCGACGTCGGCCAGCAGTTTGAGCTCCAGCTGCAGCCGCTTGGACTCGCCCGCGCCCCCGGGCTGGGCGAAGCGCGGCGTGCGATGGGTGGATGACTTGAAGTGGGTGTTGCCCTTGCCGCCGCGGCCGCCGCGGGCGACGATGAAGGAGTCGCCGGCAATCGAAAAATCTTTGAGGAGGTCGCCGGAGTCGGCGTCGCGGACGATGGTGCCGGGCGGCAGCTCGATGACGAGGTCTTGGCCGTTGCGGCCGCTCTTCTGCCGGCCCTGGCCGCCCGCTCCGCGCTCGGCCGCGAACTCGCGCCTGAAGCGGAACGGGTAGAGCGTTCTGCGGCCCGCGGAGGCGATCAGGATCACGTCGCCCCCCTTGCCGCCGTCCCCGCCGTCCGGGCCGCCCTTGGGGACATACTTCTCACGGCGGAAGCTCACGCAACCGCTGCCGCCGTCACCGGACTGAACGGTTATGATCGCTTCGTCAATAAACTTCACTCGGCCGCATAGACGCTGACTTTTTGCCGCAACCGCCCCTGGCGCTCAAAGGCGACGACCCCGTCGATCATGGCAAACAGCGTGAAATCCTTGCCCACGCCGACGTTGTTCCCGGGGTGGAACTTGGTCCCGACCTGCCGCACGATGATGTTGCCGGCCTTGACGTGCTGCCCGCCGTAAATCTTTACCCCGCGCCGCTGACCGCCGCTGTCGCGGCCGTTCTTGGAACTGCCGGCTGCCTTCTTGTGTGCCATATTTCTGCTCCTTGGGCGCCTTCGTGAGAAACTCAACTTCTGCGTTGCACGTCATCCCGCACTCGCTGCGGCGTACCGGAGTACGCCTCGCTCGGCGATATTCGTGCGCCTTGAATTTGAGCTTCTTACAAAGTCGCCGGTAATTGTCTTGAAAACCCGCTCCGGGGAATGCCCGGCAGGCGAACGCCTGCTTGTTATGCCTCGATGCCGTCGATCCGGATGGCGGTGAACGGCTGGCGGTGGCCCGCCTTGCGGCGGTAGCGCTTGCGGCGCTTGTACTTGAAAACCAGGATTTTCTTGGCCTTGTCCTGCTCGACGATGCTGGCCAGGACGGCCGCTTTTTCGAGGACCGGCTGCCCGACTCGCACGTTTTCGCCGTCGGCCACCATGAGCACCCGGTCGAAGGTCACCTTGCTGCCGACCTCGCCGGGAATTTTTTCGATCCTCAAGGTTTCGCCCTGCTGAACCTTGTATTGTTTTCCGCCTGTGCTGACGACCGCGTACATGGGGCTGCCTCCTGAGCAAAAATAGGGTCCTAAAAAACCCGCTGATATTAAATAATGCCGATCAAATGTCAACAGAAAAGTGAAAACACCGGGTTGCGGCCGCTTTCGGGTCCGCCTTCGGGTCCTCCCCGCCCCGGAAAGTCGCGGCTTGAATTTCGAGGGCATCGGCCATAGACTCGCGCATCCCGCAGAGGAGGAGGCCGTTAGTGGACCGATCGAACCCCGCACCCGTAACCCTTTGGGAAGGCGGCAGCACCTCCACCCGGAATGTAGCGCTGCTCGGGGAGGAGCCGCTTTCCATCCGGGTCGAGGGCAAGCCCTACGCGGTCGTGATGCGCACCCCGGGCGAGGAGATCGCCCATGCGGCCGGCTTCAGCCTGGGTGAGGGCATCATCGACTCCGCCGCGGACTGCAGCTCGATCGCCCTGTGCGAGGGGGACACCGCCAACGCCGTCACCGTGACCCTGACCCCCGAGCGCCGGGCCGCCGTCGGCGAGATCCTGCAGCGTCGCGGCTACATCAGCCAGACGAGCTGCGGCATTTGCGGCAAGGAGCTGCTGGACGATCTGATGCAGCGGGTGCTCCCTCTGCCGCCGGGCGGCGCCGTCGAGATCGAGGCGCTCCTCGCGGCCATGGAGGCCATGTCCGCGCAGCAGGCCCTGCGCCTGGAAACCCGGGCGGCCCACGCCGCCGCCCTGTGCGACGCCGACGGCAGACCGCTCAGCGTGGCCGAGGACATCGGCCGTCACAACGCGCTGGACAAAGCCGTGGGCAAGGCCCTGCTCGACGGGCGGCTTGCGCGCGCCGCGATGGCGGTGCTCTCCTCGCGCGTGAGCTACGAGATGGTGCAGAAGTCGGCGCGCGCCGGAGTGTCGGTCCTCTTTTCGGTTTCCCGCCCCACCGGCCTGGCGGTGGAACTGGCCTCCCGGCTCGAAATGGCGCTCGCCTGTTTCGCCCCCGGCAACGGGGTGTACGTTTTCTGCGGTCAGAGCCGCCTCCGCCTCACCCCATCCTGAGGTCCCGGCCCCCGGCCGGGCTGTTGCCGCAACCTCACGTGTCGGCGCAGGGCTCGGGTGGAGGCGGGAGCTTGGTCTTCTGTGGTGGAGGCGGCGTATCCGCTTCCTTGCGCCGACCGACCCATGACCCGATCGAGCGCACCACCGGCTTGATCGATATGGCCACGACCACGAGCGCCGCGATCCACTGCACTGCAGCCGGAAGGATCTCGGCCGCCTGGCCTGCGACGGCTCGCGCCGAAATCCCCAGAACGGCGTAGACCTCGTCGACCGCCAGCCCCATGAGCACGGAGCACACGGCGATTGAACTTAGGTATACTGCGGTCGCGCGCCGGCCCATCACTCCCAGCAGAACCGTCAGCGCCGCCATGTTCGTGGCCGGACCGGCCAGCAGAAAGACCAGCGCCGCCCCGGGGCTCACGCCTTTGAGGATCAGCGCTGCGGCAATCGGGGTGGAGGCCGAAGCGCAGATGTAAAGCGGCACCCCCACGGCCAGCATCAGCAGCATGGCCGGCAGCCCCGATCCGAGGTATCGGCCGAGAAGGTCGTCGGGGATGAGGACCGTGATCAGCCCGGCCAGCAGGACGCCGGCAAAGAACCACCCCGCCATGTCGCCCCAGAGGTCGATCACCGCAAACCGGATCCCGGCCCGGATCTTCTCCCGGAAACTGTGGTGTCGGCGATGGGTCGAAGGATCGCAGTTCACCCCGTCGCAGCACCCGTCCACCGGGCAGGTGAGGTCCGGCACGACCGGCGCGGCGGTTTCACGGTAGCCGAAGAGGTTCTCGACGATGCCCGCCGCGAAGGCGGTGACGAAGGCCGACACCGGCCGCGCGGCGGTCATGACCGGGTCCATCATGGCGTAGGTGACGGCGATCGAGTCCACGCCGGACTCGGGGGTCGAGATCAGGAAGGCGGTGGTGGCGCCGGGGGTGGCGCCCTGCTTGCGCAGCGACACGGCTGCGCTCAGGACCCCGCACGATCAGAGCGGGATGGGCACCCCCAGCAGCGCCGCCTTGAACACCGAGGAAAACCGCCCCCGGCCGAGGTGGTGTGCGATCGTGCTCGGATTGAGGAAGACCCGCAGCAGCCCGCTCACGGCCAGGCCGAACAGGATGTAGATCGCCGAATCCAGCAGCAGGTGCCGGGACTCCGTGAACACTCGAATCAGAAATTCCATCGTCGCCTTCGCTTTCGCCGCTCATCGCCGCCGGCTGCGCTTCTGCAAGCCCTGCCGAGGGGGCCGAGAGCCGGTCCCGTCAGGCCGTCATTTTTCGCGAACGTGCCGCAGGGCGATGTCGAGCAGCAGCGCCACGTGCTTGTCGTCCAGGGCGTAGTAGATCACCTGCCCTTCCCGCCGGTTCTTGACGAGCTCCAGGTCCTTGAAACGGCGCAACTGGTGGGAGACGCCCGACTCGCTGATCCCGGTCAGCGCGGCGAGGTCGCAAACGCACATCTCCTGCCGCCGGAGGGCCAGGACGATCCTGAGGCGGCTGGGGTCCCCGAGCAGCTTGTAGATCTGCGCCATGCGATCGAGCTCCTGTGTCGAAAAAGCGTCGCGCCGGGCGAGCTCGATGCGGTCGGGGTGAACGACCCGCGCACTCTTCGAAGCGGGAATGCACTCCGCCACGACTCCTCCATGAATATCTGCTCAAATGAGCATATATGGTCCGGTTTGAGGGTGTCAAGTCTATCAGAGTGTTGAAAAACCTGTATCGGGCCGCCGGGAAAGGCGCGCGGCGAAGGGGGAGGCGCAGCATACGGGCCAGTATGTGAGCATCCACCCGAGCCGCGCAACACCGGATCACGGTCCGAGACGCCGTTTTTCAACACCCTGCCGGAGTCGAGGCGGGAGGTGGCGCTAAAACCCCAGCGCACCGACGAAGGTGGCCTGGAAGTCCGGGTGACCTGCCAGGTCGAGAACCGCGGTGGTCCGTGCCAGGCGGCGGGCCTGTTCGAACCGATCCGGATCGAGCATCGCCAGGACGGCCCCGGCGCCTGCGGCGTTGCCCACGACCTCGATGGCCTCGATGGGCATCTCGGGGAACATTCCGATTTTCAGCGCATCCGCCCGGTCGATGAAGCTGCCGAAAGCCCCTGCCAGAAGGATCCGCCGCGGCCGGTCCAGGCCGTTTTGCCGGCAGAGCAGGTCGATCCCGGCACGCAGGGCCCCCTTGGCCAGCTGCACCGCGCGCACGTCCGCCTGGGTCAGCGTGACGGCGCGTCCGTTGGCGGCTGCCTCCGGCGGGGCGATCTCGAACTCGAGGATGTTGTTTTCGCCCGGCTGCAGGCGGCGCGAGCCACACCCGGCGTTGTAGCTGCCGCTCGGCGTGACCACCCCGGCCTTCAGAAGCTCCGCGACGGCGTTGATGACCCCCGATCCGCAGATCCCGGACGGCTTCCGCTGCGGACCGCTGTCCCGCCGGATGACGGTGTAGTCCAGGGAGCGGGTGGACGGGTTGAAGCGCACCGAGTCGATGGCCCCTGAGGTCGCCTGCATCCCGTGGCGGATGGCCGCGCCCTCGAACGCCGGTCCGGTCGCGCACGAGGTCGCCGCCAGCCCCGTTTCGGAGGCGAGGATGATCTCCCCGTTGGTGCCGACGTCCGCCAGGAGCGTCCCGGCCGGCCGGGAGGTCAGGTCGGCCGCGATGGCCGCGCTGACGATGTCCGCGCCGAGATAGCCGCTGATGAGCGGAAGCGTGCGCAGCCGTGCGGCAGGGTTGAACGCGAGGCCAATGTCGCCGGCGCGCAGGAGGCGGTCCTCCACAAACAGCGGCGCGTAGGGGAAGACGCCGATCGAGGCGGGGCTCTCGCCGAGCAACAGGTGCACCATGGTGCTGTTGCCGACCGCGACCACCTCCGCGACCTCCCCGGCAGGGACCCGCGCCTGACGGCACAGCGCCTTGACGGCCCAGTCGATCGCGCTGACGGCCATCCTCTGCAGGCGCGGCAGCATCCCGGGCTCGCTGCGCACCGCGCCGATGCGGCTGACGACGTCGTCGCCGAAGATGGCCTGCGGGTTGCGGGCCGAGGTCGAGCCGACGATCGTACGCTCGGCCAGGTTGCAAAGGTAGACCGCGATGGTGGTGGTGCCTACATCGACCGCGACCCCGTAGCCGGCGGGCCGTGGCGCGGGCGCGGGTCCGAGGGCCGCAAAGAGCATCGGCAGCCCCTTCTGCACCACCTCCGCCGCGACACGGCTCTCCTCGGGGATCGCGAGCGCGACCTCCCCCGTCACCCGGGCGCAGCAGGCCAGGCGGTAGCCCGATTCGGCGCGGGCCGGCCCGAGCGCCTTGCGTTCGGCCTCGCCCGCCGCGCTCAAGCCGGCTTCGGCTCCGGGCGCCGGCTTGATCAGGCATTTGCCGCACCGGCCCTTGCCGCCGCAGTCCGTGCGCACCAGGACCCCCGCACCGACCAACCCTTCCATGACCGTGGTTCCCGCGGGGACATCGTGCGCGTGGGTGTCGAGGATGATCCTCGGCTTGGACTGCTCCATTATGCCTTTGACCCTTTCCGCCGAAATGGATTCGGTCTCCAACCGGCAAGGGCGGATATACACCGTCGGCCTGAATTAGGCCACGGATTTGCGCCCCGCCGCACACGGGCCGTGCACTTTTTCGCAAAATCGACCGGATCCGCGCAAGATCGCCATAGACAAGACACGCCATTTTCAACTTAATGCACCCGTCTTTCTATTACGTCACATCACTATCGAGGGGCGGCCCCGCATCTGCGTCTCGATTGCGCCCGCCCGCTGTAGGCCTTGCAGGAACACGCGTCGTCACCCTTTCCATCGCAGTTGCGTCCCTTGGGAAATTCCAGGCATTCGCACCCGCGTCGAACCCATCAGAGGCCAAGGAGGAGGGAGATGGAAATTCTGAAGCAGATCGAAGATGCGCTCGCCAACCGGGAGATGGAGCAGGTCAAGGCGCTGACGCAGAAAGCGCTCGACCAGAAGGTCCCGCCCAACGAAATCCTGAACAAGGGGCTGATCCGCGGGCTGGACACCATCGGCCGGCTCTTCTCGCGCCAGGAGATCTTCGTGCCCGAGTTGCTCATGGCCGGAATGGCCATGACCGACGCGCTGGTCCTGCTCAAGCCGGCGCTCGAGCGCAGCGACGTCCCGCCGGTCGGCAAGCTCGTCATCGGGACGGTCGAGGGCGACGTGCACGACATCGGCAAGAACATCGTCTCCATGATGTTCACGGGCTCCGGGTTCAAGGTCACGGACCTCGGCATCGACGTCTCCGCCCAGAAATTCGCCGATGCCGTGGAAAAGGAGCGCCCGGATATCCTGGCGCTGTCGTGCCTGTACACGCCCACGCGGCTGGCCATGAACGACGTGATCCGGGTCCTGAAGGAACGGGGCCTGCGCGACAAGGTCAAGATCATCGTCGGGGGCGCACCCATCGACCAGAGCTTCGCGGACATGGTGGGGGCGGACGGCTACGCTCCCGACCCGCCATCCGGCATCAAAAAGGTGATGGGCTGGCTGGGTAAATAACCGGGTCTGACAGCGCACGAAGGGAGAACGCCATGAAAGACGACACGATATTTCAGGAACGCCGCGCGCGCATCAACGAACTGCGAGCAAAAAACGAGAGGATGAGCTGCCGCGAACGGGCGCTGACGGCGGTCAAGCACCAGGAGCCCGATCGGGTGCCCATCGACGCGTGGCTGGTCCCGGAGATCCAGAAGAAGACGATGGAGCACTTCGGCTGCGAAAATTACGAAGAGCTCCTCGCCTTTTTGGGGGTGGATTTCCGCAACAACTACGGCCCCAGCTACGTGGGCCAATCCTTCAAGAAGCACCCCGACGGGACGGTCGAAGACCTCTGGGGCGTCAAGCGCAAGGTCGTGACCTACGGCAAAGGAACTGCGCACCAGGGCACCTACACCGAGGTGGCCGAGTCCCCGCTCGAAAAGCTCAAGAAGCTCGAAGAGATCGAGAAATACGACCACTGGGCCAGCGCGGACTGGTGGGACTATTCGAAAGTCAAGGCCGACTGCAAGGTGCACCATCCGAAATACTGCGTCATCAACGTGGGCGACCGCCTGGACCGCACGGCCCAGCTCAAGCCCATGATGTACCTGCGGGGCATCCAGCAGATCTTCATCGACATGGCCATGAACCCGAAGATCGTCGAGGCCATGCGCGACCGTATCGTCAGCTATTTCATCGAGTACAATCACCGCGTGTTCAAGGCCGCCGACGGCGAGATCGACATCTTCATGATGGGCGACGACATCGGCGCCCAGACCGGCCCGTTGCTCAGCCTGGAGATGTGGCGGCGCTATTTCAAAAAGGCGTTCAAGACCTATGTCGACATCGCCCACCAGTACGGCATCCCGGTCATGTACCACACCTGCGGCGACGTCCGGATGTTCATCCCGGACCTGATCGAATGCGGGCTGGACATCCTGCAGTCCCTGCAGCCGAAGGCCACCAACATGGACATCAAGAAGCTCAAGCAGGAGTTCGGCAAGGACATCACGTTCCAGGGCGGAATGGATATCCAGCACGTCCTGCCGCTGGGAACACCCGCAGACGTGAAGGCGATGGCGAAATACGCCCTGGATTCGGCCAAGGACGGCGGCGGGTACATCATCTGCACCGCCCACAACATCCAGATCGACACGCCGATCGAAAACGTGGTGGCCCTCTTCGAGGCCTACCACGAGTACGGCAAATATTGATGCGCACCCCTTAACCGCACCAGTCACCATTTCCCGACAGGAGGGATCGTATGGCAAACGAGGCGGCGGCATTGAAAAACGGGGTTGCCCTGACCAGCGATGATCAGGCGCAGTGGAAGGAGTGGACCAAGGGATACTTGCATTGGCGCAACCAGATCTTCATCGTCTTCTGGATCACCTACGGCGCCTTTTACCTGTGCCGGGTCAACTTTTCCGTGGCCATCCCGGACATGATGAAGGAGTTCGGCTGGAGCCGCTCCGCTCTCGGGGCGGTGGGGACCTGCCTCTTCTGGGCCTACGCGGTCGGGCAGTTCACCCACGGCCAGATCTCGGAGCGATTCTCGTCCAAGCACTACCTCTTCACGATGATGCTCCTCTCGGCGCTCATGAACCTGTTGATGATCCCGGCCGCCAAGCTCGGCCTCGTGGCGCTCGGCGTGGTCTGGGCGCTGAACGGGTTCTTCCAGGCCGGCGGGTGGCCGAACTGCGTCAAGACCCTCTCCCAGTGGTTCCCGCCGAAAGCCCGCGGCAAGCGCATGGGCCTCTACGGCGCCTGCTACCAGTTCGGCAACGTGATGGCCTGGCTGCTCGCCGGCTGGGCCATCTCTCAAGGCGGCTGGCGCGGCGCCTTCACCTATGCCCCGCTCATCTTCGCCGCGATCGCCTTCATCCCGCTCCTGATGGCCAAGAACCGCCCCGAGGACGCCAACCTGCCGCCGATCGAAATCTATGAGCAGCACGGCGAATTCGCGGGTATGAGTGTCGAGGAGATCCGGGCGAAGATCAAACCGAAGAAAGAAAAGGAGGAGCACGCCGGCTTCAAGTACACCTTGAAGCAGACCGTGGGCAACCCGCGGATCTGGGCGGTCTCCTGGTCCTTCTTCTTCGTCGACGTCATCCGCTACGGGTTCCTCCTCTGGGCCCCCTCCTACCTGTTCGAGGTCCAGAAGGCGGGGATCGAGAAAGCGGTCTACACGGCCGTGGCCGTGCCCGCCTTCGGCATCGCCGGGGCCATCTTTTCCGGCTGGGCGAGCGACCACTGGTTCCAGAGCCGGCGGCCGCCGATCGCCTGCATCCTCATGGGGGCGCTCGGGTGCCTCTCGATCTTTTTCTACTACGGTGTGCCGCAGGGCGCGTGGCTGCTGAGCTTCGTCGTTCTCGGGCTGATCGGCTTCTGCGTCCTGGGGACCCAGGTCATCCTGATCGGCGCAGTTCCCATGGACTTCGGCACGCGCAAGGCCGCGGGCTCCGCCGCCGGGTTCATCGATTTCTTCGGGTACATCGGCGCCGGCATGGCCGGGATCTTCAGCGGCTACCTCACCGACCATTTCGGCTGGACGGCCGCGTTCTGGTTCTGGATCATCTCGGCCTTCCTCTCCTCGGCCATACTGGCCTTTCTCTGGAAATACAAACCCGCACCCGGCAAGTATCTCTAACCGGCCAAACGGCACCGGTTACAGAAAGGGGGAAGCAGGGCTTCCCCCTTTTTCATACAATGGGTGTGTGGTATTTATGGGCGGAGAGAGGCTACCGCTGCTCGCGAGGCCGGCATGCACACCATCGCTCAGCTCGAATCCGCCATCGTCAAGGGCAATATCAAAAGAGCCCCCGCCATCACCCGCAAGTGCCTGCTCGAGGGCATCCCGCCCCATACCATCATCCAGAACGGCATCCTGAAGGGGCTGGACACGGTCGGCCGGAAGTGGAAGACCTACGAGTATTTCATCCCGAACGTGCTCGTCTCGGCCATGGCTACCAAGCTCTGCCTGGAGGCGCTTCACCCGGCATTGAAGGCGGGCGCCAACCGCCCCATCGGCAAGGCGGTTGCCGGAACGGTGCGCGGGGACGTGCACGACATCGGGAAGAACATCGTCCTGATGTTCCTGGAAGCCTCCGGATTCCAGGTGGTCGACCTCGGGATCGACGTCGCCCCCGAGCAGTTCGTGAAAACGGCCAGGCGCGAAAAACCGGACCTCCTCCTGCTCTCCTGCCTGTACACGGTGACCATGCACGCCATGGAGGACACCGTCATCGCGCTGCGCAAGGCCGGCTTGAAGGGGAGACTGAAAATCCTGGTCGGCGGGGCCCCGATCACGCCCGAGTTCGCCCGGCACATCGGCGCGGACGGGTACGGGGCGGACGCCGTCGACGGCGTTCGCAGAGCCAAGGAGCTGTTGAGCCGATAACGGGCGGGGACCCCCGGCACGGAGGCTGCCATGGGTACGGCGACACGATCGGGAGAGTGGCACGACAACCTGCTGGTGCGGGTGCTGGGTTCGTTCCGGGAAGCCATGAAACTGGAAGTGCGCCTCTTCCCCCTGCGCGACGGAAAGAGCATCGCGTCGATCCGCGGCAACGGCCACCCGTTTTGCCGCGCTGTGCGCGGCTCCGCCCAGGGGCGCCGCAACTGCCTGAGAGAGATCAACCGCGCCGTCCATCTCTCCCTGAAAACCGGCGAACCCTACATCTTCCAGTGCCACGCGGACATGATCGAGTTCACCGCCGCCGTGCGGGACGGCGACCGGGGGGCGGCAGCCTTCGTCTGCGGGCCGATCCTGCTGCGGCATCCGGATGCAGCCGCCGAGCACGGCATTAACGGCAAGGCCGACGCGCTCCGCTTGAGCCGGGATGACCTGCTGAAATTTCTCCCCGAAATCCCGGTATACCCCGAGCGGCGGGTCCAGGCGGCGGCCGACCTGCTCTTTCTGATGGCGAGCCATTTTTCGAAAATGGATGCATCGGCAAACCGCCGACAGCACGAAATCACCCGCCTGCAGACTCTGCTGGCCGAAGACCTGCGTGAAAGGAAAGCCGCGGCCGCGAGCGAGGCCGGCACTGCGCCCAAGCCGGCCGCGCTCTCCGCTGAAATCTACAAGGAACGCGAGCTCGTCGATCTGATCCGCATCGGCGACCGCAAGAAAGCCAAGGAGTTGTTGGACGACATCCTGGGCACCGCGCTCTTCCGCAGCCACGAGCACCTCGGCATCCTGAAGGCCCGGGCGCTGGAGATCATTTTCGTGATCGCGCGGGCTGCAGTGGAAGCCGGCGCCAATTTGGAGGAGATCCTGGGCTTCAAGTACCAGTGCGTCCAGAACCTCTCCAAGGACGACTCGCAGGAGACCCTCTACTACTTCCTGATGAAGGCTTTCGACCAGCTCTTCGAGTGCATCTACCAGAACCGCAACATCCAGCACACGGCGGTTTTCACCAAGGCCAAGGAGCACATCTGGAAGAACTACAACCAGGAGATCTCCCTGAAAAGCCTCGCCCTCGCGGTCGGCATCAACCCCTATTACCTGAGCCACCTCTTCCGCAAGGAGATGGGGACCTCCTTCCTGGAATACCTCACCTCGGTGCGCCTTTCGGTCGCCAAAAGCCTGCTCCGGCAGAACGGCCGGAGCATGATGGACATCTGCTTGGAGGTGGGCTACCAAGACCCCAGCCACTTCGCGAAAATTTTCAAGCGCAAGGAAGGCGTCCACCCCACGGAGTACCGCAAGCGGCTGCTCGAGGCCAACGCGTGATGGACATCACCAAGGTCGAGCCCCTCGCCCGGAGTAAATGGCTGAACCTCTTCCGGATCGATTTCCGGCTGGAAGGCCGCGCCGAGCGCTCCTGGTCGCTGGCGACCCGCAACGCCGAGCCCAAGTGCGTGCGCGGCGACTTCGCAGCCCCCGACGTGGTGATCATCGTCCCCTTTCACACGGGCCTCAACCGGCTGGTGCTCATCCGCGAGTTCCGGGCAGCGCTGGCGGGCGACCAGTACGGCTTCCCGGCCGGGTTGGTGGACGAGGGTGAAAGCGTGGTCGAAGCGGTTCGGCGCGAGCTGCGGGAGGAGACCGGGATGGCGCTGACGCGGGTGGTCCGGCAGAGCCCGCCGATCTATTCCTCGGCCGGGATGACCGACGAGTCTTCCGCCCTGGTGTACGTCGAGTGCGAAGGGGAGCCTGCGGACGCCGAGCCGCACGAGGGCGAGATCATCGAGGTGGTGTTCGTCTCCCCGGAGG
>JADHED010002034.1_pt1 | contig 15086 bp, 13 predicted proteins | sample 8952041 | NCBI WGS metagenome assembly JADHED01 (sample SAMN16124423, study PRJNA663239) | bioreactor sludge metagenome | isolation source: sludge (control) | place: India:Bengaluru | collected 2018-09-08
ACTCCCAAAGACCTCCGTGATTGCATGGCACGGATCGAATCGATCATGCTGAATACGGAGGAAGCCTTGCGCTATTGCGCCAAAACCGAAGAAGCGGAAGCTTGCTGTGCCGCGGTCAAACGCCTTGAACTCATGGCGGGCCTGACGGAAGCGCATCTCAAATACACCGCACCGCGGACGGAATCTGAAGTACTTCCTGACGAACAGGCACCCGATCCGGATCAGGAGCGCTGGCTGGCGAACCAGCCGGTGACCCGGCAGCCGGACTGATCCAGCAACGGAAGGTATTGTTAAACCCTTAAAACATCAAGGTCATGAAAACCCTCGCGCTGATGGTTCAGGACCTGCAATCCTGTCCCTCCCTCCTGAGCATGGAGTTTTATGAATTGCTCATTCAGTTTGGGCTGAACCTGGTGGTGCTGCTCGTGCTTTCGAGGGCACTGTATTACAGGTACAACCGGGACACAAACCACATGTTTGCGCAGCTCATCTCCGGTCTGATCGTGTTTCTGCTGTGTGCCATGCTGCGGTGGGTGAACCTCGAACTCACGATGGCCATTGGTCTTTTCGCCATCTTCGCCATCCTCCGGTTCAGGACCCTCAACGTCCCCGTGAAGGAAATGGCGTATCTGTTCATGATCGTGGGAATTTCCGCCATCAACGCCCTGCTCCGGGTCGATGAATGCCTGCAGTGGATTGTCATGGTGAACCTTGTGGTGATCGGACTGACCTGGTTGCTGGAGCGATTGTATTTCGGAAACCGGCTGGCAGGAAGAACGATAACCTTCGGTAACACCGAACTGTTGAAACCCGACAGGCATGCCCGGCTGCTGATGGAGTTGAAGGACCTGACGGGACTGGATGTGGTGCGGTTTGAAATCGGGAAAGTGGATTACGTGAAGAAAATGGCGCGCATCCGCATTTATTTCCCTGACAGGACGCACACCAGTTTTTCCGATACCGAACCCGAGCGTTCGGATGATTGAGCGGATCAAATAAGGATAATCCTTAACATCTTGAATCCATGAAAACGGTTTGTTTATTGATTGGAATCAGCCTGGTGTTCCGGCTGTTCCATCACCAGGAGGCTGCATTCGGGCAGTCTCCTGTTTTCGGCGGCGGAACGGAACTCTTCGCTGCTGAAGCGCCCCTCCAGATGACGCTCTGCTTTGATTTCAAAACCTTTCTGAAAACCAAGGCCAAACCAGAGTATGTCGGGGCGGTGCTCAAAGTGAATGCCGGTGCCGGGGACACCCTGGTGCAGGAAGTACGCATCAAGGCAAGGGGTGAAATGCGCAGGAACTACTGTTACCTGCCGCCGATCATGCTGAAATTCAGGAAAAGCACACCAGACAGCTCCATTTATCCTTCCGGGGGTACGTTGAAGCTCGTCACCCATTGCAATACATCTGCTGAATTTGAAAATTATGTGCTGAAAGAATACCTGGTGTACCGGCTTTACAGCCACCTCACCCCGTACAGCCTGAGAACACGGCTTGTGCAGATTTGCTACCAGGATATCGCAGGTCACAGAAAAGATATGGTCTCATACGGATTTCTGATTGAGGACGCCGAACAGATGGCCGGCAGGAATCATGCGGTTGTCGTGCGTGCCGACAAGCTGTCGCAAAACCAGATGGATCCGGCCGATATGGCCCGGGTGGCCATTTTCAACTATATGATCGGCAATACAGACTGGTCCGTTGCCCTCCAGCACAATGTGAAAGTGCTGAAGCTGCTGGACTTTAATGCGCAAAAGGGAATACCTGTTGCCTATGATTTTGACTATTCAGGATTTGTAAATACAACCTATTCGGCGCCATTTGAGCAATTGCCCATCAAAACCGTACTGGAAAGGTATTACCTGGGCGTTTGTGTCAGCGATTCCGTGCTGAATTCCGTGGTATCTGAAATTCTTGCTGAAAAGGAGGCCTTTCTGAGCACCATACAGGAAATGGAAGAACTTCCCCCGTCCCAGCGCAAACAAGCCGCATCCTACCTAAACAGCTTCTACAAAATGTACCGTCAGGAAGAAGGCTATATCAGCGAGTTCCGTTGCAAGTGCCAGCGGTTTTGAAATAACAGTTATGCAGTCTTGCAGTCTTGCAGTCTTGCAGTCTTGCAGTCTTGCAGTAATGTAGTCGTGCTTCGTCAGCACGCTGGCGCTGAAGCTTTAGCGTAGGCGCCCGTAGCTTCAGCGGAGGCTGGCAGTCGTGCAGTTATGCAGTTATGCAGTCGTACAGTATTAAAGCCGCATAGCGGCGACATTATGGTAGAAAAACAGTCAAATAGTCCCGCAGTCACGCATCACGATCCTCCGTCACCGGTCACCAGTCACCGGTCACCGGTCACCAGTCACCCTTCACTTTTAGTTTTTAGTTTTTAGTCTTTCACTTTCCTACTTTATCAATTTTGCGAAATTTGCATCCTGTTCCAATTCTGTTTCCCTGAAATGAAAAAAGATTCCCCCTTGAACAGCGGCTGGTTTTACCTTGTGCTCGTGATTTTGCTCGTATTCATCGGCCTGTTCCTGAAAGTCAAAGGCAGCGAATGGCAGGTGATGGCCGCGGGCATGGTGTTGCAGACCACCATCATTCTGGCGTTGTTGTACACCATTTTCAAAAGAAAAAAACGAAAGAAGCGGGGGTAGGGGGTGGACATACGTGCGTATCCTCCCCCTGCCCCCTCCGGAGGGGGATAGTCGAATTCCATAGTCAACATCGGCACATTGGCATATTGGCACATTGGCATATTGGATTTCCATTTTTTTACTACCTTTGCCCCACTAAAATCTGGTCTCTTGGCCGAGGGGTTAGGCAGCGGTCTGCAAAACCGCGTACGGCGGTTCAAATCCGCCAGAGACCTCTACCACCGTAAGACTCCTTGATTATCAAGGGGTCTTTTTTTTGGTGGGGCAGGTTAATAATTTTTCAGGTGCTTGCCTCTCATGAAAAACGCTTTTTTTTCATGAAAAACATTTATTTTTTGAGGATAACTATGAAAATTGTTTATTCGTGAATACTACAATTATTGTTTACAATATCTTCAACCGTTGGATTATATAAATTATCACCTACGCTATAATGACCTTTCAACCCATTCGATATGAGGAGATGCTGAAAACCACACAAGTTCATAAGGTTTTTATTATAACGTATTTCCAAAGTTCCTTCCGTTGACGCTAAAGTACTTAACCCAATGATACCAATAAGGGATTCATTTTTAATAATATAAACCCCACCTCCAACGAATTTAAGATGATTGAATCCATCAATAGTCGACAACAATCCATTGTACATTACGTTAAAGTCCCCCCAGATTCTTTCAAGTGTTTCAATGCCTGTAATATGCAGTAACGAATCATTCGCGTAAATTCTTATCTGGCCGACTGATTTTAGACTCAGTAATCCATCAAGACTTTTTAGGCGTGGGTTTCCGATTATAAACAAATTTCCACCTATACTATCCAGATTCCCAAAACCTTCTAAATTTAACAGGGAACCATTTTGGTTGAGTGTCAAATTTCCCCCTATATAGGATAGATTGTTTAGGCCAACTAAATCCCGAAGGCTAGCATTATTCCAAATGGAGAAATTATCCTTCACCTGATCAAGACAATCAAAGCCAACTATTTCTTCCAGTCCAGGGCTATGTTCCACAGCAAAATAACCTACCCTGGCAAGCCTTTCAAAACCACCAATGCTTATCAAACGGTTATTTTGGCAGATATAAAAAATGGATGCAACATCTGTCAGGTTATTAAAACCACCAGTCGTCTCTAAATTCTCATTTTCAAAAAGTACAAATGATTGACCAATATATCCAAGCTTCACAAAGCTCCCATCAATCTTGTGCAGGCTGTTGTTTCTTGCAATAGTCAAACTATTTCCGATAAATGACAGATTTTCAAATCCGTTTATGTTTGACAAATTAAAATTTTTACAGATATTCAGGTCCCCATCAATGGAATCCAGACTATTCAGAGGTTCCAGGTTTTTAATGTCGGTGATTACATCCTGAATATCGCCGTAATCATCATATGGACCTATATAAAGGTTCCCCTCTATCTTTTTACATTGAAAGCTGCCGAAGTGGTCAACCTCCTTCTGAGAACTTAAATAGATATTTCCCTTAATTGTTTCATGTATAACTGATTCCTTCTCACAACTGATAATAGAGGATACAATAACAAAACCCATAATCAGCCTGGTAATAGGCTTCTTTCGCTTTATTCCAGAATTTATTAAAAACATTTCATAAATCTTTCCGCGTAACACACACCTGATAATATTCTCTAATGGTATACTTCGCACACTTCATCATGATTCGCCATTTTGCTCGTTAATGGTTTCCATGATTTCCTTGAAACTGTTCAAACCCGATTCAATATTTTCGATAATCTCGCTGGCCAGGATATCGGGGTCGGGCAGGTTGTCGAGGTCAGTAAGACTCTTATCTTTCAGCCAGAAAATATCCAGATTGGTTTTATCCCTTGCCAGTATTTCTTCGTAGGTGAATTTACGCCACCGTCCTTCCGGGTTTTGCTCACTCCAGGTTTCGGTACGATTGTGCCGGTTTTCGGGATTGTAGCATGTAACGAATTCAGCCAGATCGGCCGTGGTCATCGGCTTTTTCTTCAAGGTATGGTGCACATTGGTTCTGTAATCATAAAACCAAATCTCCCTTGTTTGAGCCTCCCTGCTGGCTGCCCGGTTGTCGAAAAACAACACGTTTGCCTTAACGCCCTGCGCATAAAACAGCCCGGTTGGAAGGCGTAGAATGGTATGCAAATCGGCAGTCTGCATCAATTGTTTGCGAACCTCCTCGCCTGCCCCGCCTTCAAACAACACATTGTCGGGCAACACCACGGCAGCCTTTCCTGTTACCTTGAGCATGGTTTTGATGTGCTGCAAGAAATTGAGCTGCTTGTTCGATGTGGTTTCCCAAAAATCCTGCCGGTTGTAGCTGAGATCTTCTTTTTCAGCTTCGCCTTCTTCATTGGTGACGGTATAGCTGCTTTTTTTGCCAAAAGGCGGATTTGCCAGTACATAATCAAACCGTTCCCCCGTATCGGCTACCAGTGAATCACTCGATGAAATAAAACTATCCCCGACAATATCGCCGATATTGTGCAAATACATATTCATCAGACACAACCGGCGGGTATTTGCTACAATCTCGTTGCCATGGAACGTTTTGTTCTTTAAAAATTCCTTTTCGGCCTGATCGAGCGGACTGTGTTCCACGAGCCAGTCGTACGCTGCCAAAAAGAAACCGCCTGTGCCGCATGCTGGGTCGGCAATGGTTTTCATGGGCTTGGGTCGCATACAGGCCACCATGGTTTTAATCAACGCACGGGGTGTAAAGTATTGCCCTGCACCCGATTTGGTATCTTCCGCGTTCTTTTCAAGCAATCCCTCGTAAATTTTGCCTTTTACATCAGCACCCATCATCGACCATTGCTCCTGGTCAATCATGCTGATCACCCTGGAAAGCTTTGCAGGGTCTTGTATCTTGTTCTGGCTTTTGGTGAAAATATGGCCGAGCATTCCCTTTTCGGTGCTTAGGCTGCGAAGCAGTTGCGAATAAAACGATTCCAATTCAGCACCCCGCTTGCCTGACAGGGTTTCCCAATTGCAGCACTCACCCCCGGCGATTTCTTTCCCCTCCACATCCTTTATGCGCGGAAAATGCAAGCCTTTGTTATAGGGCGGCTTGTTCAATTCATCGGCCATTTTAAGGAACAACAAATACGTAATCTGCTCCAGGTAATCGCCATAACTGACGCCATCGTCACGGAGTACGTTGGCGAGGTTCCAGATTTTTGAGATGATGGCTGAATCAGACATATATTAATTCATTATTGAATTTCTAAAATCGATTGCTTTATTAGATAATGCTTGATTTTCAATACATTCACGTATACGGGCGCGGAATATGCGACACTCAGCATCATAGCCCCGGATGGGGCATAATCTTATATATCCGTCACCTTTGTACAGCCCCTTCAGGGCTGCAGGGGTACCTGGTTTGTTTTGCCGTGGGTTATCACCCACGGTTATTGGAATTTTGCCACGTTGTGGCACAAAGCCAATACCTAACCAGTGGCTATGGCATTGAAAAAAATATGAATTGTTATTCTTTGCCGACATTCCCAGGTTTTTTAATTCCGGTCTTAACCTTTTCCAACAACACGCTTGCCGGTTCATAATCAGCCTCCTGCTTGCATTTGGCGATTTCAGCCTCGCTGAGCAATTTGCCCTCAAAGGCTTTTTTCAAAATGCTTTGCCGCAGGACTTCGGCTTTTTCCAAGGCTTCGGTAATGCTTTGCTCTACCTTTTCGCAAACTGATAAGCGGGATTCTATTTCTTTTACTATAGAAATTTGTTCTTCAATTGAACAGTATGGTAATCTAAGGCTCTTTAAAATTGATTGGTTTAAAAATACTCTTGTAGAACCCTTGCATAGGTCCTTAACTTGGTCTTTCACATTACCACCTTGAAATAGGTAAACAAAAAACTTAGGAGATATTTTAAAAAGATTAAGGCGAACTCTTATGAGATTAGTTGAAATTAATGAATTTGCCATATTTGTTGGAACAGAACAAATTTCTCCGACTGTTCCTGACCTTGAAATTATCAAATCATTTTCTAAAACTTTATAAGGCTCAAGACCTTTTGCTTTTTCATATGTTACAAATATTTATTTGGCATCAGAAATTTACCTTCTCCAATATTTTCTATTCCTAAAACAGGTATTCCTTCAGTAGTATGTTCGCCTTTCTTCAAGGTTGTACCAAAGGGTCCTGTTGTCATCCCTTTTTTGTTATCAATAATATAATCATAAATAGAAACCCATTCCCAACCCTTCGGCAATTCACCTGCTCTTACATTTTTATGCGTAAACCCTCCCTCAAACGCCTTTTTCAGCACCGCCTGCCGGTAAATCTTTAATTGTTCCTGGGCGGTTTTCAGGTCGGCAATGCCTTTGTCGAGCGAGGCAAAGAGGGTTTCGATTTTGCGGACTATAGTTTTTTGCTCGGATTTTGAAGGGAAGGAAAACTCAAGCTTTTTTAGAATTAATTGACTAATATTTGGCTGTGCACCCCCAGCTCCTTGTGAAATTAACTTAGGTTTTCGAAACACCAGAAAATAATATAGGAATTTGGAATCAATACTATTATTCATGAATATTCCGCAAATTGCCTGATTTGTAGCAGCCTCAGTCCCTAAGAAAGCAAGTTTCCCAATAGTGGCTCCATATAAAGCAATTAATAAAGTTCCTTGAGGAAATATTTTAGCACTTGAGTTCTTAACAGCCTCCTCTGTTATCTTTTCTTCAGTATTGAAAATAACACCTTTGTCTAACTCTCCAGACTTAACCCACAGAATTGAGCCACAATAAAAATGTTCATTTCTTCTGGAAGGTGTACCGCCAGAAGCAGTTTGAAAAATGTTACCTAATTCATCACTCACCCAATCTGCTCTCATCATGCCACGGTTAACGATGGGTGAATATACTGCGATGGTATTTGCTCAAGTACATTTTCGTTAAACAGGCTTTGGTTGCGGTACGACAGTTTTTGGTGAAAGGTCAATGCCCCGATGATGATGGCCGGATGCACGTTGCACCTGGCGCTGCAATCTTCAATTTTGCCGAGGGTAAGATAGTTAATAAAAGGCTCCAGAAAGTCAAGTATTTCTGGATGTTTCAGGTGATTCGCCGCCAATGTGTTGGCTTCTTCTTCCTTTTTGTCGGTGGTGGATTCGCGCAGGTTGTCGAGTACAAAGGGGGTTTCCCTGTTAAGGTGTTTGAGTACGTGGGCAATTTCGTGTGCCACGGTAAACCAAAAATTATCAATGCGTTTGTAACGTGCCGTGTAAACAACTACCGGTTTGTCATCTAGTAAAAATGCGGCCCCGTCGAGGTATGTTTTTTCGAGGTGTGGCAACACAAAAAACGTAACACCGCAGGTATTCAGGTCTTTTATAAATAATTCGATTCCATTCGTGATGGTTGTATAGTCCGCAATGTTATTATACAAGTCTTCCAATGCGGTTTTAAGATATGCGTGTGTTTCAAAACGTCGGCTGTAGTTCCTGGCCATCTGGAACCATGTGGCGGCATACGACGCATTGAACTGGTTGTAGGCTTCCGATTTTTTACACAGGGGCAACACGGCCTCCTCCAGAAAATTGAAATCCAGTTCGGATATTCCCCAAAACTTTTTTACCTCACCGGAGAGTTCTTTAAAACTGTTTACAGGTTGCAACCATCCTTTTTTCACCATGTCACGTACGGGCATACGGCTGTAAATTATGGCCTTGGCTTCCACAATGTTCGTTTGTTCCTGCTTTTCCTGCTCGCACCACAAACGGTAATCGTTGTCAAGATGCAACCAATATTGGGGTGATGTATGAAAGGCGCTGGACAATTTTTTCGCATTTTCGATCGTAAGCGGTTGCCGGTCGAGCAATATACTGTTCAGGTGTTTTGGAGAAAGCCCCAGCACTTCGGCAAGTTCTTCCTGCACCCAGCCACGGATTTCCATTTGTTCTTTAATGAAATACCCGGGACCGAATTTTTTGGCTGCTATTACATTTTTTATTGAAACCATTGTTCCCTGTTATTAATCACCATAATGGTTTGAAATTGCAAAAAGGTGAAATTCGCCAATTGTTTTTTCTTCATTCATCCATTTCACTTCCATCTCAAGGCGATATTTCAACCCCAACCGTATCGTGTAATGCTTCTCATATTTCTTGAAATGGAGCGAAGGGTCGTTCCATAAATCATAGATATCCCTGGCTGCATCAATTTTTTGAACGGTGGCAAAGAATTTCTCTGTGATTTCCGGCCGCAATTTCAACTTATTGGATTTCCCCGTTCTATATAGCTTTTCAAGTTCCTTATCGTCAATATGAACGTCCAATTGTGTAAAATGTTTAGCAAATATAGAAATATAATGTTATAATGCAATTATCATTCAGAAATAAGATGTAATTATGCAGCGAGCACTTCATTTAACTCTTCAATCAACCTGTTCATTTCGTTACCAAACAACTGAAACATGCGTCCCCGCCCGCCCTGTGCATCAAACGGGGTGTAATCCAAATCATTCATCTCAATGTGATAGCTGCTTACGACATGGTCTTTGATCATGCGCAGCCAGTCCATTTGTTCCTGTGAAAACCGGTTATGCTGCCCTGCGTTTTGTCTGAAAATCCAGTTCTGGAAATTCTCATTTATGGTTTTGTCAAAGGGTTTTAATTCGGCATCAATGCCGCAAGCCAGGCGTATTAAGGATACCAGGGCGGTAAGTTCATCAATGGGACAAAGCGGGGCAGATCCCGTCTTTGCACGTGCAATTGTGGCGTAGGCATTCCAAACATAATCGGGGGCCAGTAACGGTTTTTCCAGCCTGATCTTTTCCATCACCTCTTTAATCATCACAAAGGTAACGCTACGGCGGTTGTATGGCTGGTTGTAGAAGATGCGTAATGCCCTGATCTCATCTTTATTCATTTCCAGGTATTCACTGAAATCCTTAATGGTTTCGTTTGCTTTTTCAATTGTGAAACTATCCCATTCCGTTTTGGTTACCCTATCGATATTGATATGGTCAATGATTTGCTCATGTTCTTTCCGCACATTTTCGATGTAGGTATTTAAGGGACCGTTGAAAGTAGCTGCCGCCTGCCTGATTAACTCCTGCTGAGCCTCTTTTCCGGCTTGTTCAAATTGTGCGGGTGTTCTGTCCTGTACAGGCGTTGATTCAATTTTTACTTGTGCAATGGCATCAATTTCGTCGGGATCAAAAGCCATTAATAGCTCTTTGGTTATTTGTTTCAGGTTTTTCCCTCCTGAATATTCCAATAGCTTAACTTTTTCTTTGTCCGTTATCTGCTTTTCCAGACGGATCAAGCGGTTCGCCAGTGACAGGAATAGGTCTTCGTCTTCCACCCCCATGGTAACAGCACCCAGCAAATCTTTGAGCGCGACGGTGGGTTGGCGTTCCAGTGGTCGGCTGTCGGTTTTCTTTGATTGGGTGGTTCCAACAGCATCCACAATCACGAAATGGGTTTTACTGGTTGCGGTACGGGTAACCTGCATCAATTTGTCGCTGTCGATGGTCCGGGTGCCACGCCCCTTCATTTGCTCAAAGTAGTTGGTACTCTTCACATCGCGCATAAACAACAGCACTTCCAACGGTTTTACATCGGTACCAGTAGCAATCATATCTACCGTAACTGCAATTCTCGGATAGTAAGCATTTCGAAAGCGGTTTAATACCGATTTCGGGTCTTCTTCTATTTTGTAGGTTACCTTTTTGCAAAAGTCGTTTCCCTCGTCAAACTCTTCACGGACGATTTTTATAATATCATCCGCATGGCTGTCTGTTTTCGCAAAAATGAGGGTTTTAGGAACTTCATACGCACCGTTTTCATCCACACGATTCGGGAATATTTCAACTTGTAACGCCCTTCGGAATTCCCTGATGACATTCCGGATCTGACTTGGGTTCACTACCTTATTATCCAGATCGCTTCGGGTGTATTCCGTATCTTCATCTTCCTGTTGCCAGCGATTTTTACGGGTTAGTTTATCCCGCCGGTCAACATACCAACCCGCCTTGACCACACTTCCTTTCTTTGAAATTTCGGTTTCTATAGTATAGACATCATAGGGAACATTTACCCCATCGGTTACCGATTCCTCATAGGGATATTCACTGACCACGTTTTCGTTAAAGAATCCGAAAGTCCGTTTATCAGGTGTGGCCGTCAACCCGATGATAAAGGCATCAAAGTAGTCCAACACCTGTTTCCACAGGTTGTAAATGGACCGATGGCATTCATCTACCACAATAAAGTCGAATTGCTCAACAGGTATCCTGGCTGAATACGTCACAGGAACAGCCTGTTTTTTGTTCAACTGGTTTTGCATCCATGAACTTTCGTTGGGATTGCTGAGTTCGGCACTTTCATCAAGTTCCTCCCCTTTCAATATGGAATACAACCGCTGAATGGTGGATATACAAACATGGCTATCCTTGGCAATATAGTTTGATGACAACCGCTGAACCGTGTAAAGCTCTGTAAACTTACGGTTATCATCGGTGGGCATAAAGTTCATGAATTCCTGTTCCGCCTGTTCTCCAAGATTTTTTGTGTCGACTAAAAACAGAATCCGTTTGGCATCCGAGAATCTAAGTAAGCGATATATAAAGGTGGCAGCGGTAAATGTTTTACCTGCTCCCGTTGCCATTTGGATCAATGCCCTCGAGCGGTTATTCCGGAAGGACCTTTCAAGGTTTTCGATGGCCTTAATCTGGGCACCCCTAAGTCCAGCCGGGTTGAGGGGTGGCAAGTCCTGTAAACGACCCCTGAGGCTCTTTTCCTTTTTAAGCCATTCGGAAAAGGTCGAAGGTTTAAGAAAATTAAATACGTTACGTCCCCTTGGTTTGGGATCCCTGAAATCGGTAAAACGGGTTATAAGTCCCGTGCTTTCATATACAAACGGTAACGGATCGTTCTTCAGATATTTCAGTTTGGCGTGGGCATACCCTTTCGATTGATCCTCAATGGCGGTTAAATGGTGGCCTTCTTCCTCCCGCTTTGCCTCAATGATTCCTATCGGTTTGCGATTAACAAACAACACATAGTCTGCAGGCCCGACATCGGTTTGATATTCTCTCACCGCAACACCCAGACTTGCTGATAAATCAACCTGGCCTTTTGATTGCAAGGTCCATTCCGCCTCCCTCAACATGTTGTCGATGCGGTCTCTGGCAATCTGTTCCGGGTTTTGGTTGACGTGATCCACCATGTGTTGGTTGCAAATTCTTTTAGAATACCCTGCAATTTACAAAAAATAGCCTCTGATTGACAGTATAGAATTGAAGTATAATGCAGGCAGTTGAACAGGCCTTCCCGGAAAATTGCACAGAAAGCACCAAATACACTACATTTGGAATATGAAACCGCGATTGCATGAAAACTGGGCCTTCTTCCGACATTGAAATCCTTGGGGACGTTGCGGCGCCGGATCCGCTGACGCTCAGGGCCGGCGGGCTCACCATGCAGTATGAAAAGGGAACCCTCAGGTATATTGCAGCAGGCAATACCGAAATACTCCGGGCGGTGTACCCGGCGGTGCGCGACCCTGACTGGCTGACACTGGAACCCCGGGTGGTAGAAGAAAAGATCACGTCGGACAAGGATTCCTTCACCGTCCGCCTCACCTGCCGCTACCGGAAGGCGGGCATTGACTTCCTGGCACATTACAGGATTGAGGGCGGTCCCGGAAATACAGTTTCCCTCACCATGGACGGCCAGGCACTCCGCACCTTTAAAAAAAACCGGATCGGTTTTTGTGTGCTGCACCCTATTGCGGGACTGACCGGAACACCCTGCGAAATCACCCACCCCGGCGGGTCGGTCAGCCGGCAGCCGTTTCCCGCGGATATCAGTCCCAATCAGGTATTTCTCAACGTGAAAGGCATGGCATGGACTGTTGACCGGATGACCTGCCGGTTGAAACTGGAAGGGGACGTGTTTGAAACGGAGGACCAGCGAAACTGGACGGATGCTTCCTTTAAAACCTATTCGACTCCCTTGTCCCTTCCCTTTCCTGCAGCGGTTGAACAAGGCACCCGCCTGCATCAGAAAGTCACCCTGCAGGTGGAAAACCTTCCGGAAGGCATCGCTGCTGAAGGTCAGCCAGTCACGCTAACCTTGTTTCCTCAGGAAACCATGAAGTTCCCGGCAATGGGAATCGCCAGGGCTACCGACCGCCCTCCCCTTACCGATGCCGAAATTCAGGTGTTGAAACCGCTCCGGTTTGATCATTACCGGGTTGAACTCCTGTTGTTTCAGCCGACCTGGAAAAAGAAGGCAAATGAGGCATTGCGTGAGGCCCGGCTGCTCGGCTATCCCTGCGAGCTGGCGCTTTTCTTCACTGATAATTTCGAAAAGCAGGCTTCGGACCTGCTGACCTGGCTGGCTGCAAAGAAACCGCCGGTCAGTTGTGTATTGCTGTACCACCGCGATCATCCCGCGACACCCGACAATCTGGCTTCATACGTGATTCCCCGTCTTAGTGCCGCCTTACCGGGCATCCCTGTCGGAACCGGAACCAATGCAAATTTCGCCCAGCTGAACCGGAACAGGCCCAAACGGACCACGGATGCATTGCTGTGTTTCTCTGTCCATCCCCAGGAACATGCCTCTGACAACCAGACCCTCGTGGAAAATCTGGCTGCACAATCCTATGCGGTAACAAGCGCCCGCAGGTTTTCAGAAGACAGGGGTATCTGGGTTTCGCCGGTGAACCTGCAACGGAGGTTCAACGCCAACCGGATCTTTTACCAGCCGCCGTCGCGGGGTAACAAATATCCCGACAATACAGATGCCCGCATCATGTCTCCCTTTGCTGCTGCATGGACGGTCATCAGCCTGAAATACCTCGCCGAATCACAGGTTGAGGGGATCACCTGGTATGAAACGGCAGGTGAACGGGGGATCTTCCAGGGTGACCGAGATTCCCGATGGCCCCTGCAATTTCCGGCCACAAGGGAAACCCTTTTTCCCGTATACCACATCTTCAAATACCTGCTGAACCACCGCCAGTATCTTATCTTACATTCGGTAAGCAACGCGCCGCTGGTTGCGGATGCCCTGGTTCTTGGCGATGGTCAGGAATGCAACATCATCCTCGTAAATTTCACCGGTAACGAACAGGAAGTCAGGCTGGCAGGGTGCAGGCTCAACAAACCCCATCCAGAGCCCACGGCAGTAATCCGGCTTCAGCCCCGGGCGATTTGTTTCGTGCAGGGTGTTTTGGAACAACCCGACTAATACAACCCCATCTGCCTTATGCCCCTTGAAATCAACATAAGCAATACGTCAAGTGTCCCAAAATATATGCAGCTTGTCAATGAGATCATCCGGCATATTGCCGCAGGCAACCTGCAGATGGGAGACAAAATACCCTCTATTCATGACATTTGCAATACAGAAGACATTGCAAGGGATACTGTGATTACCGCATACAATGAACTGAAAGAACGAGGCATCATCGCTCCGAAACATGGCAAGGGATTCTACATCGCCTCTACTGCAATCAGAAGCAAACTGAAGATATTTACGCTTTTCGATGTCATGAACGGCTACAAGGAAGTGCTCTACCGGTCATTTGTGAAATCGCTGGGCGAACATTACCAGGTAGATATCTTTTTTCACTATTACAACCTCAGGATATTCAAACAGCTCATTTCGGAAAACCTGGGCAAATACGGCTATTATGTGGTGATGCCCCATTTCAACGAGGATGTTTCGGACGCGGTGCGTAAAATTCCGCCCGAAAAACTCCTGATTATCGACAAACCGATTGATTCCCTGGAAGGAGATTACTGCGCTGTATACCAGCGCTTTCGCGATGATGTGTACTCCTCCCTCCACAACGCCCTCCCCCACATCAGGAAATACAACCGCTTTACCATGATTTCAAACCGGAATTTCCAGTTTATTCCGGAAGATATGGAAACCGGATTTCTCGATTTCTGCAAATCCTTCGGGTTGCCCCACCGTATTATTCCAAATATTCATACGGGTTCGCCTGAAAAAGGAGACCTCTATCTTGTGGTGTCGGATGAAGACCTCTTTGAACTGATCCGGACCTGTATGAAAAAGAACTGGGTGCTGGGCAAAGACATCGGAATTATTTCCTACGACGAAACGCCGCTGAAAAGCATCCTTGCAGGAGGCATCGCCGTGATCAGTACCGACTTTACCAAAATGGGCCAGACGGCTTCCGGGATGATCAAAGGCCGGATCATGGGAAAAATGGGAAACCCCTGCAGGCTGATCCTTCGTCCTTCCCTTTGATTTCCAAAGAATTTGTTTTCTAAATGTTTTTTGCATACCGGTTGTTTTCTTGCATTTATTTCCTATTTTAGCATAACAGTACATAACACTTTCAATGGTGAAACCTGAAATGCTATAAACTATGGTACTTGTTGAAAATTACGGCCTTGCAGTATTGCTCTGCTTTCTGGCCATGGTATGCTGGGGCTCCTGGCAAAA
>JADHED010002035.1_pt1 | contig 15079 bp, 11 predicted proteins | sample 8952041 | NCBI WGS metagenome assembly JADHED01 (sample SAMN16124423, study PRJNA663239) | bioreactor sludge metagenome | isolation source: sludge (control) | place: India:Bengaluru | collected 2018-09-08
CTGCGCATCCACCGGCCGGCGCCGGTAGCGGGACAGACGCTGACGGTGGACCAAAGCCATCTGACCGTGCGTCCCGGTATCCGGGATACGGAGTCCTCCCTGGAACTGCGTCTGCGCAGTAGCCAGGGTGGCCAGCACGCGGTGGGCCTGCCGGCGGAGGCCGAGTTGCTGTCTGTCCATATCAATGGCCAGGAACAGCCGATCCGTGCCCAGAATGGCAAGGTCGTGCTGCCGGTCGTGCCGGGCGCGCAAACCTTTGCGCTGGCGTTCCGTGAGCCGCACGGCATGGGCTTGCACAGCGTGACGCCCGTGGTGGATGCCGGTGTGGCCAGTGTCAACGCGCGCATCACGCTGGAACCGCCGCAAGACCGCTGGGTGTTGTTCCTGGGCGGTCCGCGCCTGGGTCCCGCCGTGCTGTTCTGGGGGGTACTGATCGTGCTGGTGGCCGTGGCCTGGGGCTTGGGCAAAGTGCCGCTCACCCCGCTGAAATCGCACGAATGGGTGCTGCTCGGCCTTGGGCTGACGCAGACGCCGCCCGCCGTGGCGCTGCTGATCGCGGGCTGGCTGCTGGCACTGGGCTGGCGTGGCCGGGATTCGGCTGGCTGGAGCAATAACGGCTTCAACTTCCTGCAACTGGTACTCGCCCTGTGGACGTTGGTGGCGCTGTCGTCGCTGTTCTACGCCATCCAGCACGGGTTGCTCGGCCTGCCCGAGATGCAGGTCGAAGGCAACGGCTCCAGCGCCTACAGTCTGCACTGGTTCCAGGACAGGGCCGAATCCATGCTGCCGCAGGCCTGGGTGGTGTCCGTGCCGCTTTGGGTGTACCGATTCCTCATGCTGGCCTGGGCGCTCTGGCTGGCATCTGCCCTGATGCGCTGGCTGCGCTGGGGCTGGAGTTGCTACGTGGCGGGCGGCATCTGGCGCAAGCTGGCGTTGACGGTCAAGAAGGGCTCCGGTGCGCGCAAGGCTGATGCCACCGGTCCCGACCAGCAAGCGTGATCCTGTGTCCGCCCGGAACTCTCCGGGCGGACGCCAACCTTAATTTTACGGTGATGGATGAAAACATGATGAAGCAATGGGCATTCCTTATGCTGGCCGCCGCCCTTTCCGGGTGCGTGACGGATGGCGCTGCCCCTGCCGCGGTGAAGCCTGCGGCAGGGCACGGATCGGCAACGGCAGCCTCGGTCAGGATGCCGGTGGAGTCGTTTCGGGTGGTGCAGATGCCCTATGACGAGGCCTGGGCGCACCTCCTGAACATCCTGCCGAGCATGATCGAGCCGATGAAACCGACCGAACAGGTTCGGAATATCAAGTTCCAGCGTTTCGACAGGATGACGGGCGTCATCGAAATGAAGAACTTCAACTACGTTGGCGATAGCCAGTCAGTAGGGCTGGACCGGGAGGTTGTATGCAAGGTGAGCCAGAAGCCGAACAGAAAATATCTGTTGATCCGGCTGATCCCCGACGGGGCCAATACGTTCGTGTGGGTGGATGCAACGTTTGCGCAGTTGCTCAAGGATGAAGTCTGGGAGCCGGAGCGTTATTCCGGGCGGATCGACGGACTGGGTTTCACCAGCCTGACCAAACACGGAGGGTACTTGAAATCGGCCGCGGTCTACGACACCTGTGTGTCTACCGGGGCGATCGAGCGTCTGGTGTTCAAGGCGTTTCCGGAACGTCGGGAGGTCAAGCCGGTCGAGGCGCTGTCGATGGGTGGCTTTCATCAGTTCTACAAGGTCCGATCATACTGGAGCGAGTTCAATAACGGCCTGCCCGATGTCTCGGCTCCCCATTTTCTGGAGCGCCAGACGCAGGAAATCGCCAACGCGACCCGGCAGATGCGTACGGCGTGGGAAGAAGATGCAGCAAGGAAAAAGGATGGATGGGAAACCGATGCCATCATCCGTCTCGGCATCGCCCATGCCATGGGTTACGGGGTCAAGAAAAACGAGGCCGTAGCGGCCAAGTGGTTCCACAAGAAGGCTTCGAACAATTACATCGCGCAATACAACCTGGGAATGCTCGCCCTGAACGCGGGCAATCACGCGGAAGCTGCGGAATGGTTCCAGACTGCCGCCATGCAAGGCGGCGGGATGCAGCCCATGGCCAAAAACAATCTGGCCGTGATGTTTGCGCAAGGCCTGGGCGTCAAGAAGGATGAAGCGAAGGCCGTCAAGCTGTTCAATGAAGTGATCGATTTGCAGAAAAAGAAGGTCCACATCTGCAACGTCAAGACGATTCGCAATCTGGGCTATATGTACGAAAACGGCCTGGGCGTGCCGAAAGATACCGAGCAGGCCTACGGCTACTACGCCGTGGCAACGCGGCTTGGCGATATCGAGGCACAGAAGAGCAAGGATATGCTCCAGACCACGCTGGGGGCTGCAGAAGTGAGCCGTATTTTGGCCTCTCCGGCGTATGCGATGGCAGATTGCAGCCCGCTGTGGAGTGGTGGATGGCATGAAGTGCCATGAGGCGGTGCGCTGCCTGAGGCCGGCCCGGTAGAGATCCAGCGTTTTCCTAGCGTTCCGGGTCGGGCGCTTGTTGTGCGGTCGGGTCGCCGAAGAGTTGTTCGCGCACAGCGGCGTAGCGTGTGGCATCCTGCGCGCGATTTTCCTGCGTGTGGCGCCAGCGCCAGAGCTGGCTGCGAATGAAGTATTCCTGTTCCTGCCCGATTTCGTCTCGCAGATGGTGCAGTTCCCCGCTGATGTTGTCGCGGATTTTTTCGAATCCGCGTGAGGTGTAGCCCTGCCCGGACAGGGTATGGATATCGACTTTTTGGGCATCCTCCGCGATGGCCATGAACTGTGCCATCCGGGTTGCGTGGCTTGCCTTGCTGTCGTCGAGCCGGATATGGACCATGGCCCGGACGTCCTCCAGCAAGTGATCAGCCTGTGCCTGCAGGCCGAGCGTTTGCAGGTGATCGGCTAGTTCGCCGACATCCTGCCATAAGCGTTCCCAGTAATCCGCGTGATGGAGTTCGCGTTCGGTGGTCGACCGCGGGGAGACGCTGCGCCCGTAGCCGACGGCGTCGGGGTGCTGCAGCGCGGCCTGCATGTGATCATATTCGGCATCCTCGGTCAGCATGTCGGTGAGTTGGCGTTGCCGACGCGCTTCGAGCCACGGCACCATTTTCTCGAACAGGCGCATCGGTTCCTGGCTGCGCAGGAGGGCCTCAGAGGGGTCGGCTTCCTCCGCGAGGGCCCGGTGCAACTCCGATTGCCCGACCTGACTGACCAGATGACGCGTGCTTTGCATGAGTTGCTGGTATTCGTCCTCTGTCTGCACGATGCGCGGGTTGATCAGGTAGTTGGTGTACTGGTCGATCAGCTTGTTCTCGTGAGCGTACAACTCGATTTTCCTTTTGCCATCCAGCACCCGGATAGATGCAAGGTGTCGGCTGAATGCTTCGTGCGTCTCATCCAGCATGACAATCTCGCGGTAACGCATGATCTCTTCGGGAACGCTGCCATCGCCGTTCTTCTGCTTTGCGTTGCCGAAGTTTTTCGGAGTGGATGGTGATGCCGAGTCATTGTGCCCCGGCGGCGTGGAGGCCATCGTCATGAGGTTGGGTATGTCCGGCTCGCCGGCATTCATGGGCGGCCCGGCCCAGGCTAGCTCGGCTTTCCGTGGATGAGGAAAGGGGATCGGCCAGGTTGCATCCTGCGCCATGTGGTCTATCGTTCCCGCCATCGCAGCCTCTGCGGTGACCCCTGATCTCGGCAGCAGACCGGGCAGGGTGCCGATGCCTACCATGGTCGCCGTGTCGTGCATCGTGATGCCGTGCAAGGCCTGCAGTCGCTCGGTGTGCGGGAGCTCGTACACCCTGGCGAGGCGCTCGCGTGCTTCCATCGACCATGCGCCCGTCGCATGCTCGGCCCATTGTTCGATCGTGGTGGCCGTGGCCTTGAGGCCTTTCTCCAATTGATGCCATGGGTAAAACGGCTCGTGCTGCATGCGCAACAGGTGCAGCGCCGTGGTCGTCCACGCTCTCCCGGTCCTGGCGGCAGTCACTGCCTCTTCCAAAGGTTGCGCCATCGCACGGCCAACGGCCTCGGCGTTTTCCATAAACCCGGCCGAAGAGGCGATGCGCTCCAGCGGTTTGAACGCGGTGTGGAGTTCGGTCAGCGAGATCTCTTCATCACGCAGCGCGTTGGCATAGATGTAGGCAGCGATCTCCCGCCACTGCGGGCGCTGTGTGTCATCGCTTTCACGATAAGCGGTCACGATGCGCTGGATATCCTGTTGCTGGGCTGGGTGCATGGGGGCTCCGGTGAGACATTTAACATGGATTGTCGTTAACGATTCAACGGATGCTGGCAGGTTGCGTGTATTTCTTTCTTATACATTTTTATGGCATTCCATTCATGGGGTCGCAAAACCCCGGCACGAACTGCTATCCTTGGCCCATCAAGCGCTCGACGCGCGAACCCTGAATACGAAGGAACTTTATGACCGCCAAACTCACGCAATCCGCCAAACCGATTTCGGAAGATGCCATCGCAAAGGCCTCGCACCTGCTGTTCGTGCTGCCGGAGGCTCGGCCGGACGTGCCGTGCGGCGAGGTGCTCGACGCGCGGCTCAAACGCGGCAAGGCCAAGTACGATGAGTTGGCAAAGTCCCCGGTGCAGGCCGATCTGCCGGGCGGCGCGCGTGCGGCTTGGGTGGTGCTGAAGGCCGACATGACCCCGTTTGAGCGGCACACGGCGATACGCAAGGCGCTGGCGCCGCTGCTGGAAGATCAGCCGGAAACCCTGGCCATCGCGGTGTACGGCAATGCCGAACAGCGCGCGTTGGCGGCAGAAGCAGCGGTCTACGTCGCCTGGGTGAATGGCACCGCACTGCCGACACGCAAGAAAAAGGACAAGCCTTGGACCCTGGGTAAGATCAAGCTGTTCGGCCATCAGGATGCCGACGATTTCGCCCTGCTGGCCGCGCGTGCTGAGGGTAACCTGCTGGCCCGCAGCCTGACGCAACTACCGGCCAACGACCTCACACCCACGTTGTACCGCAAGTTCATCCGCGACCTCGCTAAAAAGCAGGGCTGGGCGCATGAAGAGTTTGACATGAAAAAGCTCCGCAAGCTGGGCGCGGGTGCGTTCGTCGCCGTGGCGCAGGGGTCGGACCCGGAGGACGCCGCCATCGTGCATCTCAGCTACAGCCCCAAGAAGCCCAGGCAGAAGGTCGCGCTGGTGGGCAAGGGCATCTGTTTCGATACCGGCGGGCACAACCTCAAGCCGGCCCGCTATATGCACGGCATGCATGAAGATATGAATGGCTCCGCAGTCGCGCTGGGCATTTTGCTTGCCGCTACGCAAGCCGAACTACCGGTACGCATCGACTGTTGGCTCGCCATCGCCCAGAACCACATCGGTCCTCTTTCGTATAAACAGAACGACGTGGTGACCGCGCTCAACGGCATGACCATCGAAATCATCCACACCGACGCGGAAGGCCGCATGGTGCTGGCCGATACGCTGACGCTGGCCTCCCGTGAGAAGCCTGACCTGATGATCGATTTCGCCACCCTCACCGGCAGCATGATGACCGCGCTGGGCAGCCGCTACAGCGGTGTCATCGGCAATCGGCCGGAACTCCTGTGCAAGGCCGTTGGCGTGGGCGGCAAGGTCGGCGAGCGCGTCAATGCGTTCCCGTTCGATGCGGATTACGACGAAGCCCTCGATTCCGACATCGCCGACATTAAGCAATGCACCCTGGATGGCGATGCCGATCACATCATCGCAGCACGCTTTTTGTCGAAATTCATCGAAAACGATCCTGCGTGGCTGCATGTCGACCTGTCGGCAGTGCGCAACAAGGGCGGCCTGGGCGCGGTGGAGGCGGAGTTGAACGGCTTCGGGGTTGGCCTGGGGCTTGGCCTGGTCGTGGATGTTGCTCGCCAGGCCTGATCAATCCTCATGGCGCTCGAAGAATAACTTCTTCGGACTGCTACTGTGTGTGCTGCTGACTGGAGCAGCGCAAGCAGCCCCTTTGCCGGCATCGATGGAGGAGATGAACGTAGGCAAGGTCCGGCTGTTGAGCAAGCTGGAAACCGATCTGGCGGAAAGCCGCAAACAGGCGGATGAGCTGCGCGCCTATCTCCGCAAATACGGCAGCAAGCCACCCCCTGCCGATGATCGTCAGGCGCTGCGTTTTTCCATCGATCCGCAACTGTTGCTGAACACTGCCCTGCAACGCCAGCAGGAGCAGCAAGAATTTCTGGAGATTGTCCGGCAGGCGGACGCCCGGCAGATTCCCGATTTGTTGAAGGCCGTTTTACTCTCATGTGAACAAGGCCGCTGCCTGCACCGGCTGGATTACTCGGCGGCAGAAGAGGCAATCGCGGCTTTTGGCGCACCTGCGCTGCAACCGCTATTGGATAGCTTCAAAACGCTGGATATGCCCAGGAAGGAAAGCAGCCTGAATCTGCTGCTACGTATCGTTCCGCGCCAGTGTCCGAACACTGTACTGAGTCAGGCCTTGAACGATCAGGTGTTCCGGGTGCGCGCAGCATCGCTCAACGTGTACAAGCACAATTGCACGGCCAGTGCATTCGAGCAAAGCCTGAATACCCTGCTGGAGCGAGAGACAGACTCGACGCATCTGGTTTATCTGCTCGATCAAATACCGGAAGACACTGGCCAGAACAGCATGGTATTTCAGCGCCTGATCGGGCTGGTGCAGGGGCGGCGCATTGCGCTGGATCAGGCATTCGGCAAGCTGTGTTCAGCCGCCATGTCGCAGGCTGCGCTGAACGTGAACCAACTGGATATCCCGTTCTGGTGGAAAGTGTTCGAAGCGAATCCGGCACGGCAGGGGTGTCTGATCGAAAACCTGTTCCTCAAGGTCGATCAGGAAAAATCGTTGCGACAATTACGTCCCTTGTTCCAGTCTGCGGTGGCACATCGCTATCGATTCAATGCGGTACAGGGGTTGTCCGGCCCCGCTACGATGCCGCCCGGCAGTTGGGATGCGATCCCTGATGCGGATGCTCAGATGCTTTCGGTGTTTGAGCACCGTTTGAGTGCTGCCACAAAACGGGAATGGCTTGCCGATGCGGCCATGGGTGAGAAACTGTTGCTCACGCAATGGCTGGGTCAGGATGTGCAGGGGGCGTTGCCCGGGCGTTTGCAATTGCATCTGGAAGTGCGTTCTCCGGCCGGTGAGATCGTTTCCTCCACGACCCAACTGGTCAGGTTGGGGCAGCCCTTTCAATTTACGCTTGCGCCACGGGCGAACAGCTTTCAGGAAATACGCTATGACGGTACCGTGAGCTTTGATGCCAAACGCTTGCAGTACCGAATCAATCCATTGGTCGTTGGCCTCAAACCTTCCGGCGCAGGGTTCGAGGCCAACATTCCGGTGACCGGCAGTTTTGAGACCGATCTGTTGTTGCGGCAGGAAAAATTCAGGTGGAGAATCAGGCTTACCCCCGCTACAGACTGAATCGAGAACAATAATGAAAATCGCCTTTCACGGCGCTGCCGGTGAAGTCACCGGTTCCTGTTATCTGGTCGAAACGGCGGAAGCGCGTTTCCTGGTTGATTGCGGTATGTTCCAGGGCGGGCGGGATGCCGACCTCAAGAACCAGCGTTTTCCGGTATTCGATCCACGCACCATCGATTTTGTGCTGATCACCCATGCCCACATCGACCACTCGGGCATGCTGCCGCGGCTGGCAGCGTTGGGTTTCCGCGGGAAAATCTACGCGACGCAGCCGACGGTGGAGTTGCTGGATGTGATGCTGCGCGACAGTGCGCACATCCAGGCCAAGGAGGCGGAGTGGGCACAGCAGCATCCGCATCATTATCGCCATCAGCCACCGGAGCCGTTGTATACCGCGCAGCACGTCGATCTGGCGATGGAACTGGTCGAGCCGGTGGTCTATGGCACGGAGTTTTACCCTGCCGAAGGGGTGAGTTGCCGCTTTCTGGAAGCGGGGCATATTCTCGGCTCGGCCATCATCGAACTGCGGGCAGATGGCCGCAAGGTGGTGTTTTCGGGCGATCTCGGCCAGCCGGGGCGCCCCATTCTGCGTAATCCGGTGCATGTGGACAGCGCGGATGCGGTGCTGATCGAATCCACGTACGGCAACCGCCTGCACAAGAATCTCAAGGACACGCTGGAAGAATTCGTCCATGCGCTGGACCACACGCTCAACCACAAGCACGGCAACGTCATCATGCCGGCCTTCACGGTAGGGCGGACACAGGAAATCCTCTATCTGCTGATCGATCTGACCCGGCAGCGCCGCGTGCACAACTTGAAGGTTTACGTGGATTCGCCCATGGCGCTGGCAGCGACCGAAATCACCATGAAACACATCGAGTTGTTCAACCAGGAAGCGCAGCAACTGGTCGCCTGGGGCAAGGAGCGGCGCAAGGAACTGCCGGACATCCGCTTCGTGCAGGACGTGGAGGAATCGATGGCGTTGAACGATATCCGCTCCGGCGCGATCATCATTTCCGCCAGCGGCATGTGTGACGCGGGGCGTATCAAACATCATCTGCGCCACAACATCGTGCGGCCGGAATGCAGCGTGGTGTTCACGGGCTTCCAGGCGGTAGGCAGCCTGGGTCGGCGCTTGATCGACGGGGCCGAAACCATCCGCATGTTCGGCGAGGAGTTGCAAGTACGTGCCGACATCTACACCATCGGCGGCTTGTCCGCCCATGCCGACCAGGCTGCGCTGCTGGACTGGCTCAACCACTTCCGCCGCGCCCCGCGCCAGACCTTTGTTGTGCATGGCGAATCTGCAACCGCAACACAATTTGCTGGTCTGATTCATGAACGTTTGGGGTGGGATGCCACGGTGCCGCAAGAGGGCGACACGGTGTCGATCTGAGCTCTTGTCCAATGGCCGTTCGGCCAAAATGTAAAAGAATGTAAGGACGTCAACACCCGGATTTTCCACTTCGTTATTCACGTGACCGCTGCGATTTCGCAACGGGAATGAGAAAACGAAGGAGATTTGACGTGAACACAAACAGATTCGGTGCTTCCCTGATGCTGCTGAGCGTGATTGCGTTGCCGGCCTCGGCAGATGATGTCTATTACGATACGGCACGCGTGTTGTCGGCGGTGCCGCAGACCGAGCGCATCAACAGCCCGCGTCAGGAGTGCCGTACCGAATATAGCCGCGACTCCTACTATCAATCCGGTGACCGCGATGTCGCAGGTTCCATCATCGGCGGGATCGCCGGTGGCCTGATCGGCAGCCAGATCGGCAAGGGCAAGGGCCGTATCGCCGGAGCTGCGGTGGGTGCTGCGACGGGTGCCATCGTCGGTGACCGCATCGACAACAGCGGACGCCGCGATTCCGGCTACAGTACGCGTCCGATCGAGCGCTGCGTCCAGGTCGACAACTGGCAGACGGTGAACCGAGGCTATCTGGTGACGTATCGTTACAACGGCCGCGACTACACCACCAGTATGGCGAACGATCCGGGTGATACGGTCAGCGTGCGCGTGTCGATCGCCCCGGAATACCGCAACAATGTGGTGAGCTACGTGCCTGGCTTCGAACGCCATGACAACGGCTATCACCGCGGCTGGGACAGACGTGGCCGCGATCGAGACGATGATCGCTGGGATCGCTGATTGCGTAGACGGACCCCGCTCACGAGGTAGGGGTCGGAATGAAGCCGCCGGTCACCCCGGCGGCTTTTTTATGGCTTGCGCCGACGCTGGTAGATCCAGCGCCAGACCAGACCATCCGGAAGCTCGGTGCCATCGAGCACGTAGGTGAGCACCTTGCGATTGGTCAGCGTGAGTGCCTGTGACGACCGGGCGAGATGTTTCCCGCAGAACAGGATCAGGTCGCCGATTTCCAGTGGCGTCGAACGGTCTGGCAACAGCATGGATTCGCCGTTGCGCGACAGCAGCAGTGGAACCAGGGGTAGTGTCTGTTCCCGGTTGGCAGGGTCACGCAGGATTGCGTCCAGCGTGACCTGCTTGCCGTGCCCCAGCAGGTTGATGAGTGCAGGAGAGAGTTCGCCAGAAAGCGTGACCCGCCAGGTTTCCGGCACCTGCTCGCCCACCGTTTCGACCAGTCGCCCCACCAGTTCGTTGGCCCAGGCGTTGCTCTGGTTGCGCGCATGGCTGAGGAATTGTGCCAGCAATGGTGTGACGAGGTGTGCCAGGCACTCGTGGGCGATGATGTCGCTGGGCTGCATGGTGATGTCGGCGTTGAACTTCTGGAACAAGGGGGCATTGCTGCGGTTGTTCTTGCGGATGACCACAAACAAATCCGGCTTGAGTTCCAGTGCCGTCATGACGATGGAGAGATTGTTCACGTCGTTGTCTGTCCCCGCGACGATCCCGACGGCACCATGGATGCCGGCCTCCAGCAGGGTGCGCGATTCTGCGCCGCTGCCGACGATGCAGTCGGTGCATCCCGTGAGTTCCGGGTCGGCTTCGATGATGACGGTCTGCATGTGCTCGCGATGCAGGTTTTCCACCACGGATTTGCCGAAGCGCCCGTAACCGCACACGATCCACTTGCCGATGGGCGGGCAGGCCGGGGAGGGGAGCGAGGTGCCCGGTACGCCGGTCAGCCACTCATGCAGCAGGTAGGTGCCCAGCGCATGGACTTCCATAGCGAGATGCTCGCCGAACAGTTCGTAGGGGTTAATGATATGGTCGGTGCCGAACGAGGCCATGTTGGCGGCAGTTTCCTGATTTTCGGCACGACACAGCACCTTAAGTTCAGGCTTCAGCAACTTCACCGCCACCGCGATGGCCAGGTTGGCGCGGTCGTCGTCTGTCAGCGCGGCCACGCCGCCACACATGGGGTGCATGATGCCGGCCTGCAGCAGGATATCCGGCAACCGGGCATCGGCACACAGCCCCGGTACGGGCAACTGATAATCCTGCAGTTCAAGCTCGTTGATGCGGTCCTGATTGATCTCCACGGTGACGGCCCGTATGCCGTGACGGTCAAGCGCTTCCACCAGCAAGCTGCCAGTACCACCGTAACCGCACACGATGTAAAAAGGCTCGTGCAGCAGGCGCACGGAGCGGGCGAAACGTGCGATGGTGATGGCCTGGCGCAGGGCAGGGTCCTGCACGAGAGCGATGATTTTGCCGATGGCATAGAGCCAGGCGATCACGGTGAGGTAGATGGTAAAGGTCATCCACAAGCGCTGTGACGTAGAAAACGCGTAGGGGATTTCGCCGAAGCCGATGGTCGTCGCGGTGTAGCTCACCACATAGAACGATTCGAACAGGCTCATGTGCCACGGTTTGCCGCTGGCATCGGTACCCGGCATCAGCGTGAAGCCGAATACCGCGACGGCGTAGGTGACGATCAGCGTGATCAGCGGCGCACGCATGCGCCGCAGGATCAGGAACAGAATGCTATCCACGGGAGTCCGTTCGGAGCGTCGAATAGCCCGCCGTTAACGGCGCAGCATGATGGTTTCGACGATGAGCAGGATGACCGAGGTGACGTTGGCGAGGAAGGCCCCGCCGGAAAGCGACACGATGCTGACCATGGCGCCAGCGGGAATGTCGGGGCCGAGCCCGCTGATGGAGGCCCACACGATGGCGGCGGTGATCAGTTGCAGGTCTGCGACCAGGCTGGTGGACAGGTGGATGGCGCCGATCTGGGTGCGATCGCCGAATTTCAGCACGGTGGCGATCAGGTTGACCACGATGGCCGCGAACAATTCATAGGGATGGTGGAACTCCGGATCAGCCATGTCGCCGATGAAAAACCCGAAGTTGAGCGTCATGGCCAGGACGATGAAGAAACCGAAGACGACTTTTTCCAGATTCATGATGCTCCCCGTGACGGTTATGGTTATGGGTGACAGTGTAAGCCAAAGTGCCAGGTATGGCACGGCCTGGGGGCCATGTCGGCGTTAGCGCCAGAACACCGGGGTCGCGGCAAAGGCTTTCCATGTGCGGCGCATCTGCTCCAGTTGGTGGTGCGCACGACTTGCGCTCCATCCCATGAACAGATGGCGCGCCTCGTCCGTATCCCGGGTCGGCCTGGCACCACACAGCGTGCGGACGAGGTGGTCGGTGACGGTGACGTCGTTCAGGTCGCCAAGGATATTTTGCAGTGCTGCCAGTTTGCGCAGGAATGCGCGGGTTTCCTTGGCCGGGTACAGGCTGCTGAAAAACTCTGCGGCGTAGCGCAGTTTCTTGGCCGCGATGCGTGCGGCATGGCGTTCCTCGGCGTGCATGTCGTCCAGGCGTTGGCCGTGGCGACAAAGCTGACGGTAACGCTTGGCCAGCATGCGCTCGGCGAGACTGTGCACTTCAGGGCCGTGCATGTTATCCGGGGATGGCAGACCTTCCAGCCAGGCGCCAAGCAAGAGCAGCAAACGGTGGTAGCGCTGTGTGCCCAGCGCACTGCGGACTTCGGCGTAGGCACTTGCCTGGGATTTGCGGGCTTTTTCCCGCAGTGTCAGCAAGCCGGGGTGTGCCTGCAGGTGCAACACCATGGGCGGCAGGGTTTCGCTGATAAATACATCGAGATCGCGTGCCTTGCCCAGAACTTCCGTGATCCAGCGCAGTTCCTCCCGTAAACCGGCAACCTCATCCTGGCCGAGAATGTCGTCGAAGGTGCCGATGGCGGAGCGCAGGCGGCGCAACGCGACCCGCATCTGATGTACGCCTTCGGGGTCGTCGCCAGACAGCACCATGTCGTGATTGCCCTGCCACTGCCCCAGACATTCCCATGCAATTTGCCGGAACGCGGTCGAGGCCGGCATGTGTTTTTTCAGCACGGTGTGATGCGCCCGCACCACCACCGGTGCTTGTGGTCGGTAGTGCGCGTAACCGCGCTGCGCCTTGCTGACGTTTTCCAGTTCCAGACGCAGGTCGTTCTGCAGAGCCAAGGCCAGTTCGAACAGCCTGCGCGTCTCGCCTGCCTTCAGTTCCAGTTCGATTTCGCGGATCGGCTCACGCGCTGCGCCGACGACGAGGTGGCCGATGTCCAGTGCCAGTTCCACGTGGTCGCCGTTATCCCAGACCAGGTGCCATTCGGTGCGGCGCACGTCGGTGGTGAAAATCGGCGCCAGCTCCTGCCGCAGCGACGGCTGGTCGAAAATGCGGGTGAGCGCGGGCTCGGTGATCTTGCTGAAATCCGGGTGTCCCGCCGCGATGATGTCTTCCCACTCCATGCGTTGATGCAGCCCCGCGGAGGAGTGACCGGCCGCTTTTACCGCCTGAAACCAGCCGCCCGCCATGCGGCGCACGCGCAAGCTGATACCGGCGTCGAGCAGGGCGAGATCAGGCGTGTCGTAATAGATGCTGTTGAGCTTGCGCGTGACCGGCGGCTCGCGCAGGTGCGACAGGATCAGCGGATGCTGGCGTAGCCGGGCAGCATCCGCAGGCGAGATGCGAAGCTTGAGTTCGATCTCGTTGGACATGCGTGCCTAATCCGAATTGACGAGCCAGTGCAGCAACGGGGACCACTGCTGCAGGTCGCGCGCGACCTGCGAGGGGCGGATGTCGAACAAACTGGCACCCTGTTCTGCGGCCAGGCGATACACCTGTGCTTCGCGTAGATAGGTGAGGATGGGCAGACCGGTCGATTCCATGAACGCCTGGAGATTCGCTGCGGTACGGGTACGGGCATCGACCCGGATGCCCGCCATGGCGACAAAGGTTTTCTGCTTGCGGATGGCTTTTTCTTCACGCAGCACTTCGAGAAAGTCGCGGGTCGCGCCGATATCGAAGGCCGAAGGCTGCACCGGCACAATCACCCAATCCGCAGCCTTGATGGCTTCCGTCAGCTTGTCGCCGCGCAGGCCGGCGGGAGAGTCGATGATCATCCATTCGGCGCTTTTTTCCTGCCGGTATTTCTTTTCATCGGCGGGGCGAATCAGCGGCAGCCGGTAGGGCCTGCGTTGAAGCCACTCCATCGCCGACTGTTGCCGGTCGAGGTCCGCGAGCACGACCCGCCGTCCGCGCGTGGCGAAATAGCCTGCGAGGTTGGTGGCGACGGTGGTCTTGCCGCTGCCGCCTTTCGGATTCGCGATCAGGACCGTGCGCATGCGGTCAGAGCAGGTCGGGCGTGATGGCGGCACGCAGGGTGGACTCGATCTCGCCGTCGCGCATTCGCGTGCTGATCCACCAGATACCGCCTTTCTTGATGATCCAGGCATCGTCCAGATTGGCCAGCGCGATGGCGGCAACCCCGCCCAGCGTGGGCTGATGCCCCACGATCAGCACGCTGTCGGTGTCCTCCGGCCAGCCTGCGGCTTCCAGTACATCTTCCGGGTCGGCGCCCGGGGCGAGCACGTCCAGCGTGGTAAAATTCGTGCCGAGCGCGGCCGCGGTCTGCTGCGACCGTTTTGCCGGACTGACCAGCACGTGCGTGTGTGCCGGCATGCGTTGCTTCAGCCACGCGGCCATCTTTTCGGCTTGCTTGTGGCCCTTGGAGGTCAAGGCGCGCTCCAGGTCGGGTGTGCCGTCTTCGGCTTCGGCGTGTCGCCAGAGAATCAGTTCCATGGTGCAATTGCGTCAAAATGTGATCCCGGAATACTAACGCCGGTTTGTATGGAATAACAGTGAAATCTGCTCCGGTTTTTCGATTGCTGCTGACAGGGCTGACCCGTGAAAATGTGGCGGGAATCGCCTGTCCGCCTGCGCTGCAGACCCTGCTGCGCGTCGCTAGGCCCGAGGCGTCGTTTGCCGGCGGGTATGCGTCCTGGTTGTGTCATCTGTTCGGTGCAGTTGCGGTGACTGACGTCCCGGTCGGGCCTTACGCAGCGTCGGGCGACGGACTACCGGCTGAAAATGGCTACTGGCTGTGCGCCAGTCCTGTCCAGTTGCAGCTTCAGCGTGACAGCTTCGCCATGGAAGGCCTGGCGCTGGGCTTGTCGCAGTCCGATACGGACGCGCTGGTCGAGGCGCTCAACACCCATTTTTCCGCCGATGGCATGACCTTTCATGCGCCGCGTCCACAGGCTTGGTATGTGCAGCTCGATGCCGTGCCGGATCTCCGTACCACGCCTTTGTCGCAGGTGCTGGGGCGGGATATCCATCCCTGCCTGCCAAGAGGCGCGGACGCATTGCTCTGGCACCGCCGCCTGAACGAAATCCAGATGCTGCTGCACCAGCA
>JADHED010002036.1_pt1 | contig 15076 bp, 20 predicted proteins | sample 8952041 | NCBI WGS metagenome assembly JADHED01 (sample SAMN16124423, study PRJNA663239) | bioreactor sludge metagenome | isolation source: sludge (control) | place: India:Bengaluru | collected 2018-09-08
AACCAACGGAGCCCAGTTCAAAGTTTGTGAGGTACTTGCTCATGGGTTTTATTTGGGTTCTGTTAAGTTAGCCAGGCTGGTCAGTTCCTAGCCTTGAAGATGAAGTCGATTTTTGTCAAAGTATTGGCCGGCATTGGTAACTACCCAGACTCAAATTTAGAAAATGATTTGAAATTTATGACGTTACAAGTGCCCAAAAAGCTTTTGATGTATCCTGATGAAAGAGCGGCATGTAGCCTGACTGATTTTTAAAAATCATGTGCAGCACCTCGATGCCAGCCAGAATAATTTTCGCGGAACTGAATTTCTTAAATCCCAGCATTGGTCTGATCCGCTTCTTTATGAAGCGGTGGTCCTGCTCAACAATATTGTTCAAATATTTGCACTGCCTTATTTCAAAAGCAGTGCTCATTAAGTCTTTATTAATGTTTTTTGCGGCTGCGAAGTTTGACCCTGATTTATCCATGGTGGCCGTTAATGGCTTACCGTTCTTTGAAATAGCTTTCTTGAAGAACCTCTTTGCCGCTTTCAAATCACGTTTAGCTGTAACTAGCTCTACATAAAGCCCGATCAGGGCTAGAGCGAGCCAAAGCCAGTTTTCAGGTGATAATGATTTAAAAAATAATAATTTTGATTTCATTTAATTATTTTAAAAGTTTAATTATCTTATACGAAAGCTTTGCTTGATTCGTTTTTCGATCAATGTAAGTCGTGATTTTCACTTCAACTCGAAAGCTTCCAACTGGGAACTCAGGAAGAACACAATTCATTTTGATTGTGTCGCTCGTTTCAACTCCCATTTTTAGTGATGTTGTTTCGACTAAGACCTCTGTAAGAACATCGGTCGGCTTCGCAACTCCATTTTCTTCGTAAGGTTTTTTCTTCTGTGAAGCTAATGCTCTTGCTTCAATAATGACTCTCATTTTGTATCTCCTTGTTTTTGGGCCAATTATCTGGCTAAGGAGTAAATAGATTTTTAAGAAGTGCTTTTTAAATTACTTTGTTGCCCGTATTACTATATGGGCAACAAATCCCCAAAAACCTTTAGGCTTCGCCATCGTTTTTGGGGATTTTTATGAAATTTCATATTTTGATTTAAATATAATCTTTGAAATAGGGTTCATTCGACCATAACAGGCCTTAGCTGGCCCGATTTTTACTTTTTGGTAGATTCACATGGATTTTCTAAAATCGTCGAAGGAAGGCCGTTTAGCGAGATAAACTCAAGAATGCTTAAATTTTCTACATTTTTAATTTTTTCATTTCGCCAAAATTTTTGATTCGAAAAAGTTGTTTTTAAAAATTTTATGTTACCCAAACTTGATGATTTTAATTTGAGGGATATTTCTCAATTCAAGCTCATCGAAATTTATCTTGCTAGCCTGCGAGTGAATATCTATGCCAATTAAATTCTTATTTTCGTCTAGATCAATGTTAATATTTTCATTGATTGCTCTGGTCTCAAAAGCTGGCTTATCCATAAATTCAATATACATACTGTCTGTCTCTTTTACATAGTCGATTTTCATTCTAAACTCCTTCAAAATCTCGGTCATAAAATATATTATGAATTTGATCTTTTTCTAAAATTATTCTGACCCACTTATTCGCTTTTTTATCCCACGAAAAAAGCTTTCTTCTTTCATCTGATTGAATCTCTTCTTTTGAAAAGTGATTGATCCACTCAATAACATCATCTTCTCTGTCTAAAAACTCTGGTCTTCTGGTTAAAATTTTATTCTCAAAATACCAAGTCATCTTTAATCTTTTATAACTCATTTTGCTTTTCCAGCCATTCAGCAAATCCTAGATTCTCAATAATACTTAGATCTGTTGTAAAATTCTGATTCTTTCGTTTTATTTCTTCAATAAAGTTCAAATTCTTCAACTTAAATTGATTAAACTTTTCCCTAAGCTCTTGTTCTTTTCTTCTTTTTTCTATGGCTTCTAACTCAGCAACTCTTTGATCATTTCGTTTTAACTCGTCATTTATTTCAGAAAGGTAAGATTCGGAAACCCAACTTTTTTTCTCGTCGTTTAAAATCGAAAGCAATACTGGAAGTTTGTATTTTGAACGAACTTCGTTATTCAAAAGACTATGGTTGAAGTGAGTTAAGATTTGTTCAATATCTTGTTCAGTCCGAACTGACTTTTCAACATGCTCTATTTTTAGGCCAATTTTTTCTAAGTCTGGAAATTGTGTATGTATGTAATTACTATTTAAATTACTACTTACATACATACTAAGGTCTGCCGTTACGGGTTTGATTACGGGTTTATTAGTGCTTTGTTCGTCCTTTATTACGGGTTTCTGAATTTGTGTGTATTTTAAAAGTTGATCAAACATGAAATTCGGTAAGCAGTATTTTGTCCAACCCGATCTTCCCGTCTTAACTTTTGTTTTTATCAAAAACCCTGATTTTTCTAATCTCAGAATAACTATCCTAAGGCTTTCAAATCCTTTGCCATCAGTAATTTCAAGCAATTCACCTAACTGACCGATATTTAATGGTCGAGTTTCTTTTTCGAATGGATTAGTTTGTATTTCTTGAAAAATTGTCTGAAGAATTTTTCTTTGAAAACTACTTACTTTATCTAAACTCAAATCACCATTTTCCGTTACGGGTTTATTAGTGCTTTGTTTGTCCTTTATTACTTCGACATTACGGGTTTCTCTATTTTCCGTTACGGGTTTGTTACGGGTTTTTAATTCGATTACGGGTTTATTTAATAATACCGTTACGGGTTTGTTAGTGCTTTGTTCATCCTTTATTAGTTCTTTATTACGGGTTTCCGTGAGCCGAAATTCAGACGGAGCATCAACATTCTTGGATTGCTCTTCGATTAAAAGCTTTTCTTCTGATGTAATATCAGGAGTGAAGTCAATAATTGGAGTTTCTTCCAATACTGATAAAGCTCCTTTATTTTTTCTCTCCCTGAATTTCATTAGATCGAAACCTCAGGTGTTCTTTTTTGCTGAATAGGATTTTTTTCTCTTAGTTCGATTTCAGCTAATAGCTCTGTTACGACGGCCCTAACATCAGTAGAAGCTTTTGTTGTTGGAAAGGCCTCTGTTATTGTTTTTCGCTTAACCTGAGCCGTTTTAACCTTAATGTCGTGTCTAATTGGACTGAATACTTTACCACCAAGTAATAAATCGTTCGTTTCTAATCTTTTTAAATCTTCATACACATCAAGGTCTAGGTTTCGTCTTGGATCGAATGCTCCACAGATAACACCAAGGACATTGGCTATTTTCTTATTTGGATAGTGTTTTTTTAAAGTTTCAACGAATGCGATTGCCGACTTAATTCCAATGAATCCTAAAAGATCGGGAGTTGTTGTTAATAGCAAGTAGTCGCAATAAAAAGCCAAATTAGTGTGTATCAAATTGAGACTAGGTGATGTGTCGAACAGCTCAAAATCATATTTATTTTTTACTGATTGAAATCTTCTTGTTAAAATTTCTTCATTGTCTGGGCTATTACCAAAATTTCTTTCGAAATCGCGAATGAGTCGGCCTCCTGAAACGATTAAATCTATATTGTCTCTAACCTTAACGGTCATTTTCAATGGATCAACTCCTGAGTTTAAAATTGATCCCATTCCACCTTCGGACTCTGAAAACCGAACTCCAAACAAAGTTTTCATATTTGATTGTTCATCAAAATCTGATATCAAAACCTTTTTGCCTAATTCATTCGCTAAAACTCCGGAGATATTTGAAAGCGAACTAGAACGAGTCGATCCACCCTTGTTTGAAATAAAACCTATTTTTATTGATTTATTCATATATTTTCCCCAATAACTAAGTAGGACGATTTAATTCGACTTAATCAACGAATAATTTTTTGTATGCGGTGCGGTAACCAATATAAAATATCAACTGTTTTTGGAAAATGAAATTTTTATTCCAAATCAATCTCCCTCAAGTCGCCAAAATCCGACCGACTATTCTGAAAATTCCTTTTTCATCCTTTCGTGACCAAAATTTTTGGCACTTCGGTGACAGTCATACATGAGTTTCTTTCTTTTTCGGTCGGAGTTTTGGCTCAATCCAACACTTGATAAGCCTCAAATTTTTTGAAGGCTCAATCAAGAGTCGGAAGAAAAAAAGGAGATTTAGTTTATGGAACAAAAACAGTTACCCAAATCAGGTTTGGTTTTTATGAAAATGGTCAAAGTGCGAAACACTAGAGACAAAAAATCAGTGTTAATTTTTATAAACCAACAAACTTGTATCAGTATTTCGAGAAAATACTTAGAAAAAGTTTTATCAGACAATCAGGTTTCTGACTCTAACCAAAAGGAATTTACAATGTAAGCGATCCATCAACCTGCTATGACGGTTAAAAAATAATTTGCCAAGCTGATTTCAACAAAAAGGAGTCAGACATGAAACGAACAAATTCAGAATCCATAGAGTTTTGGCGAAACCATATTAGCAAAGCGAAATCACAACCCGGGAGTATCATAGGTTATTGCAAGGAAAATAATTTATTAGAATCATCATTTTACTATTGGCGGGATAAGATCTTTGGAAAGAAAGAAATAAAGTCAAAAAAAGAAACTAAAAAGGCAAAAAAGGTAATGTCGTCATTTTTGCCGGTTGTGGTCACCGCGAATGAACTAAATCCGAAAAATTATCCACAGCAACATATCCGGCGGCAATTGCCAGAGAGCCGTTGGGTTGCTGAAATCATTACAAATGTGATTCGGGGTTTGCTATGAAGTCGTCCACGCAGTTTCAAAAAGTATTTATCCACAGAGATTATGTGGATATGCGAAAAAGTATCAACGGCCTAAGTCAGATCTCCGATTTCGGGGGTGATCCGCTCGAAAATAAAAAAAAATCGCACTGTTGAACTTTTTGACGGTGACTGTCAGCGACTCATTGTAAATCGTTTAGCCGCGCTTTTGACTTCACATCAAATAAAACTCACTTTAAATCTGGAATGCTTCTCGCTAGATAATTCATCGAAACATCGTTCTAGTTTGAATAAAGGGAAATTAATCCCACAGACATTGGAACGGTATCCTATTCAGGGAGATCTTATGAAGTTTCAGATATCATTTTTGACTGCGCTGCTTGGAATAGCCACTTGCCAAACGGCCTTAAGTACTACTAGCGTGGTCCAACATTTTGATAATGTAGTGGCACAAAAAATCTCAACATTATTTTGGGAATGCAATCCCCAAACAAGAGTGTTAAGCCTCGTTCACACTGATTTAAAAAGATCAGAATCTGGAGTGGCAGTTCAGTCATATACGTTAGACAGAACCTGTCTAGAAGATCAAGAAGAGCTAAACCGAACCCTGCCTCGAATTGTGGACCAAGACGGCACCTTTCATGAACAAAATCTCTTAGTTTGTGTTGGAAACAATTTCTACCTAGTGAAACAGAACACTCTGCCTCAAGATATTGATCGAACTGGAGAGCGTTACAAACGGCGATTTGCTGTTGCTACAGGTGATTGTACCAGATTGGCAAAAAAATATCAGAGACGTATCGGAGCATTGAATGTATTTTCTCTCATCTTTTCGAAGAGCCGAGTTGCCGATTACCTGATGAAGGCCGAAAAGGAGGAGGCAATTTTTCTGGAAAAATACTTTCAATAAACCTCACTGGTGAGACAGCGGGATGAATCTCGCCGTGGCGCAAGCCCCGCAGTTTCATGGGCTCCGGGGGACCTTTCGTGGGTTTGATTTAGATCTTCTTTGGGGAAAAGCTCCCCCTGCGCAGACTCCAAGCCCTTATCGGCATGTTCCTCAATATATCTTCGCACCATGGCCGCAGGTGAGAATTCTTCTCGCTCAACTTGTAAAATGGATTCCACCAACATCGCTCCCAATCGCTTGTGCAGATCGTCGAAAGCCGTCTTGCCGTGCTCCCGGATTGCCAATAAATCCAACAATCCTGGCTCTCTTCCTAAAATTTCGTGGAATTGTTTTGCAGATGCTTTCGCATTTCTTGTACTGTCTTTCATGAGGGTCGCTCCTTCTGTTATCCATGTGGAATTATTCCACAAAGAGGAGCTTCTTCCCTCAACTTTCAACTAGAATTTTTTCGTCACCTATTTCTGATGACGAAACTTCTGTCGAAGAATATTTTAAAAGTTTACTTCAAAAAGAGGTGTTAAAATGTCGATAATAACAGGTGAGTATTTTAATGGAAATTCAAAGGGGTTTTTGGCTCTAGACGAATCGTTATCTGATAAAAAATACGGGATGCGATTTGATGTCTGTGACAATGCTGCTTGTGATTGTAGTGATCTGCAAGTCACTCTGGTTGAGAGTAATGACACAAAATACATCAAATCAGCCGAATTTAAAGTCGATATTTGTCTTAAACAGCGTACCGACAAGAACTTTAATCAATCAAATAATGATCTTGTTGAGAGTATCATTAAACAATTAGACACAAATGATTGGAAAACTCTTTGGAAAGTTTTTTCAGACTTTAAATTAAAAGTGACTGAACATATTGATTTTGAACGGACCTTTGCGAAGTTTTCAATGGCTCAAGATATTGAATTACATGGGGAGCTCGTTTCCTACGGCGAAATTTTGCCACATGGAACCAAATTTACTCTAGGTGAAATTGATGATGAGATTCCATGTGTGCTGCTTGACGAACAATATTGCTTAATTCGTGGTTGCACTTGCAGTAATGTCGCGATGGCCTTTATATCAATACGAGGCGGCGTTCAGGAAAAAGAAGAGCCGCCGTTGGTACAAATAAATTATCGAACGGGAGAAATAAAAAGCATTGATGTCGGCTCGGGCACTAAGGAATCTATTCTTGAAGCCTGGAATCAATTCAATGAAAAATATCCCGACCTGTTAGATATTTTTTCAAAACGTCACATACAGCTTAATAAATTATATGAAAATTATCGACGCTCATCGCGTTTTACAAGTGCTACGGTGACCAATTTAACAAAGACTCCTGGGCGAAATGACCCCTGTTCGTGTGGAAGCGGAAAAAAATTTAAAAAATGCTGCCTTACTTTAGCAAGCAGTCATAAAGCCGCAATTCCATTATCTGATCCGTTCAAGCTTCTATAAAACGTTCCCCTGGAAACCACCAGGCTGCGGCAAATCTCAGGCACAGAGAATTTCTTCTCATTAATCAAAGTCTAGCCAGTGTTCAGAATAAACCACCGTTTCAACCGAACGGATACGACCACTTTTAATATCTTAAAATTGAACGCATAAAGTCCAAATTAATTTAGTATTGGTTTTTTCTGGAATTCTCATATTTAATCACTTTTGCATGACACATTTTGCTTATTTAAGAGTCTCTACAAATTCACAGGATGCTGAAAACCAAAAGTTCGGTGTTCTTGATTACTGCAACACGCGTGGTCTTGTGCCGCTAAAAATAATTACCGACGAAATCTCAACGCAAGTTAAGTGGGGCGAACGTAAGATTAGCGAAATTTTAAATGAAGCCGTTGCTGGTGATGTAATCGTCGTATCTGAAATTTCACGCCTAGCCAGATCTACCCTTCAAGTTTTAGAAATCCTAGAGCTTGCGGCAAAAAAAAGAATTTCGGTTCATATCGTAAAAAACGGTCTGGTTATGGATGGCTCCATCCAGGCGACCATTACGGCCACGATCCTGGGATTGGCTGCACAAATTGAGCGTGAGTTCATTTCTATGCGCACCAAAGAAGCCTTAACTCGTAGAAAAGACAGCGGTCTTCCCATGGGGCGGCCCAAGGGGAAGGCCGAGAAAGTAAAGCTTGATGATCGCCGTTTTGAAATTCAGTCGTTTTTAAAAAAGGGCGTTAATAAACGCTCTATTGCAAAGATTGTTGAGTGCTCTCCAACGACTCTTTATAACTGGCTAGAGAGAGAAAAAGATTATAGGAAGAAAACCTCTGAACAACAAATTTAGCCTGCACCCCATTGAGTATTTCCGTTAAAAAATTTTCATCCCATCCCGCTTGGCGGCGCCTGGCAGAGATGCCTTGTTTGGCCCTGTTTTGTCGAATTAAATTTAATGAAATCCTTCTTAAAATTGAAAAATTTTGAGCCGACGATTTATAGCGAAGACGAGAATCATCCTCACGAAAAGAAACATCCAATGACCAGTGGAGTTTATTCTCGATACCCCAGTGTGATCTTATTATTTCACTGAACCTTTCAGCTGAACAATTTAAATTAGAAATAAAGTAGCGCTCTTCACTTTTCCCATTTCTAATGGACTTAATTAGGATAATGGATTTTAAATCAGCCCACCGCCTTAGGCCCGCTTTACCGCGGATAACAAAAGTCGTCCGCTGCGTCTTTCGAGCGCGGCTGCTTTCTTCGGAAAAATGAGTATTTTCATCCGAAAAAATATCAGAGGTATTTATTTTTTTATCAAAAAGATATTTAACTTTTTTAAGCGTCATTGGCTGATTTGCTTTTAAACTTAAAACATAAAAGCTACCTGATTTGGTAACGATGTCTGTAATCTCAGTCTGACAACCAAGGGCATCAATAGTGATCGTGCGATCCCTAATTGGCAAACGACGTAGCAAAGCTTTTATGGCCATGAGTTCACACGACTTGTCTTCAACCTTTTCCTGTGCCACGACCACCTGATCTTTCACCGACCAGGCCGAAACTATATGAACCGTAGTTTTTTTCTTTTGAAAGGACCTTCTTAAGGTTTTTCCATCAATGGCGAGCACGTCATCAGGCTTGTCATTTAGATAACTACAACTAATCCATGATCTGAAGGCCTCTTCAAATGCGGACATTGATAGGTTTGAAAAAAACCTGCGAAACGTATCATGTGAGGGAATTCCATTTTTTAAATCTAAAAATGTCTTCAGCCAAACCTCTTTGGATTTGCCAAAGTTTTCAATATCATTCCAGCCCTGAGCTCCGGAAATGACGGCGCAAACCGAAATAGCAATGATTTCTATAAGTTCGTATTTGCGGTGGCGATGTATTCTGTGGTCCTGCAAACTGTTGAAATGTGCCATAAAAAGTGGTGTTCTTGCTCGTTCATAAATCCTCCCTTGATTTATGAAAACAATACCACGATCGATTCAACTATCTGATTACTCTAAACTTTTATATGCGTTTACCCTGTCTAGTCGACACACCACAAGAACATCACCGGGCCTTGCAAAACTCAGAAGATCGTCCAAACCAGTTCGATCATCGACTGCGCCACTGATCTTATCGGTATATATTTTTCCGCAGCCTGCGGCCTTAAGCTCATCTTTTTGTGCATCTAGATTTTGATCTTCTTTTGAAACTCGTCCGTATCCAATCAACATAAAAAAACTCCGGTTAATTCCAGAATCGTTCCAGATTCAAAGCGAAAGCACAAGAAATGGAGATTTCCCTATTTTGATTTCGAGACGAGATTTTAGAACAAACAATCAGGCAAAAACTAGACCTTATTAGACAAACAAAGTCTTCGTAACATAAAATTTTATGTTACGAAAAACAGTTCCAAAAACGCACATTTATGGGACTTTCGTTATTCTGAAAAAACAGCGTTTAGACGTTTTCTTACGTCGGCCATTTCAATTTCCAAAGCAGTTCCTAATTTCTCAGAAAATCTTTCTTTCGAAATTGATCTGATGTGTTCAACGCAAGCCTGGCTTGGAATATTTTTAACTAAAACACCCACGCGCGTTGGCCAGTCTTTAAAAGACGTAGTTAGTGGGATCACAATCACTGTTTGCAATGATTTATTCATCGAATTCGGACTTACTATTAAACACGGCCTGATACCGTCTTGCTCGCTACCGCGAACTGGGTAGAGTTTTACCTTCCAGATTTCACCATTGAGGAGCTTTGTCATGATCTTCCTCTACATCAGCGTCAATCCACGCGACGTCTTCTTTGTTTAAAGCGGAGTCTTTAAAGGTCCATTTACTGTGATGCGGAAGATGCGAGTCTAAGATAATTTTATTACCACCGACAGTCGTAATATCGATGATATCCCCCTCAGAAATATTTAAGGTATCCTGAACTTCTTTAGGAAAAATGACTCCCAAAGAGTTGCCAACTTTCCTGATTTTTAATGATGACATTTAAACCTCCAACCATAGTTATAACAGATGTTATAACTATGGTCAAGGCTAAGAATAAGTTCCCACAAACGCACGTTTATGAAATTATTTAAATTCCCTAGTAAAATCCAAATAATTAGTGTATATACATTAATAGATGCTCGCTTGGGATATAGCTAAAGCCATCACTAATTTTGAAAACACAACGTATCCTTTGAGGAAGCTGCGACTGTGTTTGCTGATGAGAATGGCCTTGATTGGGAATACCTAACTCATTCAGATGTTGAGCGCCGACACAAACGACTTGGGCTTTCTATCAACGAAAACATCTTAATCGTTGTCTACACAAACCGGAGGTTAAAAAATGGCAAAGAAACAATCCGCATCATCAGCGCAAGACTTGCGAGCAAAAAAGAACGCAAAGCATATTTCTGATAATAGAATAGATTTCTCTGACGTTCCAGAATCTACTGATGAAGAACTTAGATCAGCTCGCCGAGTTGGTAGACCTTCGACTGGAAACGCAAAGCAGCTGATAGCTCTTCGACTTTCACCAGAGCTATTAAAGAAACTCAGAAAGATGGCTGAAAAAGCCGGGAAACCTTATCAAACTTATATTCACGATATGTTAGAAAAACTCACTTCAAAGTCCGCTTGATAACCAGCGGCCTTGGTTCCAAAAATGCACGTGCATCAAATTGCCGGGCAATTTCGGGGATTGTTTCAATTTGAAACAGCGACGTGCTTAAAATCTGAATTTTTTGTACATGTTTTTACATTTACTGCCGATAAATAACAGTCATGAATTTTAATCTGAACGTTGCATTAGCCATCTTCTTTAGTTTTATCATGCAGTCAGCATTTGCTGGCGCGCCATCATTGATGACATTTCAAAGTAAAATCGTTTTACCAACAGGCGCAGCCCTTGAATCAGCCAGTGTGAATTTTCGTTTTACAATTTTAGATTCAACTGGAACTTGCGTTTTGTATGTTGAAGACTTCAGTGCAGTCAATATGACGGGTAGCCAAGGTGTGGTTGCGTTTCCGCTAGGTTCAGGAACGAAGATTTATCCACCTGCAGCGGTAGGTCTATACGAAGTTTTTAATAATTCGACGGCGTCTTATAACTGTCAAGCGGGTGGAACATTTTCACCGACAGGAACAGATAATCGGCAAGTGGTGATGCAGTTTAATGATGGTGGAGGATGGCAAACTTTGCCACAAATGGCGATCAACGCCGTTCCTTTTGCGAACTATGCAACACGCGCTGAAAGCTTAGGCGCGTATCCTTCAACGGATTATTTACGTCCAACGACTTTACCAACGTGCGCAGGCGGCCAGGCTTTAACTTGGAACGGAACAACTTTCACGTGTACTGCCGGTGGTGGCGGCTCAACTTATACCGGCGTGACCAGTATCGCAAATGCCAGCGGTGATATCACTTTAGCTCCGGCCGCGGGAACCGGGGCCGTGCAAATTAATTCAGGTGCTGTTTCAACCAGCCCAACCACAGGCGCGTTGACCGTTAGTGGTGGTATCGGTGTCAGCGGTGGAATTTACACTGGTGGCGCGATTAGTTCAGGTTCGACGGTATCTGCAGTGACTTCGATGTTTACTCCGCAACTTTATGGAACTTCGACTCCGTCAGGAAATATTTTAATCGACGGAACTTCGAATGCGACTAAAGGAAATGTTTTGCTTGCAGGCGCTGGTGGCAACGTCGGAATCGGGACGGCGAGCCCTCAGCCTTATTCGAAGCTTCAGGTTAATGGCGCGGCCACGAGTTTCCCCAACATTATCAACTCAGGTGCGAGCGTTGACTTAAGCTTGTCGAATATTCACTATTTAAAGTCTGTGGGTGGAACGGCAATCACTCTTTCCAATATCTCTAGCGGTGGTTCTTATACGATTGTTATTTCAGACACGACCCAAAGAACGTATACCTTTTCGGGTTGCACCAATAGCTACTACAGTCCTGCTAATGGTGACACTATTGATCGCACGACTTATTCCATCGTGACGATTGTCGATGGTGCCGCTACCGATTGCTTCATCACCTGGGTAACTGGTTATGCACTTTAAATTCCGATTCGAAATGACTCAGTTTATCCAAACAAGGATAGCTATCCACAAAGTGTTTGCGGCCGTAGGCGTTGTTTTATTTTTGCTGCCAGCCAGTGCCAGTGGCCCTTTCGCCAAACCTTTTGGCCATGGATCAGTGCTTAAAAAATTTAATCATCCGGTTTGTATCCACGGTAGTGTCTCCGCCGCTCTTGTTTCACCCAACGGTCGAACGCTTTATATTGGCGGCAACTTTACTCAGGTTGCCAAGTGCACGGGGGGCGGGGTGGCTCTCAGCACGGTGACGGGGCTAAAACCAGAAAGCTTTGATTGGCACGCCAGCGGTGTTATCGGCACCGTTAGTGCCGTTATCAGTGACGGTGTGGGCGGTTGGTATATTGGCGGCAGCTTTACCACTATCGGCAAAACCACACGCGTCAACCTCGCCCGTATCACTAGCGCTCATCTCGTAGATGAAACATTTATCCCACCGGCTCTTAATGGCGCTGTCGGCGCGCTACATCTGATCGGCACGGATCTTTATGTGGGCGGAAGCTTTATCTATGTCGATGCAACAGCAAGACCTTATTTCGCAAAACTCAATGCATCGACGGGAGCCTTAATTCCGGGCCTGGATGCCGGTCTTAATGGTTCGGTTAATAGCATCGTATCAAGCGGCTCAACTTTGTATCTTGGGGGTACTTTTACCGTAGTTAATTCTCCCTTCGTAGGCAGTTCCGGTGCCGCCATTGATACGACAACGAGTCTAGCGAATACGAATTTCCCACAGGTTAATGGCACCGTTAGTGCCGTGATCAATGACGGTGTGGGCGGTTGGTATATTGGCGGCAACTTTACTCAGGTGGGCCCTTTGGCTCGTAATAATTTGGCTCAGATTGATTCTTTAGGAAATGTCACAAGCTTTAATCCCAATATGAATGGCGCGGTCAATGCTTTAGCGCTCACAGGCACAAGCCTTTACGCTGGAGGATTGTTTACAAGTGTTAATGGTGGAACCACAAGAAATTATCTTGCGGCCATTGATACTACAACGGGTACGGCCACAAGCTTTAATCCCAATATGAATAGCCAGGTCAGTGCTTTAGCGCTCACAGGCACAAGCCTTTACGCTGGAGGATGGTTTACAACTGTTAATGGTGGAACCACAAGAAATTATCTTGCGGCCATTGATACCACAACGGGTACGGCCACAAGCTTTAATCCCAATATGAATGGCGCGGTCAGTGCTTTAGCGCTCACAGGCACAAGCCTTTACGCTGGAGGATGGTTTACAAGTGTTAATGGTGGAACCACAAGAAATCGTCTTGCGGCCATTGATACCACAACGGGTACCGCCACAAGCTTTAATCCCGATATGAATAGCCAGGTCAATGCTTTAGCGCTCACAGGCACAAGCCTTTACGCTGGAGGTAGCTTTACAAGTGTTAATGGCGGAACCAAGCTCTCACAAGGGCTTTGCTCTATTCGCACCACCGATGGCCAAGTTCAGCCTTAGCTAGGTGTGAAGTTGCACGATATTTGGGGAGGTTGGAAGGCGCACGGCTGGTTGGGATGAAAGTTTTTTAGAAGAAATTCTTTCTCAAATTAGAGATACGTCAAAATGTTGTGGATGGCAGATCATGACTGTCACTCTTATTCGCCTGTTCCTGATCCGATACTCTCAGTTGTACTCTTTGAGAGACTAACCCGGATATTTAACCCAACCTCAAGCCCGCCTGACGAAGCAACTGAAGCCTCTGTCGGGTTACATGAAGTCCAGAAGGCATTGGATCTGTGACGGCTTTGCGTACGTCAAAAAACCTAAAATAAATCTGCTCAAGACTTGCAAACTTCTGATCCAGCAAAAATCCAAAGACTTCAAAAGCCCGATCCGTTAGCCTAATTTTTAAGCTTATATCTGACTTATTCTTTTTAATAGTTTTGCTCAATTTTAAATCACTTACTGTTTCTGTTTCCATTTTTATTCTTTGCCTTTTATTTCCTCAAATACCCTTAACTACCTATTCATTATTAACTACTTATTAACTTACATTTCTTAATCCTTTTTTCTTTGTTCCCTACCCAATCCTGCCTCGTGACCACTTCATCACGTAGGGAGGGAGTGGTTACGAGGCAGGATTGGGTTCCTTACTCTTGTAAATTATTGAAATTACTTACCTTAGTGCCTTTGTTTTCCGCTCAAAATCCTCAATCAAAATAAGGAGTATTTTGAGGACCCTGTTGTAGAACTTTTACCTGATTAATTTTAATTTTAAAATACGTAGAATTTACACGAGCCGCAGGCTCGTTTTTATGGGACTTTTTAAAAAGTGAGCTTTTTGAGAATTGAAAAATCGGTTGGCAACCAGCAACCGAGATGCCGTTTAAACGAATACAATTGGCTTTTAAGGCACTTTAACCAGCCAACAGCCAAAATACCATTAGCTAGAGACTAAAACAGAACCAACGGCCGTTTATGGCGCTTTAAAGATGCTTGCTATTTTTACGTGCATTTGATGATCGATGCGGTGAGCATCTCAAGGTAGCGAGCCTTTAAATCTTTTAGACCTGGTCCCGAATCTGCTCCAGGGGTATGGGTGCCGCAGGCCCCACTTTTTGGGTGGTATGATATCATAACCCTATCTTGCCGGACAAAAAACTACCCAAAAAACCACAAATCTAAAAATCAAACAAACCAGAGAAAATAATCTGCACATTCTAAAAAATTTAATAAGCACAAGCCGATTAATAAATCTGACTCTTCTCAAAATAAAAAATGCCCCTGGCTAGAGCCCTAAAGTATCAAATCCCTCAAGAAAAAATGCACTGATTGCCAAAATGAAAATGACCAAAACCGTTCGCAGATCAAGTCTTTTGCTCGCTCACGGCTGTGCCTCTGCGGCCTCAAGGCTTGGTTGTATGCTTTGAGATTTTTTGTACTCTTCAAGCCACATTTTGTAACCAACGGAGCCCAGTTCAAAGTTTGTGAG
>JADHED010002018.1_pt1 | contig 15074 bp, 10 predicted proteins | sample 8952041 | NCBI WGS metagenome assembly JADHED01 (sample SAMN16124423, study PRJNA663239) | bioreactor sludge metagenome | isolation source: sludge (control) | place: India:Bengaluru | collected 2018-09-08
CATCGCCCACGAGAAGATGGCCGCCTTGGCGCCGCCCGCCTCCTGCGCGCCCACCACCACCTGGTTGTGGACCTTCTCGAAGACGCGGGGCACGGCGGCGACGAAGGTGGGCTTCACCTCGCCGAGGTTCTCGACGATGCGCTCCACGCGGCCGTCGACGGCCGTCACGAACCCGATGCGCACCAGCGCCGCCTCGAGCACCTTGCCGAAGCTGTGCGAGAGCGGCAGCCAGAGGTACTGGAGGTCGTCCTCGTGCAGCAGGCCGAGGGCGTCGATGCCCTCCGACTCGTAGAGCCAGCAGTCGTGCACCAGTTCCACGCCCTTCGGCCGGCCGGTGGTGCCCGACGTGTAGAGCAGCGTGGCCAGCATCTGCGGCGTGATCCGCGCGATGACCGCCTCGTACTCGTCCGGGACCTTGGCGTGGTGCGCCCGCCCCTGGGCCTCGAGCGCGGCCAGGCTGATCGCCCACCCGTCGTCGGGCGAGGGCCCCTCGATGATGATCACCTTCCTGACGTGGCCCAGGGCGGCGCGCTGGTCGAGCAGTTTCTGGTACTGCTGCGCGTTCTCGACGAAGGCCACCTGGCACTGGGCGTCGCCCAGGATGTAGGCCGTCTCCTCGGCCGTCATCGAGGGGTAGATGGTGGTGCAGACGCCGCCGGCGCACATGATGCCGAAGTCCACCACGATCCACTGGTAGCTCGTGGGGCACAGCAGGCCGCACCGCTGTTCGTCCTGCAGCCCGAGGGCCCGCAGCCCGCACGCCACGGCCTGGACGCGGTCACCTACTTCCCGCCAGGTGACGCTCGCCCAGCCCGGGTCGGTCGGGTACATGAAGGCCTGCCGGTCGGGCGTGGACTTCACCCGCTTGAGCACGAGGTCGGCGAACGAGCGTGCGTCGGTGATGGACATCTCGGGTCCCCTTTGTGTGACGCTATCCTAACGGAAAAGTCATCCGGTCGGTCCAGCAACCTCCACGGTGTCCAGCGAGTACCGGACGGCGTCGCGCGCCGCCGCCAGGCGCTAGGCCGCCTCGCCCTCGTGGCGCACCCACGACACCATCAGCGTCGGATCCCACTTCACGGGCTCGCCGTTGCAGCGCACCCGCCCGTCGGCGAAGGCGCGGGAGACGGCTTCGAGGCCGAAGCCGGCGAGGTCGCGCACCATGGCCTCGAACTGCCCCTGCCGCTCGGGCTGCGCGAAGCGGAAGCGGCCGCGCGCGACGTAGGCGGTGTGATACCAGGCGGGCGTGAACGCCACGCCGTCCACGCCAATCCGCTGGCCGGCCAGCAGGATCATCTCCATGATTTCGCGGGCGACCCCCAGCCCCGGCGCGTCCTGCCCGGGAAACTGCGGCCGGCGCTCGCTGAAGCGGGCGCGCGGGTCGCGCAGCGCGAGCCAGTGCACGTAGAGCGCGGGGCGTTCCTCCAGCACCTGCCGCTCCATGACGCACTCGATCAGGGTGTGCGTCTGCCCGTCGGCCTCGCCGTAGACCGTGACGCGTTCGCCGCCGGAGGACCCCGTGCCGAACTCCACCCGCAGGTTGCCGTAGCCCCGCCGCTCGAGGAACGTCAGCACCCCGTACCGGAACAGGGCGTACTCCATGCCCTCGAGGGTGTAGGTGCCGAGCAGCACCCGGCGCTCGGGCGCGGCGCGCAGGCCCAGTTCCACCTCCACGTCCTCGAAGGAGAGTTCGGGGGTCATCTTCCCCGGCGCGGCGTCGATGTAGCGCGCCAGCCGCGCGAAGCGCGCCGCCATGGGGTCGCGCCCGTCCGAGATGGCCAACTGGGTGCGGTGGCTCAGCGCGAGCGCGGTGCCCGCCAGCACGCGCCAGGCGCGCGGGTGATAGCCGCCGCCTGGCAACCACACGCTGCCGCGGCCTCGCAGCACCTCGGCCACCCGGAGGTCACGGCGGCGGGCGCCGTCGAGCGTCAGCCCGAGGTGCCCGAGGTGGTCGTCGGCCAACACGTCGCCGCCGGCGATGACGAAGGCGAGGTCGGGCGGCGGCATCCGCCCGAGCAGCCGCTCGAGCGCCCCGAGGTACTCGTCGTCGCCGCAGCGCGGGGGCAGCACCGTCTCGTCGGCCCCGGGAATGAGCCCGGAGGAACTGCCCGAGAGCGAGCCGATCCACGTCTTGCGGTCGTCGCGCAGGCAGGCCGCCGTGCCGTCGGGCGGGTGCGCGTCGAGGTCGAGCACGGCGACGCGGCCGGCGAAGCCCTCGTGGCGGAGGGTGGCGATGGCGACGGCGATGTCGTTCACCGCGCACAAGCCGGCGCCCCAGTTGGGCCCGGCGTGATGGAAGCCGCCCATGAGGTTCACCGCCGGGCCGCTGCGTTCGATGGCCGCGGCCGCCGCGGCCAGGGTGCCGCCGCAGCCGAGGCGCACGCAGTTCAGCAACTCGTCGACGGGCACGCCCCAGGGGTCGATGCCGAACACGCGGGCGAGCGCCGCCGGCGCGGCGAGCGACTCGAGGTACTCCGGGCTGTGCACGCGCGCCAGGTCCTCGTAGCGCACGCGCGTGGGCGTGCGCAGGTTCTCGCGCGCGACCCAGCCGCGGTCGAGCAGGTACCACGCCACCAGGTCCGCGCGCCGCGGATCGAGCCCGGTGCGCTTGCCGAACGCCGAGAGCGGCAGCCGGTAGTCGGGGTCGTACCAGATCGGCAGGTGGCGGTCCCAGGCCAGCCACCGGCGCATCTGCACGAGCGACATCACCGCCCACCTCCGGCAGGGCCCGCGGCGAACGCCGAGCGCCAGCGTGGGCCGACCAGGGCCCGCACGCGCGCGAGCCCGGCGAGATCGCTCGGCTCCTCGTCGAGCAGCGGCAGCTCGACGAGCGGGTGCCGCGGCAGCCGCGCCCGGTAGGCGGCCACGCCGCGCGCGTCCTCCTGCCCCAGCCACGCGAGCAGCCCGCGGCCATCGCCGGCTTCCGGCACGGTCTCCGGGTCCCACGAGCCATCCGACGGATGCACCATGTTCACCACGACGGCCGCCAGCCGGTGGCCGGCCTGCGTGAGGTGCCGGGCGAAGAAGAGCGTCTCGGGCACGCGCGGCGCCTCCGGGCGCGTGACCAGCACGAACTGCGTCGTCGGCGCGCGCAGCAGGGCCTGCACCTCGGTGGCCCGCTCGCGGAACCCCCCGTACAACGGGCCGAAGGCCTGGAAGAACTCCGCCATGTCGCGCAGCAGCCCGAGCCCGACCAGGCGGTCGAAGAACGCCTCGACGCCACGGCCCAGCGGGCCGAAGCGGCGCGCCGCGCGCAGGTGGCCCGACTCGTCGAACCAGGGCTTCAGCGCGATCCGCAGGGCCCCCGAGTCCAGGAACCCGACGATGCGGGACGGCGCGTCGAGGAAATCGAGCGCCTGCCGGGTGGGCGGCGTGTCGAGCACGATGCGCGAGTGGCGCTTCAGCGTCGCCACTTCGAACAGCCGCTCGACGGCCATGTACTCCAGGACGCCGGCCAGCGTCCCCGACAACTGGTCGTACAGGCGGCTGCGGAAGATGCGATCGGCCGCCGCGGCGTCCGGGGCGTAGCGCCGGACCAGCCGGTCGAAGGTGGTCCGCGCGTCGAGCAGGCTGGCGAACAACGGCCCGCGCGTCGACGCCGCCACCGGCACCTCGCGGTCGGCCGCCTCGTGCCCGACCCCGAGGGCGTCCTTGAGCCGCCGCGACGGGTCGAAGGTCATCACCAGCGTGTCGTGGCCGGCCGCCGCCGCGTCGAGCCCCAGCGAGGCCGCGACGGTGGTCTTCCCCCCCCCCCCCCCCCCCCCCCCCCCGGGGGGGGGGGGGGCCGGGCGCCCCGCCGGGACCCGGGCCCCCCCCCCCCCCCCCGGTGGTCTTCCCCACCCCGCCCCCGCCCACGACGAGGGTGAGGGGCTGCTCGAGCAGCGCGGCGTTCACGGGCGCTCCCCCGCCCGGGCCACGCGCTCGGGCGCCGGCGCCCGGCGACGCACGCCGGCGATCGCGTCGAAGGCGCCGGTGAGCGCCTGGACCAGGGCCGGTCCGCGCGCCAGCGGCAGCAGCGGCAGGTCGAGGCGGGGCGACGGCCACTCGGCGTCGAGCCGGGCGAGTTCGCGCTCGTTGATGCGCCGCCGGCGCTGCCAGAGCTGCCACAGCGGGTCGGTGGCGCGGCCGGTCGCGCCGGTGACCGGCGGATACAGGGCGTTGACGACGAGCAGATCGGGCTCGCGGCCGAGGCTGCCCCGCAGCCCGTCGCGCAGTTCGAGCGCCTCCTGGACGGGCATCTCCTCGGCGGCGGTCACGACCACCGTGGCCGAGGACGTGGGATCGCGCACCAGTCCCTCGAGCTCACGCGCCATGCGCGCGAAGGGGCCGGCGTCGATGACGGCCGCGGTGGCGGCGGGGGCGCGCAGCAGCGCCAGCCCGTGGCCGCTGGCCGGCGCGTCGAGCACGACGGTGTCGATCAGGCCCGCGCGGTCGCGATCGTAGCCGCGCACCAGCCGCAGGGCGTGGCCGAGCACCGCGAGCTCCTCGAGGCCGGGGGCGGCATCGACGAAGTGCCGGAACACGGGGCTCGCCGCCACCTTCTTGACGAGGTACTCGACGTGCAGGTGCTCGCGCACGATCTCGCCGATGATGTGCTGCGGCGACAGGTTCTGCAGGAAGAAGCCGGGCGCGAGGGCCACCAGCTCGCCGCCGGAGGGCGCGACGCCGGCCAGTTCGTGGAGGTTCTCGCGGGGGTCGGTCTCGAGCAGCAGGACGCGGCGGCCCGCGCGGTGCAGCGCGCGCCCCAGCGCCGCGGTCACGACGCTCTTGCCGACGCCGCCCTTCCCGGTGACGACGACGAGCGAGACGGCGGCGAGGTCGGCGAAGGCAGCCATCGGCGGACGCCCGAGCAGTACACCACACGGAAATGGGGTCGGGTGTACTTTTCTCGGCGCCGCGGTGTGACTGGCCCAGGAACCGGCTCCGGAGGCCGGTTGCGGGAGGCAGCAGACAGCCCCTGCGCCCCTCCCTCGGCCGGGGAGGGGCGCAGCCGGACGCGCGTCAGTTGGTGGCCGGCGGGGGCGCGAGCACGGCGTCGGGCACGCGGTTCTTCATCGCCGGCACCGTCTTCAGGTAGGCGAACATGGCCTTCAGGTCCTCGTCGGAGGCCTTCGCGTAGGTCGGCCAGGGCATCGGCGGCAGGATGGGCCGGCCGACGCCGAGGTGCTTGCCGGACCGGATGGTCGCCACGAACGCCTCCTCGGTCCACGCCCCCAGGCCGGTGTCGCCGTCGGAGGTGAGGTTGGCGGCGTAGCTGACGCCCCAGGGTCCGGCGAAGGCCGTGTTGGTCGCGTTGCCGGCATACATCCAGCCCTTGCCCAGGGCCGGCGCCGGCGCCACCGCGAGGCCCTCGGGGTGACCCGACAGGTAGCGGGCCATGTCGGGCTCGGGCCCGTGCGGGCCCATCTTCATCGGCGTGTGGCAGTCGTTGCAGCCGCCGATCGTGTTCACGAGGTACTTCCCGCGCGCCACGCGGTCCGCCGCAGGGTCCACCGTGGCGGCGGCGCTGTTGTCGAATCCACGGGCCTGCACGCCGGGCGTGGGACCTCGCCCGCACGCCGTCGTGGCGGCGACGCCGGCGACCAGCGCGAGGACGGAGAGGGCACGGATCGGCACGAGACGGGCTTGGGGCATGACGGGGGCTCCTTCAGGGTGAATCTCCGGGCACGCGATGTCGTGTCGGCGGAGATTGACGGAGGCCGGCACGCGAAGTTCCGTCGTTTCCTGCCCGAAATTCTTCATTTTCCTGCGTCACGAACCGCGAACGGGTACCACGCCGGCCCGCGGCGCGGGCGGTCATGTGTGCGGTTTTCCCTCATCACGGATTCGCAATTAGTGATGAAAGTTCTGCAAGTGAACCGCCTGGGCCGTGCGGTACACTGGCGACTTCGATCGCCAGCCCCTGGCCCCAACCGGTCTCCACCCACGATGTCCACCGTCCCGTCGTCGCGCCCCTCGTTCGTCTCGCGCGCGCTCGCCCTCGTCGAGCGTGTCGGCAATGCCCTGCCCAACCCGGCGACGCTCTTCGCCGGCGCGGCCGTCCTCGTGGTGCTGTTGTCGGCCCTCGCCTCGGGCCTCGGCCTCTCGGTGGTGAACCCGGCCAACGGGCAGGCCATCACCGTGGTGAACCTGCTGTCGGTGGAGGGCCTGCACCGCATCCTCACGAGCCTCGTGAGCAACTTCACCGCGTTCGCGCCGCTGGGGACGGTGCTGGTGGCCATGCTCGGCATCGCCGTCGCGGACGGCAGCGGCCTGATCGGCGCGGCCCTGAAGCTGCTGGTCCTCTCGGCGCCCCGGCGCCTGCTCACGCTGACCATCGTCTTCGCGGGCGTGATGAGCAACACGGGCGGCGAGGTGGGCTACGTGCTGCTGCTGCCGCTGTCCGCGATGGTGTTCCTCGCCGTGGGGCGCCACCCCATCGCCGGGCTCGCAGCCGCCTTCGCCGGCGTCTCGGGCGGCTACAGCGCCAACCTGCTGCTCGGCACCATCGACCCGCTGCTCGCCGGCCTCACGCAGGAAGCCGCCCACATCGTCGATCCCGCCTACGTGGTGAACCCCGCCGCGAACTACTACTTCATGGCCGTGTCGACGTTCATGATCGCCATCGCCGGCACGGTGGTCACCGAGCGGGTGGTGGTGCCGCGGTTGGGCGAGTACACGGGCAGCGAGAAGGCCGATGGCATCGGCGCGCTGACGGCCGGGGAACGCCGTGGGCTGTGGGCCGCGCTCGTCGCCGCGCTCGCGCTGACGGCGCTGGTGCTGTGGGGGCTGCTGCCGGAGGACGGCTTCCTGCGCGACGCCAAGACGGGCAGCGTGCTCCGCTCGCCGTTCATGACCGGCATCGTCGCGATGATCTTCTTCGGCGGCGTCGTCGTGGGCCTGGCGTACGGGTGGGCGGCGGGCACCATCCGCAGCGACAACGACGTGGTGAAGGCGATGAGCAAGTCGATGGAGACGCTCGGCTCCTACATGGTGCTGGTGTTCTTCGCCGCGCAGTTCGTCGCCTTCTTCAACTGGACGAACCTCGGGCTCATCGTCGCGGTGGAGGGCGCGCAGTTCCTGAAGGCGTCGGGCCTCGGCACCATCCCGCTGATGGTAGCCTTCATCGCGCTCACCGCCACCGTGAACCTGGCGATGGGCAGCGCCTCGGCGAAGTGGGCCATCATGGCGCCGGTGTTCGTGCCGATGTTCATGCTGCTGGGCTACACGCCGGAGTTCACGCAGGCGGCCTACCGCGTGGGCGACAGCATCACGAACATCATCTCGCCGATGATGTCCTACTTCGCGCTCATCGTCGCCTTCGTGCAGCGGTACGACCCGAAGGCGGGCATGGGCACGCTGGTGGCGACGATGCTGCCCTACACGGTGACGTTCTTCGTCGTGTGGACGGCGCTGCTCATCCTGTGGACGCTGGCGGGCTGGCCGGTGGGGCCGGGCGCGGGGATCTACTTGGAGGGGGCTTGAGGCCCCATACCTACCTGGCCGGCTGCAGCCACTCCGCCGCGCGTGTCGACTCGACGAGCGTGCGAAGCGGCGCGCCGGCGCCGTCGATGGCGACCACGCCGCTCGGGCCGAGGAAGAAGGCCTGGCGCGGCGCGCGACTTCGCCACGCGTCCTCGTCGAGCGGAAACCTGAAGCGCACGAGCGGCGCCACGCCCGGCAGTGACCGCACCACGCGCGCGGCGTCGACGTCGACGAGCAGCGTCTGCGTGGTGTCGGCGGTCGAGGTGGTGATCCCGAGGGCGACGATACCGGGCGCCACTTCCCCACCGAGCAGCACCGCACCAGCGTCCTCCCCGACCTCTGCGATCGCCGGCGAGGCCCGGTCGCCGAGCGTGGCGACGAACACCCGCCGGTCCGGTGACCGTCCTGCGACGATGGCGCGGCCATCCGCGAGGACGCCCGTCGAGAGCACCGCCTGCGGCACGTCGATCGAGGCCAGTTCCGTGCCCCGCTGAACGTCGTACAGCGTCACGGTGGTCCGGGGACGCTGCAGCGGCGGCGCGCGACGGTCCACACGACCCACGACCAATCGCCGGCCGTCCCCGCACAGGCTGAGCGAGTCGCCCCGGACGAGTTCACGCACCGTCATCAGCACCTCCTCGCCCTGACCTTCGCGAAGACGCATCACCTCGACGTCGCGCACGTCGAAGCCGCCGGTGACGGCATCGCGCGCGAACACCAAAGCGCCGTCGCCGGTGAGTGCCGCGAGCCGCTGTGGTCCCGAGCGAACGGCCGTGGCGAGCGCTCCTCCCGAATCGGCATCGCGGAGCTGCACCCACTCCGGCGCGATGATGGCGACGCGATTCCCGCGCAGGATCAGCGCGTCGAATCGGGGCTGGCGGTACTCGAGTGCGTGGCGCCGCTCAACGACCAGGCCGCCCTGGTCCTCCAGCGCGGCGACCACGAGTGCCGGGTTGACTCCGTTCCTTCCCGGGTACTCGATCCACGCCACGCGGCGTGCCTCGGCGTCGAAGGCCACGAGCCGATTCCACACGGTCGGGAGCCGCTGCCAACGGCCGCTGTGCGCGTTGACGAGGAAGTCGTGGCGCCGCCCGCCATCGCCGTCCGCGAACCCGCCGACGTGCAGCCACTCCCCGTCGCCCGTGGCGTGGGCCACCTCGACCCGCCAGAGGTCGCCGAGCGCGGGAGGCGGCAGCGGGTACGCCCATCGCCATGCTGCCCAGCCGCCGAGCGGCACGGCCGCCAGCCCCCACCCGAGGGCCGCGGTACCGACGGCGCGACGCGGGTCGCCGCGGCCGGCCGCCACAGCCGCAGCCGACGCGAGGGCGAACGTCACGACGCCCAGGCTCGCCAGCAGCAGGCGCCCGCGACTCCCAGCGTCACTCGACCCGGCGGGCCAGTCCACCACCAGTGGGCTCCACCAGAACGCCACGAGGCCGGCGACGACGACCAGCGCGCTGCCGATCGCCCCGGTGCGCACGGCCGCGATGAACGTGATGGCGAGGCCGAGGAACGTGACCAGAGTCAGTTGCTCGGTGAGCCACGTGGCCGGCACCGCCTCGAACGAGGCCCCGGTGACGAGCGCCGGCAGGCCGAGCAGGCCGATGCTGAGCGCGACGAGCAGGATGGCGGCGGCGAGGCGCCCGCCCCACCAGGCCCACCACACCACGGGACGGGCCAGCGCGAACCGCGTAGCGGCGCCGGTCCAGAGATCGTCGAGGACCGCCGGGAACCCCGACGTCACCGCCATGAGCAGCAGCGGTGCCCAGGCCACGGGCTCGGGCGCCCGCCACAACCGTTCGACGATGGCCGCGAGCAATGCCACGAGGGGAATGGGCCACCACTGGCGCAGGTGCCGCAGGAGGACCGCCTGCAGCGCGGCGACCCCGCTGCTCGTCGATGCCGTGGGTGGGATTGGCTGAGTCACGATGTTCACCTGCCCATCGTGAACACGGGGCGCATGGCACCCGTCGTCGGGTCGCGGAGCACGATGGCCGGGCCGGGGGCCAGGAACAACGCGTGCCCGGGAAGTCCCGACATCGAGCCGTGCAGGACGTCGGCGTCGTAGGGCAGGAAGGCAGAGCGGACGCGCAACGGCGCGTAGCCCTCGGGCAACGGCGTCACCGCGCCGCCGGCAAGCTCTACGAGCCACGCCGCCGCGGTCTCTCCTGGAAACCTGCGCGCCTCGATGGCCACCGAGACGGGCGACAGTCCGACAATTCGCCAGGGCACGAAGGGCTCGCCCGTTGAAGCGGCCGGCAGAGGTACCACCTGAAGCGACGTGCCCGCGTCCGCGTCGAACACGCGCAGCTCCCCGCCAGCGTCATCCGCTTCGACGACGGCCACCCGGTCGTCGCGCAGGAACGTCGCGGCGCGCAGCGTGCGCGCGGGATGGTGACTCCAGCGCGGGGTCGCCGAACCGCCGGACACCTCGAACAGGTGCAATCCGGCGGACGCGGCGTCGGCCCGCGGCGTGCGGGCCCGGCCCTGCTGCCACGCGAGCAGGCGACGAGCGTCGCGGTCGAGCACCAGCGTGCTGCCGTTGCCAACGCGCACGGCATCGGCCAGCACGTCGATTCTCCGCGTCCGCAGATCTACCTCGAGCAACTGTAGCGACAGTTCCTCCGCGGGGGAGCCGGCCGGTCCACGCGCCACGATCAGGCGGTCTTCGCTGGCGAAGTGCAGCAACGGAAAGCGCGCGACGTCCCCCACCGGCACGCGGACCACCTGCTTCGTCGTCGCCGCGTCCAGCACCAGCAGATGGCCGCCGCCCGCCATCGCGAGCCGGGTCGCCGAGGGGGACAACGCGAGGGCGACGGGCCGTCCCACGGGAGACAGGCCGAGATCGACGACATCGATGCCGCCGCCCTCGTCGAGGTGCGCGACGCGGACGATCGGACTCGATCTGCGTTGGAAGCGCTCGACATTCTCGAGCCAGGCGACCGCGCGGCCGTCATCGCTGGCAGTCAGCAGGCTTCCGACGCGGTGCTCCCGGCCGCTGGGCAGGTGCACGAGCCGCTGCACGAGATACTCCAGCCCCGGCCTGACGCCGCCAGTGACTGCGACCCACGTGCCGGCTGGGAGCGCGACAGCGTCGTGAACCACCGTGAGGCGCGTGGCCGGCGCGGCCTCCACGCGCCACTGCCACCAGCCGTTGACGAGCAGCACGGGCACGAGGCAGGCCCACAGGATCGTTGCGAAGGCGGCGGCTGTGCGGCGTCCATCGGCCTGGCCCCGCACCGTGGCCAAGGCGCCGGCGAGCAGCACGATGCCGAGCGCGACGGTGCTGATGGCCAACGTGGTGGGTTCGGCGCTGGGTGCCCGCCAGTAGAACGCACTCGGAATCGGCACTCCCACGAGCCGCGGTTGCCAGGCGAGCAGAGCGATCGAACCCGCGAGCGCGCCCACGACCGCCACGGAGCGTGATGCCAACCCACCGAAGAACACGCCTGCGAGGGCACCGAGGACGGCCGCGACGTTCACACCAGCGAGGAGGTTGAGCGGACGCCAACGCCCCGGGGGGGCGGACAGGAGGAGCACAACGGCCGGCGCTGCGACGCATCCCGCGAGCAGCAGCACGGCCGCGGCGACCTTGCCCCACCACAGCGCCACCGGCGACACGGGACGTGCGAAGAGGAACGCCCGCCGGGGCGACGCGAGGTCGCCCGTTGCCCTGGCGACGCAGATGACGCCGGCAGCGAAGCCGACGACGAGCATGAGGTCTCCGGACGCCCTGGGCACGAACCTGGCCCCCAGGGCGCCGGCGAGCGCTACCGCCACCACCGGCCACGAGCGCCGAAGCTCGTAGGCGGCGATGGCCGCCACGGCCTTCATGCCAGCGCCTCCTGCGGCGCGCCCGTGGTGGCCGCGGCGAACAGTTGCTCCAGCGACAGGCCGCTGTCGGCCTTGAGCCGCTCGAGCTCGCCCCCCCGGACGATGCGACCGCCGTGGAGGATGGCGACGTGGCTCGCCAGGCCCTCGATGCCCACCAGGTCGTGCGTCGTGACGAAGACCGTCGCGCCGCGATCGGCGAGCTCCGCAATCAGCTCGATGAACACCACTGAGCGCGCCACCGCGTCGAGCCCGAGCGTGGGGTCGTCGAGCACGAGGAGGTCTGGTGAGTGCCCGAACGCCAGCGACAGCATCACGCCGCCCTTCTGGCCGCGGGACAGGCGATCGAAGCGCACGTCGAGCGGCACGTCGAACCGCGCGTGGCGGGCCAGGACACCGGGCGCGTCCCACCGGCCGTGCAGCCGGCCGCAGAACGCCACCAGTTGCCGCGGCGTGAGGTCCGCGGGCGCGTCGGGCGCCTCGGGCACGACGCCGGTGCGGTGCAGCACGTCCACGCGGCGCCGCCACGGGTCCAAGCCGAACACCGACAGCCGGCCTGCCGTGGCCTTCTGCAGGCCGATGAGGCAGCGCACCAGCGACGACTTGCCCGAGCCGTTGCGCCCGAGCAGCGCGAACACCGAGCCGCGCGGCACCTCGAGGTCGATCCCCTCCACCACGCGATGCCGCCCGTAGCGGATGTGCACGTCGTCGAGACGAACCGCCGTGCCGTTGCCGGTCGCGGCCATCACCGATCCTCCTTTCGGGCGGGGCGGGCGAGCTCGGCCCAGGCGGCTCGCAGTGCCTCCACGGTGTCGTCGAGCGACGCCCCCATCGGCAGCGCGACGGTGGCCAGCCGCGCGGCCGCCGCGCGCAGGTCGCGCGCGCGCTCGGCGCGGGTCATCGTCGGGGGGCGCTCGGCGACGTAGGTGCCGTCGCCGCGGCGCACTTCGAGCACGCCGGCGTCCACCAGCCGCTGGTAGGCCCGCGAGACGGTGGCGGGGTTGACTCGGAGGTCCGTGGCGCACTCCCGGACCGACGGCACGGCGTCGCCCGGGCGCAGGGCGCCGGCCGACACGAGCCGGCGCACGGCCTCTTCGATCTGGCTCCAGATGGGAACGGCGCTGGACGGGTCGATGCGGATGCGCGCCATGTCGCGCGGCGCCGATGCCGGCGCCGCGAAGTGTATTAGTGTTCTAATACACTGGCGCAGCTGCCGTCAAGAGGCGGCACCCCGGCGGCATCCCGGGGTCTGAAGACCCCGGGCTACGTCTACGATGGGGCCGGCCGCGACGATGGGGCGACGTAGCCGCGGGTCTTCAGACCCGCGGTCTCCTACTTCCGCCGTGCCGCTCCTCAGGCCGCAAGGGGCCAGGCAAGCGCCCAGTGGGCGGCGAAGCGGCATCCCGGAGTCTGAAGGCCCCGGGCTACGTCTACGATGGGGCCGGCCGCGACGATGGGGCGACGTAGCCGCGGGTCTTCAGACCCGCGGTCTCCTACTTCTTCTTCGGCCTGAAGATGTGCGTGGCCGTGCCGTGGAAGGCGTCGGCCGTCTCCATCACCGTCTCCGACAGCGTCGGGTGCGGGTGGATGGTGAGGCCGATGTCCTCGGCCGTGGCGCCCATCTCGACGGCGAGCACGCCCTCGGCGATCAGCTCCCCCGCGCCCGGGCCGACGATGCCCATGCCGAGCAGGCGGCCGGTGGGCTTGTCGAAGATCAGCTTGGTGACGCCGTCGGTGCGGTCGAGCGTGATGGCCCGGCCCGACGCCGCCCACGGGAAGCGCGTCACCTCGATGTCGCGCCCCTCGGCCCGCGCCTGGGCCTCGGTGGGCCCGCACCAGGCGAGTTCCGGGTCGGTGAAGACGACAGCGGGAATCGCCACCGGCTCGAACACCGCCTTGTGGCCGGCGATCACCTCGACGGCCACGCGGCCCTCGGCGCTCGCCTTGTGCGCGAGCATGGGCTCGCCCGCCACGTCGCCGATCGCGAACAGCGTGGGCTCGGCGGTGCGCCGCTGGCCGTCCACCTCGATGAAGCCCCTCTGGTTCACCACGACGCGCGTGCGCTCGAGGCCCGGGATCTTCGAGTTCGGGCGGCGCCCCACCGAGACGAGCACCTTGTCGAACACGTCCTCCCGCTTCGGGATGGATGCGCCCTCGAAGGTGACACGCAGGCCGTCGCGCTCCTCCTTCACCCCCGACACCTTCGTGTTCAACAGCACGGCCTCGCACATCGCCTCGACGCGGCGGCCGAGCACGGCGACGAGATCGCGATCGGCGCCCGGCAGCAGCCCGTCGGTCATCTCGACGACGGTGACCTTCGAGCCGAGCGCGGCGTAGACGGTGCCGAGTTCGAGGCCGATGTAGCCGCCCCCGACCACCAGCAGCCGCTTCGGCACGTCGGCGAGCTCCAGCGCCGACGTCGAGTCGAGCACGCGCGGGCTGTCGATCGACACGCCCGGCACCTTCGTGGGGAACGAGCCGGTGGCCAGGATCGCGTGCTCGAACTGCACGCGCTGCTCGCCCTCGGCCGTCCGCACGATGAACGTGCGGGGATCGAGGATCTCGCCGCGGCCGCGCAGGTAGGTGATCTTGCGCTGTTTCGACAGCTGGCCGAGGCCGCCCGTGAGCTTGCCGACGACGCCCTGCTTCCAGGCGCGCAGCTGGTCGAGGTCGATCTTTGGTGCCTCGAAGGTGACGCCCCACGCGGAGGCGTGCTTCGACTCGTTGATCAGCTTGGCGACGTGCAGCAGGGCCTTCGACGGGATGCACCCGCGATACAGGCAGACGCCGCCGGGGTTGGCTTCCTCGTCGATGAGCGTGACCGAGAGGCCGAGGTCGGCCGCCATGAACGCGGCGGCGTAGCCGCCGGGCCCGCCGCCGAGGATCGCGAGTTGGGTCGTGTGCATCGGTCCCCTACCCCTGCAGCGACAGCAGGAACGGCTGCTCGAGCGCCTCGGCCACCCAGCGCAGGAAGCGGATGCCGTCGGCGCCGTCGATGACGCGGTGGTCGTAGGAGAGCGACAGCGGCAGCATCAGCCGCGGCACGAACTCCGTCCCGTTCCACACCGGCTCCATCTTCGCGCGCGACAGGCCGAGGATGGCCACCTCGGGGTGGTTGACGATGGGCGTGAAGTGCGTGCCGCCGATGCCGCCGAGGTTGGTGATGGTGAAGCAGCCGCCCTGCATCTCGTCGAGCGTCGTCTTGCCCGTGCGCGCCTTCTCCGAGACCTGCGCCAGCTCGGCCGAGAGCTGCAGGATGTTCTTCCGGTCCACGTCGCGGATCACCGGCACCAGCAGGCCGCGGTCGGTGTCCACGGCGATGCCCACGTGCACGTACTGCTTGTAGACGATTTCCGCGGTGGCCATGTCCACCGACGCGTTGAACTGCGGGAACGCCTTCAGCGCGGCGCCGACCACCTTGAGGGCGATGGCCGTCACCGTGAGCTTGCCGCCCGCGGCCTCGGCGCGCTTGCCGAACTGCCGGCGCAGGTCCTCGATGACCGTGACGTCGGCCACGTCGAACTGCGTCACGTGCGGGATCTGCGTCCACGCCGTCGAGAGCCGCTCGGCCGTCGTCCGGCGCACGGCGCGCATCGGCTTGCGCTCGATCGCCCCCCACTTCGAGAAGTCGGGGAGCACGACCGGCGCGGGCCCGGCCGGGACGGCCGCCTTCGGCCCGCCGCCGAGCATGATCCGCTTGACGTGCGCCTTCACGTCCTCGATCGAGATGCGGCCGCCCGCGCCCGAGCCCTTCACCTCGTGGACGTCCACGCCGAGCT
>JADHED010002037.1_pt1 | contig 15072 bp, 13 predicted proteins | sample 8952041 | NCBI WGS metagenome assembly JADHED01 (sample SAMN16124423, study PRJNA663239) | bioreactor sludge metagenome | isolation source: sludge (control) | place: India:Bengaluru | collected 2018-09-08
ACATGGCGCCCAGCGTGAAGGCCGAGAGCTTGATCTTCATGGGGTTCAGGCCGAGGGAGCGGCAGGCGATCTCGTCCTCGCGCAGCGCCTCCCAGGCGCGGCCTATGGGCATGCGGATCAGCCGGTTGCTGATGAACAGCGTGACCACCGCCAGCAGCAGCGCCATCAGGTACAGGAAGATCACCATGTGCATGGAGTTGAACTCCAGCCCGAAGAACTGGTGGAAGGTGGTGGCGCCCTCGGCCGAGGGGTTGCGCGCCATCTCCAGGCCGAACACCGAGGGCTTGGGCAGGCCCGAGATGCCGTCGGGGCCGCCGGTGAAGTCCGTGAGGTTGACCAGCAGCAGGCGGATGATCTCGCCGAAGCCCAGCGTCACGATGGCCAGGTAGTCGCCGCGCAGCCGCAGCACCGGAAAGCCCAGCACGAAGCCGAACAGCGCCGAGGCGGCGCCCGCCAGCGGCAGCGCCTCCCAGAAGCTCCAGCCCGCCCAGTGGAACAGCAGCGCGTAGGTGTAGGCGCCCACGGCGTAGAAGCCCACGAACCCCAGGTCCAGCAGGCCAGCGAAGCCCACGACTACGTTCAGGCCTAGGCCCAGCATCACGTAGATCATGGCCAGGGTGGCGATATCGACGGCGTTGCGTCCGGCGAAGAAGGGCCAGATCACGGCCAGCAGCAGCGCCGCCGTGATCCACACCCCGCGCTGGCGCGCGGGGATGGCGGGCAGCTTCGGCCAGGGCAGGCGCACGCCGCGCCCCGCGAGCAGGGGCCGCAGCATCTGCGCGATGAAGACGAGCAGGCAGGCCCAGGCCACGTTGCTCCAGTGCTGCGCGATGATGGTGCGCACGCCCGCGCGCTCCAGGTGCAGGCCGAAGATGGGCGTGACCACCACGGCCGTGAGCACCGTGGCCGTGAGGGCATGGGCCAGGTTCTGGCGCCAGCCGGGGCGGGCGGAGGAGGAGATGGCGGCGCTCATCAGACTTTCTCCACTTCAGGTTTGCCCAGGAGGCCCGTGGGGCGGAACAGCAGGATCAGCACCAGCAGGCCGAAGGCCACGATGTCCTTGTATTCCGACGAGATGTAGGCGGCCGCGAAGGTCTCGGCCACGCCCAGCAGCACGCCGCCCAGCATGGCGCCGGGGATGGAGCCGATGCCGCCGAGCACGGCCGCCGTGAACGCCTTGACGCCCACGATGAAGCCGATGAAGGGGTTGAGCTTGCCCACGGCGAGCGCGATCAGCACGCCGCCCACGGCAGCCAGCACCGCGCCCAGGATGAAGGTGAACGAGATCACGCGGTTCACGTCGATCCCGAGCAGCCCGGCCATGTGCATGTCCTGCGAGCAGGCGCGCGAGGCCCGGCCCATGCGCGAATGCCGGATGTAGAGCGTGAGGGCGATCATCAGCACTACGGTGACGACGATGATGAGCACGCGGGTGTAGGGCACGAAGACCTCGAAGCCGCTTTCGTCACCGAAGCGCAGCGCGCCCGGCAGCAGTGAGGGCACGGCCATGTCGCGCGCGCCCTGGCCCAGGGCCACCCAGTTCTGCAGGAAGATGGACATGCCGATGGCCGAGATCAGCGCCACCAGGCGCGGCCCGTTGCGCAGCGGCTTGTAGGCCACCTGCTCGACCACGAAGCCGTACACGCCCGTGACGAGCACGGCGACCAGCAGCATGAGGGCGATGATGACGGCGATGGGCAGCCCGCTCTGCGTGCCGATCGCGGCAAGGGTGACCAAGCCCGCGTAGGCGCCGATCATGTAGATTTCGCCGTGCGCGAAGTTGATCATGCCGATGATGCCGTACACCATGGTGTAGCCGATGGCAATCAGGGCGTAGATCGCTCCGAGCGACAGGCCGTTGAAGAGCTGCTGAAGCAGCTGCGGCAGGAATTCAGACATCCTGGGCCTCTCGATAAAGAGATGGGGAACAAATGGGCGGCCATGCCCGAGGGGCACGACAAAACCCCGACGGCCCCGCCTCCTGGCGGAGAGGGCGTCGGGGTGAAGAGCGCAGGCGGCTTACTTGGCGACGGACTTGCTGCCGTCCTTGTGCCACTCGAAGATCTGGAAGTCGAAGGACTTCAGGTCGCCGTTCTTGTTCCAGCCGATGGCGCCCAGGGGCGTCTCGAAGGTGGTCTTGTGCATATGGTCGGCCACCTTGGTGGGGTTGTCGCCCACGGCCTTGATGCTGTCGATGATGACCTGCGCGGCAGCATAGGCGGTCATCTGGAAGGCGCCGCCGGCGTCGCGCTTCTTGTCCTTGAAGGCCTTCACGATGGCGGCGTTCTTGGGGTTGGTCGAGAAGTCGGCCGGCAGGGTCAGCAGCATGCCTTCGACGGCGGGGCCGGCGATGGCGTTCACCTCGGGGTTGCCCACGCCCTCGGGGCCCATCATCTTCACCTTCAGGCCCTGCTCGCCGGCCTGGCGCAGCAGCAGGCCCATCTCGGGGTGGTAGCCGCCGTAGTAGACGAAGTCGACGCCCGCGCTCTTGAGCTTGGTGATGACGGCGGAGTAGTCGCTGTCGCCGGCGTTGATGCCCTCGAACAGCGCCACGTTGACGCCGGCCTTCTTCAGGTCGTCGCGCACCGAGGCGGCAATGCCCTGGCCGTAGGACTGCTTGTCGTGCAGCACGGCGACCTTCTTGGGCTTGACCTTCTCGATGATGAACTTGGCGGCAGCGGGGCCCTGCTGGTCGTCGCGGCCGATGGTGCGGAAGATGAAGTGGTAGTTCTTGCCCTCGGTCAGCGCGGGCGAGGTGGCCGAGGGAGTCACGACGACCACGCCCTCGTTGTTATAGATGGGGGCGGCGGCAATCGCCGCGCCCGAGCATACGGGACCGACCACATAGTGGATCTTGTCGTTGACCACGCGGTTGGCGGCGACGGGGCCTTGCTTGGGCTCGCAGGCGTCGTCCACGACGACCAGCTCGATCTTCTTGCCGTTGATGCCGCCGGCGGCGTTGGCCTGCTCCACGGCCGTGTTCACGCCTTCCTTGACCATGTCACCGTACTGGGTGACGGGCCCGGTGGCCGGGACGACCATGGCGATCTTGACCTGCGCATGCGCGGTGGACAACAAAGCCGCGCTGGCCAGGCCCAGTGCAGCGACGACGGTGTGCATGCGGAACGGAATGCTCATAAAACGATCTCCAACTTTTGGTGAAGCGGTCTGAAAAATCATCAGGCCCCGGTGGGGGCCTGCGATCAAGACCGCCATGGTTAACCGCGCGCATGGTATTGGCAACAGGGTAAGCAAGGCTGGCACTGTCGCCAATTTTTTGCTACGGCAGGCAAGTGATTGATATTGATCAATTTTCCTGGGATTGCCCTTTCAAGGAAAGCTGGCCGCCTTCGGGGCCGGTGCCGATTCTGCCGCACCTGCGGCGGGGGTGGCTTCGGAATGCAGCTTGGAGGGCGGCACCGGCATGCCGGCGCGCCAGCGGCGCACGACGCGCTGGAAGATCAGCGCATTGGGGATCTGCAGCAGCGTGCCGGGCTCGGGCGCCGTGGCGTCTTCCAGCGTGGTGTACAGCAGGTTGATGTCCAGCACGCGGCCCAGGGCGCCGGGCTTTTCCGCCGTGTCCAGCAGCTCGATGTGGTCGCCCACGCGAAACGGCCCCACGGTCAGGATCAGGAAGGCGCAGAACAGGTTGGACAGCACGCTCCACGCGGCGAAGAAGGCCACGGCGCCCACGGTGGCGAAGCCGGTGAAGGCCGTCCACAGCACGGCCGCGGACACGCCCAGGCGCTCCAGCGCCAGCAGGGCGGCGCCGCCGAGGATGAGCCAGCGCACCACGGCATTGACGGGCGTCAGCAGCTCGTGCGGGAACTGGTAGTGGTCGCTGGCCCGCCGGATGAGGCGCCGCACGATGTAGTGCAGCAGCAGCGCCGCCAGCACGATGAGCGCGATCTGCATGCCCGGCACGATCACGTCGAGCCAGTCGTGCGCCCAGGGAGGAAGAATGGTCTTCAGGCGTTCCAGCATGGGGCTCATTGTTCGCGGCGCAGGGCCGGGAACAGGATCACGTCGCGGATGCTGGGGCTGTCGGTCAGCAGCATCATCAGGCGGTCGATGCCGATGCCGCAGCCGCCCGTGGGGGGCATGCCGTACTCCAGCGCGCGCACGAAGTCGTGATCGAAGAACATGGCCTCGTCATCGCCGCTGTCCTTGGCCGCCACCTGGGCGTTGAAGCGTGCGGCCTGGTCCTCGGCGTCGTTGAGCTCGGAGAAGCCGTTGCCGAACTCGCGGCCGGTGATGTAGAGCTCGAAGCGCTCGGTGACCTCGGGGCGCAGGTCGTTGGCGCGCGCGAGCGGGCTGATCTCGGTCGGGTGCTCCATGATGAAGGTGGGCTGCCAGAGCTTGTCCTCCACCTCCTCCTCGAAGTACAACACCTGCAGGCTGGCCAGGGAGCGCGTGGACAGGCGGTCCTTCTCCTCGGTCATGCCCAGCTTCTTGAGCGCGCTCACGAGCCAGGCGGCGTCGTCCACGTGCGCGCCGGCCTCGGTGTACTGGTAGATGGCCTCGCGGATCGTCAGGCGCGCGAAGGGCTGGGACAGGTCCACCGCGCGTCCGCCGTAGGTCAGCTGCAGCGTGCCCGTGGCCTTGAGCGCCGCGTCGCGCACGAGCTCCTCGGTGAAGTCCATGAGGTCGCGGTAGTTCCAGTAGGCCGCGTAGAACTCCATCATCGTGAACTCGGGGTTGTGGCGCACCGAGATGCCTTCGTTGCGGAAGTTGCGGTTGATCTCGAACACGCGCTCGAAGCCGCCCACGATGAGGCGCTTGAGGTACAGCTCGGGCGCGATGCGCAGGAACATCTCCTGCTCCAGCGCGTTGTGGTGCGTGACGAAGGGCCGCGCGTTGGCGCCGCCGGGGATGGGGTGGAGCATGGGCGTCTCCACCTCCAGGAAGCCGTGCTCGATCATGAACGCGCGGATGCCGCCGATGGCCTTGCTGCGCGCCACGAAGCGGCGGCGCGCGGCCTCGTCGGTCATCAGGTCCACGTAGCGCTGGCGGTACTTGACCTCCTGGTCGGCCACGCCGTGGAACTTGTCGGGCATGGGGCGCAGGCTCTTGGTGAGCAGGCGCAGGCGCGTGACCTTGACCGACAGCTCGCCCGTCTTGGTCTTCATGAGCGTGCCCTCGGCGCCCACGATGTCGCCCAGGTCCCAGCGCTTGAAGTCGGCGTACACGTCCTCGCCCACGCCGTCGCGCGTCACGTAGAGCTGGATGCGCCCGCCCGTCTCGCCGAGCGAGCCGTCCTGCAGCGTGGCGAAGCTGGCCTTGCCCATGACGCGCTTGAGCATCATGCGGCCGGCCACGCTGACGGCTACGTCCTGCGCCTCCAGCGCCTCGGCATCCAGCGCGCCATAGCGCTGCTGCAGGCTGGCCGCATGGTTCTGCGGCTTGAAATCATTGGGAAACGCCACGCTCTGGCCCTGGGCCTGGCCCTCGCGCAGGGCCTTGAGCTTCTCGCGGCGCTCGGCGATGAGCTGGTTTTCGTCTTGCGGGAGGGAGGGGGCGTGATTGTGTTCAGACATGGTGCCGTCTAGTGGGGCCGGAAGGGCAAACCCGTAATTTTAGGGTTTTGGCGAGTGCCGGGGGGCGCCGGGCCGGCCCAGCACGGCCAGGATGGTCCAGGCGATGATGCGCAGGTCCAGCCACAGGCTGCGGGTGCGCACGTACCGCTGGGCATACAGCAGCTTGGCGGGCAGGATCTGTTCGACGTAGGTGCGCTCCGGGTCCGCGCTGCGCGCGAGCAGGCTGCTTTCGTCCCGGAAGGCGATGGAGGCCAGGTCGGTGATGCCGGGGCGCACGCCCAGGACCGTCTCGCGCACGTCGGACGGATACAGCGCCACGTAGCGCGGCACCTCGGGGCGCGGCCCGACCACGCTCATGTCGCCGCGCAGCACGTTGAGGAGCTGCGGCAGCTCGTCCACCTTGGCGCGGCGCAGCCAGGCGCCCGCGCGGGTGATGCGCGCGTCGGCCCCCACCGTGATCTGCGGGCCAGCGGCCTCGGCATCCAAGCGCATGGTGCGGAACTTGTAGATGTGGAACGGCCGGCCGCCGCGCCCCACGCGCTGCTGGCGAAAGAGCGCCGGCCCGGGCGAGTCGAGCCGCACCCACAGCGCCACGGCCAGCAGCAGCGGGCACAGCAGCAGCAGGGCCAGCGCCGCGAAGACGATGTCGAACAGGCGCTTGCCCATGTGCGCTCAGCCCAGCAGCGCGTGCAGTGCGGCGATCACGCGGTCCTGCTCGGCGTCGTGCATGGCCGTGAACAGCGGCAGGCTGAGCATGGCCCGATAGGCCGTGTCGGCATGCGGGAACTGTTCGGGCGCAAGGCGGTAGCGGTCGCGCCAATAGGGGTGGCGGTGCAACGGCACATAGTGCACGCTGGTGCCTATGCCGCGCTCCGACAGCGCCTGGATGAGCTCGTCGCGCGACAGGCGGGCACCGGCCGCCAGGCGCACCACGTACAGGTGCCAGGCATGCACGTCGCCCGCCGGGGCGTCGGCCGGCAGCACCAGGGGCAGGCCCGCCAATGCGGCGTGGTAGCGCCTTGCCAGGTGCTGGCGCCGCTCCAGGAAGCGAGGCAGGCGCTGCAGCTGCACCAGGCCCAGGGCGGCGGCGATGTCGGTCAGGTTGTACTTGAAGCCCGGGGCCACCACCTCGTAGTACCAGGCGGGGGTTTTCGACGTGAAGCGGTCGAAGGCGTCGCGGCTCATGCCGTGCAGGCGCATCACGCGCATGCGCTCGGCCAGGCGCGGGTCGCGCGTGACGGCCATGCCGCCCTCGCCGGTGGTGATGGTCTTGTTGGCGTAGAAGCTGAACACCGTCGCGTCGGAGGCGAGCCGCCCCACCAGCGCGCCCTGCCAGGTCGTGGGCAGGGCATGGGCGGCGTCCTCCACCACCTTCAGGCCGTGTTCGCGCGCGATGGACAGGATGGCATCCATGCGGCAGGCCAGGCCGCCGTAGTGCACGGGCATGATGGCCTTTGTGCGCGGGGTGATGGCGGCGCGGATGGCCTCGGGGTCGATGTTCAGCGTCACAGGGTCCACGTCCACCAGCACGGGGTCTGCGCCGAGGTAGCGCACCACCTCCACGGTGGCGGTGAAGGTCAGCGTGGGCGCGATCACCTCGTCGCCAGGGCCTATGCCCAGCGCTTCGAGCGCCAGGTGCAGCCCGGCTGTGGCCGAGTTGACGGCGATGGACTGCAGCCCGTCGCCGCCGAGGTAGGCGGTGAAGGCCTCCTCGAAGGCGCGGGCCTTGGGGCCGGTGGTCACCCAGCCGGAGCGCAGGGCATCGGTGACGGCGGCGATCTCGGCGTCGCCGATGTCGGGGCGCGCGAAGGGCAGGAAGGGCGGAGTGGCGTCAGGCATGGTCATGTCGGTTTGACCGCCCAGGTCAGGCGGTGGGTGCGCAGCGCAGGCAGCAGCGCTGCCGCGGCGATCAGTGCCGCCGGCAGCCGCCGCGCGAGCGGCGGCGCCAGCGTGAGTTTGCGCGAATGCAGCCGGGCGCCGGGGAACAGCGCCCGCAGCTCGGCCAGCGGCAGCCCGCGCACGTCGCGATTGTGCGGGTTGTCGACGACGAAGTCGTAGACCAGCACGCCGCCGCCCGGCGCCACCCAGCGCCACAGCTGGCGCGCGAACTGCTGGCGGTAGCCCGCGTCGAGCAGCGAGCTGAACACGGTGAAGGCCAGCACGGCCTGCTGGCTGGCCTCGGGTATGGGCACAGCGCAGGCATCGCCCTGCAGGATGCGCACACCCTCGGGCAGCAGGGCGCGCGCGGCGTCCGCGCGGTCCGGCAGCAGCTCGATGCCCGTGAGCTGCCGCGGCGTGGCGCCCAGGCGCAGCAGGTCGAGCAGGTTGCCGCCGCTGCCGCAGCCCACTTCGAGCAGGGGGCGGCCCGCGAGGCCGCTCCAGCCATGCGCGCGCCAGATCCGGGCCATGGCGCGCAGGCGCTCCTGCTGCGCCTGCAGCGCCGCCGCATTGGCGTACAGGCTGTAGCGCAGCGCGTCGGCCTCGCTGTCGCGGCGCGCGTAGCGGGCCTGCACGGCGCGGGTCTCTGGCTGGTTCATCGCGTGATCCTTGCAAAGCGCGACGACGGCGCGCGCGCGCGCAGCACGTCCCACAGGCCGCGCCACGTGCCCCAGCCGTAGCCGATGTGGAACGCCGCGATCACGGCCGGCAGCCGCCACAGCAGGCGCCAGGCGCCGGCCGCGCGCGCCGCGGCCACGCTGGCCAGCGCGAGATAGCTGCCGTAGAGCGCCAGCAGCGCCGCGGCGGGCCACGGCGTCCAGGGCAGCAGCAGCGCGGCGAGCGCGAGCGCGGCGACGAACAGCGCCGGCACGAGCTGGCGCCACGAGCCCGGCTGGCCGTGCTTGCGCACCACGAAGGGCCGCCAGTAGCCGTATTGCCGCTGCTGGGCCAGGAGGTGGCGCAGCGAGTTGCGCGGGTGGTAGACCGAGCGGATGGCGCCGCTTTGCCAGATGCGGCCGCCGGCCATGCGCAGGCGCAGGTTGTGCTCGTCGTCCTGGTTGCGCACCAGCGCCTCGTCGAACAGGCCGAAGCGCGCGAACGCCTCGCGCCGCCAGCAGCCCAGGTACACGGTATCGACCTCGCCCTCGTAGCTGCGGTCGCGCGAGCGCGCGCCGCCCACCACCCAGCGGCACTGGAAGGCCGCCGCGATGGCCTCGCCCATGGGGCCCGTGCCCTGGGCGACCCAGGGGCCGCCCACGTTGTCGGCGCCGCTGCGCTCCAAGGCCTCGATGCAGCGCGCCAGGTAGTCCGGGGCGAATCGGGTGTGGATGTCGAGCCGCGCGATCACCTCGCCGCGCGCGTGCGCGATGCAGGCGTTGAGCCCGGTGGAGACGATGCGGTCCGGGTTGTCCACGAGCAGCAGCCGTGGGTCGGCGGCGCAGCGCTCCAGCAGGCGCTCGCGCGTGCCGTCGTCGCTCTGGCCGTCGGCGATCAGCACCTCCATGCGCCAGCCCTCGGGCAGCTGCTGGCGCAGCACTGAGCCGCAGAAGGCGTCGATGAAGGCCGCCTCGTTGCGGCAGGGGGCGATCACGCTGAGCAGGCGGGGCACGGAGGTGGGGGTCATTTCAGCAACTGCCGGTACAGCCGGTCTACCTGGTCCATCTGCGCCTTGCGATCGCCGTCCAGCGCGATGCGCTCGGCATTGCGGGTTCCGATGCCGCGCATGCGCGCATCGTCCTCGGCAAGCTGCTGCAGCACGCCGGCCAGCGCGTGCGCGTCGCCCGCGGGCACCAGCAGGTCGGGGGCGATCCACTGCCGGTTGGCCGCCAGGTCGCTCGCCACCACCGCCAGGCCGCAGGCCATGCTTTCGAGCATGGCCACCGAGGTCGCATCGCTCTCGGGCACGCTGACCGAAATCTTGCAGCGCGCCAGCACGGCGGCCATGCCCGCATCGTCGAGGCGGCCGTGGAACGCCACGCATTGCGCCAGGCCCCGCTCCTGCACCCGGGCGCGCAGCGCGGGTTCGAGCGAGCCGCCGCCCAGCAGGTGCAGCGTCAGCGGCGCGCCGGGCAGCCGCTGGCGCAGCAGCGCGCAGGCGTCGATCAGCGTGCCGATATGGTAGTTGGGCTCCCAGGCGCGCAGGCTCACGATCTGCAGGCCGTCCTTGTCCTCCCAGGGCACGGGGGCGAAGCGGGCGCGGTCCACGCCCCAGTGGATCTCGTGCACCGGCGCGCGCGGGCGGTACTGCCGCGCGGCCTCGACCAGGCTGGCCGAGTCGCCGGTGACGAGGTCGGCGCGGCGCAGGATCCAGCCCGTGAGCCAGCGCATCCAGGGGCTGCGGTGCGGAGTCACGAGCAGGTCGCTGCCCCAGGCCGTCATCACGAGCGGGTGGCGGCCGCAGCGCGCGGCCAGGTAGCCGTAGGAGGTGAGGTAGTGCGCGTGCACGATGTCGGGCGCCAGCTCGTGTACATGGCGGCGCGCCGCGCCCGCGCGCAGCAGCCAGTCGGCCTGGCGCCGCACGGGCGGCAGGATGCGCTGCTCCACGCCGTCGAGCGGCTCGGGCCGCGCCGTGACGAGCGATACGCGCCAGCCGCGCGCGCGCATCTCCGTCGCCCAGCGCCGGGTGTGGGGGCTGTTGGCGTCGCCCAGCAGGCACAGGTGGGGCTGCATGTCAGCCATGCTCCTGCTCCGCGCGGGGCAGTTCGCCGGCCCAGGCAGCATAGTGGGCGGCCAGTTCCGGATGCTGCGCCAGCAGGCGGGCATCGCCGGTGCGCACGTCACCGATGGCGCGCGCGGGCGAGCCGGCGACGATGGCGAAGTCCGGCACCGCGCCGCGCACGCGGGAATGGGCGCAGACCACCACGCCCTTGCCGATGCGGCTGCCCGCCTCGACCACGCTGTGCGGGCCGATGAAGCTGTAGGCCCCGATCTCCACGGGTGCGCGCACGTAGCCGGGCATGTCGCCCGCGTGGCCGGCGTAGCTGCGGCCGAGCAGCCGGATGCTGCGGTGCGAGCTGTGCGTGACGATGCTCACGAAGTTGGTGATCTGCACGCCCTCGGCGATGCGCAGCCCGGCCGTGGCGTCGAGGAAGTTGAACTGGCCGATGAACACGTGGTCCGCCAGGTCGAGGCCTTGCGCGCCCTCGATGCAGGTGCTGGGCGCGATGCGGGTGTGCGGCAGGCGCCGGCCCGCGCGGCCTTGCTCGCCGAACACCATGCGGAAGAACAGCAGCCGCCAGAGCCAGCGGCGCCAGCGGTTAAGCAGGGCTCTCATGGGGAATGTCGCTCCAGAACGCGAGGGCCCTGAAATAGTAGAGGAAGTACGCCGCCATGGCCGCCGACACGCCCCAGGCCGCGCCCTGGAGCCCATCCCAGGCCAGGCCCGCGCACAGGCCCGCGAAGAAGGCTGCCTGCCCCGCCAGCGACAGCCGCAGCGCCCAGGGCTGGGCGCGCCAGGCCAGCGTGACCACGGAAAGCGGCGAGGCGACGAAATGCAGCCCGATGTACAGGGCCAGGCCGCGCGCGAGCGCACCGGCGCCTTCCCACTGCGCGCCGAAGGCCCGGGCGAACAGCCCCGGCCCCCATAGCAGCAGCACGGCGGCCAACGGCGCGGCCAGCAGCGCCAGCGCCAGCATGGAGCGGCGCACCAGGGCGCGGGCGTGATCGGCGCTGCGCGCATGCACCAGCTGCGGGTACAGCGCCTGCGAGAGCGCGCCGCCCAGCAGCGTGGCGGGGGCCTTGAGGTAGCGCAGCGCCAGCGCCCAGAGGCCGGCCGCCGCGTCGCCCGCCCAGGCGGCGATGAGCAGCAGCGTGAGCGTGTCCTGCAGCGCGCCGATGAAGGCGTGCGGCGTGTTGTAGAGCGGGAAGTCGCGGTGGCGCGCGGCCATGGCCTTCAGGCGCGGCAGCGGCTGGCGCCACATGCGCCGCCAGCCGCCCCGTGGCGCCGGCCGGGCCAGCAGCCAGGCGGCGCCAAGGCCCGCGGCGATGGGGCCGAGCAGCAGGCCCGCGGGCCCCGTCTTGAGAAGGCCCAGCAGCACCTGCAGCAACGCGCCGCCGCCCTGCTGCACAAGGCGCGCGGCCGACAGCAGGCCGAAGCGCTGCGCGCGCGTGGCCCACAGGGTCAGCCACTGGGTGGCACCGATGGCCAGCACGCCCACAGGCAGCAGCCAGGCAAGGGCCTGGCCCTGGCCCCAGAGGAGCGCCAGGGCCAGGAGCGTGGATGCGGCCGTGACGGCCAGCAGCAGGCGCGCGCACAGGGCCATGAGCAGGGCGGCGCGCCGGGGGGATTTTTCGAGCGGCAGGGCGAACTCGTAGCGCGCGCAGGCCACCACGGCCAGGTTGGTGGCCAGGGCCCAGAGCAGGGCGTACTGGCCGAAATCCGCGGGCGCATACAGCCGCGTCAGCGCCGGCCCCAGCAGCAGGGGCAGGGCGTGGGCCAGCACGCTGCCGGTCAGCAGCGTGAGCGTGGCGCGCAGCAGGCCGGGCGTCATGGGCTGGCCGGGCCGGCGGGCTGGTAGCCGGGCACCATCTGCCGCAGCAGGGCCATGATGGCAGGCGTGTCGCCGGCCAGTGCCGCGCGGCGCAGGGCCTCCAGCCTGGGCTGCATGTCTGACCACGGCGCGTGCTCCTCGTGCGCGCGCAGTATGCGCGGGTGCGCCGTGGGCAGGGGGTTGTCGCCTATCAGCAGCTCCTCGTACAGCTTCTCGCCGGGGCGCAGGCCGATGAACCGGATTTCGATGTCTCCGGTCGGGTGCGCGTCGCTGCGCACCGTGAGGCCCGACAGCGCCACCATGCGCCGGGCCAGATCCACGATGCGTATGGGCTCGCCCATGTCGAGCAGGAACAGGTCGCCGCCCTCGGCCATGGCACCTGCCTGCAGCACGAGCTGGGCCGCCTCGGGGATGGTCATGAAGTAGCGCGTGACCTCCGGGTGCGTGACCGTGATGGGGCCGCCCGCGGCGATCTGGCGCCGAAACAGCGGGATCACGCTGCCGCTGGAGCCCAGCACGTTGCCGAAGCGCACCATGGAAAAGCGCGTCGGCGTGCGCGCGCTGCCGAACGGCTGTCGGCCGCAGGCGGAGATGGCCTGCAGCACCAGTTCCGCGATGCGCTTGCTCGCGCCCATGACGTTGGTGGGGCGCACGGCCTTGTCGGTGGAGATCAGGACGAAGTGGCGCGCGCCATGTTCTACCGCCGCGCGGACCACGGAAAGCGTGCCGAACACGTTGTTGAATATGCCCTCCGCCGCGTTGGCCTCGACCATGGGCACGTGCTTGTAGGCGGCGGCATGGTAGATGGAGCTTGGCTGATGCTCCCGGCAGATGCGGGCCATGTGCGCTTCGTCCGTCACGTTGGCGAGCAGGGGCACGAGCGTGCAGCATGCGGCGGCGCCGTCCTGCTGCGCGGCGACGGCGGCCTGTAGTTCCTGGTGGATGCCGTAGAGCGCGTATTCGCTGTGGTCCACCAGCAGCAGCCTGGACGGGTGCGCGCGCAGGATCTGCCGGCACAGTTCGCTGCCTATGCTGCCGCCCGCGCCCGTGACGAGCACCACGGCGCCGCGCAGGTTGCGTTCGAGCAGTTCCTGGTCCGGGGCCACGGGCGCGCGGCCCAGCAGGTCGACGATGTCCAGGTCCTGGAAGTCGGTCACGCTCACGCGGCCGCTCGCGAGGTCCGTGAGGCTGGGCAGCGTGCGGATGCGCACGGGCAGCTCGCTCAGGTGCCCGATGATGTCGCGCCGCCGCTCGTGCGAGATGCTGGGCAGCGCCAGCAGCACGTCGGTGATGCCCTCGCGCTCCACCAGTGCCGGCAGGGCGCTGGCGCCATGGACGCGGGCGCCGTTGATGCTGCTGCCGACCTTTCTCGGGTCGTCGTCCACGAAGCCGCGCAGCGTGTACTGGCGCGCGCTCGCCAGGCCCGCGGCCGTCTGCGCGCCCGCGACGCCCGCGCCATAGATCAGCAGGCGGTGGCGCGCATTGCGCGTCTGGCCCGAGAGCCAGAACCAGCCCAGCGCGCGGCTCGTGCCTATGAGCAGCAGCAGGATCAGGGGCTGCAGAATGCCCACGCTGCGCGGCACGCCCTCCCACTTGGCCAGGAGCAGCAGCGCCAGCAGCAGCGCGCCATAGGTGGTAACGGCGCGGCCGGTGGTCAGCAGCGCGGCGATGCCGTTGTAGCGGAAGATGGCGCGGTACAGGCCCATGTGGACGAAGACGGGGAAGGCCATGGCCGGCCCGAGCAGGTAGACCAGCCACTGCAGCCCCTCGGGCCAGTGCAGCGTGTCCAGCCGCAGCGAGAAGGCCAGCCACATCGCCAGCAGCCCCAGGCCCAGGTCCAGTGTGACGACGACCAGCCGCTTGATGGAGCGCGGCCAGGTCAGTGCTTGCATCAGCATGCGTGCGGTATTCCTTTGGTCCGGCGATGTCTCTGTCTACAGGAAGATTCCCATGCGCTCGAGCATGTCGCCCACCAGCTCCAGGCGCACGAGCGGGTTGTCCAGCGTCATCAGGCGCTGCTTGCGGTCTGCGGGCAGGGGCAGCAGCTCGCACCAGCGGTTGGCTACCCAGCCGCAGTCCTGCAGTTGCTCCGGCGTGGGGACGGCGTGCGGTCCGGCCCCCGCCTCGCGCGCGTGCAGCGAGGCCAGCACCTGCGCCAGCACGCGGGCCGTGCGCTGCAGGTCGTCGGGCACCGGTACATGCGGGTCGCCGGGCAGCTGCTCCACGTCCGCCACCCACAGCCCGTGCGGAAGGTGGCTGCGGTGGGTGATGCGAAAGCGCGCGGCGCCTCGGCACTGCAGGGTGATCAGCCCGGGCTGCGGCGCCTGCATTTGCTCGATGGCGGCCAGAGTGCCCATGTCGTGGAATTGTTCCGCGGGCGCGCCGGCGCGGCGCACCTCGTGCCCGGCGGTGAGCGCGACCACGCCGAACGGCGCGCCCGCGTGCCGGCATTTGCGCACCATGTCCAGGTAGCGCACCTCGAACACGCGCAGCGCCAGCACGCCACCGGGAAACAGCACGGTGTCGAGCGGAAACAGCGGCAGTGAAGTCAGTGTCAGCGGCTGGGGCATGGCGGGGCGCGGTGGCGGCACCGCTATCATCCCATGCTGCGCCGTCCCCGGCGCCGTGCCGCGCCCGTGGCGGGCGTCCTTTTGCTGCCTTCCATGCTGTTCCAGATCCTTTCCTTCCTTCTCGAAGTCGCCAGCGGCCTGCTGACCGGCGCCTGCCTGCTGCGCCTGTACATGCAGTGGCAGCGCGTCTCGTTCGCCAACCCCGTGGGGCGGCTGGTGTTCGCGCTCAGCGACTGGCTGGTGCTGCCGCTGCGCAAGCTGGTGCCGGCCGCGGGACGCTGGGATCTGTCGAGCCTGGTGGCGGCGTTCCTGCTGCAGCTGGTGCAATACCTGCTGCTGTGGCTGCTGCTGGGCGCCGGCGTGGGGCTGGCCTGGCTGCCGTGGGTGGCCGTCTTCAGCCTGGCGCACGTGGCCGTGTCGGGCCTGATGGGGCTGCTGATCGTCTATGCCGTGCTCTCGTGGGTGCAGACGCGCTCAGCTCTAGGCGACGTGATCGCGCGCCTGTGCGAGCCGCTCCTGCGCCCCGTGCGGCGCGTG
>JADHED010002039.1_pt1 | contig 15064 bp, 10 predicted proteins | sample 8952041 | NCBI WGS metagenome assembly JADHED01 (sample SAMN16124423, study PRJNA663239) | bioreactor sludge metagenome | isolation source: sludge (control) | place: India:Bengaluru | collected 2018-09-08
CATAGAGCAGTTCATGACGCGCCTGTACCATCCGGGCGTGAACATGCTCTACGTGACCGGCGTCGTCCTGGAGGACATGAACAACGACGGCCATCTCGACATCGTCTACAGCAGCGCCGGCGCCGGTTCCAGCGTCTGCTTCAACGATGGATCCGGTAGCTTCCACGGCAGAGACCGCGTCCTGTTCCCTCCGATCATCGGCGAGGTGGGCTCCTGTTACAGCGGTCTGCAGGTGTTTGACCTCGATCTTGATGGCTGGAAGGACGTGATTCTGATCTCGACGTCAGCGGGCGCTCCGTCGCGATCTTTCGCGTGTGCGCCTACGCCAGTGGGCGTGACGTTCCTCGAGAATACGACGGCCATGGGCCTCGGCGGCAGCTCGAAGGCCATGGGATCGGCCGCCGCCGACTTCACCCGCGACGGCGACTTCGACCTGTTCGTGGGAAGGACCATCTCGGATGGACAGTACTTCTACAAGACGGACGCCAAGGCCGGCGCCAACTCCCTCGACCGGAACTACGTGAAGATCCGGCTGGCATCACCGTTGAAAGCCAACAACTGGCAAGGCATCGGCGCCACGGTGTCGGTCACGGCCGGGGATCTGGTGCAGACGCAGGTCGTCGACGGCAGCAGCGGTCGCGGGGGCCAGCGAGACCGTGATCTGATATTCGGATTGGGCGACTTTTCAGGTCCCGTGACCGCCGCCGTGAAGTGGCCGCGCGGACATGTGCAGTCGGACATCTCCCTGTTCGTCAGCGGCTCCGTCGCCGGCGACTCCCTCAACACGGTCATCGACGAGACCATGGTGATCAGCAACCTGAACGCGACGGCGTATGTCGTGCCCGGAACCACGCTCTACGACTGGGTCTTCTCGTGGGACACCAACTCCGCCTGCGACACGAGCCTGGACGCGCTGACCATCGACCAGGCCGGCATCCAGAACCCCTGCTGGCCGGGCTGGACCGTGCTGACGCCGTCAACCCCCGGCGTGGTGTACACCTACGAGCCCAAGCCCGGCGGCGGCTACCTGCACCAGTTCGCGATCTACGGACAGGAATGCAATCTGAACTGCAGCTTCCGTTATTCGGCCTTCAGCGCCATGGGCGCCAACCAGGCCACCAGCACGACCAAGACCAAGCAGGTCAAATTCTGCCCGTCGGGCTTCTAGACCCAAGGAGGATGAACATGTTGAGAATACACAGCGTGCTATTCGCGGCCCTGTTGCTGACTCCGCTGCTGGCGATGGCCGAGCCGACGGCCGACCTGAACGCGGTGAACGTTCTGGGCTCGGTCGGCCTGGCCCAGGCCCAGGAGAACAGCTGCATCGCGGTTTGGGTGCCGGTTGCTGACAATATGGCAATTACCGGCATGAAATGGTACAATAACGATGGGCTGACGGCGTTCCCGGAGATCCTGGTTCAGAGCGGGACGGCCGACTATCCGGTAGCACTGCCGGATGCCGCGACCGTGGCAACGAACGTGACCGGGCCTTCCGGCGCCTGGAGCGAAGTGACGTTCAGCAGCACGGTCGGCAGCACGAGCGGCGGCCTGTACGTGATCTTCCGGGTCCCGGCCGGTTCGCAGGCCCAGGCCGATGGCGCTGGCGGCGGGCCGGCCCTTGGCTACACCGTCGCGGCGGAAGGGTACCCGGGCTGGATGAGTTCGGACGGCGAGGACTGGTCGCCGGTGCATCCGGACTACGGGTTCGCGGTGCGACCGATCCTGGTCGAAGGCGGTTCGGCGATGATGTTCAAGTCGGGACGCGCAGCAGGCGGGATGAAGGACCCGGCGACGGGAGAACAGTCACCCCCCGCGGCGCTGCCGACCGTAACGGTTCTGCGGCCGGCCATGCCGAACCCGTTCAATCCTCAGACGACGCTGAGCTTCTCTCTGAAGGAAGACGCGATGGTGGACCTGGCCGTGTTCAGCTTGCGCGGAGAGCGGGTTCGCCAGCTCGTGTCCGAGAGCAGATCTGCCGGTGAGCATTCGGTCGTCTGGAACGGCCGCGACCAGAGCGGCGCGGCGCTTCCGAGCGGCGTGTACCTGGCGCGATTCTCGGCAGGCGGCGTGGTCATGACACAGCGGCTGGTGCTGGTGCAGTAGCCAATGGCGGGACCGGGGGCGGCTTCGGCCGCCCCTGGCAACAGAGGCGGTGCTCGACATGCGGATCAAGCTCATCATTCCGGCCCTGCTGCTCGTGACGTCCTTCGCCGCCGTGGATGCTTCTGCCCGAACCTGGCGCGTGGAGTTGGATGGATCGGGGGATTTCAACGATATCCAGCCGGCCGTGGATGCTTCCGCCGACGGGGATTCGATCCTGATCGGGCCGGGGCGGTTCGACACGTTTCATTCCTGCGTTGCCCCGGCCTGGACTGAGCAGACAGTGATCTGGATTACCAAGGACAACCTGACGCTGCTCGGCTCAGGTCAAGGTGTCACGATTATTGGGCCGACGACCTACTATGCGCCATTGGGGCGGGACCCCAAAGGAATCTGTTCCATTGACGGCTATGCCGCAACGATTAGTAACCTCTCGATCGAGAATATTGACACGGGAATTTACTGGTGGAGAGGAAGCATCGTGCTGGAGGACTGTACCATCACGGGGGGCAATGACCAATCGTTTGGCGGACTGGCGCTCTGGCCATATGGTGCGATCATCCGGAACTGCACGATAGACACGCGATTCGCAGGGCGCAGTTGTTCCGTTGGAGTTGTTTCTCGCGATATATTGTTCGAGAATTGCGTATTCAAGGGATTCGGATATGGACCGAGCATAACTGACAGCACTACAAACGTACGATTTGTTGGCTGCGGCTTTCTGAACGTGATGAACGGAATTCACTGCGATCATGGGTCGGCTATTGAAGTCACGGACTGTTACTTTCGTTCGACGCAGGTGGCTGCGATTAACGTCTTCAATGACTCCCGCGCAGTATTGGACCGCGTTACGATCGAAGGCGGCACCACGGGAATAGCGGCCTCCGGGGGCGGCATTGTCACGGGCACGAACTTGGTCATCCAGGGAGCGTGGAACGAAGCCCTGCGCCTCTGCTGTAATTCCTTCGTCACGATCCACAACAGCCATATCCTGGCCGGCCCCGGCTATGCCGTGCGATGCCTGAGCACATGGGCCCATTCTCAGCATCCAGACTTGTCCGGCAACTACTGGGGAACAACGGACGTCGAGGCGATCCGCGCTTCCATCTGGGACGCCAACGACACTCCAGAGACCAATGGGGTCGTGCGCTTCGAGCCGTTCGCGGACGGACCGGTACCGACCGAGTCGACCAGTTGGGGCGATCTGAAGGCCTCGTTCCGATAGCGGCCACATGAAGCCGGGGACCGGGCCGCACTGAAGCCCGCGCCGTCGACGGAGAGGCAGATCTCCGTCAGAGGAGGCTGATGCTCGAAGCGCTTGTTGTGGCTGGATGAATGCGGACGGCAAAGACTGGTCGCCGGTGCATCCGGACTACGGGTTCGCCGTGCGACCGATCTTGGTCGAAGGCGGTTCGGCGATGATGTTCAAGTCGGGTCGCATGACGGGCGGCTTGAAGGATCCAGAGACGGGCGAGCAGACGCCGTCCCAAGCGGTGCCGACGGCAACGGCGTTGCGACCGGCGATGCCGAACCCGTTCAATCCTCAGACGACGCTGAGCTTCTCTCTGATGGAAGGCGCGATGGTGGACCTGGCCGTGTTCAGCTTGCGCGGAGAGCGGGTTCGCCAGCTCGTGTCCGAGAGCAAGTCTGCCGGTGAGCATTCGGTCGTCTGGAACGGCCGGGACCAGAGCGGCGCGGCGCTTCCGAGCGGCGTGTACCTGGCTCGATTTTCGGCAGGTGGCGTGGTCATGACACAGCGGCTGGTGCTGGTGCAGTAGCCAATGGTGGGACCGGGGGCGGCTTCGGCCGCCCCTGCCAACGAAGGCTGAGCTTGACATGCGTAGCAACTTCATCATTCAGGCTCTGATGTCCGTGGCCGTCTTCTCAACCGTGAATGCGTCGGCCCGAACTTGGCGTGTGGAGTTGGGTGGATCGGGGGACTTTACGGACATCCAGCCAGCCGTGGAAGCATCCGCTGCCGGGGACACGATTCCGATCGGCCCGGGGCGATTCGACACGTTTCATCCCTGCGTTGCCCCGGCCTGGACTGAGCAGACAGTGATCTGGATTACCAAGGACAACCTGACGCTGCTCGGCTCAGGTCAAGGTGTTACGATCATCGGGCCGACGACGTACTACGCACCCTTGGGGCGCGATCCCAAAGGCATTTGCTCCATCGACGGTCTGGCAGCGACGATTCGGGACCTCACCATCGAGAACATCGATACGGGAATCTACTGGTGGAGAGGGAGCCTCTTTCTTGAGGATTGCACTGTTACAGGAGGCAACGATCAGTCGTTTGGTGGCCTGGCGCTCTGGCCATATGGCGCCACCATTAGAAGCTGCACCATTGACACACGATTCGCCGGCTATAGCTGCGTTGTCGGTCAGCAATCACGCGATGTCCTATTTGACTCATGCGCCTTCAATGGACTCGGATATGGCCCGACCATCCAGGGGAACACGCAAGACGTGCGCTTTTCAGATTGCAGCTTCCAGAACGCGTTCAATGCACTCACGATTGTCGGCCAATCTTCAGCGGAAGTTTCGTACTGCACCTTTAGCGCCACGCAATCGACTGCGATCAACGTCGTGGATGATTCACACGCGGTATTGGACCACGTGAACATCGACGGCACCAACACAGGAATCGCGGCATCCGGGGCGGCATTGTGACAGGGACCAACATTGTCATTCAAGGCGCCAGAACCGAAGCTGTGCGCCCTTGCTGCAATTCATTCGTTACAATCCACAACAGCCATATTCTGGCCGGCCCGGGTTACGCAGTGCGATGCGCGGGCACTTGGGCCCATTCGCAACATCCGGATCTGTCCGGCAATTACTGGGGGACAACTGACATCGAAGCGATCCGCGCCTCCATCTGGGACGCCAACGACACTCCAGAGACCAATGGGGTCGTGCGCTTCGAACCGTTCGCGGACGGACCGGTACCGACCGAGTCGACCAGCTGGGGTGATCTCAAGGCGTCGTTCAGGTAGTGCCTGATCGCGCCGTTTGTGGGCCGGCTCCGCGCCGATCCTGGGAACATCGAGGCGCATCGGGCTGTCGTTCATGGTCCCGCCCGGCCTTGACGTCAAGGCAGAATCCTGGCCTAATGAAGGAGGTTGATGCCGGCCCCGATTCTGCGCGCCAATCCGATGGAGACTGCCATGAGTCAGGATGTCCCCGCTCCCAGCGACGATCGATTGTCGGGACTTGATGCAGGTCCCACAGGAATCGGATCCCAGACCGCCCCTCCCCGCGAAGCCCCCTTCCTCTTCACCGGCGATACCGGCGAGTACTTCCGCATCTGGATCGTCAACGCCTGCCTGTCGCTGGTGACGCTCGGGATCTGGTCGGCCTGGGCCAAGGTGCGCACCACGCGGTACCTGCGCGCGCACACCACGCTGGACGGGTTCCCGTTCACGTACGATGCCAACCCGGTGGCCATCCTGCGCGGGCGCATCCTGGCGGTCGTGTTCGTCGGCACCTGGACCTCCCTGGGCTACGTGGCTCCGTTGGCCCAGCTGCTGCTGCTGGTGCCGGCGGCGTTCATCGTGCCCTGGCTGATCAAGGCCTCGCTGCGCTTCAACGCGCGGGTGACCACCTACCGCAACGTCGGCTTCTCGTTCAGCGGCGGCTACGGCGACGCCTTCGGCTACTTCATCATTGCGCCGGTCCTGTCGGTGTTCACGCTGTACCTGCTCATCCCCTGGGTGGTCTACCGGCAGCGCGTCTGGCAGGCCGAGAAGACGGCCTGGGGCAATTTGAAGCTCTCGCTGCGCGCCCGCGCCGCCGACTTCTACGCCGCCCACCTGCCGGCGATCATCATGATCGTCGTCGCCTTCGTGGCGTTCATCAGCGTGGTCGGATTGGCCGTGGCAGGCTCCGAGGATAGCGGGACGATCCCCGCCGGCGCCTGGGTGGCCATCGCGATCCTCTACGCCTTCGTGCTCTTCGCGACGCTGGTGACCCACGCGGCCGTCACGCGCGTGACCCTGGACTCCTTGTGCGTCGGTGACGGCGCCCGCGTGACCTGCCGCCTGGACGCGCTGCGCTACGCCTGGATCCTGGCCACGAACGCAGTCTGTGCGCTGGTCACGCTCGGCTTGTTGTATCCCTGGGGTGAGATCCGGCGCTTGCGGTACCTGGCCGCCGCCACGAGCGTGTCGGGCCTCGAGACGTTCGACGGGGTGACGGGCACGCGCGCGGCCGCCGGCTCGGCGGCCGGCGAGGAGATCGCCGATGCGTTCGACATCGAACTGGGATTCTGACGCCGCGGCCGGGGGCGATGGCGGCGCGCCGCCCGTCGTCCGGGGCAGCTGGTTCGCGGCGGGCGCCGCGAAGCGGCATGACGGCACGCTGACCCTGGCCGGCGGCGAATTCCGCGTCGTGGCCGAGGATGGCGGGGGCGCCGCCTGCCCTGTCACCGAGGCGCGGCTGTCCGACTTCGGCGACGCCGTGACGGTCGAGTTCGCCGACGGCAGCGCCTTCGTGGTGGCTTCCGGGCAGGCAGACACCGCCCGCCTGCGGGCCCTGTCGCGCGGCAAGGCGCGGCTCGTGACGCGGCTCGAGCGCCGCTGGCAGGCGGTGCTGGTGGCCGTCGTCGCGACGGTGGCGCTGTGCGCGCTGCTGCTGTTCGTGGTGCTGCCGGCCATGACGGCGCCCCTGGCGCGCCTGGTCCCCGACGCCTGGGCGCGGCTGATCGACGAGCAGGCGCTGCCGGTGTTCGACCGCCTGGTGCTGGAGCCGAGCGCGCTCGCGGAATCCGAGCGCGAGCGCATCGGCGCCGGCTTCGCCGCACTGGTGGACGGCCTGGGCCTGGACGCCGCCCGCTACCGCCTGGAGTTCCGCTCCGGCCGCGTCGGCGCCAACGCCTTCGCCCTACCCGGGGGCACCGTCATCGTGACCGACCGCATGGCCGAGATCGCGACGCCCGCCGAGCTGGATGCCGTGCTGGCCCATGAGATCGGCCATGTGGAGCGGCGACATGGCCTGCAGCAGATCCTGCGCAAGTCGACCCTGGCGATCATCCTGGTGCTGGTGGGACCCGATGCCGGCACCATCTCCGAGCTGGCCCAGGGCCTGCCGGCCGTGCTGCTGGACAGCGGCTATTCGCGGGCTTTCGAGCGCGAGGCCGACCGCTTCGCCTGCGAGGCGCTGGCCCGGCTGGATCGCGACCCGTCGGCGCTAGCCGACGCCCTGCAGCGGCTGGCGGACGAGCATCCCGAGGCAAGTGCGGTCCACGCCTGGGTCTCGTCGCACCCGGAAACGGACGAGCGGATCGCGACGATCCGCTCGTATCGGCCGCCGGAAGCGGGCGCGCCGTCATCGGGACGCTAGTCCGGGCTAGCTGGTCGCCGCCGTCGTGGCCGCCGTCGTGGCGACGACCGCCGCCAGCACGGCCGCCTGCGCCGCCCGCGCCGCCGCCACCGCCTCGCGCGCCGCGGCGACCCCGGCGCCGGTGGCGATCTCGCCCTCGGCCAGCTGCTTGAGCCGCGCCTTGCGCGTCTTGAGCAGCTTCTTGTCGATGGCGCGCGGCAGCAGCTCCGTCGCCTGGGCGATGACGGCCACCACCATCGTCCGCGGCTCGACGCGGTCGGTGTCGGTCAGCACCGCCTCGCGCAGGCGCGCGATCAGCTCGGCCTCGGGACCGCCATCGCGGGCCGGGAAGGTCCGGCGCGTGAACAGCCCGAGGACCTTGTCCGTCTCCTCGTTCAGCACGCCGCGCGAGACCAGTCCGCGCGCCACCCGCTTCTGCAGGTCCTTCAACCCGGCGAACTTCGACACCCACTCCGAGGCCCGCTTGCGCCGCTTGGCCGTCTGCACCAGGCCCAGGCACTCGGCCAGCAGCGGGTCGTCCAGCTGGAAGCCGGGCTCGGCGTCCACGAGCTTCTTCTTGTCCTCGCCGATGTGAACGGCGCCGCGCAGGGCCAGTTCGGCCAGGATGGCCCCGGCCATCGCCGTCGTGTGCCAGGCGCTCATGCCGGTCGTGCCCTTGCGGTCGTCCAGGGCCAGCAGCAGAAGTTCCTCGTGCATCTGGAGTCGGGAGCGGGCGGGCATGATGGCTCCTTGGGGGCTCGGGTACGTCCTCTGGTTCGTCCTCTGCTTCGTCCATTTGCGGGTCCGCGACATTATACACGAAGGACGCAGCCGGCATTCACGGGCGCCGCCGGGCCCCGAAACGCGGCATCCCCCGGGGTCGTCGCCCCGGGGGATGCCTCCCGTCACCGGTCCGACTGCCCGGCTCAGACCACGATCTCCTCGTCGAACTCGTCCAGGGGAATCACGACGTCCGCATCGCGCTCCCGGACACCCCCTGCCGCCTGCAAGCCGGCGGGGGCCGGGACAGGTGACGGGGCCGGCCGCGGGTCGACCGGTGTGGTCGACCGCGCGCGGGGCGCCTGCCTGCCACCCGGCGCGACGGGCCGAAGCGGACGCGACGGCGGGTTCGGCCGTGCATCACCCCGCCGCCCGCTGACCAGCTCCACCAGCATCGCCACCATCTGGTCCAGCTCGTTGGCCTGGGCGCTCAGCTCCTCGCCCGACGCCGCGATCTCCTCGCTGCTGGCGGCATTGCCCTGGATCACGGAATCCATGGTGTCGACGGCAGTGGTGATCTCGGTGATCCCGCGCGACTGCTGCACGCTGGCGTCGTTGACCTGCGCCATCAGCGCGGCGGCGCTGGCCACGGCCTCGTTGATGCGCAGCAGGATCTCGCCCACCTCGCGGTTGACGCGGACACCCTCGGCAGCGTTGCGCTGGGCCCCCTCGATGAGCTCGGCCGTGCTGCGGGCCGCCTCGGCGCTGCGTCCGGCCAGGTTCCGCACCTCTTCCGCGACGACCGCGAAGCCCTTGCCCGCCTCGCCCGCTCTCGCCGCCTCCACCGCGGCGTTGAGCGCCAGGAGGTTGGTCTGGAAGGCGATCCCGTCGATGGTCTTGAGGATCTGCGCCGTCTGGTCGCTGCTGGCCTTGATGCGGTCGATGCTCTCGTTCAGGCGCTTCATGGCGGCAACGCCTTCTTCGGCGTGTCGGCTCGCACCACCCGCCAGGTCATTGGCCTGTCCGGCGGTCTCGCTGTTGCGGCTGGTCATCGCCGAAATCTGCGCCAGCGATGCCGACGACTGCTGAAGGCTGGCTGCCGCGCTGCCGGAGCTGGCCGCCAGTTGCGTGCTGGAGCCGGCCACCTGGCCGGAGGCCTGCGTGATCTGCGCCGATCCGCGCGACAGGTCCGTGATGACGCGCTGCAGCGTGCCGTTGATGCGGCGGACGATGCCGTACATGAGCGCCCCGATCAGGAGCACGGCGACCAGGGTGGCTGCGCCCACGAGCAACATCGCCCGCAGCGAATCGCGCCGGCCCTCGTCTCGGATGGCCGCCAGCGCCGCGTTCTCCGCCGTGATGTCGCGGGCCATCAGGACGGCGCCGATCGTCTTGCCCGAGTAGTCGTGCACCGGCCACGCCGCCAGCTGCCGGTCACCCGCGGCCTCCACGACCTTGCCGTCGCGCGCGCGTTGAAGGACGCCGGCCGCGTCCAGGCTCGCGAACGTCGCGGCGTCGGTGGCCGCGACGAAGACGAACTTCCCGTCGACCACGGGGTGCTTGTCCTTGTCCTGGAGCGCGGTGGCGATCTCGAGAAGGCCCGCATCCATGTAGACCGCGAACTGCTCCTTGTCGCTGCTCTTCAGCTTGCCCAGCACGGGGTTGAAGTCCGACAGCATCTCGACCGTGCCGAGATGGCTGCCGTCAGCCGATGTCACCGGCACGATGCCTCGCACCGCGAAACCGCCGCGGCCGACCTCGATGCCCTGGACCGGCCTGCGCTCGCGGTTGGCCTGGGTCACCGTCGGCCGGAACGACGACAGGTCGTCCGAGATGTCCAGCTTCTTTCCGTCGCGCTTCGTCTGCCAATCCATCTGGCCCACCCGCAGCAGGCTGTGGCTGTTGGGAAGGTGGAAATGCAGGTCGAGGTTCCTGGCTCCGGTCTGCTCCTTGTAGCCATCCAGGTAGCCCTTCGTGACGGCGCGGAGCTGCTGCCGCGCTTCCTGGCCCCTCTCGTCGAACTCGTCGTCGATGTTACCGGCCAGTGCCACCCGGTAGGCGTTCTCGACCTCCGGGAGCCTCGTGAACAGGCTGGCCTGCCGGATGTTCGCCTCCTGTGCCGCCGCCAGGAAGGACTCGTACTCGTGGATGCGCGTGTCGACGGCCTCGGCAACGGCCTGCTCGGTTGCCGCCTGTTGGCCAGCAACCTGGTCCGCCACCATCGAACGGATGGTGTTCGAGATGCCGAAGAAGGCTCCCAGGCCGGCGACGAGAATCGCCGCCACCACGGGCAGCAGGATCCGGTTCTGCAGACTCATCAGATTCCTCCGGGCAGGCAGGGACCATCATCGGATACGGGTGATCGCACACCGTGGTCTATCGGATCGTGGGGCTGGAAATTGAGGGCAAGCCGCATCCGGTTGCCGCGGTCCCCCACGGCGTTGCTGGGATCTCGGGGTCCGGACCGTCGGATCCGGACCCCGTCGCACGGGCTCGCCAAGGGGGTCGGCAGCCCGGCTACTCGAGCATCATGAGGCGCCGCGTCTCCTGCTCGCCCCCGGCGCTCAGGCGCGCCAGGTACATGCCCGACGGCAGGCGCTGCCCGTGGTCATCGGCGCCGTTCCAGGTGAACTCGCTGGCGCCGGCCGGCAGCGACGTGGCGTTCATGACCCGCACGCGCCGGCCCGCGACGTCGAAGATCTCCAGCACGGCCGCATCCACCGCGCGCGGCAGCTCGAAACTGAGCGTCACCTGAGGGTTGAAGGGATTGGGCCTGGGCGCATGCACGACCAGGCGCCCGGGCAGCGCGTCGGGCGCGGGCGAGAGGTAGCCGGGCTGAACGGTGAGGGTCCCGGGGTTGCTGTCGATGGTCCCGCAGTCCTTCGCGATCCTGCACCGGTACTGACCGCCGCTGGACTCCGTCACGTCCAGCAACGTGAGCGACGTCGTCGTCGCGCCGGTCACGTAGCCGGGGATGTCGTTGACGGCCGCCCACTCGCCGGAGATGAGCTTCTGCCATGAGTAGGTGGCGCTGCCGGCGCCCACCGGCACGACCGTGAACGTCGCGTCGTGCCCGGCGGTGACGGTTGTGCTGGCCGGGTGACTGAAGATTCCGTTCGCGCAGGCGTCGTCCCACGTCTCGAGGGCCTCGCGGATCTGCTCGCGCAGGATCTCCTCCGAGGCGGCGTAGGCGATCTTGGCCCCCGGGTCATTGCCGGCGTCCACGAAGGTCGTGAAGGCGTACTCCCGCCGCAGCTCCAGCCAGAGCCCCATGAAGCTCACCTTGAAGGGGATGCTCACCCATCCCGCCGAAGAGCGCCATTTCGTTTCGTCGCAACCGTACGAGCCGCCCTTGACCGCGTACCGCAGCGCCTGGCGGAAGTCGACACGCTCGTTGTAGGTGAGGTCCGTCTGGGCCGCCTCCTGGTCGATGACTTGCCGCAGCGTGTAGAACGCCTCGTCCTGCGTGAGGCCGTAGCCCCAGGCCGTCGTGCTCGCCATCAGGTCGTAGAGCTCGCCTTCCCACGTGCTGTCGAAGAAGGTGCCGTCGGCGATCTGCTCGTACAGGCTGACGAGGTCCGCAGCGGTGGTCGTGTTCGGCGTGTTGCCGCACAGGCAGCCGATCGTGTGGTTGATCTGCGTGTGGTCCAGCCCGGCCACGTTGTCCGCGAAGCTGTTCAGCGTCGTCCGGGTGAACAGCTCCTCCAGCGTGTGCGTGCGTCCATTGTGCGAGCTGCGAAGCATCCTGCGGACCGTGTCCGACATGGGCTCCCATCCCGGTTCACAGTTGTAGGAATCGTCCGGGCACACGTCGTTGTAGTACTGCTCGGTGCAGCGGTTCGGCACGTAGATCTGGTCGTCGAGGTCGCGATTGCCCAACGCGCACTCCCGGATGGCGTAGGCGCCGTGCAGGATCTTCATCGAGCTGGCCGGCTCGAAGACGAAATCCTCATTGAGAGACGCCAGGACCTCTCCTCCCACGCGCTTCAGCTTGAAGCCGTAGGTGCCGACGGTGGCCGCAGCCGCCATGTAGTCGCGCACGCGGCGCGTCTGGTCATTGGCGTTGTCCACCAGGCTGACCGCGAACCTGGTCGAGCCGAGAGCATTCGTGTAGCGGTGAAGACTGGTCAGCCGGCCGCCGGTCTGGCCGATGAAGTCCGCCAGATCCGACGCGGCCAGCCCTCCGTGGAACCAGCCCGCGCCGGGATTGTCGGCGACCATGACGCAGGCGAAACGCGCCGCGGCAAATAGCGTCGGGGCCGTCTCAAGCTCGATGTCGACCAGCCGCGCGCTGTTCTGGGTCAGCAGGTCGACAATCTCTTCCGCCGTCTTGTCGAAGTACCACCACCATCCCTGGTACTGCGCCCCGGAGTTGTTCACGGCGACCGCCGCGTAGTACCTCTGCCCGCCGACGCTGTAGATCGACAGGTCGAGGATCCGCAGCGCGGGCGTCGTGTTCGCTACCCAGTCGACGACCTGCTGCCGCGTCTGCCCCACCAGCCAGCCCCAGCCGGCGGATGCTCCACCCGTGTTGGGAACGGAGATCGCGGTGGCCCGCGTTGCGCCCGATACCTCGTAGCAATCCAGGCTCACCAGCCGCCGGTTCGCCAGGTCGTTGCCGAGCTGCGTGACGGTGCGGTCGTAGTGCATGTTGCCGGTGCCGAAGCCCGGCACGGCATAGTCACCGGAGTTCTGGACCGTGACGACGTCGTACAGCCCCGCCGACACGCGCTGGATGCTGAACGGGCGCAGGCCCGCGTTGATGTCGGTGGTGATCGTCGCCGGCGTCACGCCGTAGCGATAGTTCCAGCCGGTGGGCGTGTCGAGGATCTCCTCGACCTGGGCCCGTGCCGGGCCGGCGATCAGCGCGGTCGCAACGACCGCGAGCAGGACTGCGTTCCGCGCGGCGCGACGGCCCGCGGCGGGGAGACGGCTGGCGATGGCTGTCGGCATGGTCGGGAACCTCCGCGTCGGGCGCCGGCCGTGGTGGCGGCGCATCAGATCCAGCGGCGCGGTGGTCCCGGCGCCGCTTGCCGGAATGCGACTTCTTGAGAGGGTTATCGAGAAATGACGACGAATCGGGTCATCAATAGCGCCGAACCGGGCGCACATGTAGCTATCGTGTTAAACCACATCGAATTAAGATCCAGGGCAATGGCATCCCGACATACCCCCACGGTGCGGACCTGCTTGCCCTCCCGGCCTCCGGTCGAGATGATTCGGTTCAAGGAACGCGTGCGGGCACCGATCCCGTCGCGTCTCCCGGCGCCGGGCTCTCCGCCGCCGCGCGGGTGCCTCCCCCGAAAGGCCAGACCGCCCCGTGTCCACGACGCGCGCCACGCTCCAGCACGCCATCGTCTACAGCGGGGCCGCCATCGCCAGCCGCATGATCGGGCTGCTGATGCTGCCGCTCTATGCCCATGTGCTGCGCGGCCACGGCTATGCGGTCATCGGCATGCTCGATGTCGGCATGAACTTCCTGATCAGCCTGCTCGCCTACGGGATGCAGGGGGCGATCGTCCAGCTCTACCACGGCGAGAAGGACCCGGCGCGCAAGCCGGCGGTCGTGAGCACCGGCATCATCCTGATCGGCGCCGTGACCGCCGTCCTGACCGTGCCGCTGATGCTGGCGTCGCGACCGGTCGCCTCGCTGCTCATCGCCGATGCGGGCTTGTGGCGCCTGGTCGTCATCGCGCTGGTCTGCTTCAACCTGGAGATGGTGGGCCAGGCCGCCACGGCCTGGCTGCTGCTGAACAGCCGTTCGCGCCTGCTCAGCCTGATCAGCCTGCTCCGGCTGACGCTGGGCCTGGCGCTGAACATCGAACTGATCCTGCGCCGGGGCCTGGGCCTGGACGGCTACTTCCTCAGCTCCCTGGCCGTCAGCCTGGTCAGCACCTCGGTCTTCCTGGCCCTGGCCATGCGCGGGTGCGGCCGCCGGTACGATCGCGAGATCGCGCGGCGCTTCCGCTCACTGTTGCTGCCGCTGGTGCCGGGCTCGCTCGCCTCGTGGGTGGGCCGGCAGGCCGAGCGGGTGCTGGCGCGCGGCCTGATCAGCCTGGAATCGGTGGGTGTCCTGGAGATGGCCTACCGCTTCCCGGGCCTGATCGCGATGGTCGTGACGACGCCGTTCATGCAATCGTGGGACACGCGCCGCTTCGAGATCGCCGAACAGCCGGATGCGCCGCGCGCGATCGCCCGCATGTTCACGTACTTCACGTTCATCATCGTCTGGATCGGCCTCGTGATGGCGGTGGTGATCCGGCCCGTGCTGGAGTTGCTGACGCCGCCCGAGTTCCACCTGGCCTACCGCATCGCGCGCGTGGAGATCTTGACCACGATCCTGCAGGGGCTGCAGTTCCACCTGTCGTTCGGGCTGTTCTACGCCAGGGACACGGCGCTGGTCTCCAAGCTTCGCGGCGGCGGCGCCCTGGTCAAGGTCCTGCTGTCATGGGTGTTCATCGCGACATGGGGCATCTACGGCGCGGCCTTCTCGGCCGCCATCATGGGGCTCGTCGGCCTCGGGCTCGACTTCCACTTCTCGCAGAAGCGCTACCGCCTGCCCCTGGAATGGCGCACGCTGGGCGCGATCATCGGCACGGCTCTCGCCGTGTTCCTGGTCCTCGTCAACTGGGACGTGACAGGCACCGCCCTCTTCGCCTGGGTCGAGGGCACGATGATGCCGCGCCTTCAGGCGGCGCTGGCCGACTCGTTCCTCGCAGGGTGGCGCGACGGCCGACTGGTCGCCGAACTCGACGTGCACAGCGAGCCGTTGACAGGGATCGCACTGAAGGGACTGTTCGCGGCCGGGTTCGGCCTGCTCCTGCCGCTGGTCCACCAGCCCACGCGCGGGAAGTGGCTGGCCGCCATCCGGCGCCTGGGCCCCCGGCGGGCGGCGGCGCAGTAGCGCCCCGTCGGCGACGCG
>JADHED010002041.1_pt1 | contig 15053 bp, 13 predicted proteins | sample 8952041 | NCBI WGS metagenome assembly JADHED01 (sample SAMN16124423, study PRJNA663239) | bioreactor sludge metagenome | isolation source: sludge (control) | place: India:Bengaluru | collected 2018-09-08
CCGCCGCCGGGGACAAGTTTGCCGGGCAGGCCGAGGTGCAGGAGCTGAAGAAGGGACTATGAAAAACCCAGCAGCCTTGCGCCCGAGTGGGCGAGAGGCTGTATTTAGCTATAAAATAAATAGCTTTTTGCGCTTAACTGGCAAGCGTTAGACTCGAAAAACACCAAAAGAGTACAGCAACGCGGAAATATCGAAACATGGCGGCGCCTCTTGGCGCGCATGGTGGCGTCGCAAGCCTTGCAGGCCGCGCCGGTCCAGAGGCCCGGCCCTTGTCCAGATGGCGTTGAACACTGCACTGGCCAGGAGAAATCCCTAAACGGCGCCCAGAGCCTGGCGCAGGTCGGCCATCAGGTCATCGATGTGCTCGATACCGATCGACAGGCGCACCATGCCTTCGCTGACGCCTGCCTTGGCAAGCTCGCCTGCGTCCAGCTGGCGGTGTGTGGTGGACGCCGGGTGCGTGGCCAGCGACTTGGCGTCGCCGATGTTGACCAGGCGCGTGAACAACTGCAGCGCATCCAGAAAGCGCTCACCGGCGGCGCGCGCGTCACCGTCGCCGGCCTTCAGACTGAACGACAGGATGCCCGAGGCGCGCCCCTGCATCTGGCGCTGCACCAGGGCGTGGTCCGGGTGATCCTTCAGGCCCGCGTAGCGCACCCACTCTACCTTGGGATGACTCTGCAGTTCCTCGGCAATTTTTTGCGAGTTCTCGCAGATGCGATCCATGCGCAGGTGCAGGGTTTCTATGCCCTGCAGGATCAAAAAGGCGTTGTGCGGCGACAAAGCCGCGCCGGTGTTGCGCAGCGGCACCACGCGCACGCGGCCGATGTAGGCGGCCGGGCCCAGGGCCTCGGTATAGACCACGCCGTGGTAGCTCACGTCGGGCTCGTTCAGGCGCTTGAAGCGCGTTTTGTGCTCCGCCCAAGGGAACTTGCCGCTGTCCACCACCGCGCCGCCAATGCTGTTGCCATGGCCGCCCAGGTATTTGGTCAGGGCGTGCACCACGATGTCGGCACCGTGCTCGAAGGGGCGCAGCAGGTAGGGGCTGGGCACGGTGTTGTCCACGATCAGCGGCACGCCGTGGGCATGGGCCACGTCGGCCAGGGCGCGGATGTCGGTCACGTTGCCCAGGGGGTTGCCGATGGATTCGCAGAAGATGGCCTTGGTGCGCGCGTCGATCAGCTTGGCAAAGCTGGCCGGGTCGCGCGCATCGGCAAAGCGCACCTCCAGGCCCTGCTGCGGGAAGGTGTGGGCGAACAGGTTGTAGGTGCCGCCGTAGAGCGTGCTGGCCGACACGATGTTGTCGCCCGCCTCGGCAATCGCCTGGATGGCATAGGTGATGGCCGCCATGCCCGAGGCCACGGCCACCGCGCCAATGCCGCCCTCCAGCGCCGCGACGCGCTTTTCCAGCACGTCGTTGGTGGGATTCATGATGCGCGTGTAGATGTTGCCCGGCACCTTCAGGTCGAACAGGTCGGCGCCATGCTGGGCGCTGTCAAAGGCGTAGGCCACGGTCTGGTAAATGGGAACGGCGACCGACTTGGTGGTGGGCTCGGGCGTGTAGCCGGCGTGGACGGCCAGGGTTTCGATGCGCATGGGTGTCTTCCTTTGCTGGGGTTGTTGCAGCCGCGCATTGTCGGTCAAGGCGCACCCTGGCCGAACGACGATCTGGCTATGAGCTTCTATGCGTTTCAGGCGCTTTGCTGCGGCCGCGTGCGGTAGAACTGCAGGGGCTGGGCCTGCATGTCCTTCTGGTGCTGGTGCATGACGGACTTTTTCATCCTGCCCACCACATGCATCTCGCAGGGCTTGCAGTCGAACACAAGTTTCAACTTTTCCTTGCCGTTGATGAGTTGCAGCGGTTCGGCCTTGATGGTGCCCTTGACGCCTATGACCCCCTTGGCCTGCTTGGGACACAGGCTCATGGAAAAGCGCACGCAGTGCTTGGTGATCATCAGGCTGACCTCGCCTTCCTCCTCCTTGGATTCGTAGGCCGCGTCAATCACCTTCACGCCGTGCCGCACATAGAAGTCGTGCGCCTTGTGGTTGAAGACGTTGGCGAGATAGGTGAGCGTGTCTTCGGGGAAGGGCGCGGGCGGCTCCACGGGCCGGGCGCGCGGTAGGCGCACAAAACCCTGGGCGCGCGCGGCCTCCAGCTGGGCCACTGCGTCGCGGCGCAGCTGGTTGAGCGCCGAGGCGGGCACGAACCAGGGCTGGGACAGCTGCAGCGCAATCTCGTGCACGGCAAACAGCGTCGCGCCAAAGCGGCCGAGCTGCTCGCGCAGGCTGGCTTCGGCCTTGGTGGGGTCGCCCGCGGCCTGGTGCGGCTGCGCGATGGTGGCCTGGCCGGTAAAGCCGTCCTCGTCGGTCAGCGTCAGCGCAAAGCCGTCGGGCGTCTCCTTGAATTCTGCCCAGAGGCCTATGCGCCGGTCGCTGGACTTCTTGTCCAGCGTGCGCACCCAGTCCATGTCGCGGTTGCGGTTGATCTCCAGGCCCTTGCGCAGATCCTTGAAGCCGGCGATCTCGTCCTTGGGGAATACGCGCCAGATGCCCTTCTTGGGCGCCACGCACTCGGCGCGGTTGATGTGCACGCCCACCAGCTCTTTCTGCAGGTCCCAGTAGCACAGGCCGTCGCCGTTGTGCAGCACCATGGCCTTGTCGCTCAGCTCCAGCTCGAACCATTTGTCGCCGATCTGCGTCACCCAGCCTATGGCGCGGCCGGGGGTCTTGGGCGTGTCGAAGGCGCCGATGTCATCCTTGCGGCCGTTGACGAAGTAGTCGGTGAACTCGCGATTGAAGTTCTGATCCGGGTCGGGCTCGAAGGTGAACGTGGTGCGGCCCGAAGACGAGCGCGCCAGCGGCGTATCGGAAAATTCGCGCTCCTCGATGATGGCGTCCAGCAGCTTGCGGTAGTGGGCCGTGATGTTCTTCACATAGCCCAGGTCCTTGTAGCGGCCCTCGATCTTGAAGCTGCGCACGCCGGCGTCGATGAGCGCGCGCAGGTTGTCGCTCTGGTTGTTGTCCTTCATCGACAGCACATGTTTTTCGTGCGCGATGATGCGGCCGGCGCCGTCCAGCACCTCGTAGGGCAGGCGACAGGCCTGGTTGCAGTCGCCGCGGTTGGCGCTGCGGCCCGTGTGGGCGTGGCTGATGAAGCATTGGCCCGAATAGGCCACGCAGAGGGCCCCGTGGATGAAAAATTCGATGGTGGTCCGGGTCGGGTCGGTGGCGGCGCGCACGGCGGCGATTTGCTGCAGGTCCAGCTCGCGCGCCAGCACGATCTGCGACAGGCCCACGTCCTGTAGAAAACGCGCCTTTTCGGGCGTGCGGATGTCGGTCTGCGTGCTGGCGTGCAGCTGTATCGGCGGCAGGTCCAGCTCCAGCAGGCCCATGTCCTGGATGATGAGCGCGTCGGCCCCGGCCTCATGGACCTGCCAGGCCATGCGGCGTGCGTCGTCGAGCTCGTCGTCGCGCAAGATGGTGTTGAGGGTGATGAAGATGCGGCTGTTGAAACGGTGGGCGTGCGTGATCAGCCGCTCCAGGTCGCGCATGTCGTTGCCCGCCGTGGCGCGCGCGCCGAAGGCCGGGCCGCCGATATAGACGGCGTCGGCGCCGTGGTTGATGGCCTCGATGCCGATGTCGGCATCGCGCGCGGGAGAGAGCAGTTCAAGCAGGTGAGGGGCGAGGGACATAGGGCGCCGATTATCCCAGTGCGGCTGCCTTCCTGCCTTCCTGCCTTCCTGCCTTCCCCTCCAAGCCGACACGCGCATGTGCCTGCCGCTGCAGTTGAACCCAATCTAAATACGGCCGTTGGACGCGCTTGCCAGTGCCGTGATCGGCGTGTCATCGGCGACGAAGAGGATGGCCTGGGCTTCACGCGGGCCTGCCTCGCATCGATAAGAGCCTGATGCCGAACCCGAGCACGAGGGCGAGCACGGGGTCGGTGGATTCGGCAGTACGGCCGGGCAGGAACAGTTGTGCCGCCTCGATCATGCCCAGAACGATGGCGAGCATGATGGCCGCTGCCAGCGGGCGCCCACCCTTGCCGCTGATCAGAACGATCAAGGCGCCATAGATGAAACATTTCTCGAGGAAGTTCAGCAGGTTGATGCCCATGCTGCCTTCGAGCATGCCAGTGAACGGAACCCAGTGAAATGTCTGCGCGTGGCTCAGCGGATCGAACGGTGCAAGGCCCGAAGCCAACAGACTGACGAACACGGCGATGATCAACGCCGGCAAGGTCATGCTGTGCTGGCGCCAGGGCAGGCAGGCCAGGGCGAATCCAAGACCGATCGCATTCGCTGGTGAAATGCTGGCGCTGGCGATGAACAGCTTGGCGCCCAGAATGGCGAGCGCTGCAGCCGCCATGACGAGGGTGGGCGTGTGCTTGCCAGCGGCAATGTCCCACAGCTTAAAAAATGCCAGCCAGGCCAATGCCGTGTGCAAGGCGCGTAGGACATCAACCTGAGGTGTGCGCAGCAGGGGCTTGATGGCGTTGATGACGTTTTGCAGATCCAGCGTTGGCACCAGTGGAAACCATTGGTAGCCCAGCCAGAGCAGCATCAATACGGCTGGTGCCAGCGCGTGTGGCAGGTGCACGGTAGCGTTGGGGAAAAGCCTGCGCCCCATCCAGCCCGCCAAGACACCCAGCAGCATGCCGGCGGCATTGGCGAGTACATCGTTCAGTTCCGGCACGCGGCCTGGCACCCAGAGCTGGGCAATCTGCAGGGCCAGCGCGAGCAGCAGGCCGGCTGCCAGCAGCAAGGCCAGGGTGCCCGCAGCGCGCAACGGCCTGCGCGTATCGACATGCAAGGCGGCGATCAGTCCAAAGGGGGCGAACAGCAACAGGTTGCCGACCAGATCGCCACGGCGCATGTGCAGCGTGGGCATGGCGAACAGCGCGGCCGCTTCGTGCGACAGGTTCTGATTGACCGCGAAGTGAAATGGATAGAGCGAGCCGTAGGTGATCAGTGCGGCGACCAGGAGCAGGAGTGTGCGCATGTACCCGTGTTTCTGTGTCAAACGTTCACCGATGGCATCGGCAGCGTCTCATGCGCTTGCACATATGTCACAGCTGACGAAGGCGCTCAATGGCTGCACGCAATGTTTCATCCTTCTTGGCAAAGCAAAAACGCACCACGCGCTGGTCGAAGCCGTCGCCATAGAAGGCAGACAGCGGAATGGCAGCTACCCCGATCTCGCGCGTGAGCCACTGGCAAAACTCTGCTTCATCCAGGTCGCTGACCGCCGAGATGTCCACGCACTGGAAGTAACTTCCGGTGCTGGGTAGCAGTCTCAGGCGCGAGCCTTCCAGCCCCTGGCGGAACAGGTCGCGCTTGGCCTGGTAGAAGGCCGGCAGTTGCAGGTAGGGGGCGGGGTCCTGCAGATATTCGGCCAGGCCGTACTGCATGGGCGTATTGACGGTGAATACGTTGAACTGGTGCACCTTGCGGAACTCTGCCGTCATGGCGGCCGGCGCGGCCACCGTGCCCACCTTCCAGCCAGTGACGTGAAAGGTCTTGCCGAAGCTGGAGACGATAAAGGCGCGCGCCGCAAGCCCGGCAAAGCGCGCGGCGCTCTGGTGCGTTGCTCCATCGAACACCATGTGCTCATACACCTCGTCGCTGATCAGCAGAATGTTGGTGGGAGCGAGCAGGTCTTCGAGCGTGCGCATGTCCTGCTCACTCCACACAGTAGCGCTGGGGTTGTGCGGGCTGTTGATGATGAGCAGGCGGGTGCGTGGCGTGATGGCGGCGGCGATCTTTGCAAAGTCCGGCCGGAAGCTGCCCGGCGTGAGCGGCACGCGCACCGCCACGCCGCCAGCCAGCTCGATGTTGGGCACGTAGCTGTCGTAGCAGGGCTCGAGCACGATGACCTCGTCGCCCGGCAGCACGCAGGCGAGGATGGCCGTGAGGATGGCTTGGGTGGCACCGGCTGTAATGGTGATTTCGGCGTTTGCGCAGTACTGGCGGGCGTGGAGCGCTTCAACTTTTGAAGCAACAGCCTGCCGTAGCACCGACACGCCCGGCATGGGCGGATATTGGTTGTGGCCGGCCTGCATGGCACGGGTGACGGCGTCAACCAGCCTGGGATCGCAGTGAAAGTCAGGAAATCCCTGTCCCAGGTTGACCGCCTGGTGCTGCTGTGCCAGGGCGGACATGACGGTGAAGATGGTAGTGCCCACGTTTGGCAGGCGACTGGGAAAGGAGGGTGGTGCGATCGGCTTCACGGTTGGCTTGGGCTGGACGATGAAAGGAAATTGCTTACGCCCGGGGTGTGCTTAAAAAGGGCAACTTCAGAGTTCGTAGTCGTTCACATGGCCAGTCATGGCGCGGGCGATCAGGTCACGGCTCAGCCGGTCGCTCAGCAACTCGGCAAACTTATAGACGAAGTTGCGCAGGTAGGCGCCGCGCTTGAAGGCCACGCGCGCCACGCTCTGACCGAACAGATGGCCCACAGGGCGCACCAGCAGGTCGCCCACGGGGTCGTCGCGCATGGCCATCTCGGCCACTATGCCTATCCCCAGGCCCAGGCGCACATAGGTCTTGATCACATCCGAATCTATGGCCTCAAGCACGATGCGGGGCTGCAGCTTGCGCGTCGCGAAGGCCTGGTCGATCTTGCCGCGACCGGTGAACGAGGGGTGGTAGGTGATGAGCGCCTCATGCGCAATGTCATCCAGGCCTATGCGCTCCTTTTGTGCCAGCGGGTGGCTGTGGGGTAGCACCAACACATGCTGCCACTCGTAGCAGGGCAGGGTGACGAGGTCAGGGTATTCGGCCAGCGACTCGGTGGCCATGCCGATCTCCGCCACTTCATCGATCACCATGCGCGCTACCTCGTGTGGCGTGGCTTGGTGCAGGCTGATGTTGACTTTGGGATAGGCCTCGCGCAGCTTGGCCACCGGCACGGGCAGTACATAGCGTGCCTGGGTGTGGGTCGTGGCAATTGCCAGGGTGCCGCTATCCTGGGCGCTGTACTGCTCCCCAATGCGCTTGAGGTTGCCCACCTCGCGCATGATGAGCTCAATGCTCTTGAGCACATGCTGGCCTGGTTCTGTCACGCGCTTGAGCCGCTTGCCATGGCGCGCAAAAATGTCCACTCCCAATTCGTCTTCCAGTTCGATGATGGCTTTCGAGACGCCGGGTTGCGACGTGTGTAGCGCCTTGGCGGCCTCGGTCAGGTTGAGGTTGCGGCGGGCGGCCTCTTGCACAAAACGGAACTGGTGCAGGTTCATATCGAATTTCGACTAACAAAGCGTCGAATTATGCTGCATTAATCTAACTACTGGCGCGCAGCCGTCTCGATGGCGATGTGGGCCATCAACGTGGTCATGCGAGCGTCTTCACCGATGGGCGGATGCAGGGTGAGTTGCATGTGAGGAATCTGGCGGCCCAGGTCTTGCACCATGGACGGAAGATCCTCACGCACATGGCGCCCAGCGCCGACAAACATGGGAACGATGGCCACATGGCGCAGTTCCATCGCAGCCAACTCCTGCACGGCTTCTTTCAGGCTCGGTGCACACAGTTCCAGATAGGCGCAGCGCACAGGGAGCAGAGGTTGCGTCTGTTGAATGTGCATGCGCACGGCTTCTATGGGGCCGCGCCACAATGGGTCGCGTGAACCATGGGCCAGCAGGATGATGCCGTGTGAGTCTGATACGGGTGTCAAGCCTGTCCCCTGATGGCCCATGCGTTGTCAGCGCCTGAGCACCAACCAGCCAAAAGCGGCCAGCGACAGCAGTGAATAAATGAGCCCGGGGGCCGCGGCTGTGAGCCATGGCGACCAGTTTTGCAGGTTGCCGGCAAACCCGAATACGTTGTTCAGCAGAAAGAAGCTGATGCCTGCCATGACTCCGCCAAACACGTATCCGGCAATCCCGCCCGAGCGGAAATGCAGGTAGGCAAAGGGCAGCGAGAGCACCACCATGACCAGGCAGCTCAGGGGGTAGAACACTTTGCGCCAGAACTCGATCTCATAGCGTTGTGCGGCCTGGCCGTTGGCTTCCAGGTGGCGAATGTAGTGAAACAGTTCGATGGTCGCCATCTTGTCCGGTTTGAGCAGGGAGGCTGCCACCATGTCAGGGCTGATCCGGGTTTGCCACAGCAGGCTTGGCTCCTGTTGCTTTGTCACGTCCAGATTACCGTTGGCGCGCTGCTCAAACACGGTGCGCTGCACCTGCTGCAGAGCCCAGCCTTTGCCGTTGTCGGCAAACTCCGCCTGCTCAGCGGTGATGGTGGATGCGATGCGGCCACGTGCGTCAAACTCGAACACGCGTATGCCACGCATGCGGCCGTTGGGGTCGATGGCCCCGACGTTCACGGCCAACGAATGATCACCCTCGCGCTCCTTGAGCCAGGCGCCAGTGGCACCGGTAGTGATCTGACCCAGACGACGGGCTTTCACCAGTGCGGCAGCACGCTCGCTGATGGGTGACAGGTAGTCGCCCACGGCGAAGGTGAGCACCGCAAAGGTGCAGCCCAATACCAGCAACGTGCTGAGCGCCCGCCAGGGCCCCAGGCCGCTGGTGCGCATGATGGTGAACTCTGAACTCTGCGCCAACCTTGCCATCACGAAGATGGTGCCAATCAACACCGATATCGGCAGCAATTCATACAAATGCTGCGGCATGCCCAGTGCCACGAACAGCAGTGCATGTGTCAGCTGATAGCTGCTGCCCAGACGCCCAACCCAGCGCAGTTCGTCCACCAGGTCGAAGAAAAAGAACAGCGCCAGAAAGGCCAGGGTGACAAAAGCGACGCTGACGACGACTTCGCGGTAGATAAATCGGCGGATGGTCTTCATGCAACGCTCCGGCGTGGCATGAGCGTGCGCAGCGACCAGTGGTTGTGCCGCGCCGTCACCAGAAGCAGACCCAGGGCCAGCGTTCCTCCGTGCAGACCCAGCAGGAAGGGCAGCATGCCGATGCGGCCTGCGCCTACCCATGCCTGCCCCACGGTCATGAGGTTGTAGTACACCATGAAGGCCAGCAACGCCAACACCAGGCTGGTACTGCGGTGGGCACGCGGGTTGACGATGGCCACGGCCAAGCCCAGTATGACGAAATTGAGGGCGGCCATGGTAGTGCCCATGCGCCCACCCAGTTCGGCCTGGGACTGTGGGTCATGCGCCAGATCCCAGGTGTCGCGCGTTTTGATGGAGCCTGAATCCGAACTACCTGCTTTGTTGCTGTCGATCAAGGTGCCGTATTCGGCGAACTCACTGATGCGCAGCCCCGGCCTGCCAGTTGCTGTTTCAAGGCGCTGACCGTTGCTCAGCAGCACCAGCCGTTCTCCGTCACGCATCTCCAGACGGGCGCTTTGGGCTGATGTCACGGTCTCGCCTTGTTGCTCACGTGTGGCAATGAACACGTTGTTGGCGGCGTTTGCGTCTGGAGTGTCCTTGTCTATGAAGAACACGCGCGCCCCATTCGCGGACTCCTGAAACTCTCCTGGTGCAATGCGATCGACATCGCTGCGCTGTTCGTACTGGGTTCTCAGCTGCTGGATTTGCCGGTTGGCCCATGGCCAGACCACCAGCGACAGTGCCGCGATCACCAGCAGTACCGGCCACGAAAAGCGCAGCAGCGGGCCCAACAGGCTCATGAGGCCGCGCCCCGCCGAAAACCAAATCACCATTTCGCTGTCACGGTACATGCGTGACAGCGTGCTGACCACTGTGACGAACAGGCTGAGGCTGAGAATGGTGGGTAACTGACCCAACACGGTGAAGCCCATGACGAGCAGCACGTCTGCAGGCGCCACACTGCCGCGTGAGGCCTGGCCCAGTGTGCGAATCAGCATCATGGTCATGACGACGGTGACCAGCACCACCAGGGTGGCGCCGAAGCTGCGGGCCAGTTCCTTGCGTAAGGATGAATCGAATAACATTGGTTCGAAGGAAAACGTCGATTATGAACTTTGAACTCAAGACACTTTCGCTGTCTGCCGCGGTTTCGTACAAATGTGACTTGTTGGTGTTGCTGGTGCCTGAAGGGTTCAAGGCGCAGGCCGACGCACTATCCTCGCTGGTTGCTACCGCGATCAGGCACGGTGACCTGGAGCCAAAGCCCGGCAAGCATCTCTCTCTCTATGCGCCCGCAGGCATTGCAGCGCGCAGGCTGGTGTTGCTGGGCTGCGGCAGAGGGAGTGCTGCAGCCGTGCGCCAGGCGGTGCAGTCTCTTGGAGCGGCCCTGAAGGAGAGCGCCATCACGCGTGCAGCCCTGGTGTTTGCCATGGATTGCGAATCCGGTGCAGTAGGCGCCGCCGTACGCGCGGTGGCCGAGGCTGGCTATGTTTACACGGCCACCAAATCAAAGGCCGCAAAGGCCGAGGCCGCGTCGTTGTCACGGGTAACCGTGGGCGTGGGCGACGCAGGCCCTGTGCTGCGCGAGTTTGCAACCGCAGTGGCCGTGGCCATGGGGGTCGCATATGCGCGCGAGTGGGCGAACCGCCCTGCCAACCACGCGACGCCGACCTTGATTGCGGAAGCTGCCGTCGCACTGAGCAAGCATGCGGGCATGCGGTGCAAGCTGCATGGCCCGGCGCAGGTGGCCAAGCTCAGCATGGGCGCTTTTCTGGCTGTGGCGCAGGGCTCCGATCAGCCGCTGCGGTTCATTGAGTTGCGCTATGACGGTGCGGCAAGCTCGGCCGCTCCAGTGGTGCTGGTGGGCAAGGGGATTACGTTCGATACCGGCGGCATATCACTCAAGCCAGCGGCCGAGATGGATGAGATGAAGTTCGATATGGGCGGTGGCGCCAGTGTATTGGGTGTTTTCCGTGCCTTGGCCGAGCTCAAACCATCCATCAACGTGATCGGCTTGATTCCAGCATGCGAAAACATGCCCGACGGCAAGTCCGTCAAGCCTGGCGACGTGGTCACCAGCATGAGCGGTCAGACCATTGAGATCCTCAACACCGATGCCGAGGGGCGTTTGGTGCTATGTGATGCGCTGACCTACGCTTCGCGCTTCAAACCAGCAGCCATGATCGACATTGCGACGCTTACCGGGGCGTGTGTTGTCGCCTTGGGTGGATTGCGCAGCGGGCTGTTTTCTTCGTGTGACGAGTTGGCTGCCGGCCTGGTTGCCGCAGGCGACTCTGCCCAGGATCCCTGCTGGCGCATGCCGCTCGACGACGACTATGCCGACGGGCTGAAGAGCAGCTTTGCCGATGTGGCCAATGTTGCCGGGCGCGCGGGTGGAGCCATTACGGCGGCCAAGTTCCTGCAGCGGTTTGTGGGTGATACGCCCTGGGCCCACCTGGACATTGCCGGGACTGCCTGGAAAGGCGGTAGCGCAAAAGGTGCCACCGGACGTCCTGTCGGGCTGCTGGTGCACTATCTGCTGAATCTGGCGAATGAGCCCAGCATAAAAGGCAAGTCGCCGGCGGCCAGACGTGCGCGTGCGGCTTGAGAACTATGTGAGTAGATCTGGCGCATGACCGAAATCGCATTCCATTTCAACGCTCCTGACAAGCTGTCTTACGTCTGTCGGCTGGCGCGCAAGGCCGCGCGACTGGGTGTTCGACTGGTGATCAAGGCCAGTCAGCGGGACTTGCAGCAGCTCGATCGCATGCTATGGAATCTGAGTCCGTCAGATTTTGTCACCCATTGTCTTGCAGAGGCAGATGAGGAAATGCGGCTAACGTCGTATGTGCTGTTGGCGGCAGATCCGCTGTCATGCGATACGCGCGACCTGCTCGTGAATCTGTGCGATACCGTACCGCAGGGGTTTGAGCACTTTTCGAAGGTGGTGGAGGTGGTGAGCCAGGCCGATCAGGAAGACCGCCATCTTGCGCGTGCGCGCTGGCGCCACTACGTTGCGCAGGGTTATCAAATCGTCCGGCACGACCTGGTGCTGCGAGAAGGGGCCTGAATGGGAACACTTCCGAAAATGCCGCCACGCTTTGTGCCCACCCTCACCGATGTGGTGCATCTGCCCGCTGCGGTGCGTGCCCCAGGCAATGGCACAGATACAAGGTCAGCTGCAATAGTCCCGCCGGTCATCGCTGCCGCAGGGCACTCTGGCGCTTGGGAGCCTGTATCCGCATCAGATGTTGGCAGTGAGAGCGAAGCTGCTCGTAGCTTGCCCGACGGTATAGAGGAGTATGTGGTGCATCGCATCATGCAGCGCGTTGATCTGGTGCTCGATCAACGCCTGCGGGAGGCCATTGCTATGGTGGTGCAAGAGCAAACCCGCTCCATGGTTCCAAGGTTGCGTGAAGAGGTTGAGTCGGTAGTGCGCCATGCCGTGTATGAAGCAGTGGCCGACGAACTGGCTGGCGATGGCCGTGCGGATTGATCCGTTGACCGGGTATTTCCCAGTACGAATCTGTGCCTCTTTCGCGTGTTCCCTAGTGGATTGGCCTAAAAATTGCGGTATGTTTCCGGGTGTTGGACAAACCACCTTTCCAGCTCTTTTTTCTTTTTTGGAGAAGCATATGCAACTTAAGTTGAAACTGACCGTAGCAGCAGTGATTGCAACTATTGCCAGCGTGGCAGCCGCTCAAGAAGTGGTTCGTATAGGTCACGTGGCCCCGATTTCGGGTGCGCAGGCTCACTATGGGAAGGACAACGAAAACGGCTCTCGCATGGCGATCGACGAGTTGAACGCCCAAGGCGTGGAGATCGGCGGCAAAAAGGTCAAACTGGAAATTCTGGCAGAAGACGATGCAGCAGATCCCAAGCAAGGTGCAGCCGTTGCACAAAAACTGTGCGACTCCAAGGCTGCCGGCGTGGTGGGTCACTTGAACTCCGGCACCACGATTCCAGCTTCCAAGGTCTATAACGACTGCGGCATTCCGCACATCACGGGTGCCGCCACCAACCCCAACCTGACCAAGCCAGGCTACAAGACGACGTTCCGCATCATTGCCAATGACAATGCGCTGGGCGCTGGTCTGGCTGCTTATGCGTCGGACACGCTGAAGCTCAAGACGGTTGCGGTGGTGGACGACCGCACGGCCTATGGCCAGGGTTTGGCCAATGTGTTCAAGCGAGTGGCAGCCGAGAAGGGCATGAAGGTGGTCGATGAGCAGTTCACGACCGACAAGGCCACGGATTTCATGGCAATTCTGACCGCCATCAAGTCCAAGAATCCTGATGCCATCTTCTTCGGCGGCATGGATCCCCAGGCAGGCCCCATGCTCAGGCAAATGGAACAGCTCAGTATGGGCAATGTGAAGTATTTTGGTGGTGATGGCGTATGCACCACGGAAATCGCCAAGCTCGCCGCTGGGGCCAAGACTCTAGGCAATGTGGTCTGTGCCGAGGGTGGTGCCTCGCTGTCCAAGATGCCTGGCGGCCTTGCCTGGAAGGCCAAATATGATGCGAAGTTTCCTGGGCAGTTTCAAATCTACAGCCCATACACCTACGATGCGACCATGTTGATGGTGGACGCCATGAAGCGCGCCGGCTCCACGGATCCTAAGGTGTATATCCCCGAGTTGCTGAAATCGAACTACAAGGGCGTTACCGCAAACATCGCCTTTGAACCCAACGGCGAGATCAAGAACCCTGCAATCACCTTGTATGTGTACAAGGAAGGCAAGAAGGTGCCGCTGAACTGATCATCATCATCCAGTTGTCGCGGCACATGCGAGTGCCGCATGCAAATAGACCATCCCTCGGGAAAACCGGGGGGTGGTTTTTTTTCAGCCTGTGATCCGAGTCCATGGTTCAGCGACGCCGCCGCGTCGGACACGCAGTACACAGCTACCAGACTGCACCCTCATTATAACGATGATTATATATGTAATCATAAAATATAACCGGTAAAAAGTACAAACGTAACGTAATACGATACGTATAATTCCTGGAAGGCAGAAAACCAATCACCCATCCGACATGGAGCCGTCATGCCCCGTGAAAACGCAGAATCCGAAGCCCAGATCCATACGTCCATCGTCAGCGCCCTGAAGCAACTGCCCGTCGGCGCCCATCGCAGGGACAGAACGCGCCTCGTGGCCAACCTGCTATTCATGGAGCACGGAATCTATCCATCTGCGCGCGCGGTGCTGGACTACACGCACCAGGGCTCGCTCACGGACATCAGCAAAGACCTGCGTGACTTCTGGGGAGAGTTGCGTGACAAGCTGCGTGTCAACGTCAATGCGCCTTTTTTGCCGAAGCCCTTGGTAGATGAGTTCGCGGCTGCTTTGATGAAGATCTGGGAGCTGGCGATCAGCCAGGCGCGCACTGAATTTGATGGATTGCGCCAGGACGCTGCCAGTACCATTGCCTCAGCCCATGCGGACGCTAGCGAGGCGAGACGTCAAACGCAGGAGGCACGGGATAGACTGCACGGTGCCGAGGTAGAACTGCACAAGGAGCGCGAAATGCGCCAGGCGGCAGAAAAGTGCGCCGATGCGCAGACGGCAGAGATCAAGGGTCTCCAGACCGCACTGGAGCAATGGCAGCGGCAGGCCGAGGCCCAAGCGCGTGCACGCAAGGAATCAGAAGCCCGCTTCTCGCAGGATCTGGCGGCCGAGCGCGCCGAACGCCAGCGTGAGACCGAGCGCTTTTCTGGCGAATTCAAGTTCGCCAAGCTGCAGATCGAGACCGCGCGCGCAGCCGAGCGCGATGTGCGCGATCAGCTCAAGATGCTGGGCGCCAGCAAGGAAGTCGCGCTAGCCGGCTACCGCCAGCGGCTTTCAATCAGTCAGGAGAGCTTGAGCGCAGCCAGACTGGAACTGGCCGAGATGCATGGGAAGTCAACGGCCATGGAGGCTCAGCTGCGAGCGGCGCAGGAACGGATCGTTGCACTGGAGGAAATAGCGGCGGGGGGCCGTATAGCTGCCGAGGAGCGCAAAGTCGTAGTGGCGAGAAAGCCCGTGCGTCCCAGTGCAGCCCTGCCCTTGAAGGTCAAACGCCGGACTTTGCGATAGACAAAAAAGCACCGCCCTTGCTTTTCGACGCTCCAAGTCCGACAGCCTCCTGGTGTCCTGAATTGGAAACTCGATGAACAAATATTCAACGAACCTCCAACCCGGGATACCTAGTGCAGTGTTCGACGCTATCTGGAACATAAAACCGCGCCTTTTCGGCCTGGG
>JADHED010002042.1_pt1 | contig 15053 bp, 13 predicted proteins | sample 8952041 | NCBI WGS metagenome assembly JADHED01 (sample SAMN16124423, study PRJNA663239) | bioreactor sludge metagenome | isolation source: sludge (control) | place: India:Bengaluru | collected 2018-09-08
TGCGGCATCGATATGCAGCCCGGCCAGCAGCCCTTCACCCTCCCGTTGCAAGCGGTCGATCAGTTGCTGTTCAACCAGCTTCCCGATTGCATAAGTCACCACTGCCCACTGCAGTCCCAACAGCAGTACCAGGCTGAGTGTCAGCCCCCACGACAGGCGACGACCGAGGGAGATCACTGGTCATGCCCCCCGAACACATACCCTTGCCCGCGACGGGTGACGATCTTGTCAGCGCCGACCTTATGGCGCAGGCGATTGACGTACACCTCGATCACATTGCTGTCCTGATCGCCGTCATACTCATAAACGTGCTCCGTCAGCGTAGTCTTGGACAAAATCTTGCCGGGATGCAGCATAAAATAGCGCAGCAGGCGGAATTCCGTGCCGGTCAGTGCGTGCCGCTCGCCTTTCGGCAGCACGACCTCCTGACGTGCTTCATCCAGCACGAGTCCCTCGACGCACAGCGGCCCGACCACACCGCCCTGGCTGCGTTTCAGCACTGCCCCCACCCGTGCCAGCAGTTCTTCGATACGGAATGGCTTGGTCACATAATCGTCCGCCCCGGCCTGCAAACCTTCGACTTTTTCCTGCCAGCTGTCACGCGCGGTGAGGATGATCACCGGCACGCGCAGCCCACGCTGGCGCCAGTGGTTCAGCACGGTGAGTCCGGGGCGTTTGGGCAACCCGAGATCAAGCACGATCAGGTCATATGGCTCGATCTCGCCCAGCGCCTCGGCATCAACCCCGTCGACGGCCAGATCTGCGGCATAACCAGCCTGATGCAACGCGGACTGCAATTGTGGCCCCAGCACCGCATCATCTTCCACCAGCAACACGCGCATGGTCAGTGGTCCTGCTCCAGTTCGATCAGCTTGCCGCTCTTCGCATCCAGCTTGAGTTCCCAGACGCGCCCCTGCGCATCGAGGATGTCGATCTCGTACACGTAACGCCCCGCCTCTTTGTCCAGTTCGGTTTCCAGGATTTCACCGGGCTTGATCTTGCGTGCCGTTTCCAGCAATTGTTCGAGTGACATTATCTGGCCGGATGCACGCAACTGTCGCGCCTTGTCGGCGCTTTCGTCAGCCCGCGGCAACGTGCCCGGCCAGAAGCCAAGGATGAAACAGAACAGTAGTGTGATGTGATGACGCATGATGGAGCCCTGTCGTCCGTTATACGACAAAAACCGAAAATAATCGATCAAGCTGAATTGAACATGAACGCCCTCGGGCCGCACACAGTTTGCGGGTAAAATAGCGTCATGGAAAAAGTACGTCTTTCGAAGCTGATGTCCGAACAGGGCATCTGCTCCCGCCGCGAAGCGGACAGCTACATCGAGCAGGGACTGGTGTTCGTCGATGGCGAGCGCATCAGCGAACTCGGCACCAAGGTATTTCCCAACCAGAAGATTACCCTGGCGAAGGGGGCGCAGGTGCAACAACAGGCCCGCGTCACCATCCTGCTGCACAAACCCATGGCCTATGTCTCGGGACAGGCGGAAGACGGTTATCAGCCCGCGGTCACGCTGATCAACGCCGCGTCGCGCTTTACCGGCGACAAATCCCCACTGCGCTTCACGCCGTCTCACCTCAAGGGCCTGGCCCCGGCGGGCCGGCTGGATATCGACTCCACCGGACTGCTGGTGCTGACGCAAGACGGCCGTATCGCCAAGCTGCTGATCGGGGATGATTCCAAAATCGAGAAGGAATACCTGGTGCGCGTCACCGGCAAGCTATCCGAGCAGGGGCTGAAACTGCTCAATCATGGCCTGTCGCTCGACGGCCAGCCCCTGCGCCCTGCCAAGGTGAGCTGGCAGAACGAGGACCAGTTGCGTTTCGTGCTGCGCGAGGGCAAAAAGCGCCAGATCCGCCGCATGTGCGAAATGGTCGGGCTGCGCGTGGTCTGCCTGAAGCGCGTGCGCATCGGGCAGATCAAGCTATCAGACCTGCCCGTTGGGCAGTGGCGCTATCTCGGCGAGCACGAGCGGTTCTGACTCCGTCGCAACCTTCTAGCCATGTTCAATCGCTAGTCGCGAGCCCCTCACAAGCTAAGGTACGCATACGATGAACATCGCCGAGCAACTCATCATCAACATCGGACAACGTCCGACATTGATTCGTAGCGCCGTGCTGGGCGTGCTACTGGCGGCCGATGGCGCCATTTCGCACGCCGAACTTCTGGAGCGCCTTCTTCCTCTTGGCACATTTGACCGTGTCACGGTCTATCGCACATTAGACTGGCTGGTTTCGCAAAGGCTGGCGCACAAGGTCGCCGGTGCAGGGCGTGCCTGGCGTTTCCAAGCGACCCGCTCCGAAACCATGCATCGCCATGCCCACTTCGAGTGCGGCCGATGCGGCAAGGTCTTTTGTCTTCCCGATGTGCAGCCCACGTTGCCGGCACAGATTCCTGCAAGCTTCAGTGTCGAATCCATCGAACTGAACATCAAGGGCACTTGCGCCGACTGCGCCCGGCGCGCTGAAGGCTAAGCCCACAAACGCAACATAGTTGCATTTTAATATCGAGCGCCTGTAAAATGCAACATTGTTGCAAATTGCAGCCTTTACGATGCCTCCTCCAACGACACACCCGCTCGCCCCGAGTCCTCTGCACGATGCCCTATCCGCACGCGGTTGCCTCTGGCAATCGCCGATTACGGCTCTGTGCGCTTCTTTCAAGATAGTAAAACACACATGACCTCCTCTTCTGATAACACCATGGCGGAAGACCATCGCGTTCCCGTGACTCTGTTAACGGGTTTTCTGGGAAGCGGAAAAACCACCCTGCTCAACCGACTGTTGCGCGACCCTGCCATGCAAGACACCGCCGTCGTCATCAACGAGATCGGTGAGGCCGGGCTGGATCATATTCTTGCGCGTACCGTGGAAGATACCTACCTCGCGGACAATACCGTGCTGCTGGGATCCGGCTGTTTGTGCTGCACCCTGAAAAACGAATTGGCGGACACGCTGCGCGATCTGTTCTACAAACGCATGGTCGGTGCGATCCCGCCCTTCAGCCGCATGGTCATTGAAACTACCGGTCTGGCCGACCCCGGACCCATCATGACCAACCTGCTGGGCGACCGCGTCATCGGCGAACAGTATCGTCTGGATGCCGTAGTCGTGACCGTAGACGCCACGCACGGCAAGCAGCAACTGGAGCAGCACGGCGAAGCCCGTCAACAAGCCGCCGTGGCCGACGTGCTGCTCATTACCAAGACCGATGTCGCGACCAACGCGCAAATCGACACGCTGGCCTCTGCACTGAGCCTGATCAACCCTGGCGCTACCCAGCATCGGATCATCCTCGGCGACATCGCCTCTGCCTGCATTGTCGATGTGGGACTCTTTGATCGCGACGGGAAGCAAGCCACACCCCAGCGCTGGTTGCGTGCGCCGGAACGTTCGCAGGCACGGCGCGGGATGGTGCCGCAGAAAGTGCATGACGACGAGATCGTCAGTTTTACAGTGACACTGCCCAAGCCAATTACCTGGCAGCAACTGCAACCCGCACTCAAGTGGATTTGCGCCACGTTCGGCGAACGGCTACTCCGCATGAAGGGCATCGTGCATGCCGAAGACTTCCCCGCCCCCATCGCCATCCACGCCGTACAGCATACCCTGTACCAGCCTACGCTTCTCAGTGGCTGGGACGAGGATGAGCCGATCACCCGCGTTGTGCTCATCGGCAAAGGGCTGGATGAAATGCGCGCACGCGCAGCCTTGATGCAGATTTAAGGGCAAGGCTACCGGTCCACGTACCCCAATACATCTCACCAGGACTATCCCCGCGACCCCAGGATTGATCCAGTGCACCATTTTTTAGGAGAACCTATGCAAAAACTACCCGTCACGGTCCTTTCCGGCTTTCTGGGCGCGGGCAAAACCACCTTGCTCAATTACGTTCTCAACAACCGCGAAGGCAAGCGCGTCGCCGTGATCGTGAATGACATGTCCGAAGTCAACATCGACGCGCAACTGGTGCGCGAAGGAGGCGCGGCACTTTCCCGTCAGGAAGAAAAGCTGGTGGAGATGTCCAACGGCTGCATATGCTGCACCTTGCGCGAGGATTTGCTGGTCGAGATCAACCGGCTGGCCAGGGAAGGTCGGTTCGACTATCTGCTGATTGAATCGACCGGCATTTCCGAACCACTCCCGGTGGCGGAAACCTTTACCTTTGCCGATGAGGACGGTCGCAGCCTGTCCGATGTGGCCCGGCTGGATACCATGGTGACCGTGGTCGATGCCTTCAATTTCCTGCGCGATTACCAATCGTCAGACTCGATCGCAGAGCGCGGGGAAAGCATGGGGGAAAAAGATGACCGAACTGTCGTCGACCTGCTGGTCGACCAGGTGGAGTTTTGTGATGTCATCGTCATCAACAAGGCTGATCTGGTCAGCAGTGATGATCTCGACCGTTTACGGCACATCCTGAACACCCTGAACCCGAGGGCCAAACTGGTGGTCTCGGAATTCGGCCGGGGGCCACTGGAAACGATCATGAACACGGGGCTGTTCAATTTCGAACAGGCCGAGCAGGCACCAGGCTGGCTCAAGGAATTGCGCGGCGAACATGTGCCGGAAAGCGAACAGTACGGGATCACCAGTTTTGTCTACCGTGCGCGCAGACCCTTCCATCCGCAACGTTTCTGGGAGCTGATCCACAGCGTATGGCAGGGTGTATTGCGATCCAAAGGCTACTTCTGGTTGGCGTCACGCTACGATTTCGCCGGCAACTGGGCTCAAGCCGGCGGAGCCTGCCGTCACGGCGCGGCGGGCCTGTGGTGGTCGGCGGTGGATCCGGTGGAATGGCCGGATGACACGGAATATCTCGCCCAGATCAAGAATAACTGGCATGCCGATTTCGGCGACCGTCGACAGGAACTGGTATTCATCGGCATCGGCATGGACGAAGCGGCGATGCGCGCAAGGCTGGATTCCTGCCTGTTAAGTGATGCAGAAATGGGTTTGGGCAGGGATGCATGGCGCACCCTGCCAGACCCTTTCCCACGCTGGGGACTGAACATGGAACAGGACGTGCTGGAAGAATCCTGATGGGCGCCATTGTCGAAGCGTCGCCTACTCAGAGATCCACAATCAGACGGAATTCGATACTGGGCCTCACGGAAATTTTTGAACCGCACTGCCAGATTGCGATTGCAAAACGCCGGCCCGTCGCCGCGATTGACGGCTATCTTTCCACCGTAGCGAACCGCCTGGGCGAGGGATTCCGTGTCTCGCTAAAGGCTGGGGAAAATCTTCCACGGCATCTGTTGCCCACGTCTCCTGGACGTGAAGAATTCGCTGCCGATCTCGCCTTTCTGGTCGGGATTTACAGCGACCTTCTCGGGTGTCCGGCAATCGGGGTGCGGCTGGAAGTGCTGAACCGTGCCATGTGCCCACGCTTTCATGTCGACCATACCGGCATTCGCCTGCTCTGCACCTATCGTGGCCCCGATACCGAATGGCTTGATGAGACGGCTGCAGACCGTAACAAACTTGGCCCGGTTTCGGCAGGGATTGGAGATGAAGACTCGGGCATCCTCCTCAATACGGCAGGGATTCATCGCATCGAACCTTATGCCATCGCCCTGCTCAAAGGTTCCCGGTGGCAAGGCAATCACGGAAAAGGCATCATTCACCGGTCCCCGGCCGTTCCAGAGAATGAAATGCCCCGTGTAATGCTGGCATTGGATGCGCTCTGGTAATCCCCCGCAGATCGGGATGCTACCTGGCCCGTAAGCCCCCAGACACGGCACTTGAGGTGGGCACATTGCGCGCAGAAATTAATAACGAAATTTTCATTTATAATGTATATACTTCATATACAGAAAATTGGAAAAGGATTGCTCACATGACGCCCGATGAATACTACGCGCTGGCCACCAAACGCAATCTGGGTATCGTCTCTCCAGAAGAACAGCAGCAACTGCGGCGGACGCGCATCGCCATCATCGGCATGGGCGGCGGCGGCGGCATCTACCTGACCACGTTCGCTCGCATGGGCATCGGCCACTTCAACATCGCCGACTTCGACGCCTTCAGCGTGGTCAACGTCAACCGTCAGGCCGGCGCCATGCAGAGCACCATCGGCAAACCCAAGGTTGAGGTCATGGCCGGCATCGCCCGGGACATCCATCCCGGCGTCGACGTCACCTGCTTCGACCACGGCATTGGGGAGCACAACGTCGAAGCGTTCATCGCCAATGCCGACATCGTGATCGATGCCGTCGACGTGTTTGCCCAACCGGCCCGGCAACTGGTGTACAGGACCGCGAGAAAATTCGGCAAACCCGTCCTGTTCTCCGCGCCGCTCGGACTCTCCGCCACACTGGGTGTGTTCATGCCCGACGGCATGACCTTCGAGGAATATTTCGACATTCGGGAGGGCATGGATGCCTTCCAGCACATGGTGGCTTTTCTGGTCGGCCTCGGGCCGGCAGGCACGCATCTCAATTACATGGACCTCTCCTACGTCGAGCCTGCAGAACAGGCGGGACCCTCCTCCGCAGCAGCCATCAGTCTGATGGCCGGGGTGGTCGGCGCCGAGGCGCTGGCGATCCTGCTGAAGCGGCGGCCCGCGTTCGCGATTCCCTGCTATGCGCAGTTCGACCCCTATATGGGCGTCTACAAGACCGGCAAGCTGCGCTGGGGCAACCGTGGGCCTCTGCAACGCCTGAAACGCCGTCTGGTTGAAAAGAAATTCGGGGCGATCCGTCACAAGTTCAACGATGCCGGATTCGAACCACTGCCCACAAAAAGCTGACATAGCGACTCCTGCACGGGTTGTGGGGGGCGTGATTAAAAAGTATCATCAAAATTAATTAGATACGAAGTCAAATTAATCATCCCCCTGAACATGACAACCCCCTGGTTTAGCCGACACCTCTCTTTCGCTTGCGTGCTTGCCCTGGCGGGGACGACCACGGGCTGCCTGCAAGACGAGCCCCCAGCCCCCAAGGTTGAAACCCCGCCCCCGGTCAGGGTTGTCACCGTGGCTCCGGTGGATCAGGTCGACCGCTATACCTATGCCGGTGAAATCAGCCCGCGCACCGAAACCTCGCTGGGATTCCGCATTGGCGGCAAGCTGCTGTCGCGCTCCGTAGAAGTCGGCGACACCGTCAGGCGGGGCACGGAAATCGCCAGGCTCGACCCACAGGACACGCGCCTGCAATCGGATGCCATCCAGTCACAACTGCAGGCGGCACAAGCCGAACTGGTGCAGGCCCAATCGGATCTGGAACGCTACCGTGTGCTGCTGGACAAGAAATTCATCAGCCAGGCCGAATTCGACCGCAGACGCAGCGTGGTCGACGTAGCACTGGCGCGCAAGAACGAGGTCAGGTCACGGCTGGCCTCCTCGCATAACCAGACCCAGTACACCGTGCTGCGGGCGGATCAGGATGGGGTCGTCACCGCGATCGAAGCGGAAAGCGGCCAGGTCGTGAACGCGGGACAGCCGGTCGTGCGCATTGCCCGTACGAATGAATCGGAAGCCGTCGTCAGCGTGCCGGAAAACCGGCTCGGCGAACTTCGCTTGGCCAAGCACGTCAACGTGGCGCTGTGGGCGCATCCGGATAAGCAATACAGCGGCGCGGTGCGCGAGATTTCGCCCTTGGCCGACCCGGCCACCCGTACCTACCGTGCCCGAATCAGCCTCGACCAACCGGATGAATTCGTGCGTTTCGGCATGACGGCCACCGTGACCCTGTCAGGCGAGCCGCGACAGGAAATCCTGTTGCCGCTGACGGCGCTGTATCACCATCAGGACAAAACCGCCGTGTGGGTCGTAGACCCCAAGAAACAGACGGTCGGCCTGCGCCCGATCGAGGCATCCGCCTTTGCCAGCGATCGGGTCGGCGTCAAAGCGGGACTGGACGGCGGCGAGATGGTCGTACTCGCCGGGGTGCACAAGCTGCATGAGGGGCAGAAGGTCCGGATACTGCAGAACGATCAGGGCGCGCCCAAGTAACGGCTGATGGAAACCGAAGACTCGCTTCTCGACGACACGCCCCCCAAGCGCAGTCGCTTCAACCTGACCACCTGGGCGCTGATGCACCACCAGTTGGTGCGTTACCTGATGATCACTCTGCTGGTCGCCGGAGCCTATGCCTATACCCGACTGGGGCAGGCCGAAGACCCCGATTTCACCTGGCGCGTCATGCTGGTCAAGGCCTACTGGCCGGGCGCCACTGTGCGCGAGGTGGAAGAACAGGTCACCGAACGGCTGGAGAAAAAGCTGCAGGAAGCACCGCACGTCGACTTCATCGAAAGCTATACCAAGCCAGGCGAGACCACCCTGTTCATCAACCTGCGTGAGGACACCCCCAGCGGCGGCAACGCCGAGTCTTTCTACCAGATCCGCAAGAAACTCGGCGACATGAAGAAGGACCTGCCCGAGGGCGTGCAGGGACCGTATGCCAATGACGAATTCGGCGACACCTTCGGCTCGATCTACGCCTTTACCGGGGATGGCTACAGCTACGCCGAACTGCGGAAATACGTGGACAAGGTGCGGCTGGAACTGCTGCGCGTCAACGACGTCGCCAAGGTCAACCTGATCGGTGAGCAGCAGGAAAAAATCTACATCGAGTTCGATAACGAAAAGCTCTTCACCGCCGGCATCGACCCGCAGGCCATCATCAACGCGCTGCGCCAGCAGAACGCCATCCCTGCGCCTGCCAGCATCGAAACTTCCAGCGACAGCGTCTCGACCCGCATCAGCGGCGACTTTCGTTCGGTGGAGAGCATCCGCGAAATGGGCATTCAGGCCGGCGGTCACACGTTCCGGCTAGGCGACGTCGCGCGCGTGCAGCGCGGTTATGAGGACCCGCCCACCTTCAAGATGCGCTACATGGGCCAGGAGGCCATCGGGCTGGAAGTCTCCATGCGCCAGCGCGGCGACATCATCCGGCTGGGTGAGTCGCTGCAACAGGCCATGGCTCGCATCCAGGCCGACCTGCCGCTGGGCATCGAAGTCCATCAGGTGGCCGACCAGCCGGCCGTGGTCGACCACGCGGTCGATCTGTTCATGCAGTCGCTGCTGGAAGCCGTGCTGATCGTGCTGGCCGTGAGCTTCCTGGCATTGGGCCTGCGCGCCGGGCTGGTAGTCGCGCTCAGCATACCGCTGGTGCTGTCGATCACCTTCATCATGATGTGGGCCTTCGGCATCGATCTGCAGCGCGTCTCCCTCGGCGCGCTGATCATCTCCCTCGGCCTGCTGGTCGATGACGCCATGATCGCGGTCGAGATGATGGTGGTGCGTCTGGACCGCGGCTGGCAGAGCCTCAAGGCAGCCTCCTACGCCTACACCTCCACGGCGTTTCCCATGCTGACCGGCACGCTGGTCACGGCAGCAGGCTTCATGCCGGTGGGCTTGGCCAAATCCGGTGCGGGAGAGTACACCTTTTCGATTTTCGCGGTCGTCACCATCGCCCTGCTGTCGTCGTGGATCGTGGCCGTGATCTTCACGCCCTACCTCGGTTTCCTGCTGCTCAAGCCACGTCGCGCCAAGGAAGATCGCGACCTGTATCGCACGCCCTTCTACAACGCCTTCCGGCGCCTGGTGACCTGGTGCGTAGATTGGCGCAAGACGGTGATCCTGCTGACGACAGCCATCTTCTTGTTCTCGCTGTGGGGCTTCAAGTTCGTCGAGCAGCAATTCTTCCCGGTGTCCGATCGCAACGAGGTGGTCGTCGACCTTTGGCTGCCGGAAGGTTCGACCTACCAGGCGACCGAGGCGGAGGTGCAGCGTTTCGAACGGCGCCTCAACGGCGACGCGCGCATCACGCAATACACCTCCTATGTCGGTCGCGGCATTCCGCATTTCTTCTTCGCCTCGATGGGGGAACAGCGCCACAGCAACTATGGCGCCGTAGTCATCACCGCCCGCAACAACGCAGAGCGCGACGCCCTGTTCCACGAAGTCTGGCAGTGGCTGCAATCCGATTTCCCCAACGTGAAGGGACACGTATCGCGCTTCGAGAACGGTCCGCCGACCGGCTACCCGGTGCAGTTCCGCGTGCTGGGCGAAGACCCCGCCGTGTTGCGCGGTATTGCCGACCGCATGGCCGAGATCATGCGCGGCCACCCCAAGACACGCGACATCTACGCGGACTGGAACGAAATCATCAAGACCGTACAACTCAAGGTCGACCAGGACAAGGCACGCGCGCTCGGCGTGTCGTCGCAGGAACTCGGCAACGCCATCAACGCCATGCTCAACGGCCAGCCGGTGACGCAGTTCCGCGAGGGCGATCAACTGATTGACGTGGTGGTCCGCGCCGGCGATGTGGACCGTACCCGTCTGGATGCCCTGGAAGGCCTGGGCATCCGCACCGCCAGCGGCAAGCATGTTCCGCTCGCCCAACTTGTCAGCGTGCGCTACGGTTTCGAGGAAGGAAAATCCTGGCACCGCAACGGCGAGACGCAGATCACCGTGAAGGCCGACATCGCAGATGACGTGCAGGCCCCGGAAGTCACCATGGATCTGCAGGCGCAGATGGACGCGCTGGAAAAGACGCTGCCGCCCGGTTACCACATCGACACCGGCGGCGCATATGAGGGCAACATCAAGTCGCAGGCTTCCATCACGGAAGTCTTCCCCATCATGATCGTCACCATCATCACCCTGCTGATGCTGCAATTGCAGAAATTCAACGGCGCGGTGCGGGTCATGCTGAGCGCCCCGCTCGGCGTGGTCGGGGTGACCTGGGCCCTGCTGCTGTTCGATGCGCCGTTCGGCTTCGTCGCCCTGCTGGGGGTCGTGGCGCTGGCCGGCATCATCATGCGCAACTCGGTGATTCTGGTGGAGCAGATCGAACGGCTGATGGAACAGAGCCAGCACCCGCGCCGCGCCGTGATCGAGGCGGCAGTGCGGCGCCTGCGCCCGATCCTGTTGACCGCGGCAGCCACCATCCTCGCCATGATCCCGCTGATGCAGAGTACCTTCTGGCGCCCCATGGCCATTGCCATGATGGGCGGGGCCTTCGTCGCGACCTTGCTGACCCTGATCTTCGAACCCGCCATGTACGCGGCGTGGTTCCGCATCCGCCCGGCCGAACCGATCAAGGCCAAGGCCCGGCTGGACCAGATCAGCGGCGCCAATGCCATGCTGCGTGCGGCGGAGAACGGCAACGCCGATACCTGCAGCATCCTGCTGCAGCACGGCGACAGCCCGGACGCTGCCGACAGCGAGGGCAACAGCGCCCTGATGCTGGCCGCACAGAACGGCCACCTGGAAGTCTGCAAGGTGCTGGTTGCCGCAGGCGCCAACGTCAATCTGGCCAAGACCAAGGGCACCACGGCCCTGATGCGCGCGACCATGAACGGCCACGATGAAGTGTGTCGATTGCTGCTGGCGGCGGGTGCCAACGTCAATGCCCGGGCAGGCAACATCAGTGCGCTGGACATCGCACAGCGACGTGGGTATGCCAGCGTCGCCGAGTTACTGATGGCTGCAGGGGCCGACTAAACCGGGGCGTGTTCAAACCAGTCTGCTGAATTCTGGCATCAATCCTCCAGGCCAGACTCCAGCTATTGCCTCCGGGGACGAATCGCGGTGACCATGGGATGGAAAACAGCCTCTGGGAAAACCAAGATGTCGACACAAAAAGACACCGTACGCGCCTTCTACGAGGCCATCCTCAACCAATCCGACAAATCCGTCATCCCGCAGTTGACCACGGAAGATTTCGTGATGCGCGGCTCGCTGGGGCTGGTGCATCAACGGGGGCACGGCGGTTTGGCCGTATACATGGATTTCATCCGGGCCTCGCTCGGCAATTACCATTGTGAAATCCTCGACATGGTCGAGGAAAACAACAAGGTCTGCGCCCGCATGTGCTACAGCGGCACACACCAGGGCGAGTTGTTCGGCTACGCACCCACCCACGGCAAGATCCGCTGGGACGGCGTGGCGATTTTCACTTTCACGGAAGGACGCATCGCCGAAGTCTGGGCACTGGGCGACGTCGATGCCGTGATCAAGCAATTGGCAAAATATCTGGGATAGGCGCACGACATGTCGCTCGAGACCTGGGAACTGCTGAGCTACGTGGTCACCGTGTTCGGCCTGCCGCTGGCAATTTTTTCCTTCCTGCACGAGCAGCGCAAGGAACGCGACAACGAGGAGGAAGAGGTCTACCAGCAACTCTCCGACGCCTACACCGACTTTCTCAAACTGGTAATCGCCAACCCCGACCTCAAGCTGCGCTCGCAGGCTGCCACGCCGAACCTGAACGAAGAGCAGCAGGAGCGCACGCAAGCGATGTTCGAAATCCTGATTTCACTGTTCGAACGCGCTTATCTGCTGGTGTACGAGGACAAGATGACGGCCAAACAGCAAAGGCGGTGGGCCTCGTGGGAAGACTACATGCGCGAGTGGTGCCGACGGGATGATTTCCGCACGCAGCTGCCACGCCTGCTGCAGGGAGAGGACCCCGACTTTGCCAGCTATATCCGCCAACTCGCCGAGGAAGCGCAAGCCAGCGCGGGGGCAGCCTGATTACTCGACCGCCTCGACGCGGTAGCCCGCGTTACGTAGCCGGGTGACCAATCCCCCCTCGCCCGGCAGGTGCGAAGCCCCTACCGCCACGAACACGGACGCCTGCTGCATGCGGCTGATCATGCGTTCCGCCATCCGGGCGTTACGGTCGTCGATCAGCAGCTTGCGCACCTTGGCCCAGAGCCCCGGCGGCAGCCCTTCCCCGCTCAGGCGCTCGTCCATGGCCGCCACCTGCGTGGCTCGTCTGGTCAGGTAGGCGTCGAGCACCTGTTCGAAAGCCGCCTGCTTTTCCTCTTGTGTCTGTTTCAGGGTCACGCGCAGCAGCGCCAGTTGATCCGTCATGGCAAGCCCGTCCATGGCGGCGAAGTGCAGGCTGGCATCTTCCAGACCTTCGATCTTGCGCCCCTTGCGCGTCGCCAGATCGACCAGCAGCTCGTCCAGGGTCGGTAAGCCAGAGGCGTCCGGGCGCCCCAGCATCACGGCCAGCAGCCAGGGTTTGGTACGCAATGCGATGCTCTCCCGCATCGCGTAGGCATCCGCCCGCTGCAACAGCAACTCGAGTTCCTCGCCATTCAAGTGGTCGCGCAGCGTGCCACTGGGCAGGAACAGCATGGCCGGACTGCCGCCGGACGCAAGTTCCGGCATGAACAGGTCACATTGCGCGATCGCGCTTTCCAGCGCCGGGGAAAACGTGGTGACACGTGCATCGTGGGTATGCATCGTGCCGAAGAGGTAGCTGATCCTGCCCTGAGCGGACTCTACCCGCCACAGCAGACCGGTGCCAATCTCCGCGCCGCTTGCCGGCAAGACGAGCACCAGCAGCAGCCAGGCCAACACCCATCGGCGAGTCAGGCGCATAGCTGTCCTCAGTTGCACGGGTGTTGCCGCACGAATTCAAGAAACGCTGCGGCAGGCAAGGGTTTGCTGAAGTAATACCCTTGCGCGATGTCGCAGCCCAGCGCCTGGAGAAAGTCCAGTTGCGCTTCGTCTTCGACCCCTTCCGCCACCACTTCCAGTCCCAGTTCATGCGACAACACCACCAGCGCCCGCACGATCGCCGCGTCGTTGGGGTCGCTATGAATGTCGTGAATGAAGGACTGATCGATCTTGAGCTTGTCGATGTCGAACGTCTTGAGATAGGCCAGACTGGAGTAGCCGGTGCCGAAATCGTCGATGGCCAGCGACACCCCCATATCCTTGATATCCCGAAGAATCTGCGCGGCATGGGCCACACCATCCATCATGGTGCTCTCGGTGATTTCCAGCTCGAGGGCATGGGCTGGCAACTGTTGCTGTTCCAGCAATGCCGCCAGCGACTGCACCAGGGTGGGATCGGCGAACTGGCGGGCGGACAGGTTGACCGCAACACGCACCGGATAGCCCTTCCTGGCCCAGTCTGCAGCCTGCCACGCAGCTTCACGCAACACCCAGGCACCGATCGGGAGAATCATGCCGGTTTCTTCTGCCACGGGGATGAACTCGGCCGGGGACACCATGCCCCAGTGCGGATGCCGCCAGCGCAGCAGGGCTTCGCACCCCACCACCTTGCGGCTGGCCAGGTCGATCTTGGGCTGGTAATGCAGTTCGAATTCCGCACGTTCGAGCGCCGAGCGCAACGCGTGATCCAGCCGCACACGCTCATGGGCGGCACGATTCAATTCCGCAGTGAAGAACTGGAAGTTGCCGCGCCCCTTGTCCTTGGCGTGGTAGAGCGCCGCATCGGCACTTTTCATCAGTTCTTCGGCGCTGCTTGCATCGTTGGGGTACAGCGCGATGCCGATACTGCTGTTGGCGAACACCTCGGTGCCCGCCAGCGTCATCCGGGAAGAAATCGCCTCCAGGATTTTCTCCGCCACCGGCGCAGGATCGCGGGAATCACGAATCCGCGTCAGGATGACGACAAACTCATCGCCGCCGAGGCGCGCCACGGTGTCGATTTCGCGCACGCTCTGCTGGATGCGGGCGGACACTTCGCGCAGCATCAGGTCACCGACATGATGACCCAGCGTGTCGTTGACATCCTTGAAGCGGTCCAGATCGAGGAACATCACGGCCACCAGATGATCGTCGCGCCGTGCCTCGGCCAGTGCCTGGACCAGGCGGTCCTGGAACAGCAGGCGGTTCGGCAAGCCGGTGAGCGGATCGTGGAACGCCAGACGCCGGATGTGATCTTCCTGTTGCTTGCGTTCGCTGATATCCGAGAACAGCGCCACGAAATTGACGACCTGATGGGTGTTCGGATCAACGATGCAGTTGATGTTGACCCACTTGGGGTAAATCGACCCATCCTTGCGCTTGTCCCACACCTCGCCATGCCAGTGGCCTTCTTCCAGCAACGCGTGCCACATGTCCTCATAAAAACTGGTGTCATGTTTCCCGGATGCCAGAATGCGCGGGTTCTGGCCGTAGACTTCTTCGGCGGTATAGCCGGTCAGCTGGGTAAAGGCGTGGTTGATCTGCACGATGCGATTCTCGGCATCGGTGATCATGATGGCTTCGTTGGTGAACGTGAACACCTTGTCCGACAGGAACAGGCGGCGCATCAGGTCGCT
>JADHED010002043.1_pt1 | contig 15048 bp, 14 predicted proteins | sample 8952041 | NCBI WGS metagenome assembly JADHED01 (sample SAMN16124423, study PRJNA663239) | bioreactor sludge metagenome | isolation source: sludge (control) | place: India:Bengaluru | collected 2018-09-08
AGTTCGCGCCGCCGCTCACGATCGAGAAGGCCGAGATCGACTTCGCGCTGAAGGTGGTCGGCGAGTGCATCGGCGAGCAGGAGAAGGCGTTGGGCCTGTAAGGGTCGATGGAGTCCGATGCAACCAACGGGGCCGCCCGGGCGGCGCCCGCACCGACCCGCCCCGGCGTCGTGCTCCCCGTGGCGCTCACCCTGGCGGTCCAAGTCCTCGCGTCGATGAACACCGTGGCGGTGGCGGTGCTGATGCCGGTCGCCTCGGCGGACATCGGCGTGGCGCCGAGCACGGTCGGCATCTTCGTGTCGCTGATCTACCTGGGCGCGACGCTCTTCGCGCCCGTGAGCGGGCACGCCATCGCGCGCTTCGGGCCGATCGCCGTGAGCCAGATCTGCCTCGGCCTGTGCGCCGCCGGCCTGGCCGCCGTCGCGACACCCGTCGTGGCCATGACTGCGCTCGGCGCCCTGGCCCTCGGGGTCGGACTGGGCCCGGTGACGCCGGCCAGTTCGCACATCCTGGTCCGGACCACCCCGGCCGCGATGCTCTCGATGGTCTTCTCGATCAAGCAGACCGGCGTCCCCCTGGGCGGCGCGCTGGCCGGGGCCGTCGTCCCGCTCCTCGTGGTCGCCTGCGGGTGGCACACGGCGGCGCTCCTGGCGGGCGCCGCGAGCCTCGTTCTGGCGGCCCTGCTCCTGCCCTTCCGCCGGCGCTACGACCGCGAGCGCTCCCGGCCGCCCCGGCTCACCCGGCAGCTCGCCCTGGCGCCGATGAAGATGGCGATGGCGCACCCGGAGCTGCGCCGGATCGCCATTGCCTCGTTCTTCTACTCGATCATGCAGCTGTCGCTGACCTCGTACCTGGTCACCTACCTGATCCAGTCCCTGGGGATGAGCCTGATCGACGCGGGGCTGCTGCTCGCGGCGGCCCAAGTGAGCGGCGTCGTGGGGCGGATCGTCTGGGGGGCGTTGACGGATCGCTACGGGAACCCGCAGCGGATGCTGGGCTATCTGGGGCTGGGCATGACGGCGGGGGCGCTGCTCGCGGCCGGCTTCTCGCCCGCGTGGCCGTTGCCGGCCGTCCTCGGGGTGTGCGTGCTCTTCGGCGCGGCGGCGCTCGGGTGGAACGGGGTCTTCCTGGCGGAGGTCGCGCGCGTCGCGACGCCGGCGCACGCCGGGGTCGCGACCGGCGGCTGCCTCTTCTTCACCTTCCTCGGGATCCTGGTCGGCCTGCCGCTCTTCGCCGCGATCGTGCAGGTGACCGGCAGTTACCCCCTCGCGTTCGCGAGCGTGGCGGCGATCACGTTCGCCTGCGCGCTGCGGCTCTGCCTCGCGCGCGCGCCGCGCTGACCGCCGCTCCTCCCCCTGCAACACCGGCTGCGCCGACGACTCTCAGCCCGGACATTTCACAGCGCACTGAAATTTCGGGTCAGCTGAGCTCTATGGTCCCCTGCGGGAAGAGCCGCTGGTAGCCCTTCCCGTATGTCACGTTACGTTCCGAGTTGCGCGACGCCTGCACCCCCCGCTGCAGGACCACGCGGGTTTCGTTCGATCGCGTAGGATATGGCGGGAGGGCTTACACCTCCAAGACAGCGCCCCATGCTGGACGCACCACAAGCGAAACGGCCCCAGACTGGCTGCAGCCTGGGGCCGTGTCACGTTTTGAAGGGCATGCGCGGGCACCGTTCGGACGGCGGACGCCCGACCGGGAGGCGGTGTTTGGACTTTATCCTCAGCCCCCGAAATACGGATGGACCATACGCAGATCGTCGCCGTCCTTGAGCTCGATCTCCCTGCAGTCTTCCGCCCTGATGACCGTGCCGTTGAGAATGAACAGCAGCTGGCTGCTGCCAGTGCTCGCCTTCAGGCTGATGATCATCGGATCGTCGCGGACCGACTGCTCGAACTCCTCGACCACCGCCGCCATCCGGGCGCCGGGGTCCACGCGGCGCTCCTTTCCGTTGACTTTGATCTTCATGCGATGGCCGTTCAGCCGGGGATGCCTTCCATCCCCAGCGCCTTCAGCTTGGCCGCCGTCGGAACCCCGTTGTCGTCCCAGCCGCGGTGGCGGTAGTAGTCCAGGATGGCGTCTTCCAGCCCCACCGGGATCTTGCCGGCCGCAGGGCCTTCGGACACCGGCTCCATGAAGCGCTTGGGGTAGTTGAAGTCGTCCGCCGTTTTCCAGCCATAGCGGATGTTCAACAGCTTCTGCAGGTTGGTGATGCGCTCGCCGCAGCGACGCATGCCCTCCTGATCCCAGCCGAGTCCCGTGCAGCTGTTGATGGTGTCCAGCAGGTCGGTCAGCGTGTAGCTCGCGAACTCCTGGAACTTGCAGTGCACGGCGGAGTTGATCACGTTGCAGTAGTCGTGGAACTTGGCGTTGCGGTCGGACGCCTTCTCCCACGACCAGCGCTCGGCGTTCTCGACCTTGTCGATCCCCCACTCGGGCAGCATCACGTGGCCGACCCAGATGTGCTGGGAATTGCCGCGCTCGTGGTTGGGCCCGGCCGCCACCCCCGTGCAGTAGTTCAGCGCGGAGATGTACTGGGCACGCCAGTTGTGGGCCGCGATCTCCTGGCCCTTCATCTGCAGCGCCCAATCCTCGGACCCCTGGCCGATGCGCTCGGAGGCGATCTTGCACCCCTCGCCGAGCAGATACCCCAGACCCGGCGCCCGCTCGCCGATCTTCCTGACCATCTCCACCGCGCCGGCGGCATTGCCCCAGCTCAGGTCGATTCCGTAGGTGTCCTCCCGGGTGATGACCCCCTTCTCGTAGGATTCCATGGCCCACGCCAGGATACCGCCCAGCGAGATCGTGTCCATCGAGTACAGGTTGGCCAGCTCGCAGGCGTAGGCGACCGCCTCCTGGTCGGCGATCATGAGGTTGAAGCCCATCATGGCGAAGGATTCGTACTCCGGGCCTTTCCCCTTGTAGGCATAGGGGCCCTTCTTGATCTCGCACTTGTTGTGACACTTGATGACGCAGAATGGGCACGGCCAGGGTTTGGCGTTCAGCTTTTCGACGTACGACTGCCCCCCCAGGTTGGCCTCCCCCTCGGGGTGCCTGGCCAGGCTGTAGTTCTTCACCGGCAGGTTGCCCTGCGGGGCGAACAGGCCGGTCGCGCTGGCCGTACCCAGCCGGGAAAACCGCAGCATCTCCGGTTTGGCCGCGTCCACGGCCGCCAGGCGCTTGTTGATGGCCAGGTTGAGCTTGGCGTTGCCCTGCGGGTCGTAGATCGGGCATTTCTGGCTGCCGCGGACGGCGATGCCCTTCAGGAGCTTGGAGCCCATCACGCCGCCGAACCCGCAGCGCCCGGCAAACGACTTCTTGGCCGTCTGGATGTTGGCGAAGCGCACCAGCCGTTCGCCGGCCTGGCCGGTGGTGACCACTGAGAACTCCCCTCCCTCGGCGTCCTGGATCATGTCCTCGGCGACGTATGCGTCTTTGCCCCAGAGGCGCGAGGCGTCCTTGATCTTGACCCGGTCGTCCTCAACCACGAGGTAGACCGGCTTCTCGGCACGCCCGTGCACGACGATGGCGTCGTAACCGGCGTGTTTCATCTCGATCCCGAATGCGTGGGTGATGGAGGAGCCGGCGTTCATGTTGAACGCCGGGGATATCCCGCCGACGGCCCACTTGGCCGCCCCGCTCTGCTTGATGCCCTGCATGGGCCCGGTGGCGAAGGTCAAACGGTTCGCCGGGTCGAATGCGGTGGTGCCCCGGGGGCACTCCTTCCACATGACCCAGGCCGCCAACCCCTCGCCGCCCAGAAAATACTCGTACACCTCGTCGGGGACATCTTGCGTGGTGGCCTTCTTTTCATTGAGGTCGACTCTCAGGATTTTGTTCCACACGCCTTTCATGGGATCGAGCCCTCCACTGGTTAGGTTGAGATGGATATGCGATTGCGATGTGACCATCCAGCATGCGCCCGGCGGGCACACGCTGCCGGATCAATTTTCCTCAAGCACCGGGGCTTCGTTCGCGCCGTTGAACCGCTCCGAATTGGCGACCTTCTTCTGAACGTCGCGGATGTGGCTTTCCATGTGTCGGCGGGCCGCTTCAGAATCGTGGTTCTTTATGGCGTCGAAAATACTCTGATGGAACTCGTTGGTCTGGTCGATGGTCTGGAGCAGATTCTCGGGGTAGCCCCGGAAGACCTTGCTGATGAGCTGCCGCAGAAGCTCGCGCAGGATCTCGACGATCTTGATCAGGATGGCGTTGTTGGACGCCTTGGCGATCGCATAGTGGAACTGCACGTCCTGCTTGACGAACTCTTCGATTTCCTGAGCCGCGGAAAGGGCCCGCATGGAGGCCAGGGTATCCTCAATGGCCTTCAGATCGTCTTCGGAGGCATGCGAAGCCGCCAGCGCCGCCAGAGACCCCTCGATGTGCAACCGTGCCTCGAGCAGCTCGAAAGCCGACCCCTTGTCCATGACGAGGAACGACGACAGCGGGTTCATGAAGTCGCATGGCTCGATCTTCTTGAGAAATGTGCCTAACCCCTGCCGCGATTCGACCAGTCCCATCAGTTCCAGCCGCTTGAGCGCTTCGCGCAGGGAAGCCCGGCTCACCCCGAACGTGCGTGCCAATTCGTCCTGGGAACCGATCAGGTCCCCGGACTTGTACTCTCCGGTGATGACCCGGCCTTTGATCTCCTCGACAATGGTGTCGATCAGACTCAATCGTTTCACGTATCCGCTTCCCTTTGAAGTAGCCTTCGGCGAATGGGTTCCGGGCGGGGCCGGTTCTCGCAGTCGTCTGCGACGCCAGCTCGCGGCCCTGTGGAGGACATCATAGCGCATAGCCTGGGGCGCATAAAGACACCTCCGCCTCCGGTCGAACCGGCCTTACAGCTTCAGAATGTCCTCCAGCCGGCCCTCGTATGCCCCGCGGATGATGGTGCCCAGGATGTGCCGGCCGTCTTCGACCGACACCGGCCGGGGCATGGCCGCAAGCTTCATGGTGTTGAGGCAGCCGTCCGCCACCGCCCGGTCGATGTCGGCCATGGAGAAACGGGGGAATTCGCGCAGCGCGGTCGGAAATCCGATGCGGCGGTAAAACGTGAACAACCCCGCGGCAAAATCCCGCGCCGGGGACCCGGAAGCGGCCACTCCCAGCAGGGCGGCGATCCTGCTTATCTTTTCGGTGACGACCGGCGCGTAGTAGGCGCCGTAATACGGCAGCATGACGGCCGTCGCCTCGCCATGGTCCATGACCGACGCCCAGCTGAACGAGTTCAGGTGGGGCCCGCCGGCCTGCCCGTGCAGAAACATGGTCCCGCCCAGCACCGAGGCGAGCGCCATCATGCGCCGCGCCGTGGGGTCGTCGGCCTTCTCGATCGCCCGCGGGAGGGCCTCGAACAGCAGCGACAGCCCCAGCAGGGCGCGCTGCTCGGCGGTAGGGTCGAGGGCCGGGTCTATCCGGTTGAAATAGCCCTCTGCCAGGTGTGTCATGGCGTCCAGGCCGGCCACCCGGGTGACGTGGGCCGAGGCCGTGGCGGTCAACTGGGGGTCGATCAGCGCCGCATGGGCGTAAATCGCGGGGTCGGCAATCAGCTTTTTCAGACCGCTACGGGTGTCGCTGATCACCGCAAACCGGGTGACCTCGCTGCCGGACCCGCTGGTGGTCGGTGCCAGCACCAGGGGGAAGATCCGCCGGACCCTGGGCGAAACCCGGCCGGCGCCGTAGTAGTCCGTCAAGTCTCCGGCCCGCGCCGACGCGAGAATGCAAGCGGCCTTGGCGGCGTCCATGACCGAGCCGCCGCCTACGGCCAGCACGCAGTGGAACGGCCGGGACAGCAGACGGCAGGCGATGCGGTAAACCGTCGCCTCGCTGGGGTTGGCCTCGACGCCCTCGCAGATGTCGCAGGCGACACCGGCGCCGGCAAGGCTCTCCGTGATGCGGTCCAAGACCCCTCCGGCGCGGATCGATCCCGACCCCAGAACGATCAGGCAGTCATTGCCGAACAACCTGACGGTTTCTCCCGCTTTCGCGATGACGCCGTCCCCGAACTCGAGACGGGTGGGCTTCCAGTCGCCGAGCAGGTGCAGCGCCTCTTCGATCCGATCCATGTGAACCTCCCGCGCTCCGGCCCCGGTCATGCTCCGACAGGGCCATCCCCTCTTGTCGCTCAAGCGTCCAGCGGTTTGAAGACCAGCACCACTCCCATGACGATGAACACCACGACCTCCGCCCCTTGTGACCAGTAGCGTGCGGTGATCGACATCACCATGCCCAGAGCGAATGCCGCCACGAAGGTCCCCCTCAGCTTTCCCATGCCGCCGACAATCACCACGGCAAAGGCCAGCAGCAGGATCGAGTGCCCCATGTAGGGTTGAATGGAGCTGATCGGGGCGTAGAGGACGCCTCCGAGTGCGGCCAGGACGCTGCCCAGGACGAACACGATCGAGAAGTATTTCCGAACGTTCACGCCCAGGCATCGAACGCCGTCCTCGTCGTCCAGCGCGGCGGCGACGATCTTGCCGATGATGCTGCGCCGGAAAAACCACTCCAGGACGAAAAACAGCACGATCGCCAGGCCGATGATCACCAGGCGGTAGACCGGAAACGTGATGCCGTAAACCGTCAGGTACGTGCCGATGGGGTCGCTCAGGGGGTAGGGGTTGACCCCCCAGATGCGCTTGATGAGGTCCACCCCGATCAGGCTGATCGCGAAGGTGGCGATGAAGGTGTAGTCCACCGACTGCCCGTACAGTTTGCGTATGACCAGCCGCTCGATCAGGTAGCTGACCGGCACGACGCAGGCGACCGCCAGCAGGCCGGAGAGCACGATGTGCCCGTTGAACGCCGCCATGAAGGTCACCAGGAAATACACCCCCAAGGTGTAGATCAGCGTGTGGGCGAAATTGATCACCCGCATCGTGCCGAAGGTCAGCGAGAGACCGACCGAGATGAAGTACAGGATGGCGCCGATGGTGAACCCGTAGAGGATTGTGTAGATCATGTCGCGATCCCGTCCTCGCGCCTCGATGCGCTGCTTTCCCGTTTGCGCCTGAAGTGCTGCCGCAGGTTTCCCAGGTAGCCCCAGACCCCCTGGCGGAACCTGAACACGATCAGGAGCAGCGACACCCCCAGGAACATCTCCCAGCTCTGGATGTAGCGGGGAAGCGTGTTGCTGATGATCATGTAGATCACCCCCCCCAACAGCGCCCCGTAGAGATTGCCGGCGCCCCCGATCAGGCAGGCGAAGATGACCCCGACGTTGCTGTGCACGTCCAGCACGTTGGGGTTGACGTATTTGTAGTTCAGGGTGGTCAGCGCGCCGGCCAGGCCGGCCACGCCCGAGGCGATCACAAAGGTGACCCACTTGTAGACGTAGGTGTTGTATCCCAGAAACCTCACCCGGCTCTCGTTTTCGTTGATGCAGCGCACCATCAGGCCGTAGGGCGAGCGGGTGAGCTGTCGGAGCATCCCGAAGACCGCGAGCAGGCAGAAGAACACGAGCCAGAACATGACGGCCGGGCTGGCCGTGCTGAAACCGCCGATCGGGGCGGCGTGGACCCCCAGCCCGTCTTCGCCGTTGGTGATCTCCCGCAGCGGCGACAGGACCAGGAAATAGCCGACCTGGTTGAACGCGAGATTGATCAGCGCGAAACAGGCCCCCGTGGTGCGCACGACGATCGGACCGATGACCATGCCCATCGCCACCGCCGCCGCCACCCCCAGCAGGATCGCGACGATCGGGTTCTTGTCCACGTAGCGGATGAACAGGCCGGCGGCGTAGGCGCCGGTCCCGAGGTACAGAATGTGGCCGAAGGAGAGCCGGCCCATGAACCCGTAGAGCAGGTCGAACGACAGCGCGAAAATGCAGAAGATCATGAAATCCGTGACCCGGTGAGCGGACAGAAACGGCACCAGCGCCAGGAACCCCAGCGCGATGACTGCGTAGTCCGCCCAGCCGCGGCCCGCGGAGCGCACGGCGCATCGCTGGCTGTCGCGAGGGCGGCTTTCGGGGGAGCCGTCCGGGAGGTGGCTGATCAAGATCGGGTCTCCATCTAAACGTATTGTTCCAGCTTGCGGGTGTCGGCCATCGCCGAGGGGTCGTCTATTTCGTGCACGATCCGGCCTTCTTTCAGGACGAACACCCGGTCGGCCAGGCGGTTGACCATCGCGAGGTTCTGCTCGACGATCAGCGCCGAGACCTGCTGTTTCAGGTCGGACATGATGTCGTTGATGTCCTCGATCACGATGGCCGCTAGCCCCTGCGTGGGTTCGTCGACCAGCAGCAGCCGGGGGGTACCCACCAGGGCCCGGCCGACCAGCAGGATCTGCCGCTGCCCGCCGCTGAGCAGACCCGCCTTGGTGTCCAGGAAATTCTTCATCTTCGGGTAGAAGCCGGTGATTCGCTCGATCGCCTTCTCCACGGGCTCCCGACAGGCGTGCGCCGCGATTTCCAGGTTTTCCCTGACGGTCAGGCTCGCGAACACCTTTTTCTCCTGCCCCACGTACCGGATGCCCGCCAGGCTCAGGCGCTCGGGCCCGAGGCCCGTGATGGCCTGCTCCTGGAACCGGATGCTGCCGCTGCCGGGGGTCAGCAGACCGACGATGGTTTTCAGCAACGTCGTCTTGCCGGCGCCGTTGCGCCCGATGATGAACCCCATTTCCCCCTGGCGGATTTCCAGGGAGACGTCGTGCAGCACCCTGGCGTGACCGTAGCCGACATTCAGCCCGTCGATTCTCAGCATCCGAATCCCTTCGGCGGCCCTCAGGCCGCACCGCCGGTTATCTCGCTCTTCCCCCAGTAGCACTCCCGCACGGCCTCGTCGCACAAGACCCGCTCGGGGTCGCCCTCGCAGATGATCCGGCCCTCGTTCAGCACCACGAACCGGTCCACCAGCTCCAGGATCTTGGACAGCTTGTGCTCGATGATGACCAGGTTCAAGAGGCTCTTGATCCTCTTCAACACGTCGACGACCTCGACGATCTCGAAATCGCTCAACCCGGCCAAGGGCTCGTCCAGCAGCAGGAGCTTCGGCTTCAAGGACAGCGCGATTCCGATTTCGAGCATGCGCTTGGACCCATAGGACAGCTCCGAGGTCCTGGTCTCGGCGACCTTCTCCAGCCCCATGAGCGCGAGCATGTCGAAACAGGCGTCCACCGTGCTCCGGTCGCGGGCGCTTTTCAGCACGAACCGGAACAACGACTGGTGCTCCTGCTCGAACCGGATGCTGGAGAGCACCAGGTTCTCCCAGGGCGTCAGCCGGTCGAACACCGAAACGAGCTGGAACGTCCGGGCGATGCCCTTGAGTACCCTCCGGTTGGGGGCGAACCGGGTGATATCTTCGCCCTGGAAGAGGATTCGCCCCCGGCTCGGCAGGAAAAACCCCGTCAGCATGTTGAAGAAGGTGGTCTTGCCCGAGCCGTTGGGCCCGATGATGCCGACCGCCTTCTCGGCCTCGTCGATCCTCAGCTCGACCCCCTCCACCGCGGCGAGGCCTCCGAAATTCTTGCTCAGGTCGATGGTCTTCAGCAGCTCAGTCATGGTGGCGTCGCATCGGCAGAGGCGCCCCGGAAGGGCGGCGCCCCTGCCTCGTTCGTGTTAGTAGCCCATGGCAGCCAGGGGCTTCACCAGCTCCTGGCCCTGGTAGATGTCGACCACCTTACAGTAGTCCCACTTGTCCTTGCGCTGATCCATGGGTTTGCCCTCGGCGATGAAATACGCGTACTTGTACAGCGGCCGGCCGTCGACGCGCCATGTCGCCGGCCCCTTGACGCTCATGAAATCGGGCTTGTCCATCAGGGCCTTGTAGGCGGCCGCGGGCTCGGCGGAGCCAGCCAGCTCGATGCCGCGCAGCGCCTCCTGCATGCCGACGTAGGCGTAGACCGCGAAGGGGTCCGGCGGCTCGTTGTAGGCCGCGCGCCACTCCTTGGACAGCTTGGCCACGGCCTGCTCGGTGGCGGGGTCCTTGATACCCGACAGGTCGTCGAACCACCAGGTGCCGATGGTCACCCCGTTCACGGCCTCGGCGGGGATGCCGACCGCCGTCGCCGTGATCATGCAGTTGAAGAAAATCTTGGTGTCTTTGCGCAGGCCGAGCTCGAAGACCTGCTTGAGCGCCGTGATGGAATCGTTGCCCCACTGGCCCATCATGACGATGCTGGGCTTCGCTTCCCGGATCTTGTTGATGTACGAGGTGTAGTCCGGCGTGCCCGTCGGCGACCAGGTTTCGCTGATCTTGATGTCCGGGTATTTGCTCTTGAACACGCTGTTGGCTCCGGCCGCCGCACCGCGGCCGTAGGCATAGTCGGGCAGGAAGAGCATGACCTCCTTGGGCTTGTAGGTCTTGGCGACGTAGTCCGCGCAGATTCGGCCGATGGCATCCACGGCCCCGAGGCTGGACAGGAAGTAGGGTGCCTTGTTTTTCTTCTCGAAGGTCGACTCCTGGATCCCGTTGGTGGCCATCAGCATCGCCTGGCCGCCCAGCAGCTGCTCGTTCATGGCCGTGGTGACGTTGGCGAAGGTCCCGGCGACGATGATCTTGATGCCTTCTTCGGTCATCTCGCGCAGCCGCCGGACCCCAACGTCCGGCTTGGTCTCGTCGTCCCGGATGACCGCTTCGACCTTGACCTTCTTGCCCTTGACGGTCAGCCCGCCGGCCTCGTTGACCTGCTTGATGGCCAGATTGATGCCGTCCAGCTGCACCTTGGCCACCGTGGAACCCGCTCCGGTGATGCTGTAGATGACGCCGACCTTCATGGTCCCGTCCGCGGCGAACAGCGACCCGGGCAGGCATGCCACGAAGAAACCGATCAGCGCAACGAGCGATGCAACGCACAGTTTGTTCCTCATGCTCTCCTCCTTGTTGAGTTACCGGGTTTTGGCGTCTCTGGCTTTCGAGCTCCAACTTTGCGCAATGAGCGCTTCCGGCGATCTCCAGGGTCGCACGTCACGCCGGTTCGACCATGCGCTCCAGAACCTCGATCAGGCGGGCCGAGTCCTGGTTCTCCATGCCGAGGGACTTGGCCATCGTGAAGTAGTGATGGGTGGCCGTCGCCACCAGCAACGGCAGGTTCAGCTGACGCCCGGAGTTCACCACGATGCTGACGTCCTTCCACAGCTGGCCCATCCCTCCGGGCGAGGTAGTGTTCTCGAGGATCCCTTTGGACAGGAGTCGGAAGTAGTCGTTGCCGGCGATCCCGCTTCCCACGACCTCGCAGACCAGCTTCGGGTCGATCCCGCTCCGCCGGGCCAGCGTGATCAGCTCGATGGTCGCGGCGTGAACGGCCGTCACCAACAGCTGGTTGCAGTGCTTGACGGCCTGCGCCATTCCGGGCTGAGACCCCGCCACGGTGATCTTCCCGATCACCTCGAGCACCGGCCGCGCTCGGGCCAGGACGTCCTCGGCCGCCGCAGCGATCAGCGTCAGGGTCCCCGCGGCCACCCGGGCCGGGCCACCGGTAAACGGGCAGTCCACGAACTGCACGCCCTGCGCGCCGCATCGCTGCGAAACCAGGTCCAGGTTGCTGCGGTTGATCGTGCTCATGCAGACGACCATCGACCCCGGGGCGGCGCCTTTCAGCACGCCGTTTTCCCCGATGATCACCTCCAGCACCTGCTCGTCGTTGAGGACCATGACGATCAGCGTTTTTGCCCCCTGCGCCACCGCCGCCGGGTTCGCCGCGTGGACGCCCCCCATGCCTTCGAATTCGCGGATCACCTCGGGCCGCCGCGCATATCCGACGACCCGGTAGCCGTTCTCGATGAATCGCCTGGCGGCCGGCAGCCCGCAACGCCCCAGGCCGATGATGCCGATGGTGTTCTCCACGGGTGGATTCCTTTCACATGTCCTGCGCCAGGCGCGCGAGGATCTTCGCTGCCCGATGCGGGTTGAAGATCCCGCACATGCAGGGCTTGAACAGGTGCTCGGCTGCCTTCTCCGGGGTCCATTTTCCCGCCTTGATCCGGGAGACCGCCTTCTGGATCAAGTTCACCGACACCATCCCGTGACCGCACATGGTGTGGATTTCGACGACCCCGGTGGCCGGCAGCTTGTCGGTGCGCCCCCAGCGGCCGAGCGACTGGTTGATCGTGTGCGGCGTCAATTCGGCCCCGCGGCAGCATTTGCCGACCTCGTCGAAAAGCCCCGAGACGACGACCGACATGCCGAGCTCGGCCGTCTTGAGCGCCTTCAGGCAGCGGATCACCGACTCCCGGTCCTTGAAGACGGCATGGATCACGGCCCGGTCCTCGACGTTTTGGAGCACCCGGTCGAGCCCGCCCTGATGGTATTGGTTGCCCTTGCGGCAGTCGCCGATCTTGATGGCGCCGCTGTCCAACGCGATCTCGAAGAACCGCCTCAGCTTCGGGCCTGAGCCGACGTGGTTGATGTCCTTGGACGGCATGACCAAGATGACGTAGTCCTCCCGGAGCAGCTCTGTGTCTGTCCCCAACCGGTGCAAGGTATGCGTCATGTCTACACCCCCTCCTGAATCAGCGGCCTACCCAAACCGACGTTCGTCTTGCCGTTGGGGGCCACCCAGAGCCCTGCCTCGTCGATATAGCGCCGAGTCGGGTTGGAGCCGTCCGGGTCGAGCCTGCAGGCCACGTCCAGGCTGAAGACTGAATCGATCTGCTTCTCCACGGTTTTGAGAATCCCGAAAAGCTCGGGCAGCTGCTCCACTTTCACACAAAATTCGATGATGGCGGAGAGGACCTTCTCGTTCAGCAGTTCGTCCTTGAACTTGCCAGTCTTGACATCGGACATCATACTGGTGGTCGGGTTGATCTTTTCGAATTCTACGTTCAAGGCCGCAACCGCCATCGCGATTATTTCCACGTCCTTCAGCCGAGCACCGGTGATCGGGCGCCCCACCTCGATAGCCACCCCGGCCACCCCTCTGGGAAAGCGGCCGGTCACCTCGTTGGTTTTCATCTCCTCGGTGCCGCGCCCGGATATCTGGGACTCCGGCGCAATGGTGAGCACGTCGCTCATCAGGCTGCGAATCGTCCGGGGATAGACGAGCTCCTGCTGAAAAATCGCGTCCGCAGGGCAGTTCGCGGACCGGAGGCAGACGCCGCACTCCGCGCACTCTTCGAGGTCGATAACGGCAAGCCGTTTCGCTTTCTTCTGGTCGCCTGCCTGAGCCTCCCCCTTGTCTTTGAGGGAGATGGCTTCCACCGGGCAATACGGCACGCACGTACCGCACCCGGTGCATTTGGCTGCATCAATCTTCATCTAATCAACTCCTTCCGGTTCTCGCGGTTGATGGTCGATCGGGGCCGATCGCTCTTTGCTCCGGCGGCGCTGGAGTCCTGCGCGGTCACTTCGCGACGAACGCCACCACACCCGGGTTGTCCGGATCCTTCGCCTTCTTGATGCTGACCCCTTCGATGACTTCGATGAAAAGCTCGATCAGGTAGCACGTCTCGCAGCCGTGCTCGATGTGGCCGGTCGACGTCTCCCCGGTTTCGCAATTGTTGAACGTGACATGCAGGTGGGGCTCACCCCCGACGATGAGGCCCTGGATGCCTCCGATCTCGATGGGGCCATCTATTTCGTAGTTTTTGTCTTTCGGCGGCATGCCGGTCCAGGTGATGGTGTGATAGCGGAACTTCCTGAAAGACCCGATGCAGGAGGTCACCACCCCGGTTTCTATCTTCTCTTTCTTGATGATCTCCTCGATGCTCTCGAGAAAAAGATCGCCAGGAGTCAGTGAGGCAATGATCACCCGCTCAACTTTTCCGCCCGTGAAGTATCTCATCCGCTCCTCCGTTTCGGTTTTGGCTTGCTGATCGACTCAGATTTGTCGAAAAATAAGAAAATCTGATTTTTGAATTATCAGCCATTTTGTCGCGTGTCAATATCGTGTTTGCCATCTGTTCATGAACGCGGGGCTGCTGCTCGCGGCGGCCCAAGTGAGCGGCGTCCTGGGGCGGATCGTCTGGGGGGCGTTGACGGATCGCTACGGGAACCCGCAGCGGATGCTGGGCTATCTGGGGCTGGGCATGACGGCGGGGGCGCTGCTCGCGGCCGGCTTCTCGCCCGCGTGGCCGTTGCCGGCCGTCCTCGGGGTGTGCGTGCTCTTCGGCGCGGCGGCGCTCGGGTGGAACGGGGTCTTCCTGGCGGAGGTCGCGCGCGTCGCGACGCCGGCGCACGCCGGGGTCGCGACCGGCGGCTGCCTCTTCTTCACCTTCCTCGGGATCCTGGTCGGCCTGCCGCTCTTCGCCGCGATCGTGCAGGTGACCGGCAGTTACCCCCTCGCGTTCGCGAGCGTGGCGGCGATCACGTTCGCCTGCGCGCTGCGGCTCTGCCTCGCGCGCGCGCCGCGCTGAATCGTCTCGACCGGTTCACCTCAGCTCTCCCAGGGCCGCCTTCAATCGGGTCATCCCCTCCTCAAGCGTCTCGATCGACGTGCAGAAGGCGATGCGGAAGTGGCCCTGACCGCCGGCGCCGAACTCGGTGCCGCTGCGCACGAGGACCCCCTTGCCGAAGAGGTGGTCGATCATCTGCGCGCTGGTCAGCGCGTGCGCGAAGCGCGGGAAGACGTAGAAGGCGCCGTCGCAGGGCGGGGTGGCCAAGCCCGGGATGTCGGCCAGGCGCCGCTCCACCAGCACCTTGCGCCGCTCGTACTCGCGGCGCATGGCCTCGACGCACTCCTGCGGCCCGGCGGCCGCGGCCGCGCAGGCCATCTGGGCCGGGACGTTGGGGCAGATCGTGACCGCCTTGTGGAAGGTGACCATGTCTTTGATCAGCGGGGCATCGGCCACCAGGTAGCCCACGCGCCAGCCGGTCATGGCGTAGGTTTTCGAGAAGCTGTTCAGCAGGATGGCGCGGCTGCGCACCTCCTCCACTTGGCAGATCGACAGGAAGTCGACCCCGCCGTAGACGATCCGGTGGTAGGCCTCGTCGAGCACGAGCAGGAAGTCGTGCTTCAGCGCCAGCTCGGCCAAGCGCCGGATCTCCTCCACCCGCAGCACCCGGCCGGTCGGGTTGCCCGGGCTGGAGACGAACATCAGGCGCGTGCGCTTGGAGATGCGTTTTTCCAGCACGTCGAAGTCGAAGTGGAAGTCGGCGGTCAGCGGCACGAAGACCG
>JADHED010002044.1_pt1 | contig 15048 bp, 12 predicted proteins | sample 8952041 | NCBI WGS metagenome assembly JADHED01 (sample SAMN16124423, study PRJNA663239) | bioreactor sludge metagenome | isolation source: sludge (control) | place: India:Bengaluru | collected 2018-09-08
CGGTTTGTACAAGGGCCGGTTCAAGCCGGCTGCGCCTTCGGGCACGCCGAAGAACGCCCAGACCCGCCAGCAATTCAGCTTCGGCGACGGCGATCTGTCGAACACCGACGCCGGCCAGAACCCGCAAAAGGGCGGTCACCGGTTCTGCGGCATCTTCCTTCGCGACATGCTGGGCGGCGTGTCCACGGCGGACAACCAGAAGCCGCGCAAGACCGCTGCCTACTACACCCACAACTGGCGCGTCTACGGGAAGGTCTAGGCTGCACAGCGATGAAGCGCGCTGCCCTCATTGCCGAGGCCAGGTCGTGGATCGGCACCCCCTACCATCACCAGGCAGCGCTTAAGGGGGTGGGCTGCGACTGCATCGGCCTCATCCGCGGCATCTACGCTGCCTTTGGCGGCATCGTCGAGCTGCCGGCCGACTATTCCCCATCCTGGCATCTGCATCGGGCCGAGGAGCGGCTGCGCGACGGCCTTGACCGCTACGGTACCGAGGTGCCGCTCATGTCGGCGCGGCCGGGCGATATTCTGCTGTTCGGCTTTGGCCGCGGCCCGGCGGCGCACGGGGCGGTCCTGATCGAGGGGGCAGTCATCATCCATGCCTATGCGGAGGCCGGCGCGGTGATCGCCTCGCGGCTCAGCGGGCGCTGGCTTGCCTGGCGGCGCGCGGCCTTCGCGTTTCCCGGCGTCGAGGACTGATGCGATGGCGCAGTTGGCAGTCGGCGTTGCCGGGTTGGCGATCGGTGCCTACTTCGGGGCGCCCGGCGTGGGCTTCGCGCTCGGCATGGCGGTGGGCGGCGTCTTATTCCCGCAGGACGGCCCGCCGGATCAGGTCGCCGAAGGCCCGCGCATCCATGACAACAAGGTGCAGTCCTCGGCCTGGGGGCAGATGATCCCGATCGTCTACGGCCAGGCCCGGCTCGCCGGCAACCTGATCTGGGCCGGCACGCTCGGCCACAGGACCGAGCAGGATAACGTCGGCGGCAAGGGCGGCATGGGTGGCGGCAGCGAAACCAAGACCCGCGTCTATTACCGCTCGTTCGCGGTCGCCATCTGCGCCGGCCCGATCACCAGGGTGCATCGGATCTGGGCCAACAACACCCTGATCTATGACGCGACGGTTTCGCCAATCAGCAATCCGCGCGGGGCGGTGATCTATCCCGGTAGCGACAGCCAGGATCCCGATCCGGTCATCGAGGCCGCCGAGGGGCTGGGGAAGGCACCGGCGTACCGGGGCACCGCCTACGTCGTCTTCGAGCGCATGACGCTCACCGACTTCGGCGGCATGCTGCCGTCGCTCGCGTTCGAGGTCGAGGCCTGATGGCACAGCTGGCGGTGGGGCTGGTCGGCGCCGGTGTCGGTGCCGCCTTCGGCATGCCGGGCCTCGGCTTCGCGATCGGCTCGATGGTGGGCGCGCTGTTGTTCCCGCAGGACGACATGCGCCAGGCTGATGCCTACCAGGTTGGCCCGCGGCTCACCGATCTGAAGGTTCAATCCTCGGCCTGGGGCCAGATGATCCCGCTCTGCTTCGGCGTCGCGCGGGTGACGGGGAACCTGTTCTGGGCTTCCCCCTTCCGCATCGGCCGCGAGGAGATCCCCTACACCGGGCCCGGCGGCGGCAAGGGTGGCGGACAAGTCCCTGCCACGATCACGCGCGAATTCGTCTATTCCAGCTTCGCCGTTAGTCTCGCGGCAGCGCCGACGCATCTGGCGCAGAGCTTCGTCGCCACCGACAAGGGCGATGAGATCGAGGACGCGCCGATCTATCGCGACCGGCCGGAGATTGCCGGCATCCGCCGGATCTGGCTCAACGGTGATCTCGCCTACGACATGCGCACCAACCGCGACAAGCCGATCGGTGCGAAGCTGCCCGTGGAGCTGTTCCTCGGCGGCGACAGTCAGACGCCGCCGGAGATCATGGAAACCGAAGAGGGGGTTGGCGCCGTTCCCGGTTACCGGGGCCTCGCCTATCTGTTGTTCGAGGCGCTCGATCTCACCGCTTACGGCAATCACCTGCCCAATGTCAGTGCGGAAGTGATCGCGAGCCTCGATCGGATTGTGGCCGAGGAAGGGGTCGAAGGCTTGGCACAGGGCCTCGATGGCGATCTCTGGATCTGCTGCCACACGCGGCGTGTCGTTGTGCGCGCCGATCCGGTCAGCCTCAGGGTCAAGGCCACCATCGCCCGCGCCAATCCGAGCTCTTACCTCGGCGATCTGCCGGCGCATCCCTGGCGCATCGCCGTTTCGCCCATCACCGGACTGGTGTGGGTCGTCTGCCTCGCCGACCGGGCGCTCGCGGTCATCGATCCCACCACCAACGCCGTCGCGGCGATCGTCGGCTTGGCCGAGAATTATCCGCACGAGATCGCGATCGGCGCCGATGGCGTTCCCTGGCTGTCGTTCCCGCTGCAGAACAAGGTCTGCCGCGTCGATCCTCTCACCCATGCGCAGAGCTACGTTGAGGTCACCGGCGCACCGCACGGGCTCTTGCGTGTCGGCGATGAGCTGTGGGTGGGCTGCAACGCCGATATCAAGGTCCTCAATCTCGCCACCATGACGGTGACGCACACGCTGCGGCTGCGCACCGGCGCGCCGGATGCATTCTTCACCGGCGGCCTCGCCTGGTCAGCCAAGTCGAATTACGTATGGGCGGCGGTGGCGGGATCGGACCTGGCCAACCTCTGGACAGCGCACGAGAAAAAGGCGGTTGCGACGAAGCACGTCGGCACCGGGCCGCTCGCAATCGCGATCAACCAAGGCGACCCTTGGCAGCCGGTGTGGATCTCCACCCACTACGGCAACCGGCTCACCGCCTACACGTCGGGCGGCGACAAGCTGATGGCGTTTGGTACGATCTCGTTTCCCGGCCCGGTGCTGGCCTTGGCCGATGGCCGCTGCCTCGTTGCCAACACCAAGTACGACTTGGTCCAGGTGGCGGAGGGGCGCTGATGCCGGCCAGCACCTGGGCGCTGCCGGCGTACACGCCGTCGACGATGGACCTGGGCGCGTTGCCGGACAAGGTCAACGATCTCCCCTGGCTCGACGTGCAACGGCTCAGGCTCGCCAAGTTTGCGCACCAGGCGATGGCCGACACTTACGTCCTCGTCGAACGGCTGGTTTCGTCGGGTGAGACCGATACCTCAAAACCGGCGGTGATCATCTCCCGGCGCGCGTTCACCGACTTTCGCATGCTGGGCGTGATCGCCCAGTACTACGCCTGGTCCGGCGATCCGGCCGCACTCGCCCGGATCAAGGCGCACGTCCTCGACTGGTGCGCCGTCAATGAGCCCGATGGCAACTCGATCAACGAGACCAACTTCGAGTGGCTGCTGAAGGCGATCATCGCCCACTGGGATGCCTTCGATGCGGCCGAGCAGGCAGCGATCACCGGCTGGCTCAACAAGCTGCGAACGGCCAAGGAAAACTACGCCTTTCCTGCCAACGCCACCCGCTACGGCAACCACTTCACCCACCACTACAAGATCCTGCTGCTCTGCTACCGCGCGCTCGGCGATGAGACAGCGTTCCAGGCAGCGCTCACCGAAAAGTGCGATCCGCATCTGTTGGTGAATTTCCCCTTCGGCAACGTGGGCCTGCTGGTGCCGGACGACATGCCGCGTGCCGCCAGCGATCCCGGCGAGAGCATCGACTTTATCCGCCGCGATGCGCTGCACTATCACCAGTACGACCTCGAGCCGTGGCTGGAGATCGCCATCCTGTCGGGCGACCGCTATCGCGCCAAGATGGACGCGGCGTTCGCCTTCGGCGTTGCCCGGCTCCTCGATCCCGGGCCGAAGCACTACGAGTTCGCGGCCTCCACCGATCCCTTCGATCAGGCCCGCTGGCTGGGGTCGCACTCGGAATACCTGCAGCCCTTGGCGCAGTATCTGCCTTCGCACTGGGCCCGGGTGACGCTCTCTTATTATTTCTACCGCATCAGCCTCGATCCGCTGTTCGCCGGGATCGATGACGGCCTGATCGGCCTTGCCGCTCGCGCCGACACGCTTTCCTCCAACTGGGCCTACTGGTTCCGTCTGATCTTCCGAGGCGCCTATGGCTAGCCTTGCCAATGTCGTGCTCGATCTTTGCCGCCGCGCAGGGCTGCCGCCGGAAGCGGTCGACGCCTCCGCGCTCACCGGCACCTGCGATGGCCTGGTGATCTCCAATGTGGCCAGCGTGCGCTCGACGCTGGAGCACCTGGTGCGGGCCAACTTTCTCGATGTGATCGAGAGCAGCGGCGTGATCGTGTTCCGCCCGCGCGGGAACGCGCCGGTAGCGACGATCACCGTCGATGAGCTGGTGCCGCTCGGCGATCAGGGCGTCGAGACCTTGACCCTTGTCCGCCGCCAGGAGAGCGAGCTCTCCAAGGCGATCAACGTCGTCTTCATCAACAGACACGCCTCTTACGAGCAGGGCAGCCAAGCGGCGCGCCGGCAGATCGCGCCGGAAGGCGAGGTGAACAACATCACCATTCCCCTGGTGATGGATGGCGCCAAGGCGAAAGCGATCGCCGAAGCCGTGCTGGCAGCCGAGTGGGCCGAGCGCACCCAGTTCCGCTTCGTGCTGCCCACCCGTTACGCGCGCCTGCAGCCGGGCGATGTCGTCGATCTCATCGACGGCGATGTCAGCTATCAGGTGCGGCTCTATCGCACCGGCTGGGACGACGGCCGGCTCGCCTGCGAGGGCTACGCGACCGATGCCAGCGTCTATACCCAGAGCGCGCCGCCGGGTGATGATGTCCGGCCCGACGATACCGTTCCCGAGATCGGGCCGACGCTGCTGCACCTGCTCGATATCCCGATCCTTTCCGACCGCGATGACGATGCCGGCTTCTACGTTGCCGTCAGCCAAACGCCAGACACGGTGTGGAACGGCGCCGTGGTCTATCGCTCGGCCAATGGGGCCGATTACGGCACGCTCTTGACCCTGCCCGTTTCGGCCGCGGCCGGAATAGCTGAGACGGCGCTGCCCGCGGGCCCCACAGAGTTCTTCGATCGTGGCAACGCGGTCGATGTCGCGCTCGCCGATGGGGCACTGTTGAGTGCGCCTGAGGCCGATGTCTTGAACGGGGCCAACGGCGCTCTCCTGGGCGATGAGATCATCCAGTGGACGACGGCAACCCTGATCGGCACCAAGCGCTATCGCCTCTCCGGCCTGTTGCGAGGCCGCTTGGGCACCGAGCACGCGATCCATCGCCACGCCGCAGGCGAGCGGTTCATCGTGCTCCGGCCGGTGGGCACCTCGCTTGAGCGGGTGCGCGATCCCGTCGATCTCATCAATGCGGCGCGCTGGTACAAGGCCGTCACCGCCGGCGCGCTGATCACCGACGTCGAGGCGGTTACGTTCGCCAACGGTGGCAAAGGTCTCAAGCCCTACGCCCCCTGCCATCTGAGCGGGCAGCGAGGGATCGACGGGGCGCTTCACTTGAGCTGGATCCGCCGCGTCCGCTATGGCGGCCTCTGGCGCGATGGCGGCGACGTGCCCCTGGGCGAGACGGAAGAGCGCTACGAAATCGAAGTGATCGATAATGACGGCTCTGTCGTGCGCATTGCCACGGTCACGGCGCCGGCTTGGACCTACCCGGCCGCCGAGCAGACCGCCGACTTTGGCTTCACACCGGCCACCATCCCCGTTCGCGTCTTTCAGGTCTCGGCCGTCGTTGGCCGCAGCACGCCCCTTGAAGGAACTCTCTGATGCCGACACCCCGGTTGTCGCTCCCCTACATCGTCCAGTCACAGGCGCAGAAGGAAGTCACCCACGCTGAAGCGCTGAACGTTCTCGATGCACTGGTGCAGGCGGCCGTCGAGACCCGCGCTCTCTCAGTGCCGCCCACCAATCCCTTCGAGGGGGCGCTCTATCTCGTCGGCGTCAACCCGACAGGTGCGTGGAGCGGCAATGGCAACACGCTCGCCCAATGGATCGGCGGCGCCTGGGCCTTCCGGGCGGTGGCGGAAGGGTTCCGCGTGTGGCTGAAGGACGAGGACGCGCTGATCGTCTGGACCGGCACGGCGTGGGCGGGCTATGCCCCCGATGCCGATGCGGTGGTGCTCCCCCGCACGGCCAGCTTCGCCGTCTTGCCCGCCATCGCCGGGGCGCTCTACCGCTGCGATGCGACGGGCGGAGCCATCATCGCCAGTCTGCCGCTTCTCGCCGATGTACCGGTGGGCTTTCAGGCGAAGTTCCGCCGCCTTGATGCCAGTGCCAATGCCGTTACCTTGATGCCGGCGCACAACCTGCTTCCTTACAGCGAGGCCTTCGATGATGCGGCCTGGCTCAAGGCCAAGCTCTCGGTGCAGGCGAATGCCGGCTACGCGCCCGATAACGTGCTCGACGCAGACCGGCTGATCGAGGACTTAACGTCCGGCAACCACGAGATCCGTCAGGACTTCACCAAGGCGGAAGGCGTGCCGAAGCTGGTGGCCGCGATCGCCGCCAAGCCGGCCGGCCGATCGCAGATCTACCTGATGCTGGACGACGGCACAGCGACGAACCGGGTGCAAATCCGGGTTGATCTCACCGGCGGCACGATCGAGTGTTCGAACGCCGCCGGCAATCTGACGCTCGATGCTTCCGGTACCGCCGATCTGGGCTCGGGCTGGCGCCTGCTGTGGCTCGCTGCCACCCTGCCATCAGCCAGTGGGACCTATGCGCATCGTGTCCGCCTCTACGACGGCTCATCAAGCAGCTACGCGGGCGATGGCGCGTCGGGCGTGTTCCTGTCGCGGGCACACCTATGCCACGGCTCAGCGCCGATCCCTTACCTGGAGACTACAACCGCGCCGATCCAGGAAACCATCGCCGGCGCCGAAAGCCTTGCACTTTCCTCGCAGACCACGACCGTGGTCTTGACGGCGGGCACTGCTGAGTGGACGGCGACCCCCATTGCCGATCCCCCGGCAGGCGCGGTGACGCTGGGAAACGCAGAAGCCTCGGCAGCCAATGCGCTTGCTGCCGGAGAAGGTGCCACGGCATCCGCTGCCGCGGCGATTGCGATCGGCGCTGCTGCTGCGGCCAGCGGCGTCACCAGCCTCGCCCTCGGCGAGACCGCCAGCGCCACGGCAGAGAATGCGATCGCGATCGGCGATGCGACGGCCAGCGCTGGCAGCGCAATCGCGATCGGCGAGAGCGCGAGTGCCAGCAACACCAGCGCGATTGCGATGGGCGACAGTGCCAGCGCGACCGGCGCTGATAGCGTTGCCATCGGCCATTCCGCGGTCATCAACGGCAATTACAACGTGGGCATCGGCTACAATGCCAAGTTCACCGCGTCACAACTCTGCAACATCGGCATCGGCTACAACGTCAACCCTGGCATCAATGCCGATGCCGACTTCGACCAGAACATCCTCATCGGCCGCGAGCCCATCTACACTGCCGGCACCGTGCAGCGAAACGGCTCCAGCGCTCCCAGCAACAACACGCTCATCGGCTACCGCGCCATCTCCGCCGACTACAACGGTTTGATCTCACTGGCCTCTCAGAATGCGCTGATCGGCTACTGGGTCGCCCACCACGCCGGCACCGGCCCGCTTACCCTCGGCAACTACACCGTCGCCATCGGCTGCCGCTTGAACGAGGTGCAGAACACCGGGATCGCCGATCCGCTCACCGTCGGCAACGGCACGATTGCGCTGGGCGCCTGGAACAACCGCAATACGGCCGGCGCGGTCACCGTCAACGACTACGCGATCACCATCGGCTACTCAAGCAACCGCAACTCTGTCGCCGCCACGCCGCTGACCGTCGGCACCCGCTCGATCGCGATCGGCAACAACAACAACTACGACGCCGGCGGCGTGATCGCTGCGGATTCAATCGCAATCGGATCCGAATGCGACGTCTCCGGCGATGCCGGCATCGCGATCGGCAAGTATAACATCGTCGCCAAGGCGAACGCGGTCGCCATCGGCAAGGCGCAGACGGTGGTCAATGCCGGCGAATTTGCGTTCGGGCCCGCCGCCAGCCACGGCATGGTGACCTATGTGCTGGCCGCCACCACCGCCGACGGCTCCACGGTCGAGCTCACCACCGACGGTGCCAATTTCATCACTGTCCCGGCCGGCAAGGTGTTCTGCTTCGAGGCGTTCCAGACCACCTGGAACCGCAGCGATGGCGCCCATCAGGTGTGCCGGTTTACGAACGGCATCATCAAGAACAGCGCCGGAACGGTGACGCTGGTGAAGGTGCCGGCCGTGATCGCCAGTGACGGCACGGAGAACCAGGTCACGTTCGCCGCCGACGACGCCAACGACCGGCTCGCAGTTACGATCGCCGGCAAGGCCGCCAAGACCATCGAGACGCGGGTGATCGTAACGGGGGCGTTCCTGGCGGTGTAGAAGTGATGCCGCGCCTCCTCACCGCCACAACGCGCGCAGCACTTCAGCTAAGTCGTTGCCGCTGATCCGCTGGCCGAGCGGCCTTGCCGGGTCGGCTGTTCCGATGAGGAGGGCGTAGCTGAGCACATCGCCCGCGGTCTCGCGCACGCCGATCACCCACTTGTCTCGGATACCGCCGTCGACAGTCGTGGTCCCGGTCTTGGCGAGGTGCAGGCCGCCGCCGTGGCCGGCGGCAACAGCACTCAGCGTTCCGCCCAACTTCAGAGGCGCCGACAGGGTATGGCGCACGAACCCGGCCGCCCCGCCGGCGGCGAAGTACGGCGCAAGATCGACGGCGCTCTCAGCAGGCGCCACGACCGACCTCACCGCGCCGTCGCTTTCGAGCACCCGGTAGCTGGCGACGATCCGAAGGCGTTGCCCGACCGCCGGCCGCCCCGTGGCGCCGTTGCCAATCGCCTGCATCATCGCCGTGAGCTGCACCGGGCTCGCCGACGCCATGCCGAGCACCAGGGCGGTTGCGGGCGGTGCACCGCGATCGAGGCGGAGTCCCGCCCGCCGGGGGAGATCGACCAGATCCGCAGCGGCAACGCTCTTAAGCCGCCACAACAGCGGCAGATTGAGACTGCGCCCGAAGACATCGCCGACCGCATGCCAGGCACCGGCCGCATCGCAGCTCGCGACGCCCGCATCGCCATCCCAATTGTGAACCCGGCCGTCGGCGGTGCGCTGATTGCAGTAGCGCGCAGCGGTCGTGTCCTGCGTCCCCAGCAAGACGGCGAGTGCGGCCTTGGCGACCGAGCCGGTGTGCCGGTCCGAAGCTGCAAGCCGCATCTCTCCATCGCCTCCCTGCCGCCAGCTGAGGCCGAGGCTCACCGGCTCGGCGCTGTTGAGATAGTGGCGACGGATCCTCCCCGCCGCGTCGGCCTCGATCAGGACCACCTGTGCGACATCGCCTGCCTCGCTGCGCGCCAACAGCGGCAGATTGAGCCGCTCGCCCAGCTTGGCATCGGTCACCGCCAGCGCGTCCTCCACCCGGCGTTTGAAGGCGAGATTGTCGGCAGCGTCCACGCTCAGCGTGATGCCGGTCACCTTCCCCCGATAGTCCGCCGCGAACCGGTTCCACAGCTCACCCAGCGCCGTCACCACCTCGCCCCTCAGCAGCGCGGCGGTGCGATACTCAGGATTGGCGGCGAGCCTGAAGCGCTCGGCAGGCCCCCCTTCGACGGCACGAGCGATCTCGTCGGCCAGCATGGCGCGCGGCGCCGGCATCGCGGCCAAGCGCTCCATTGCAGCCGCCACCCCCTCTCCCTCGTCCCCATAGGCGAGCCTTAAGCCCAGCCGGGCGCGCCGCTTCACCGCCCCCCAGCGATCGTCGCGCAACGCGATCCCGTCGGCATCGTCGTCCGGCGCGAGCAGGACATGCCGGCGCACCGCCGCAGCCAGGACCGCCTGCTCGGCAAGGTCCAGCTCGCCGATGCGCTTGCCGAACAGCACCTGCGCCGCCATCCCGAGACCATAGAGGGCACCCCCCATGCGGCTCTCAGGCGTGCCTTGCACCAGCGGCAGATGGCGGGCGAGCAGCCGCTGAAAGCGTCGATCGCGGATCCCGCCGAGCGCGCAGGCGAGCATCGCGCCGTGGCGGATCTCCAGCCCCTTGCGCTTGAGCCGCGCCAGGATCGAGGCATCGTTGCCCGGCGCGAGATGATGCATCGAACGCACCAGCTGCATGGCAAGCGTGCTGCCGCCGCGCCCGCTGTGGCCGATCAGGCCCAGCACGGCCGCGCGGCCGATCGCGACGGCATCGATCCCGCAGCCGCTGCGCCAGCGCCCCGCATGCCGGTCCTCAAGCGCCACCAGGACATCGAGCCAGCCTTGCGGCACGGCCGCCACCGCCAGCGCCCGGTGCTCCGGCCAGCCAGCCATCTCACCGGCCACGCGAGGCTCCATCGCTGCCGGCACGATGCCGAGCCAGCGCTCTCGCGCATCCACGATCTCAATCGCCTGGCTATGCCGATCGAATGCAAGGTATTGCCCTACAACTGCCGGTGCAGCACTGACGCCTTGCACCACAATTCCGATTGCGACCAGCGCCGGCACAAGCAGCCCCGCTGCTGCCAGCCGGCTGGGAGAAACCGGCCCGGTGACGAACCGCGGCTCGTGCCACGCCAGCAGCCGCCAGTGCAGTGCCCGCACGGTTGCCGCGAAGTTCTCGCCGGCAGCCCACACCGCCCACCATCGTGGCGAAGCTCCGAATACCCACGCCATGGCCGTCAGCTCCTTGTCCCGTGACCGGTTTCCCGGCCGCAACAAGGAGCAAGGATGGGGTTACTTTGGCTCTTCGCGTTCGACCGCAACCTTGCGGGGACGAGGCGCTGTCTCGGCTTCTGTCGGCAGCGCCGGCTCCAGCTTCGGCCGGCCGAGCATGTGCCGCTCGCGCCGGAACAGGCCCAAGCCGAGATGACAGGCGAACCCCAGTGCCATCGGCCCGCGCACGCGCAGATCGAAGCTGATCCGCCACAGCGTGCCCGGATGCCCGCTCGCCCCCTTCGTCGTGCCGCCGCTCAAGCGCTCGGTCACGAACATCTCAGGGCTCACCCAGCCGCCCTTGATCCGCACCGCCGCCAGCGGCTCGATCGTGCTGGGCTCGGGGTAGCCGCGCTCCTTCAGTTCCCGCTTGAGCGCATCCTCAGGCCTGAACTTCGGCTTCAGGTGTACGTTCGGCACGTAAGGCGTCACCGAGCGCCAGACCCGGCCGGAACCCAGGAGATGCCCGGGCGTCGCTGCGAACTCCGCCCGGCCCAGCCAGTCGGCGGTGAGCGAAAACGGGGCCAGCACGCCGTCCTCACCCGCCGCCGGCCGCACCAGCGCCAGCGCCCAGCGCCAGCTTCGGTCCAACCCATCCGGTGCATGCAGCACGACATGATCGATCACGCCGTCGCCGTCGGCATCCTCGGCAAAGTAGAAGGGATGCAAATGACCCTGGCGCGGCCCTTCCGGGCCATGCGGGTTGAGCGCATCGGGCAGATCATCGTCCAGGGCTTCGGCAACCGTGCCCATCACCGCTTCCTGGAAGCGCTCGCCGACGATCAGCGCCCAGGTCACCGGCGGCAGCTCGGCGCCGCTCAGAAACCAGCGCAAGGTCGTCGGAGCCCTGAGAGCCCCCAGTCTGGGTGCCTCGGTCTCGGTCTCGGTCTCGGTCCCGGCTTCGCCCCTGTCCATCCCCTTGGACCCTCCCCCTTTGCTGCCCACATCGCACCTTGAATCCGCCGTCCCGTCAAGCCCGCCGGCCGAACAGGCCGAAGAAGCCGCGGCGCTGCTTGCGCTCCGCCTGGCGCTCGGCACGGCGCTTCACGTCCTCACACGCATCCACTGTCGCATCGCGCAGCATCAGGTCATGCACGAAGTAGTGGCCGAGGAAGAAGAAGCCATCGGCGAACGTTGTGACCTTCGTTTTCTGCGCATTGAAGCGCAGGCCCTGCCGGTTCAGCAGTTCGGCCGCCCGCCTTCGCGCGTCCTCCGCCTCCCGGCGCGAACGGCAGAGGATGAGGAAGTCGTCGGAGAACCGCACCAGCACGCCCGGGCCGCGCGCGAAGCCCTGGTCGATCGGATCGAGGGCCACGTTGCACAGCAAGGGCGACAGCGGCGCCCCCTGCGGCAGCCCGCGGGTGCCCTCGGCAAATGCCGCGAGCCAGCTCTCGATCAGCCGGATCAGCCGCCGGTCGGCCACTGACTCCCGCAAGCGATCGACCACCCGGTCATGCCGGATGCGATCGAAGCAGCGCTCGATGTCCGCATCGACGACGAAGGTATGGCCCCGGCCGCGCAGGGCCTTGACCCGGTCGAGCGCATCGGCGAGCGACCGGTTCGGCCGGTAGCCGAAGCTGGCCTCGCTGAATTCGGCGTCCAGGAGCGGCGTCAGCACCTGGTTCGCCGCCGTCTGCGCGATCCGGTCGGCGAGCGTGAGCATGGTGAGCCCGCGCTTGCCGCCATCCGGTTTGGCGATCGAGAACCGCCGGACCCCGCCCGGCCGGTAACGGCCGCGGATCAGATCCTGGCGCAGGCTTTCCAGCTTGTCCCGGCCGGCGGCGATGAAGCGCGCCAGCTCTGCCTCACTCAAGCCGTTTTCGCGCGCGCGGCGCTGCACCTTCGCCAGGGCAGCGGCCATGTTCGCCGGCGCCACCACCTGCTCGAAGACAGAGCGATGACGCTTCCGGCCAAGGCCGAACAGCCGCTTCAAGAACCGCCACAGCCTTCCCATGCCTGCAACACCCCTTACCCGTACGGTTCAAACCAAACGCGACCCCGGCTTAGCGCGCGGGCGACGGTACCGGCGGTTTCGCAACGTTGCGGACGGCACCTCCCGGCCGCGGTTGTGCTTTTTCTCAAACCCGCAGGCGGCTTGCGCCTGCGACCGGTCGAAAGGAAAAGCGAACCATGGCCACCGAAGGCGACTACCCGGGCCCCGCCAGCATCTTGGGCGTCTGGCGCCGCCGCCTGGCGCGCCTGATTGCGCCGGAAGAGCCGCGCGCCGCGACACCACCGGCGCCTGTGCCGCTCGCTGAGGACCAGCGCCTGCCGCTCTACCTGCAGAGCGAAGGCTCCAGGCTCCAGCTCGAAGGCGAGCTGCTCCATCTCACCCGTGACGATGAGGAGCTCGCCACCGCCCCCTTGGCCGAAGTCTCGGAGGTCGTCCTCATCGGCCCGGTTGCGATCACCACGCCCTGCCTGCACGCGCTCTTGAAGGCCGACATCCCCGTCTCCTGGCACACCATGAGCGGCTGGTTCCTCGGCCACACCTCAGGCCTCGGCGGTGCCGGCTTGAGCCGCCGCCTCGCCCAGTACCGCGCCGCCGGCGACGGCGGCCAGGCGCTGGCCCTCGCCCGCACGCTCGTCGCCGCCAAGATCCAGGGTCTGCGCCTGATGATCCGCCGCAACCACAAGGGCACGCCACCGCAGCTCACGCTCTGCCGGCTCGACCGCCTGGAGTACGACGCCGAGCGGGCCGAAAGCCTGGAGACGCTGCTCGGCATCGAAGGCACCGCCTCGGCCGGCTACTTCACCGAGCTGCCGCGCCTTCTTGCCGAGGAGCGCGGTGCCCCCTTCGCGGCCGCCTTTTCGGGCCGGCGCAAGCGGCCGCCGACCGACCCTTTGAACGCCGCGCTGTCGTTCTGTTACGCGATGCTGACCCGCGCCGTCACCGTTGCCGCGACGGTCGCCGGCTTCGATGCCAGGCTCGGCTTCCTGCACCAGCCGCGGGCTGGCCGGCCATCGCTGGCGCTCGACCTGATGGAGCCGTTGCGGCCGCTGATCGCCGATTCCGCCGTCATCACCGCCATCAACACCGGCCGCTTGAAGCCGGAGCACTTCACGCACGGCGAGGATGCCGTCCTTCTCAATGCCGACGGCCGCAGGCCGGTGATCGAGGCCTTCGAGCGGCGCTTGAACGACGAGATCAGCCATCCCGCCTTCGCCCGCCCGCTCAGCTACCGTGCCTGGCTGCTGGCCCAATGCCGCCTGCTGGGCGATCACCTCACCGGCGCCCGGTCCGATTTCCCGCTCCTGCGCCCGCGATGATGGCCCCCAAGCCCCTCATCTCCCTCTCCCTCTGGGAGAGGGCTGGGGTGAGGGTCTCAGATGAGTCTTGAGGGTGACCGGCGATGACCCAGCGCCTCTACCTCGTCGCCTACGACGTCAGCGCACCAAAGCGCTGGCGCCGCGTCTTCAGGCTGATGAAGGGCTACGGCGAGTGGCTGCAGCTCTCGGTATTCCGCTGCCGGCTGACCGAGGACCGCCGCCAGCGCCTGGCCGCCGCCCTCGCCAGGCTGATCGATCCGGCGGAGGACCGAGTCCTCATCGCCGACTTAGGTCCCCTGCCGCGCGCCACAGCGGCGCTCGAGGCGATCGGCGAGCCGCTGCCCGATGCCAACGAGGGCCCGTGGATCGGTTGAACGCCCTTGGCTACATCGAAAGGCCTTGCGAACCGTCATTGCGAGGAGCACTGGCGACGAAGCTCCCCCATCATCATTGCGAGGAGCGCTTGCGACGACGCTCACCGATCGTCATTGCGAGGAGCGCTTGCGACGACGCAAACCAGAGAGCAAGTGTCTTGCGGGATCCGCCTGGCTTGCTTCGCTTGCGTTCGCAACGACAAGGGTTCTTGGACCTCCCGATTGGCCCCCGTCACGGCCGTGCCCGGACTTGATCCGGGTATTTGTTCCAGCCCTCCGTCCTGCTATACTGTCGGGGTTCCGTCGATCACGAATTGTGTCATCGCAACAATCGCGCTCGCAGAGCGGAACCGATTGAAGCCGAAGCGGAAATGTGCTCTGATCACGCCATGGTTGCGGCGGTTGTAGAGGAAAAGCTGTGGATCAGTCATCGCGCTCGCAAACGCCCGGAATCGGCCTTTGCGATCAAGGGCTTCCACAGGGTCGGTGACTATCCGGCCGAAAGGCCGGCCCAATTGAAACTTTACCTCCTTATCAAAGACCTATACAGCCCAACGCCGGGTGACTATCCGGCCGAAAGGCCGGCCCAATTGAAACATGTTCTCAACCAGGCCACCCAGCAGCCCAGACGCGCCGTGACTATCCGGCCGAAAGGCCGGCCCAATTGAAACTTAATCCTAGGAGTTCGTCTACGGGGGTGGGGGGTGAAGTGACTATCCGGCCGAAAGGCCGGCCCAATTGAAACCTTCTTCAACATCGTGCGT
>JADHED010002046.1_pt1 | contig 15025 bp, 7 predicted proteins | sample 8952041 | NCBI WGS metagenome assembly JADHED01 (sample SAMN16124423, study PRJNA663239) | bioreactor sludge metagenome | isolation source: sludge (control) | place: India:Bengaluru | collected 2018-09-08
CACGTTGCCGGGGTCGCCGCCGAAGCTCGCGACGTTGTCACGCACCCACTCCAGGGCGAGCACCAGGTCGAGCATGCCCGCCACGCCGGAGGCGGCGTACTTCTCGCCGTACGCGCCGAGGGCGAGGTACCCGAGCGCGTTGAGGCGGTGGTTCATCGACACCACCACCACGTCGCCACGACGCGCCAGGCGCTCGCCGTCGTACGCCTTCAGTTCCTGGCTGGAGCCGGCCGCGAAGCCGCCGCCGTGGATCCACACCATCACGGGCCGCTTGCGGGCGTCGAGCCCCGGCGTCCAGACGTTGACCCGCAGGCAGTCCTCGCCCGCGACGCCATCGTCCCACTCGAACATGAAGGCTTCTTCGTCGAATGCCCAGCCCGCGCGCGGGCCGTGCGGGCACACGGGCCCGTAGTGCAGCGCGCTGCGCACGCCGGCCCACGGCGCCGGCCTGGTCGGCGGCAGGAACCTGGCGGCGCCGCCCACCGGTGCGCCATACGGGATGCCCTTGAACGCGTGGATGTCGCGATAGCGCGCGCCGCGCACCTTTCCGGCCGTCGTCTCGACGATGTTCGCCCGGTCGGAGACGGTGATGAGCGGCCCGGCCGAGGTCGGCGCCGGCTGCGCGCTCGCCTCGGCGAGGGCCGGGACGCGAGGAAGCCCACTCGCGGCCGCGCCGACGAGCGCGGCGGCGCCGCCGAGCAGCGTGCGGCGGGCGATGCGCCGGTCGGCCCCTCCGGGAAGCGGTGCGCTGGCTGACTCGCCTGACCTCATCGTGGCTCCCTCCGTGAACGGGCGCGGCCACCTGCCGTGGCCCGCCACGTCTCGTGTCCCTGCGTGGCCGTCGCTGCCCCCACCGGCTCACGCGACGGTCGGAATCGTGCTCCTCGGGCCCCTGTCGGGGTCGGGCTTCGCCTCGCATGTGCGGTCGAAGACCATCACGTCACCACGACCAGGCGTGAACGCGGGCCAGGCCGGCAGGCCGGCGTGGGACGGATTCCCCGTCCGCGCGAACGCGATCCAGGCGTCGCTCATCCGCGCCGCGAGGTCGCGCGCCTCGGGCGTGCCGCCGGTCATCGCGGCGCACCGATCGGCGTTGTCGAACACGAACGGCAGCTCGGCGCAGTGGAACGCGCGTGGCCGGCCGTCGAGGATCGGCGTCTGCCAGGTGAACCAGTACAGGTAGGCGGGCGCCGCCCCGAGCGCCGCCTTGCGCGTGGCCTGCGCGATGGCGTTGTGACGGTGGACGGCCGCCGAGATCCGCGAGAAGGTGTCCGGCGGGCGCTCGCCCGGGTACGCCTGGCGGTAGGCGTCGACGACGCGAGCGCCGGCCTCGCCGAAGGCGGCGGTCGCGCGCGCCATCAGCTCCTGGTCGGTGATCGCCTCGATGCCCGCCCGCTGGATCTCGTTGGCGAACTCGTTGAGCGTGGAGCCGATCAGCATCGGCACGTGCGCCGACACCGCGGGCGCGGCCGGGTCGAACGGATGCGCCGGCAGCACCCGGCCGTCGACGACGGCCGCGAGCCCCTGGCGGTCGGTGGTGACCAGCCGCGACAACCCGCCGGGCCCACCTGGCCCACCGGCGCCCGCCAGCTTGCGCTGCGCCGCCACGGCGGCCCCCAGCAGCCGGGCGTGCGGCATCTCGTGGAGTTGGCCAACCTGCGCCGCGCCGAGCCCCAGTTCGGCCAACGTGGCGGCAGCGAGCTTCGCCGAATAGTCGGCGCTCACCATGCGCAGGCCCGAGCCGCTCTGCACGGCGGCGCGGTGCAGCAGCCCCCGGGCCGCCGGCATCGCCAGCAGCGCGCTCACCTTCGCCCCGCCACCCGACTGCCCGAAGATGGTGACGTTGCCGGGGTCGCCGCCGAAGTTCGCGATGTTGTCGCGCACCCACTCGAGCGCCGCGACGAGGTCGAGCATCCCGGCGTTGGCCGAGGTCGCGTAGCGCTCCCCGTACGCCGACAGGTCGAGGTAGCCGAGCACGTTGAGGCGGTGGTTGACGGTCACCACCACCACGTCGCCGCGGCGGCTGAGGTTCTCGCCGTGGTAGGCCTTCAGCTCCTGTCCCGACCCGGCGAGGAACTGGCCGCCGTGGATCCAGAACAGCACGGGGCGCTTCCCGGGGAGGCCGGGGGTCCACACGTTCACCCGCAGGCAGTCTTCGCCCGGCTGCCCGTCGTCCCACTCGAAGACGAACGCCTCCTCGTCGCGCTGCCAGCCGGCGCGCGGGCCCTGGGGACACACGGGCCCGTAGTAGAGCGCGCTGCGGACGCCGGCCCAGGGGGCCGGTCTCGAGGGTGGCGCGAACCGGGCGGCACCGGCGGTGGGGGCGGCGTAGGGAATGCCGCGGAACGTGACGATGCCGCCGCTCGTGAAGCCGCGCACCTTGCCGGCCGTCGTCTCGACCACGGCCTGGCCGTCGGAGGCGACGACGAGGCCCGCCGCGGCGGGCGCCGCCGGGGCAGCGGGCACGGGAGCCGCCAGCGCCGAGACCGGCGAGGCCAGGGCGGCGCCGGCGACGCCGGCGGCCCCCGTGAGCAGTGCGCGCCGGCCGATGGGCGTGGCCGACGCAGCGAAGTCGTGGCGGTCGTCGTGGCGGCTGGTCATCGAGCGGTCTCCGTGGCGGCAGCGGGGCGACCCGGGCGGCGGTCGCGATGCGCCCCGTGTCGGCGGCCCCCGGGCCGGGAGGGGGCCGGCCCGAGGGTCCGAACGACGGGGCCCGCGTGCCACCGGTGATCGCGCGTTCGCGGACGCCCACCGGCAGCACGCACCCGGTGGCCCGTTCATACACGAACCGCGAGGGCGCCTCGCGGAGCTTTGTTACGAGCCGGACGCTGCCGTCGCGAGCCGGTCACCACGCGCATCGCGCCCGCGCTACCCTCCTGGTCAGCACCGCGGCCGGCGACACCGCGGCTAGGGTCACCGCGGCCGGGGCGCTGGACAGCCGCGGGCGGCGCCCCTACACTCGCGGGCACGCGGGTCGGAGGACACGCATGGAGAGGGCCATCACCGGACTGCCGACTGCGGCGCCCGCCGCGCCCCCCGCGGACGCGGCCGCGGCCGCCGGCGCGCCGATGCGCAGCCGCGTGCCCCGCTGGCTGCTCGTCGTGGGCTTCTGGACGCTGATCGTCCTGGCCTACTCGACGCGCACGGAGGTCCGCACCGGGGCCACGGTGTGGGTGCCCGTCACGTGGCTGGAGTCGTTCAAGACCGCGGTCTCGCAGTGGTACGCCTGGGGCCTGCTGTCGATCGGCATCTACTGGATCAACCGGCTGCTGCCGCTCAAGCGCGACGCGCTGCTCGCCCGCTTCCTCGTCCACGCGCCGCTGAGCCTCGTCTTCACGGTCGCCTACACCTACCTCAACTTCGCCCTGGCGACGATGCTCGGCGCCTCGGTGGAGACCAACTGGATCGGCGACGACGTGCTGGAGACGCTGTCGCGGGTCACCTACCGCCTGGGCACGTTCGTCTACTGGGCGATCGTCGCCATCTGCGTCGCGCTCGACTACCAGAGCGACCTCAAGGACCGCGAGATCCGGACGGCGCAGCTCGAGCGGCTGCTGTCGGAGACGCGCCTGGCGGCGCTGCGCACGCAGCTGCACCCGCACTTCCTCTTCAACACGCTGAACGCGATCTCGGCCTACGTGGAGAGCAAGCCGCGCGAGGCGCGGCGCATGATCGAGCAGCTGGGCGAGCTGCTTCGGATGTCGATGGAGCAGGCGGGCGAGCAGGTGATCGCGCTCGAGCGGGAGCTGGCGTTCGTGGATCGCTACGTGCAGCTGCAGCTGGTCCGCTTCGACATCGACGTCACCGTGGACGTGCCTCCGGAAGTCCTTGGCGCGGCCGTGCCGACCTTCGTCCTGCAGCCGCTCGTGGAGAACGCGATCCGCCACGGCGTGTCGAAGCGCACGGGCGATCGCCGCATCGAGATCGGGGCCTGGCGCGAGGGCGAGCGGCTCCGCCTGCGGGTGGTGGACAACGGGCCGGGCCTGCCGGCCGGCTGGTCCCTCGCGCACGGCGCCGGCATCGGGCTGGCCAACACGCAGGCGCGGCTGCGCCACCTCTACGGCGACGCGGCGCACCTGGCGGTGACGCCGGTGTCCGAGGGCGGGGTGTGCGTGGAGCTGGCCCTGCCCTATCACTCGATCTGAGGCACCCGCATGACCATCCGCGTCATCGTGGCCGACGACGAGGCGCCCGCGCGCTTCCGCCTGCTCGAGCTGCTCGGCCGCGACGCGGACGTGGAGGTGGCCGGCGTGGCGAGCGACGGCCTCGAGGCCGTGGACCTGGTGCGGCGGCACGCGCCGGACGTGCTGCTGCTCGACGTGCAGATGCCGGGACTCGACGGCTTCGGGGTGCTGCAGGCGCTCGGGCCCGACCGGCTGCCGATCACCATCTTCGTCACCGCCTACGACCGGTACGCCATCCAGGCCTTCGACGCCCACGCGGTGGACTACCTGCTGAAACCCTACAGCGACCAGCGGTTCGAGAGCGCGCTCCGGCGGGCGCGCAAGTACCTGCACACCGACGCGGCGCAGGAGATGGGCGCGCAGCTCGTGGCCGCGACCCAGGAGCGCCAGAGCGTGGACGCGCGCTCGGGCCACCTCGAGCGCCTCGTGCTGAAGTCCAGCGGGTGCGTGACGTTCCTCGACGTCGACGAGATCGACTGGATCGAGGCCGCCGGCGTCTACGTGTACGTGCACGTCGGGCCCAAGGCCCACCTCTACCGCTCGAGCGTCGCGCAGCTCGTGCAGCGGCTCGATCCGGCGCGTTTCGTGCGCATCCACCGGTCGGCCGCGGTCAACACGCACCGCATCCGCGAGCTGCGGCCGCGCAGCCACGGCGACTACACCGTCGTGCTGAAGACGGGCGCCGAGCTGACGATGAGCCGGGGATTCCGGCCTCTGCTCGAGGAGTGGCTGCGGCAGCCGCTCTGAGGCGGGCGCGGCCCCGGGTCAGAGCACCGCGCCGGCGTGGCTCGTGTAGTGGTCGAGCAGCACCTGCTGCGAGTTCACGGCGGGCTGGCCCGCCGCCGGGGTCACCGGCGCGTAGGTGCCGTCGCTCAGCAACTGCATTGCCCGGTGGCTGTCGTCGAGCAGCGCGCCCAGCACCACGTCGCGCAGGTGGACGCGGATGTCGGCGTCGTGCACGGGCGTGAGCACCTCGACCCGGCGGTCCAGGTTGCGTTCCATCAGGTCGGCGCTCCCGATGAAGATCTCCTCGTCGCCGCCGTTGAGGAAGTAGTAGATGCGGGAGTGCTCGAGGAAGCGGCCCACCACCGAGCGCACCGTGATGCGCTCGCTGATGCCGGGGATGCCGGGCCGCAGGCAGCAGACGCCGCGCACGACCATGTCCACGCGGACGCCGGCCTGCGAGGCGCGGTAGAGCGCGCGGATCATGGCGGGGTCGGCCACGGCGTTGTTCTTCACGATGATGCGGGCCGGCCGGCCCGCCCGCGCGTGCTCGGCCTCGCGCTGCACGAGCGCCTTGAAGCGGGCGCGCAGCGAGACGGGCGCCACCAGCAGTTCCGCGTACTCGCGCTTCCCGGAGTACCCCGTGAGGTAGTTGAACACCTCCGACACGTCGTCGATGAGGCGCGGGTTGGCGGTGAAGATGCCGAGGTCGGTGTAGACCTTGGCCGTGGCGGCGTTGTAGTTGCCGGTGCCGACGTGCGCGTAGCGGCGGATGCCGTCGGGCTCCTTGCGCACGACCAGGCACAGCTTGCAGTGGGTCTTCAGGTTCACCAGGCCGTAGACGACGTGGACGCCGGCGGCCTCGAGGCGGTTGGCCCAGATGATGTTGTTGCGCTCGTCGAAGCGGGCCTTCAGCTCGACGAGCACCGCCACCTGCTTGCCCTCCTCGGCGGCCTCGATCAGCAGGTCGACCAGCGGCGAGTTCTGGCCGATGCGGTAGAGGGTCATCTTGATGGCCGCCACCTGCGGGTCCTTGACGGCCGCGCGCAGGAAGGCCTCCACCGAGGAGAAGGACTGGAAGGGCAGATGGACCAGGTGGTCCTGGTAGCGGATCTGCTCGAAGACGTTCTCGCTGGCGTCGCCGCCCCACAGCGCCGGCGGCGAGAACGCCGGGTCCTTCAGACGCGGCCGGTGCAGCCGCGTCAGCTCGAACCAGTCGCCGAAGCCCATCCGGTAGGACGTGCGCAGCACCACCGTGTCGTCCACCTCGAAGTTCTCGGCGAGGATGTGGAGCACGCGCTGCGGCATGCGATCGTCCACCTGCAGCAGCGACAGGGCGCCGTAGCGTAGCTGCTTCAGGCTGCGGTCCACCGACTCGAGCAGGTCGTCGGCCTCGTCCTCCTGGATGACGATGTCGGTGTCGCGGATGATGCGGAAGATGTGGGCGCCTTCCACGCGCGTGCCGGGGAACAGTTCCTGGATGTTGCGCCGGATCACGTCCTCGAGGAACACGAACGTCGGGCCGTCGGGCGTCGGCGAGAGGTGGTCGGGCAGCTGCACGAACCGCGGCAGCATGTCGGGCACCTTGACGCGGGCGAACTTCGTGCGTCCGCCGTGGCGCACCACCACGGCGAAGTTCATGCTCAGGTTCGAGATGTAGGGGAACGGGTGCCCGGGGTCGAACGCCAGCGGCGTGAGCACCGGGTAGATGTCGTCCTTGAAGTAGCGCGCGAGCCACGCGTCGATGGCTTGCGAGTAGTCCTGCGGCTCGAGGAACGAGATGCCCGCGTCGGCGAGCATGGGGCGCAACTCGTCGGTCCAGCACGCCGCCTGCGCGTCCAGCATCGCGCGCGAGCGCGCCATGATCGCGCCCAGTTGTTCCTCGGTGTTGAGCCCGTCGGGCGCCACGTCCTCCATCCGCGCGCGGTACTTCTTGAGCAGCGTGGCCACGCGCACCATGAAGAACTCGTCGAGGTTCGTGCCCGTGATGGCCAGGAACTTCACGCGCTCGAGCAGTGGGTGGTACGGATCGCGCGCCTGCATCAGCACGCGCTCGTTGAACTCGAGCCAGCTCAGCTCGCGGTTGATGTAGAGCGCCGCGTTGTGGAGGTCGGTCGGCGCCACCGTGCGCCAGTCGCGCCGGGGAGGCGCATCGGGACGCGACGCCGGCGCGGCCGCCGGGGGCCGGCCGCGTCCGGCCCGCCGCCGCGGCGCCGCGGGGGCCGGCCGACGGGGAGCACGCTGGGGTGAGGTGGGCATGGCACCGGCGCCGGACGGGGGCCGGCGAACTCGGCATCATAGCAGAGCTCGAGCGCCGCCCCGTGGCATCATACCGGGATGCGCGCCCGCGTCCTCACGCTCGCCCTGCTGCTTCCCGCGCTCGCCGGCTCACCCGCCCTCGGGCAGCCGGTGGAGCGCATCACCCATTCCCTGGCGGTCGACCTGGCGCCCGCCGAGCACCGGCTCGCGGTGACGGCCACCATCGCCTTCCCGCCCGCCTCCCCCGCGCCCGCGGAGTTCCTGCTCAACGCGGCGCTGAAGATCACCGCGGCCACGCCCGCCGTGCAGGAGGTGCCGCTCGGCGACACCACGCCCTTCTTCGGCAACAACGGCGGCAGCGGCGCGCTCGACGCCTCGCGCGTGAAGCGCTACCGGCTCGCCGCGGCGCCGGCCGACCACCGGCTCACGCTGCGCTACGAGGGGCGGGTCAACACGCCGCTGGCGGCCCAGCAGGAGGAGTACGCCCGCGGCTTCCGCGAGACGCCCGGCATCGTCGGGCCCGAGGGCGTGTATCTCGCCGGCGCGACGTTCTGGTACCCGCACTTCCAGGCCGGCCTGGTGTCGTTCTCGGTCGAGGCGCGCGCGCCGGAGGGCTGGCACGTGGTCAGCCAGGGACGCGGCGCCTCCCGTGACGAGGCCGGCGTGGCCCGGTGGCACTCGCCCGAGCCGATGGACGAGATCTACCTCGTCGGCGGCCCGCTGCGGCAGTGGCGCGAGACCGCGGGATCGGTGGAGGCGCTCGTCTACCTGCGCGACGCCGACGAGACGCTGGCGCGCAAGTACCTGGACGCCACCGCGCAGTACCTCAACATGTACCGGCAGCTGATCGGGCCGTATCCCTACACGAAGTTCGCGCTGGTCGAGAACTTCTGGGAGACGGGCTACGGCATGCCGTCCTTCACGCTGCTCGGCTCGAGCGTCATCCGCTTCCCGTTCATCCTCACCAGTTCCTACCCGCACGAAATCCTGCACAACTGGTGGGGCAACGGCGTGTTCGTCGACTACGCGACGGGCAACTGGTGCGAGGGCCTCACGGCCTACCTCGCCGACCACCTGATCCAGGAGCAGCGCGGGGTCGGCGCCACCTACCGTCGCAACACGCTGCAGAAGTACCGCGACTACGTCACGGGCGGGCGCGACTTCCCGCTCACCGAGTTCCGCAGCCGCCACAGCGCCGCCACCGAGGCGGTGGGCTACGGCAAGATGCTCATGGGCGCCCACATGCTGCGCCTGCGCCTCGGCGACCAGAAGTTCACCCAGTTCCTGCAGCGCTTCTACCGGGAGCAGCGCGGCAAGGTGGCGACCTTCGCCGACTTCCGCCGGACGGCCGAGGCCGTGGCCGGCGCGCCCCTCGCCGACTTCTTCGCCGACTGGATCGAGCGCGACGGCGCTCCCGTGTTCGCCCTGGACGGGGTGGCCGTGACGCGCGAGGGCGAGGCCTGGGTGACGACCGGCGAGCTGGTGCAGACGCAGCCGGGCGAGCCCTACCGCTTCGACGTGCCGGTCGTGGTGCAGACGGCCGGGGCCGCGGCACGCGCGGTGGTGGCCGCCGCGCGCCGGACGCCGTTCCGCGTGGAGACGGCCGCCGCGCCGCTCGCCCTGCACGTCGACCCCGAGTTCGACACGTTCCGCCGCCTCGACCCGCGCGAGACCCCGCCGTCGCTCAGCATGCTCTTCGGCGAGCCGGCGATCACCGCCGTCCTCCCGAGCGATGCCCCGGACGATGCCGCGCGCTACCGCGAGATGCTGAAGGCGTGGGCGTCGCCCAGCCACGACATCCGCATGGTGGGCGACAACGAGATCACCGAGCTGCCCGCCGACCGCAGCGTGTGGCTGCTCGGCCGGAGCAACCGGTTCGCGCGCGCGGCCACGGCGCACGAGGCGCGCTTCGAGGCGCGCGACACGGCGTGGACCTTCGCAGGCGAGTCGCTGGCGCTCGCCGGCCACAGCGGCGTGGTCGTGGTGCGCCACCCCGCCACCCCCTCGAAGGCCATCGGGTGGATCACGGCCGGCTCGCGGGCGGCCGTCGCCGGCCTGGCGCGCAAGCTGCCGCACTACGGCCGGTATTCCTACCTCGGGTTCGAGGGCGACGAGGCCGTCAACACGATCAAGGGCGAGTGGGCCCCGCTCGACTCGCCGATGCGCGTGGACCTGCGGCCCGCCGCCGACCGCGCGACGGCGGTGCCCGCGCCGTCGCTGCCGGCGCGCAAGGCCCTCGTGGACCTGCCGCCCGCCTTCTCCTCCACGGCGTTGCGCGAGCACGTGGCCTTCCTCGCCGCGCCCGAGCGCGAGGGCCGCGGCATCGGCACGCAGGGGCTCCAGGCCGCCGCCGACTACGTCGCGGCGCAGTTCAAGGCGATGGGCCTCGAGCCCGGCGGCACCAACGGCTACGCCCAGCCCTTCACCCTCGCCAAGGGCCCAGAGGGAAGGCCGGCGACCGCCGCGAACCTCGTCGGCGTGATCCGCGGCACCAAGCCCGAGCTCGCGCAGGCGCCGCTCATCGTCTCGGCCCACTACGACCACCTGGGCCGCGGGTGGCCCGACGCCCGGGCCGGCGAGGGCGGCCAGGTGCACCCGGGGGCGGACGACAACGCCAGCGGCGTGGCCGTGCTGCTGGAACTCGCGCGGGCCTTCGCCGCGGGCGAGAAGCCGCAGCGCCCGATCCTCTTCGTCGCGTTCTCGGGGGAGGAGGCCGGGCTCGCCGGCGCCACGCACTTCCTCGCCCAGCCGACCCCGATGCCCGTGGAGAAGGCGATCGGCGTCATCAACCTCGACACGGTGGGCCGCCTGCGCAGCGGGCGCGTGCAGGTGCTCGGCGCCGGCACGGCGAGCGAGTGGCCGCACATCTTCCGCGGCGGCAGCTTCGTGACCGGCGTGGAGAGCACGTCGATTGCCGGCAACGCCGAGGCGTCGGACCAGCGCGCCTTCATCGAGCGCGGCATCCCGGGCGTGCAGATCTTCACCGGCCCGCACGAGGACTACCACCGCCCTGGTGACACCGCCGACAAGGTGGACGTGGACGGCCTCGTCAAGGTGGCCACCCTCGTGAAGGAGGCGGTGGGCTACCTCGCGAACCGCGTGGAGCCCCTCACGGTGACCATCGCCGCGCCTACCCCCACGACGGCCGCCGCGCGGCCCGCGACGGCCCCGGCCGGGGGACGCCGGGTGAGCTTCGGCGCGGTGCCCGACTTCGAGTTCGCGGGCCCCGGCGTGAAGCTGTCCGGCGTCTCGCCGGGCTCGCCGGCGGAACAGGCCGGCATGCGGGCCGGCGACGTCGTGGTGACGCTCAACGGGGCGCCCGTGGGCTCGCTCGCGGAGTTCTCGGCCGTGCTCAGGACGCTGTCGGCCGGCCAGGCCGTCCCCGTGGTGTTCCAGCGAGACGGGCGCGAGCAGACGGCCACGGTCACCGTCGTCGAGCGGTAGCGCCCGTTCTTCACGCCTGCCCCAGCCGGCCCACGGCCTGGGGCGGGCAGGCCGCCCGTGCCGCGTTCCCGGGACGCCCGTTCGGGCCCCTGCGCCCGCGGCCGGGATTCGGGGCCGTGCCGACCCGGCGCCCGCCCGGGTCGATGCCCGTTCAAGGGCTGACGCGGCCTGACGATTGGTAGGTGTGGCGGACAAAGGGCCCCGGCCCGTCCGCACGCGCATGCCCTCGCCTTCGCTCGCCCCGCCCCACCGTACCGATGGCGCCCCCCGGGACCGCCGCCGGCACTGGCGCGGCCTGCAGGTCGTCGAGGGCTTCCACCTGAAGTTCGTCGTCACCACCTGCGCCTACATCGCGCTGCTGTTGTTCGTCGCCTGCGCGATCGTGCTGGCCGTGCCCATGATCGCCCTGCTCCGTTCCGGCGAGCAGGCGGGGCCCGAGATCGCGGACCGTTTCCTGCTGCTGCACGCCTGGGTGTGGCCGTGCCTCATCGTCACGCTCGCGCTGGTCGCGGTCATCGTCGTGTTCATGACGCACCGGGTGGCGGGACCGCTCGTGCGCTTCCGGCGCGTGTTCGCGCAGGTGCGCGCGGGCCGCCTGCCGGCGCAGGTGCGCCTGCGGCGCGGCGACTTCCTGTGGCAGGAGGCCGAGGACCTGGAGGCGATGCTGGCGGGCCTCCGCGGCTTCCACGACGAGTTGCGCGCGCGCGTCGAGGCCCTGCAGGCGACGGCCCGGGCGGTGGATGCCGAGGCGCGCCAGTCGGCGCCGTCACTCCAGGCGCCGGCCGCCGAGCTCGCCCGTGACATCGACACGCTGGCCGCCCTCGCGGGCCGGTTCGCCGCCGAGCCGCCGGAGGGGCCAGCAGTCCTCCAGGAGGTGCCCCGGGACCCGCGCCCCGACCGTCGGGCCGCGGACGGCTTCACGCTGGTCGAGGTCATGCTCGTCTGCCTGCTGATCGGCGTGCTGGCGGCCCTGGCCATCCCCAACTACCGCGAGGCCCTCGAGGCCGCCCGGGTGACGCGCGCGATCGCGGACATCCGGACCGTGGACCGCGAGATCTCGGTGTTCTGCCTCCGCGAGGGACGCATCCCGGTCTCCCTGAACGAGATCGGCCGGCACACACTGCGTGATCCGTGGGACCGCACGTACTTCTACCTGCCCATTCCACCGGGCAAGAACCCCAAGGGTGCGAGGAAGGACCGGAACCTGCACCCGCTGAACTCCGACTTCGACCTCTACAGCGCCGGCAAGGACGGCAAGTCGCAGGGGCCGATCACCGCCAAGGCCAGCCAGGACGACGTGATCCGGGCCAACGACGGTGGCTACGTCGGCCTCGCGTCGAAGTACTGACGGCGATGTGGCACCAGCTCACGGCGCTCTCCACCCGAGTCTCGCGGCGCATCGTCCTGCTGTTCCTCGCCAGCGCCGTGGTGCCGGCGGCGGCGCTCTCCTACATCACCTGGCGCGACGTCACCGCGGAACTGCAGGGCCAGATGCTCCGGTCGCTCCGGGCCGACACCAAGCAGGTGGCGACCGACTGGCTGGCGGAGTTGCGCCTGGTCGGCACGTTGATCGACGCCTCGCGCGCGCCAGGCTCCCGGGCCCGCCGGGCCAGGGGCACCCTGCCCTCCGGCCTCGAAGCCCGCGTGACGCAGGTCACGGTGGAACGCGCGGAACCGTGGCTGTCACTTCTCGACGCGAGGCAGCGCGCCCACGTGCTGGAGGGCGGCAGCGTCCTGCTCACCACGGGCGGCCCCGGCGAGGCCCCGCGGGTGTTGCTGCTCCGTGGCGGTGCCGGGCCCGCGGTGGGCGAGCCCCTGCTGGAGGTGGCAGCCGTCCGCGTGGACGACGTGTTCGCCGAGGTGGCGAGCCGGGCCCTGTCCGCCGAGCGCCACGCGTGGCTGGTCGACGCGCGCGGGCAGGTCCTGGCCCGTTCCCCTGACGCCCCCGCGGCCCTCCCGCAGGGCGACGACGACCAGTTGTTGACGGCGTCGTTCATGCTCCCCATGCGGTTCGATTTCGCCGAGGACGACTGGCTGGTGGTCGGGGCGATGTCCCGCGACCTGGCCCAGCAGGCCACTGCCCGGTTCCTGCGCCACTTCGGGCTCGTGGTGCTGGGCGCGCTGGGGCTGGTCGCCCTGCTCTCGCTGGTGCAGATCCGGCGCAACCTCGCGCCGCTGGCGGCCCTGCGGGAATCCGCGCGCCGGCTGGCCGCGCACGACTTCGACACTCCCGTCGCGGTGGCGAGCGGCGACGAGTTCGAGGGACTCGCCCGGGCGTTCGACGACCTGCGGCGGGGACTCAAGGAGCAGTTCGCGCGTCTCGAGCGGCTGCACCTGGGCACCGTGAACGCCCTGGCGCGGGCCATCGACGCGAAGTCGCCGTGGACCGCGGGCCATTCCGAGCGGGTGACGGCCCTGGGCGTGGCCCTCGCGGAGCGCATCGGCCTGGCGCCCGCCGAGGTCGAGGTCCTGCGCGTGGGCGGGTTGCTGCACGACATCGGGAAGATCGGGATTCCCAAGGCCGTGCTCGACAAGGATGGTCCGTTGACGCCCGCCGAGCAGGAGGTGATGCGGCAGCATCCGGAGATGGGCGCGCGGATCCTGGCCCCCATTCCGGAGTATGCCGACGTGCTCCCGATCGTCGCGCAGCACCACGAGCGCTACGACGGGCGCGGCTACCCTCGCGGGCTGAAGGGCGATGCCATCGCCATCGGGGCGCGCGTGTTCGCCGTGGCGGACGTCTTCGACGCGCTCACCTCGAGCCGACCCTACCGCCCGGGGTTGCCCGTGCCAGCGGCCGTCGCGCTGATGCAGCAGGGCCGGGGCACCCACTTCGACCCGCACATCCTGGACGCGTTCTGCGCGCTCGTGGCAGAGGGGCGCATCGTCGCCTTCCCCCAGGCCCCCGGGCCATCCCGCGAGGTGCCCTGGCGACTCGCGGGCGTTCACGGCGCCGATCCGGCACCTGAGGCGGCGGACCTCGAGCAGCCCGTCGCGTCGTAGTCGCGGCGGCCCGGGCGGTCGTGCCGGGAGGTCGTCAGGCCTCGTCGCTGCCGAAGGCCGCGCGCACGGTCGCGGGCTCGATCACGAGGGCGGCCACGACCAGCGCGATCGCGATGGCCAGCAGCAGCGAGGCCAGCGGCAGCGAGGCCGACGCGGCGCGCCAGGCGCCCACGGCGACGGCGGCCGAGAACAGCAGGTCGGCCGCGCGCAGCAGGGGCTGCCATCGCCGGCGCTGCGCCCCGAGCGCCACGGCATCGAGCGAGGACAGGAACCAGAAGTTCAGCCGCAGCGACACCACCACCACGGCGGCCGCGAGCGCCGCGAAGAACACCGGCCGCGCCAGGGCGTCGCTGCCGTCGATGCGCGACAGCGGCCACAGCGCCAGCACGCAGGCGGCGGCCACCGCGCCCTGGTGGACCCGCCACCAGCGCACGGGATCGGGCGCACGCGCCGCGGCGGGCGTCGCGGCCGATGGCGGCGAGGCCATCCCCTCCGCTGACAGGGCGGCGGACACCGTGGCCGCGAGGTCCGCGCCGGACACGAACCGCGCGGCCGGGGCCTTCTGGAGGCAGCGGTCGACCACCGGCGCCAGTTGCGGCACGGGCGAGGTCCGCAGCGGGGCAATGTCCACCGGGTCCTCGAGCACGCGCGCCAGCACCGCCGCCGCGTGATCACCGCCGAAGGGCGGCTGGCCGGTGAGCACCTCGAAGGCCACCACGCCCCAGGCGAACACGTCGGCGCGCGCGTCCACCGACTCGGCCCGCAACTGCTCGGGCGCCATGTAGCCCGGGGTGCCGAGGACGATGCCCGACTTCGTGAGCTGCGAGCGCGTGCGGCTGTCGCCCGACGGTTGCAGAAAGCGCGCGAGGCCGAAGTCCACCAGCTTGACGCCGCCCGCCTGCGCGAGCAGCACGTTCTCCGGCTTGAGATCGCGGTGGACGACGCCGGCCGCGTGGGCGGCGGCCAGCGCGTCGGCGATGCCGCGCAGCACGCGCGCCGCCTCGTCGCGGGGCAGCGGCCCGTCGGCCAGGGCCTGCCGCAGCGAGCGGCCCCGCACGAACTCCGACACGACGTACACGTGGTCGCCCTCTTCCTCGAGGGCGTGCACCGCCGCGATGTTCGGGTGCGAGAGCGCGGCGGCCGCGCGCGCCTCCTGGCGCAGGCGCTCGCGGCGCACCGGATCGCGCGCGAGGTGGGCCGGCAGGGCCTTCAGGGCCACGAGGCGCCCGAGCCTCGTGTCGGTGGCGAGGTAGACGACGCCCATGCCGCCGCGGCCGAGTTCCGCGGTGACCTCGTAGGGGCCGATGCGCCGCCCGATCAGGGTGCCAGGCGGCGTCGAGACCTCGAGGCCGAGCGGCGCGAGGTGCTCGACGCCCTCGAGCAGGCCGGGCATGGCGTCGTGGCGGGCGATC
>JADHED010002047.1_pt1 | contig 15019 bp, 11 predicted proteins | sample 8952041 | NCBI WGS metagenome assembly JADHED01 (sample SAMN16124423, study PRJNA663239) | bioreactor sludge metagenome | isolation source: sludge (control) | place: India:Bengaluru | collected 2018-09-08
CGCTCCCCTCCTCGGCCAGGGCCGCTCCGATGGCGAGCGCCGGGTTCACGTGCCCGGCGGTGCCGCCTCCCGTCAGGAGTATCCGGGTTCCTCTCTTCAAGCCGCGTGCCTCCGCCCGATTCTGGGGCATTCCGGCCGCCGGGGAGGTCCGGCTCTCCCCGCGTGCCGAGCCCGGCATTCTCTCCCGTTTCCGGCCTTCGTCCGCCCCTCCGCGGATAGACTCGCCGGCCGATGCTCTCCATCCACCTGCTCGAAGACGGGAAGGGGCTCCAGCTCCTGGAAGACACGCCTCTCGCCAGCGCGTGGCCCGGCCTCGCGGGGCGGTCGATCTGGGTCGACGTCGAGGACCCGACCGACGCCGAGGCGCGCGCGCTCGCGGACGTCTGCGGCTTCCACCACCTCACCGTCGAAGACGCGCTCACCCCCGTCCAGCCTCCGAAGGTGGAGGAGTTCGAGGGGTACCTCTTCCTCCTCTTCCGCGGCCTGCGGCCGACCGAGGAGGGGCTGGAGCTCGAGAGCTACAAGCTGGCCGTCTACCTCGGTCCCAGCTTCCTCGTCACCGTCCACAGGCGTCCGGTCGCCGCGTGCCGGGAGGTCAGCAGGCTCGTCCTCGAGCGGGACCTGCCGATGGAGAGCCAGATGGACCGGGTCCTCCACGCGCTCGTCGACAGGATGATGGACGAGATCCTCCCGATCCTGGACCGGTTCGAGGAGCGCCTCGAGGAGCTGGAGGAGGCCGTGTTCTCGCGCTCTCCCCACCGGGAGGTCCTCCAGGAGCTCCTCGGGATGAAGCGTCAGCTCCTGACGATCCGCCGGCTCGTCGCCCCGCAGCGCGAGATGCTGGGCCGCCTCGCGCGCCGGGACCTCCCCTTCATCGAGGAGCGGACCTCGCACTATTTCCGCGACGTCTACGACCACGTCGCGCGGATGGAGGAGACGACGATGGTCCTGACGGACCTCGCGAGCGGCGCGCTCGAGGCGCAGCTCTCCGTCGCCTCGAACCGGCTGAACGAGATCGTGAAGGTCCTCACGATCTTCTCCGCGATCTGGATGCCGCTCACGTTCCTCGCCGGCGTCTACGGGATGAACTTCGAGTTCCTCCCCGAGCTGAAGCTCCGGTGGTTCTACCCCGCGCTCTGGGGCGCCTGGATCGCGATCGCGGCCGGCATGCTCGCGGTCTTCCGCTGGCGCCGCTGGATCTAGGGCGGCTTCCGGTCTCCCGCTCCGCGCACCCGGCCCGACCGCATCGGAAGGGCGCGTCCGGGCCCGCCGGCCGAGCGTAGAATTTTCGCCGGGCGTCGGAGGTGACTCGTGCCGTTTGGGGGCTTCCGGTCGTGAGCGGCCTTTGCGCAATCGGACGGCACGGAGGCCCGCGGCCATCGGTCCTCCGATGCGCCGCCCTCGCGCTCGCGCTGTTCGGCGCGCCCCCCGCCACGGCGCAGGAAAAGAGCCTCGAAGAGCTTCTCCAGCTCAGCCTCGAGGACCTCGCCACGATCGAGGTCGTCTCGGCCGCGAAGGTGCCCGCCACCGCCGCCCGGGTCCCCGCCACCGTCCGGGTGATCACGGCCGAGGCGATCGCGGAGAACGGCTACCTCACCCTGGAGGACGCCCTCGGCGACCTGCCGGGGTTCCAGTTTCGGGACATCCTCGGCTTCAACTCCTACGCGTTCCTGCGGGGCGTGCCGAGCCAGAACAACGCGATTCTCCTGCTCGTCGACGGCATCCAGATCAACGAGCTCAACTCCGGCGGCTTCTATGGCGGAGGCCAGCTGAACCTCGCGAACGTCGAGCGGATCGAGGTCGTGTACGGCCCGGCATCGGCCCTCTACGGCACGAACGCGCTCTCGGGCATCGTGAACGTGATCCGGAAGGACCCCCGGAAGGGAACCGGCGGGAAGCTGAACGCCTCCCTCGGCAGCCTCGACACCTCTCTCTTCGACCTTCGGTACGCCTGGAGCTCTCCCGCGGACGACTTCGCCATCTCGGTCGCCGGGATGCGGAAGCGGACCGATAAGGCCGACCTGCGCGGGAATCGGAGTGACGGGAACTGGACCGACGCGGCGGACAACTACGAGAACGACCTCTCGTTCGACGGCCTCGTCCGCTGGAAGGGCCTGAGCGTCGGCTTCCTGGTCCAGGACGAGGAGGCCTCCCGCGCGAGCGTGCAGAAGACGCTCGGCGAGCCTCTCCGGGACGACGGCGTCGGCTGGCACATCCGCTTCCGGAACGCCTGGGCGCGCTACGCCCTCCAGAGACCCGGCCCCTGGTCGGCTCGTTCGACCCTCTACGTGAGGAGCAGCACGGTCGAGGACGACACGGTGCCGGTGATCGAGAAGGCCACCGCCGCCTCGGCCGGCAGCCAGCAGCGCTGGTACCGCCCGGGAGAGCTCGTCGGCGCCGAGACGCAGGCGACCTGGGCCCCGACGAAGCGCTTCGCGGTCTCGGCCGGGCTCGTCCTCGAGCGGGAGCGGCTCTCGAGGAGCACCTCGGTCACGACGAGCGCCTCGGAGCTCGAGCCCGCCCCTCCCCCGCCCGAGCCGGAACGGATGACGAACGACATCGTCAGCCTCTACGCCGAGGCGGAGGTCGGCCTCACCGACGAGCTCCGGCTCTTCGCGGGGCTCCGTCACGACGACGCGACGAGCTACGGGACCGTCGACACCCCTCGGGCCGGGCTCGTCCTGAACCGCGGCCGCCTGTCGGCGAAGCTCCTCTGCATGGAGGCCTTCCGGGCGCCGAAGCCGTGGGACCTGACCGACGGTCTCGGGAACCCCGATCTCCGCCCGGAGGAGATGCGGATGGTCGAGGCGTCGGCGGCGTACTCCTTCTCACCGCACCTGCAGGCAGACGTCTCCGTCTACCGCAGCCGGCTCGACGAGAGGCTGACGCGGTCGGGCGAGGGGACCGGTTGGCGCTGGGTGAACGCCGGAGAGCTCGACACGCGGGGCGTCGAGGTGAGCGTGGAGCTCCGGAAGGGGCGGACGACGGCCTGGGCGAACGCCTCGCTCTGCGCGTCGGAGGACGAGACCGGGCGCCAGGTGGCCGAGATCGCCCGGACCGGCGCGAATGCCGGCGTCCGGTACGCCGTGGCGCGCCGCGCGACGCTCGGCCTGCGCGCGACATACGTCGGCTCGCGCAGGAACCCGAAGGTGATCCCGGAAACCGGCGACGACCGGATCGAGGACGCTCTCGTCCTCCGGGCGTCGGCCTCCCTGGCCCTTCCTCACGGCCTCGAGGCGCGTCTCTTCGTCGACAACCTCGGCGGGACGACCTGGTTCCACCCGTCCAACCTCCCCCCGAGCCGCTACCGTCAGCCGGGGCGGACGTTCCGCGTCCAGGCGGGGTGGAGCTTCTGATGCGCGTCTCCGGCGCGGAGTCGGGGCGCTCATCCGAGCGCCGGTCCGCCCGCCGTCCCGCGCGGGCGCGGTGGGCGGCGCTCGCGCTCGCCCTCCTCGCGGCGACGGCCGCCGCGACGGCCCAGGACCCGGGGCTCGAGACGCGCGTCAAGGCCGCGTACGTCTACAACTTCCTGACGTTCGTCGAGCGGGAGAAGCCCGATCCGGAGCGAGAGGGCGCCCCGGTGCGCGTCTGCGTCCTCGGGGACGAGGCGCTCCTCGTGCAGCTGAAGGGCCTGTCGGGCCGCCCGGTCCGCGGTCGGCCCCTCGAGGTCGTCTCCGGACCGGAGGCCGGTCCGCCCCCCTTCTGTCACCTCCTCGTCATCGGCCGCTCCGAGGCGGCCCGGCTCCCGGAGATCCTCCGGACCGTGTCGGGCACGAGCGTCCTGACCGTGAGCGACATCCCCCGGTTCTCGCGCAGCGGCGGGATGATCGGCTTCCTGACGGAGGGGGGCCGGGTACGGATCGAGGTCAACCCCGGCGCGGCCGCGGCGGCCGGGCTCCGGATGAGCGCGAAGCTGCTCGAGGTCGCGCGCGTCGTCCCGGAGGCGCGCCGGTGAGCGCCCCGCACGTCGGCTCCATCCGCGCCCGGCTGATGCTCATCGGCATGGCGACGAGCCTCAGCTCCCTCCTCCTCGCCGCCGTCGCCTTCGTCCTCGTCGACCGGTACCGCGACCGCCGGGGCCTCGTCGAGGACGTCTCCACGATCGCCCGCCTCGTCGCGGATCGGAGCACGGCCGCCCTCGCCTTCGACGACCCGGGGCTGGCCGCGGAGAACCTCTCCGCGCTCCGGATCAAGCCCGCCGTCACGGCGGCGTGCATCTACGCGGCCGACGGCTCCGTCTTCGCCGAGTACCGCTCTCCCCGTGCACCGGAGTACCGCTTCCCCGCGGCCGAGCGCGAGCCGACGCACCGGTTCGAGGCCGGCCACCTCGCGCTCTTCGAGCCGGTCCTCCTCGACGGGACTCGGATCGGCACGATCCACGTCCGCGCGAGCCTGCGGGAGCTGACGGTCCTCAGGCGGGAGTACCTCCTCTCCGCGGCCGCCATCGTCGCGTTCGCCGCGCTCGTCGCCTTCGCCCTGTCGACGCGCCTCCAGCGGCCCGTCTCGGCACCGCTCGCGCGGCTCACCGAGACGGCGCAGCGCATCGCGACCCAGAGGGACTACTCCGTCCGCGCGCCCGCGGAGGGAGAGGGCGAGATCGCCTCGCTCGCGAGGACGTTCAACGAGATGGTCGGTGTCGTCGAGGCGGAGAGCGCCGCCAGTGCCCGCGCCCAGGCCGCGCTCCGCGCGTCCGAGGCCCGGCTCCGGCAGATCGTCGACCTCGTCCCCCACATGATCTTCGTCAAGGACCGCGAGGGGCGGTTCCTCCTCGCCAATCGGACCGTCGCCGAGGCGTACGGCACGACCGTCCCGGCGCTCCTCGGCCGGCCGCAGGCGGAGCTCGGGCTCGACTGCGAGCAGGTCCGCGGCTGGCACGAGAAGGACCTGCAGGTCCTCGACGAGGGGCTCGAGCTCAGCGTCGCCGAGGAGCCGTTCCGGGACGCCTCGGGCGCTCTCCGCTTCCTCCAGACGACGAAGGTCCCGCTCCTCCTCGAGGACGGCGTCACCCGGGCGGTCCTCGGGGTCGGCATCGACGTCACCGAGCGGAAGAGGGCCGACGACGAGCTGCGGACGTACCGCGACCACCTCGAGGACCTCGTCGTCGAGCGAACCGCCGAGCTCGCCGTCGCCAAGGAGAAGGCGGAGGAGTCCGACCGCCTGAAGTCGGCGTTCCTCGCCACGATGTCCCACGAACTCCGCACGCCGCTGAACTCGATCATCGGCTTCTCGGGCGTCCTGCTGCAGGGGCTCGCCGGCCCGCTGAACGAGGAGCAGAGGAAGCAGATGGGGATGGTGTGCGGAAGCGCCGGCCACCTGCTCGCGCTGATCAACGACGTCCTCGACATCTCCAAGATCGAGGCGGGCCAGCTCACGTTCGCCACCGAGACCTTCGACCTGCGGGCCTCGCTCACGAACCTGGTCCGCTCCGCGGCGCCCCTGGCGGAGAGGAAGGGGCTCTCGCTCGAGCACGAGCTCGGCCCCGGGGTCGGCGAGATGACGAGCGACCGGCGCCGCGTCGAGCAGGTCGTCCTCAACCTCCTCTCGAACGCGGTGAAGTTCACGGACCGCGGCTTCGTGAGGCTCGTCTGCACCGCCGACGGGACGCGCGCGACGATCCGCGTCGTCGACACCGGGATCGGGATCCGTGCGGAGGACCTCGACAAGCTCTTCCGACCGTTCCGGCAGGTCGATTCCGGCACCTCGCGCCAGTACGAGGGGACCGGCCTCGGGCTCTCCATCAGCCGGAAGCTCGCCGAGCTGCTCGGAGGTAGCATCGACGTCGAGAGCGAGCCGGGCCGGGGCAGCACGTTCACGGTCGTCCTCCCGCTGAGAAGGATGTCCCCATGAAAGCGAAGGTCTTGTACATCGAGGACAACACCCAGAACTTCTACCTCGTCAACTTCATCCTGACGGCCGCGGGGTGCGAGGTGCTCTGGGCCAAGGACGGTCCCGAAGGGGTCGCGAACGCCGCCCGGGGCTGGGCCGACCTGATCCTCCTCGACATTCAGCTCCCCGGTATGGACGGCTACGCGGTCGCGCGGGCCCTCCGCGGGAATCCCGCCCTTTCCCGCACCCCGATCGTCGCGCTCACGTCCTACGCGATGGCGGGCGACCGCGAGAAGGCTCTCGCCGCCGGCTGCACCGGCTACATCGAGAAGCCGATCGACCCGGCGGCCTTCGCCGCCCAGGTGGAGCAGCACCTCCTGGCGGCTCGGTCGGAGGGCGGGGCCTCGTGAGCCGGATCCTGATCGTCGACGACCTCGCCGAGAACCGGTACCTCCTCGAGACGATCCTGAAGGCGGGCGGGTACGAGGTGGTCTCGGCCGTCAACGGGGCCGAGGCGCTCGCGACGGCCCAGGCCGCCCCTCCCGACCTCGTCGTCACCGACATCCTGATGCCCGTGATGGACGGCTTCGAGCTCTGCCGCAGGTGGAAGGCGGACGAACGGCTCCACCGGGTCCCGCTCGTCTTCTACACCGCGACCTACACCGACTCGAAGGACGAGGCCCTCGCCCGGACGCTCGGGGCCGACCGGTTCCTCGTCAAGCCGCTCGCGCCGGAGGAGCTCCTCGAGGAGGTCCGGGCCGTGCTCGAGACGCCGCGCACGGAGACGCCGGCGGCCGACGCGGGAGAGGTCCTCCAGGAGTACAGCGATGCGCTCTTCCGCAAGCTCCAGAGGAAAGTGGGCCAGCTCGAGGCGGAGGTCGCGACGCGCAAGAGGGCCGAGGAGGAGGTCCGGACGCTGAACGCCGAGCTCGAGGAGCGGGTCCGGACACGGACGGCCGAGCTCGAGACGAGCATCCGCGAGATGGAGGCGTTCTCGTACTCCGTCTCGCACGACCTGCGCGCCCCCCTCCGCGCCATCGACGGGTACGCCGCGCTCCTCGACTCCGAGGCGTCGGCCGCTCTCGACGCGGAGGCCCGCGAGCTGCTCCGGAAGATCCGGGCGAGCGCCCGGACGATGTCGACGCTCATCGACGAGCTCCTCGAGTTCTCGCGGACCGGCCGCTCCGAGCTCCGCCGCACCCGCCTCGACATGGGCGAGATCGTCCGCTCCGCCTTCGAGCAGCTGACGACGCCCGCGGAGCGGGAGCGGGTGGAGCTGCGCGTCGGTGCCCTCCCGCCCGCCGACGGCGACGCGGCGCTCGTCCGCCACGTCGTGACGAACCTCCTCTCGAACGCCCTGAAGTTCTCATCTCTCCGACCGCGCGCCGTCGTCGAGGTCGGGAGCCGGGAGGAGGAGGGCCGCGTCGTCTACTTCGTCAAGGACAACGGGGCCGGGTTCGACATGAGGTACGTCGACAAGCTCTTCGGCGTCTTCCAGCGCCTCCACAGCCCCGCCGAGTTCCCGGGCGTCGGCGTCGGGCTCGCGATCGTCCAGCGCATCGTGACGCGACACGGCGGGACCGTCTCGGCCACGGGACGGGTCGGCGAGGGCGCCGAGTTCACGTTCTCGCTCTGAGCGGCGCGCGCGCCGGTCCCGGCGCCCCTGGCTACGCCTCGCCCTCCACGACCTCCCCGAACGTCCCGAGCTCCCCGCGGATCGCCGCGGCGTCGCCGACGGCGACGATCCGGGCGGAGCCGGTCCCGAAGACGCGCCCCGAGACGCGGCGGACGTCTCCCTTCGTTACCTCCGCGAGGCCCGGGACGAACCGGGCGATCTCGTCGGGGGGAAGGCCGAGGACCCAGAGCCTGGCGAGCTCGTCGGCGACTCCAGCCGCGGTCTGGAGCGCGATGGCGAGGGAGCCCGCCTCCCGACGGAAGGCCCGGTCCATCTCCTCGTCCGTCGCCTCGGTCGTCGCCATCCGCTCCATCTCGTAGAGGACCTCGTTGAGGGCGGCGCCCGTCACCTCCGTCCGCACCGCCGCGAACGAGCGGACCGTGCCGCACCCGGCCAGCCAGCTCGCGGCGGCGCCGGGCGAGTAGGTGTAGCCCTTCGCCTCGCGGAGGTTCTGGACGAGGCGCGACGTGAAGGAGCCGCCGTAGATCGTCATCGCGAGCTCGAGGGCCCGGGCGTCCGGGTCGGTCCTCGGGAAGCCGAGGTTCCCGACCATCAGGTTCGTCTGGACGGAGCCGGGGCGGTCGAGGACGAGGAGGCGTCGCGGCCCCTCGGTCGCGACCGGGGCCGCGACGGGAGGGGGCGCCGAGCCGCCGACGGTCCAGCCGCCGAACGCGCCCCCGGCCGCCGCGATCGCCTCTTCCGGCTGCACGTCCCCCGCGACGAGAAGGAGCGCGCGCTCGGGCCGGAGCCGGCGCGCCGCCTCGGCCGCGAGGAGCTCGGGAGTGACGGCGTCGATCGACGCCGCCGTCGGCGCGATGGTCGCGTACGGGTGCACGCCGTAGACCTCGCGCGCGAACGCCCGGACGGCCAGGAACGAGGGCTCCGACTCGCTCGTCTCGAGCTCCTCGTGCGCGAGGTGCCGCGCCCGCGCGACCCCGTCCGCCGGGAACGCGGCGCGGCGAACGACGTCGGCGACGAGATCGAGGAGGAGCGGCAGGCGCGCGGCGAGGCCGTAGGCGCCGATCGTGAGCGAGTCGGGTCCCGCGCCGGCCGAGAGGTCTCCCCCGGCCTCCTGCGCCAGATCCGCGAGGTCGGCCCCGCTGCGCGAGGCGGTGCCCTCGCGGAGAGCCGCGGCGAGGAGACGCGCGAGCCCGGGCTTCCCGGAGGGGTCGTCCGAGAGGCCGCCGCGCACGACGAGGCGGGCGCTCGCGAGCGGGACCCCTCGCCACGGGACGACCTGGACCGCGAGGCCGTTCGGCAGGAGGGCGGTGGCGACCTCCGGCATCGGGACGGGGCGCTCCTCTCCGAGGGGCGGGAGGCCGCCGGGCGCGTTCACTTCTCTCCCTTCGGCGGGACTTTCGCGATCGCCGCCCGCCGCTCCGGCGCGAGCCATTCCGCCGCGCGGCAGAGGTCGCCCGGAGAGACCGCCTCGACGAGGCTTGGGAGGTCGAGAAGCGCTCCGGGCGCGCCGGCGATCGCCGTCGCCTGGGCGAGCTCGATCGCGAGGCCGAGGCGGGGCTCGAGGCCGGCCCAGGTGTCGGCGAGGACCTTCGTCTTCACGCGCGCGAGCTCCGCCTCCTCGACACCGTCGCGGGCGATGCGCGCGACCTCCTCGTCGAAGGCGGTGAGGACCGCCTCGGCGGAGACCTCGCGCCGGTAGCCGATCCGGGAGAGGAAGAGGGTCGTCCCGTCGTACCAGACGCCCCCCTGGAACGGGTTGAAGCCGCCGGAGAGGTCCGTCGCAAGCTCGCGCCCTTCGACGAGGCCGCGGTAGAGGCGCGAGGCGCGCCCGTTGTGAAGGAGCTCGCCGAGGACGAGGAGCGGCACGGCGTCGGGGTGCGTCCGTCCAGGCATGCGCCACCCCATCGCGAGGGCGGGGGTCCGGGCGAGCGGAGCCTCCTCGACGAGGAGGACGGGGGCGGTGCGGGGCGGCTCGTGGAGGTCGGGGCGCCGGACGGACCCTCCGCGCGGGATCGCTCCGAAGTGCCGTTCGGCGAGCGCGAAGACCTCGTCGGCCCCCACGTCCCCGGCGACCGCGAGGACGGCGTTGTCGGGGCGGTAGAACGCCTCGAAGAAGCTCTCGACGTCCTCGAGCGTCGCCGCGTCGAGGTCGTGGAAGTCGCCGTAGCCGTCGTGCGCGTTCTCCCACTTCTCGAAGAGCGCCTGCGGGAGCTCGCCGAACTCGAACAGGCCGTACGGGTCGTTCCGGACGTTGACGAGGATCTCCTCCTTGACGACGTCCCGCTGGTTGTCGAGCGATTCCTGGCCGAGGGCGAGGCCCGACATCCGGTCGGCCTCGAGGAAGAGGATCCGCTCGAGCGCGGACGACGGGGCGTCGACGACGTAGATCGTCACGTCGGGGCGCGTCTGGCCGTTGTTGCTGCCGCCCGAGGTCTCGCAGACCCGGTCGAAGACCCCTTTCGGGGCGTTCGGCGTTCCCTCGAACATGAGGTGCTCGAAGAGGTGGGCGAAGCCCGAGCGCCCGCGCGGCTCGAGGCGCGAGCCGATCCGGTAGAGGACGCAGAGCCCGAAGACGGGCGCCGAGCGGTTCTCCGAGACGACGACGGTCAGGCCGTTCGGGAGGACGAGGGTCTCGATCGGGATCTGCAGCGTCAGGCCTTCAGGAGCTGCCGCGCGATGACCATCCTCTGGATCTCGGAGGTCCCCTCGCCGATCGTGCAGAGCTTGACGTCGCGGTAGAACTTCTCGGCCTTGAAGTCCTTCGTGAAGCCGTAGCCGCCGTGGATCTGGACGGCGAGGTTCGCGACGCGGACCGAGACCTCGCCCGCGTAGAGCTTGCACATCGCCGACTCCTTCGTCACCTTCATCCCGCGGTCCTTCATCCACCCGGCGCGCCAGGTGAGGAGCCGGGCGGCGTCGATCTCGGTCGCCATGTCGGCGAGGTAGTTCTGGATCGACTGGAACTCGGAGATCGGCTTGCCGAACTGCTCGCGCTGCCGGGAGTAGGCGAGCGCGCAGTCGTAGGCCCCCTGGGCCATGCCGAGCGCGAGCGCGGCGATCGAGATCCGGCCCCCGTCGAGGACCTGCATCGCCTGCGTGAAGCCCGACCCGAGCGGCCCGATCAGGCTCTCCTTCGGGATCCGGCACTCCTCCATCACGAGCGTCGCCGTGTCGGAGGCGCGCAGGCCGAGCTTGTTCTCCTTCTTCCCGGCGCGGATCCCCTTCTGGTGGAGGTCGACGACGAAGGCCGAGATGCCGTGCGTCCCGGCGGCCCTGTCGGTGACGGCCATCAGGACCGCCGTGTCGCCGACGGAGCCGTGCGTGATGAAGTTCTTCGAGCCGTTCAGGACCCACTCGTTCCCGTCGAGGACGGCCGTCGTCTTCGTCCCCTTCGAGTCGCTCCCGGCCTCGGACTCCGTCAGCCCCCAGGCGCCGATCGCCCGGCCCTGGGCGAGCGGCGTGACCCAGCGCCGCTTCTGCTCCTCCGTGCCGAACATGAAGATGTGGTTCGTGCAGAGGCTGTTGTGCGCCGCGATCGAGATGCCGACGGAGCCGTCGACGCGGGAGAGCTCCTCGATGACGCCGATGTAATCGATGTAGGAGAGCCCCGCCCCACCGTACTCCTCCGGGATGATCACGCCGAGCATCCCGAGCTCTCCGAGTCGCGCGATCGCCTCGCGCGGGAAGACCTGGGCCTCGTCCCACTCCATGACGTGCGGCTGAAGCTCGCTCTCGGCGAACTCTCGGACCATCTTTCGTACGGCGAGCTGGTCGTCGGACAGCTGGAATCCGAACGGGGCGGAAGCGGCGGCACCGACGGCCGCGGGGCTGTCGAGGAGCGTGGTCATCGCGGGACTCCTTGGGCTCGTCGCCCGTGTGGCCGGATTCTAGCCGCCGCGCGGGCGGCGCCGCGTCAACGCGGCAGGTCGGGCAGGGCCGCCGGGACGTTCGCGGGCGGGGGCCAGGAGCCCAGCGACGTCCCGGGGTAGTACGCCGCCAGGATCTCCGTGTGCGTCCGCCCCGCGAGCGCCATCCCGAACGTCCCGTTCTGGCAGAGGCCGACGCCGTGCCCCCAGCCGCGGCCGTAGAACGTGTGGACGGGTCCTCCCTTGCCGTCCGTCCCCGTGACGAGCGTGAAGAGAGACTCGGGAAGCGCGAGGGCGAAGCGGATCTCGAGCCCGGAGAGGTCGAACGCCTCCTGGTCCGTCGTCACGCGCACCTTCGCCGCGCGCCCCGAGACGCCGCGAGAGAGGACGTCGACCCGCCGGACCGCGCTCCCCTTCCGCGACGCGTCGCGCTCGAGGAGCTTCCCCATCAGCTCGGCGCCGGTGAACCGGCGGACCCAGTGGATCCAGGACGACTCGCGCTCGAAGAGCCCGTCGACCGCCGGGACGACCGCGAGGACGGCGAGGACCCTGCCGTCCCGCGACAGGAGCCGGACCCGGTCTCCGGGCGCGACGTCGAGCGAGCCGGCCGGCGTCCACGCCTCCCCGCCGCCGCGGAAGAGCAGCGTGTCGGGGAGGAGAGCTCGCTCCTCCCTTCCCTTCGAGGTCTTCACGACGAGCTTCCCCGCAGGCGTCCCGACGAGCCGCCCCTCCAGCTCCTCGAGCCCTCCCGTCCGCAGGAGGAGGGAGGCCCAGAGGCCGGCCGCCTCGTGCGCCGTGAAGGCCCGCCGGGTCGGGAGGGGCGTCGGGCCGGCGACCTGGAAGCGGACGAGCGCGGTGTGGACCGTCCGCGCCGGCTCGCTCCACTCCTTCGGGGCCGCGCCCCGTTCGGCCTCCTCCGTCAGGAGGCGCGTGTCGCCGAGGAGCCCCGACAGGTTCGCGTAGACGGCCTCCGGCGCGAGCCTTCCCGGCGGCGCCCCGGCCGGCAGGCCGAGGCGCTCCGTCAGGAGGGTGCGGGCGGCCTTCAGGTCGGCCCAGGAGGCTCCCGTCCGCCCCGCGGCGTGGAGGAGCGCGGCGCCGCGAACGGCGAGCGCGCCGAGGTCGTGGCTCGAGGTCGCTGCGGTCGAGGAGATCGCGATCCTCTCCTCTCCGCGGCATGGCACGGAACGCAGGTACGGGAACGCCTCGCGCGAATAGGACGGGAAGACGACGACGGCGTCCTCGGTCCGTCCCCCGCAGGTGGAGGTGAAGAGCGCATCAGCCGGGGCGCCGTTCCAGAGGAGGACCTGCCCGGCGGTCGCCCGCACGGCTTCGCTCGAGAGCGGCTGCTCCGCGCTCGCGCCGCCGTAGACCTGGCAGCGCGCGGTCGCGCAGAGGTCGTATCCCTCGGCCGCGAAGTCGCCCCGCCGCTTCACGGCGTAGGTGCGCGCCGCGACGGCCTGCGCCTTCAGCGCCTCGAGCTCGTCGTAGACGCGCGGCCCCATCTCCAGCGGGACGACGCCGAGGAGATAGTCCTCGAGCCCGACCCGGTTGACGACGTGGAGCGTCCCGCGGGGCGTCGCGACGAGGCGGAGCGTCCCCCGGTAGAGGCCGCCGTTCACCGGCAGGAGGGCGCCGTCCGCGGCCGAGAGCTCGACCGGCGAGGGGGCCTCGCGACGGCCGTCCGGACCGTCGACGAGGAGCGTCCGGAGCGGGCGCCCCGGGTCCGCCAGGCCGACGAGGAACGCCTCGGGGACGGCGTCGCGACGGACCCGGTAGAGGAGCGGATCGAGAGAGGCGCGATCACCCGGTGTCCCCAGCCGTACGGCGAACCGGCCCCCCGCTTCCGCGACGGAGGCCGGTAGGCCGAGGAGTGCAGCGAGACGGGAGCCCTCGGCTTCCGCCGCCGCGCGCGCGGCGAAAGCGCCGGCCTGGACCTGGAACCGCGGAGCCGCGTCGCCCGGCGCGGCCGTGGGCCGCAGCTCGAGCGCCCCGACGACGCGGCGGACCTCGCCCCCCGCGCGGACGAGCCACTCCCCCGGAGGGAGGCGGAACGCGGCGCGGTCCACGGCGACGCCGACGTCGAGCCTCGGCTCGGCGACGTCGGGGAACGCCGCCGTCGCCGCCGGCACGGGCGACGGAGCAGCCGCGGGCGTCGGGGAAGGCGCGGGGGCCGGCGGCGACGGGAGAGCCGTCACCGGGGCGGGTCGGGGCGTGCAGGCGGCGAGGGCGAGGGACGCCGCGAGGGCGGCTGCGCGGCACGGAGTGCGCGTCATCGGTTCAGATGAACGCGCGGGCGCCGTGCGCCTTCCGGAAGTCGTCGGCCTGGATCGACACGAGCTGAGACATCTCCCAGAGGCGGCTCCTCACGGGCGCTCCGACGCGCATCTCGAGCGTCTCGCCGCCCCGCGCGTCCGGCTCGTCGGCGAAGTTCGTGGTCAGGATCGTCAGCCTCCTGCGGTTGTAGCGCGTGTTCAGGAGGCCGTAGAGGATCTCGCGGACCCAGTCGGACGGGCGGCGCGCGCCGAGCTCGTCGAGGACGAGGAGGTCCGCGTCGCGGTACGGGGCCACGATGTCGTCCTGGCTCTCGTCGTTCCCCTTCCCGAAGCTCGCCTGGATCCGGTCGAGAAGGTCGGAGAAGTCGCAGAAGAGGGCCGAGGCCCCCTTCGTGTCGACGAGCTCGTTCAGGATGGCGACGGCGAGATGCGTCTTGCCGACGCCGACCGGTCCGGTGATCAGGAGCCCGGCGTCGACGGCCGGCCACTCCTCGACCCAGCGCTTCGCGACGACCTTCGCCTTCTTCAGCGACTCGTTGCGGAGGTCCTTGAAGTTCTGCAGGCGGCAGTTGCGGTAGCGCTCGGGGATCCGCGCTCCCGCGCGGCGGGCCCTCGAGATCTCCTCCGCCCGGCACTCGCACGGGACGGTCGAGCCGTCGGCGCGCTCGAGCCTCCCGAAACCACGGCAGAGGGGACACGGAACGGAAACGGCGGGCTCGTCCACGGGGACGATTGTAGGGGGCCTCTCTCCCGGCGTCAGCGGAGGACGGAGAGGAGCCGGCGCGCCTTCACGCCGCGGCGCAGGCGCTGGAGGGCCTGGGCCTCGATCTGCCGGACCCTCTCGCGGGAGAGGTCGAGCTCGAGCCCGATCTCCTGGAGCGTCATCGGCTCGCGCTCTCCCTCGCTCCCGTCCTCCGGGATCCCGAAGCGCCGGCAGAGGACCGCCCTCTCCTTCGGCTTCAGCTCGCCGAGGAACTCGCGCGCCTGTTCCGCCGACGCCCGGCGCAGCATGTCGTCGTCCGCGGAGGAGACCATCGTCTGCTCGAGGACGTCCTCGAGCGTCCGGTCCTGCTCGTCGCTGCCGACTCCCTGGGAGAGCGACTCCGCGTTTCGGGTCACCGCCAGGAGCGTCTCGACGGTCGCCGGGTCGAGGCCGGTCCGCTCCCCGATCTCCTCGTGCGTCGGCTCACGGCCGAGCTCCCGCTGCAGCTCGTCCCGGGCCCGCACGGCCCGGAACTGGTGGCTCGCCTGCTTGTGGGGAATCCGGATCGTCCCGGCCTGCTCGGCGAGCGCGTGCGAGATCGCCTGGCGGACCCACCAGACCGCGTAGGTGATGAACTTGACGTTCCGATTCGCGTCGAAGCGGCGGGCCGCCTGGATCAGCCCGATGTTCCCTTCGTTGATCAGGTCGATGAAGG